>Ga0315296_10003918_pt1 | contig 12333 bp, 10 predicted proteins | sample YL17G14_18_MG_FD_203921 | JGI IMG/M metagenome (GOLD analysis project Ga0315296, IMG submission 203921) | Sediment microbial communities from Yellowstone Lake, YNP, Wyoming, USA - YL17G14_18 | ecosystem: Environmental > Aquatic > Freshwater > Lake > Sediment | place: USA: Wyoming | collected... | reverse complement strand
TTAATACCGCCGCTTGTGAGAGAAAAACAGCAATAGCCCCGGCTATGAAAAGGGCGGGCACGAGGCAAGTCAGAACATGCAACGAAAGGTATTCTACTAAGGCATCAATCCCGCCTTGAACAAACTCTAAAAAAACCTGCATTTGATGCTCCCTTATAAAATCCCTAAATATACATACACGTATCTAGCCTGATAAAAAAGAGAGCTACTTTCAGGCTCTACTGACACGGCTTGGCCCTACTCTTTCTGCGCTCTTCAACCGCTGGCCTATCCATCAAGGCTGTTTTACTTCCTTCCAGTGCTTTTTGGACAGCCTCGGTCAGGTCTGTGCAGTATTTTTTTGAACTTTCTTTATCTATCGAATATAGGGACCAAAGCCCATCATGCCTGAGCTTTAGGAATCCGGCATCATAAAGAACTCTCAGATTCCGTGAGGCACGGGCTTGGGAAATCTCCAGAGCCTGCATCACCTCACAGACACAGCACTCTCTCACCAGAAGCAGGTTGAGCATCCTGAGCCTTGTCTCATCAGATAGGGCTTTGAAAGCTTTAACTATCTCTCTCATTATGAAGTGCTTTTCTATATGCGCAATTGCAATTATAGCACTTCTTTCATAAGTATGCAAATAATGGGTCCCAGCTTCGGATTGGGACGCGGTGGCCTCTCATACTTAGGCAGTCCTTCTGAACGAATAGCCCGCCTTACTGTGTTCCTGGCTACGCCTACTTGCTTAGCAATCTTACGCGTACCCAACCCTTGGGCTTTCAGGTACTGAGATCATCTCCTTCCTCCTTGCTGAGATAATGCCATCTCAACAAGGATTGCTAATCTCCGGAGGCGGGTCAATTTTGAGGGATAATGGGGGGTCAAGTTTCAGAGATAATTAACAAGAGAAAGCATAGTGCCGAACCACCGCGATGACAGAACGGCAACAACACAGACCAAGCCCTACCTAGAGCTGGCTCATTTATATAGGGTCGTGTTGATAAAAGCGGAGCGAAAATGACATTTCCGCTTGAGCAAAATACCGGGTTGTTTAACACTCCCACAAGGAACTGCAACCTATCTTGTCTTTTGCATCGCTCCAGTCTCCCCGCTTTGTTTTCCACTGCATCCGCCGTAAATGGCTACCTCAGTAAATGTTATTCTACTTTGGCGCAAAGTGCACAGGATTGACATCTGAGCCTTAGCTTGATAATCTATCCCAAGAAAGGTGAAAGAAACCAATAGCCTAAGGGCTGACGCAGTGTTTGAGGGTGGAGGGGTTAAGGGAATAGGGCTGGTAGGTGCTATAGCCGTAGCTGAGGAGATGGGTTACCAATGGGTAAACGTAGCCGGGACCTCTGCTGGCGCTATTGTTGCTGCTCTGCTAGCCGCCGGCTACACTGCTGCTGAGATGAAAAAGATAATGGATAAATTGGACTATAATGATTTCACTGACACCGGTCTACTGGATAGGGTTCCCATAGTAGGCAAAATAGCCAGTCTGATTTTTGAAAAGGGTATCTATGAGGGTAAATGGTTTACGAATTGGATGAGAGGATTACTCCAGAAAAAGAAGGTCAAGACCTTTGGTGATTTAATCATGGATGAATTCAAGGACGATGACCGATATCGCTTTAAGCTTAGGGTAATTGCCTCAGATATCTCCCGGGGTCGAATGCTAGTTTTGCCTCAAGATATAAAAGATTTTGGCATGGAGCCCGAGGACTTTGATGTTGCAGATGCTATCAGGATGAGCATGAGCATCCCCTTTTTCTACGAACCAATCAAACGTCGGAACAAGAAGACGAATCAAGTAAGCTATATCGTGGATGGCGGGCCATTGAGTAATTTCCCGGTATGGCTATTTGATACCGAGGGAAGTATACCTCAGTGGCCAACCTTTGGCTTTAAGCTAGTCGAGCCTGGGGAAGGGATTCCTCACAAAATACAGGGGCCTATCAGCCTGCTGGTAGCCCTGTTTTCAACTATGTCGGAAGCTCACGATGCTCGGTACATTAAAGACGCAGACTTTGTCCGCACCATTCCCATTCCAACTTTGGAGGTAAAGACAACTGAATTTGACCTTTCTCGGGAGAAAAGTGAGGCTCTATATCAGTCCGGTAGAAAAGCGGCAGAGAAATTCTTTGCTACTTGGAATTTCGCCGAGTACGTCGACAAATACCGAAGAGGTAAGCCCATACCAGATAGGAGCCTCCGCCTCAGGTCAGGCTCCCAGCCCTCCAAGTAAGCCTATTATGGCCTCAATTATTGAGCGTTTTCTAATCTAGTGGCGGCAAAAAGGCAGTTGCAAATCCTGAGACCGTAGCATCGGCTTCCCTTGTAAAAGAGAAGTTCTTGCTAAAATAGCTAATTTCAATGGCGGCCTATATTATTCCTCAGGTCTGATAGAGATTAAGCCCTTTTTTATAGCTTTTACTACTGCTTCGGTGCGGGCATTGGCATCCAATTTGCTTAAAATAGAGGAGACATGATTCTTAATAGTCTGCTCACTGATTTTGAGTTTAGCTGCAATCTGCTTGTTGGCGTAGCCCTGAGCCATGTAATCAACTATTTCCGTCTCTCGCGAGGTGAGAGGTGAGATTAGGGTTTCAACCTCTTGCTGCTGGGAGAGCTCCTGAAACTGGTGGAGAATTTTTTCCGCCACCTTGGGGCGTCTATTAAGACTATCACTTATGGGGTGCTCCCCATGTGCCACACGCCTGACGATATCACACAGCGCGTCACCGCTAATATCCTTGCTTAGATAAGCTGAAGTCTGGCTTCTGATTGCCTTAAAGAGCTGGTCATCATCAGTATTTGAGGCAAGCACAATAACGCCGGTGCTAGGCGTGACTTGTTTTATTCTTTGTGCTAGGTTGAAGCCGCTATCCGGGGCGGCATCAACATCCACAATGGCTACATCAGGAGGCATGATTTCAATAGTTAACGACATTTTGTCAGTGACCTTAGCCTCCCCGGCAATCTCTATGTCCTTTGCATTAGAAAATGAATGCCGTATGCCCTGACAGAACAGGGGTTGCTGGCTAAAAATCCAGACCTTTATTTTTTCCTCGTTCATGGTCTTAAGCTAAGTCTAGCATACAAAGTGGCCAACTTCAACGGCTTCACAGCTGTTACCGGGTGGTTGAGCTTGTTACTTTGTGGGTTTGCTTGACCACTTCTCAGCTAGGTCGCCTGCTAGGGGCAGCTTATACATTGTTCCCTGATATGCCTTAACCATTAAGACTATCCAAAGTACAAAGCCGAGGCCGCCTACTAGCCAGCCAATAAATAAGGCAAGAAACGGTATAAATTGCAGAGGGACCCAAATAATATTAAGGATGCCGAAGACAATAATTGATTGCATAGCATGGAAGCGCACAAACTTGTTCTCTGTCTCTATCAGGAAAAAGACTAGCCCGCTTACCCAGCCCAGAACATAGCATAATAGTCCGGCAACATTTTCTTGAAGTCCAGTAGAGGTCTTTTCCATCGGATTATGCCTCCTATTAGTTGAACCTAGGCATAAGATTATCCTAATGTTGAGCAGATGTCAATATCTAATACTTACAACGCCCGACTTTTTCAATCCTGTAGCGCAGCCTGCCCGCGGGAACTGTTATTTCTATTACATCCCCCCGACCTCTACCAAGGATAGCTTTACCTATTGGTGAAGCACTGGAAATCTTGCCTCTGGCCAGGTCTACCTCCTTGGGACTAACCATGGTATAGTGCAGTTCTTCACCAGAAACAAGGTCAAGGAGTACAATACTGGCACCAATACCTACCTTAGGTGTCGCCTTTGCTTTGTCACCGATGATAATCACTGACTTTAGAGCTTCCTCTAGCTCCCTAATCCGCCGCTCAAGGTGGCTGCGCTGCTCCCTGGCGGCATCCAAGGGGGCATTTTCCCGGAAGTCCTTGTCCGCGGCTGCTCTACGCATTTCATCGATAGCCTGAAGGCGCTTGCTCTTGAGAGCCGCCAGCTCTTTCCCCATTTCATCATATCCCCGCTGAGTTAAAGAGATGGTCTCCGCTTGAGCTTGCCTTGACCGAGACGTTGCTCTAGGTTTTGCCTTCTTAGCCTTAAGGTGAATAGTTAGATTATTCTTAATCCATTCCTCCTTCTTGGAATACACTAGAAAGGCTCGTATTAAGTCAAGCTTTTTAGTAGAGTCGGTATCAGATGATGATATCCGCTGGGCATAGTTAGCTATCTCGGGAGCAGTGAGCCCAGCCAGAGACCGCTCTCGCCCATACCAACGAACAAATTGGTAAATTACCTGCTGGCTTATCTCCCCTTCCCCAGGTGGTAAGCTGGCCAGGAAACGGCTAGCTGCCTCGCCTAGGCTCAGGTTGTGGCGGCTACTGTCCAATTTCAGAACCCACCCTTAAAAAAATAGCTACCGAAAAGGAATCTTCATCATGGCAAGGGCTTTAAGCAATGCCTTTTGTCTTGCCACCCTCAATATTGCCTTGCCATGCCAGTCAAAGAACAAGTCATTCGCTTTAAGCAAAGCCTCGTCAATACCGTTGGCTCTTATTATGTCAAATATTCTGTCAACCTGCCTGTCGCTTAAGTGCTCATAAAATTTCCGAGCCCAGTAGCCTATCTTCAGCTCCTGTCCCAGTTTCCTCTTCCATTCTCGTTCATAGTTGGCCAGACTCTTAGCCGACAGGTCATCCCTCTTCAGTGCCTGTTGTAAATTATGAGCTGCTATGTCGGCGCACAGCAGACCATAATAGATACCGCCACCCGTAGTTGGCTTTACCTGCCCCGCGGCATCCCCAACTACCAGCAACCGCTTACCATAGGTTCTGGCTAACGGCTTGAGCGGAATCCCACGATAGCCCAGTCCATCCTCATCTGAGGCTACTTTCCCCTGAGCCTTAAGGGATGATGTTAGCTTTCTTAGATAAAACCCCGGGTTGCGGCGTGATAGTAGTCCTACTAGAGCCCTCGGCGGTGAGGTTGGTACCAGCCAGGCAAAAAAGCCAGGGGCTATCTCCTGGCCAAAATAGACCTCCACCTCATCTATGTCTCTCGTTTCTACCTCAGCCTGGGCCCCGATAACAAAATCACCAACCCAACCTAATCCCAATCCCTCAGCTAGTCTCGAGTCAAAACCGGTGGCGATAACTGCCGCTCTTGCTTCAAGGTTTAGCCTTTCTCTATGCTGAGCCACCTCAACTATTACCCTATCATCCCTGACCTCTATGTCTCTGACCGGGCTGTTGGGCATATACTCTGCTCCGGCACCTTTAGCCCGGCTGGCCATAGCCACATTAAAAGCCGCTCGGTCTACAATACAAGCCTGATTCTCTTGTCGCCATAGCCTGATTGACTTCCCCGAAGGCGAGAATATCCGGGCACTATTTGCCCGCCTCAAAACGACATCATCATCAATGGCAAAAGAGCTAACACATGCCTGACTGATAATGCCGGTGCAGCAGACCCGTCCCCCTGGCGTCTCCTTTTTCTCTAATACCACCACATCGTGCCCCATCCCAGCCAGTTTATAGGCTACATAGCTTCCTACCGGTCCCCCGCCTATGACTAAAACATCATGCAATTTCAGCTCTCCACTAAGCCACGGTGTAGTTATTTATTACTCTGAAAGTATATCACTTCTTCATGTTTGTCAACTATAGCGGGACAAAGGTGTTGCTGATTTAATCAGGGTCTTGACAAATGATTATAATTAGGTTACATTTATAATAATAGAATAGAGTAAAGGCTGGGAACAAGACTAGTAGGCTTCCAGCGAGGTACAGAGAGTCGGGTAAGGTGTGAGCCGATGCTGGCGCAGAAGCTGAATGGACTTGGGAGCCGCAAACTGAAAGCACCAAATTGGGTTAATTGGTGATAGTAGGCTTTGTCGCCGGGGAAACGTTATCAAATCCTAGGGTATTGAGGTAAATATTTACAACCTCTGTACCTGTGAGAGATGGTCATCTAACTCTAATGAGTGTAGTTGACTAAGAAGGGTGGTACCGCGGAAGAAAGTGAGCCTCCTGCCCCTTTAAGGGTTGGGAGGTTTTCTTAATTTAAGGAGGTCAGCTTATGTTTACTTTGTCATGGTAGTTGCCTCTCTAGGGCTGAGAAGAGAAACCAGACTTTAAACTAAAAATACAAAAATAAAGGGGGAAAAGTGGAAACAACAAAATTCATTCTTGAAGAAAAAGATATACCAACTGCCTGGTATAACATTCTGCCCGACTTACCTGAGCCCCTGCCACCTTTGCTCCATCCTGCGACCAAGGAACCAACCCGCCTGCCTCCCCCCCTCTTCACTGAGGCGGCTGATAAACAGGAGTTCAGCACAGAGAGCTACATTGAAATCCCGGAGGAGGTTCGGGAAATATACAAGCTATGGAGACCTACCCCTCTGCACCGAGCCTATAGATTAGAGAAAGCCCTGGACACGCCGGCCAAGATTTTCTATAAGAACGAAGCGGTAAGCCCAGCCGGCAGTCACAAGCCCAATACTGCCGTGGCTCAGGCCTACTATGCCAAGAAGGAGGGATTCAAGCGGATGACCACCGAGACCGGTGCCGGGCAGTGGGGAAGCGCCCTAGCCATGGGCTGCATGTTCTTCGGTCTTGAATGCAAGGTCTATATGGTCAGGGTAAGCTACAATCAGAAACCATATCGTCGCATCATGATGGAGACCTGGGGAGCCAAGGTCGTACCCAGCCCCAGCGAGGACACTGAGGTTGGGCGCCGCATTCTAGCCGAGAATCCTGATTCTCCCGGTAGCCTAGGTATCGCCATCAGCGAAGCATGTGAGGATGCCTTCGCTCATGATGATACCAAGTACTCCATAGGCAGCGTCGTTAACCATGTGCTGCTCCATCAGACCATCATTGGCCAGGAGACAAAGAAGCAACTGGAGATGGCTGATGCTTACCCTGACGTTATCTTTGGTTGTATCGGCGGCGGCTCAAGCTTCGCCGGAATGTTTCTCCCCTTTGTTAAGGATAAGCTTGAGGGAAGAAAGATAAGGTTCGTCGCTGTAGAGCCTGAGGCTTGCCCCAGCGTAACCAAGGGACCATATACCTGGGACTACGGAGATGTCGCCGGGCTTGCCCCTATAATCAGGATGTATACCCTGGGTCATACCTTTGTTCCACCCCCGGTTCATGCTGGAGGTCTTCGTTATCACGGGATGGCACCTATCATCTGCCACCTCCATAGGTTGGGGCTGGTTGAAGCCAGGGCTGAACACCAGGTGGCTACCTTCCAAGCCGCAGTAACCTTCGCCCGGGCTGAGGGCATTATCCCTGCCCCGGAACCATCGCATGCCATCAAGGCAGCTATTGACGAAGCCCTTGCCTGCAAGGAATCTGGCGAGTCAAAAACCATTCTGTTCCTTCTATGCGGACATGGGCATTTTGATATGGCTGCCTTTGATGAGTACCTCTCAGGTAAACTTGTAGACTACGCATATCCTGAGGAAGAAGTAAGGAAGGCACTGGCATCATTGCCTGAGGTACCTTCAGCATAAATAAAAAGTAGGATAAGGGGCTGGGGTGATACCTGGCCCCTTGTCTAGCCGAGACACTACCAGAATAGGTCAGTCCAGTTTGACCACTCCCAACAATATGTCATAGCCGGCCAATTTATAACTTTCAGTGTATACACCCTCACTAGGGACTTTATCAATAAGCTCCCGGGATAGTGTTTCTCGCTTAATGTAGTCAGCAAATGTCTCCATTACCTGTTTCACATACGCTCCGCCTTGATAATAGGTAGTAATTTGGTCAGCAATGTCAAACCTGGCTGAACGGCGCATTGTCTGGAGGCAATGTACTATGTCACGGGCCAGCCCCTCGGCAGCTAGTTCTGGAATAATCTGGGTAGAGACAGCCACTGCATAGCCTCCCTCTGAACTAACAACATATTCCGGCTTATTCAGCTCGGCGGCGCTGTCGGCAAATTCCAGGTCTTTTATATTAAGCTCATCTAATACCTGTGATTTAAGTCGCTCTAAACCCTGCCGCTCCCTAGTTGAAGGAAGGCTGACAATAACCTTAGCCAAAGGCTGGCGCACCTTGATGCCTGCCTGACTCCGAGCCGCTCGACCCAGACTTGATATTTTCATTACTAATCTGGTACTAGCGGCTAATCGGTCATCAATTTTGGTCTTGTCAGCCACCGGAAAATCAGCCAGGTGGACGCTATCTGGGGCTTTGGGGAAGGCTGAGCAGACCAGGTTGTGATACAGCTCCTCAGCCAGGAACGGGGTAAGTGGCGCCAGCAGCTTGGATAGCGTAACCAGACACTGATAAAGTGTGGTATAGGCCGAAAGCTTATCAGCGTCATTCTCGCTCTTCCAGAAGCGCCGGCGACTGCGGCGCACATACCAGTTAGACAGGAGACTTAAAAAGTTCTCTATCTTCCTGCCGGCTTCGGTCGGGTTATAAGCATCCAGCGCGGCATCAACATCAGCTATTAGCCGATTCAGCTCAGATATAATCCACCGGTCAAGCTCACATGGCTCAGGTTGGGCTTCTTCTAAGCCGGGAGTGAATTTGTCTATATTGGCATAGGTAACAAAGAAGGAATAGACATTCCATAGGGTAAGTAAAAACTGCCTCATTACCTCGGAGATCAGCCTCTCAGAGAAGCGGCGGGCGTTACCTGGCGGTGAGGCAGTAAAGAAATACCAGCGCAGAGCGTCAGCCCCATATTTATCAATTACCGCCCATGGCTTGACCACATTCCCCTTAGACGTGCTCATCTTATCCCCTTTGGCGTCAAGAATATGCCCCAGGCAGATAACATTCTTGAAACAGGGACGGTCAAATAGTAAGGTGGATATAGCATGCAGACTGTAAAACCAGCCACGGGTCTGGTCAATGGCTTCACAGATATAGTCGGCCGGGAATCGCCCGTCATAAAGCAGGCCGTCATTCTCAAAGGGATAGTGCCACTGTGCTATCGGCATTGCTCCTGAATCAAACCAGCAGTCAATAACCTCGGTAATCCGCTTCATCTTCTCCAAGCACTGAGGGCAATCATAGGTCAGCTCATCAACAAAGGGACGATGCAAATCTAAGGGCTCTTTCAGTCCGGTAAAGCCGGTCTTCCCTTTCAGTTCCTTCACACTGCCTACGCAATCATAGTTACCACAAGATTCACAGTGCCATACTGGCAGCGGTGTCCCCCAGTAACGCTCCCGGGAGAAGGCCCAGTCCACATTATTCTCCAGCCAGTCACCGAAGCGACCATACTTGATGTGCTCCGGATACCAGTTTATCTCACTATTACCGGCGATGAGTCTATCCTTTATCACTGTTGTCCTGATATACCAGGTTTGCTTGGCATAATAGAGTAGAGGTGTCTCGCAACGCCAGCAGAAGGGATAGGTATGACGAATCGTCTCACTACGATATAGAAGCCCCCTTGACTTTAGGTCATTCAAAACAAGAGGGTCAGCATCCTTGACAAACTTACCTGAGAAAGGATAGTTGCCAGTAATAATACCCTGTAAATCTACTGGGTGGACAAAGTCAAGCCCTCTAAGTATTCCAGCCTCATAATCAACCTCACCATAGGCGGGAGCTATATGGACTATTCCTGTCCCCTCTTCCATAGAGACAAAATCGGTGTCAATTATGGGATAGGTCAAACCTCTCTTGGGCTCAGGCCACGTCTTGCGACTGCCAGCCTCAATAACTAGAGGGAAATGCTCACGCTCCACACTAAATTTATGAGGATTAAATAGCGGTTCATACTGTGTTCCTATTAAGTCCCTTCCCTTAACCCTTCCCGCCACTTCGCAACCACCTAGCCCTACTTGCTCAAGCAAGGCTGAAGCCATAATAAGATATTCATCACCTACTTCTACCACAGCATACTCAGCGTTTGAGGCCACTGCTAGAGCCGTATTTCCTGGCAATGTCCACAGTGTAGTCGTCCACGCCAGGAAATAGGCGGGCTTGTTTACGTCAATATTGAGAAGTCTCCCCCAAGCTACAAGGGTGTCTGGAACAATCTTAAACTTTATGTAAACCGATGGGTCTTCGGTATCCTCGTAGCCGAGGGCTACCTCATGGGAGCTTAAGGAGGTGCCACAACGGGGGCAGTGAGGGGTAACCTTATAACCCTGATAGACCAGCCCCTTGTCCCAGAGCTGCTTTATCGCCCACCAGCAACTCTCAATGTAATCATTATCCATGGTGATATAGGGGTGTTCTAGGTCGAGCCAGAAGGCGATGCGCTCGGTTAATTCATTCCACTCCTTCAGGTAGCGAAAAACGCTCTCCCGACAGCGGGCATTAAACTTGTCAATGCCAAATCTCTCAATATCTGCCTTACTGGAGAAACCCAGCTCCTTCTCTACCTCCAGTTCTACCGGTAAACCGTGGGTATCCCAGCCGGCAATGCGGGGGGCATAATAACCCTTCATCGCCTTATAGCGTGATATGACATCCTTGAAGGCCCGTGACAGTACATGGTGTATACCCGGGCTACCGTTAGCTGTCGGTGGGCCCTCATATAGGGTAAACCGAGCACCGCCACGACGGGCTTCTACGCTTCGCTTAAAAGTGTTTTTCTCCCGCCAAAGGCTAAGTATACTCTCCTCAAGTAGAGGAAAATTCACCCTACTACTTACCGGTTGGAACATAATAAAAACCCTTTCCAAAAAAGAAATCAATTCAGGTCTTTTATTGGTCTTTTTGCCCTGAAGCTAGCCTGTGGCTGATATGCTTTGCCCCTTGGGCAGAATAACTACCCTACGAGCTTCGCCAACACCGATGCTCTGAGTGGTAACATCAGGGTGGTCAACCAGAGCCAGGTGGATAATACGCCTTTCATAGGCTGGCATCGGCCTTAGTGTAAATGGCTTGCCACTGGCTGCTACCTGCTCCACCATACGCCAGGCTAGAGCCTGTAAGGCCTGATAGCGGCGCTTTTTATACCCGTTGACATCAATAACAATAGGCACTAAAGCCTTCGTCTGATGAGCTACCATAAGTCTGACAATATACTGCAGAGAGGCAAGGGTCTGCCCACGTCGCCCAATCAAGATGCCTAGGTTCTCACCCTCTATATCAAAAGTAACAGGAGCTCCGGCTTGAGGCATAACAGAGGCTATTACCCCCATCTTAATCAGCATTGCTTCCAAGATGCCTTGAGTAACGCTAACTATTTCACTCTCCTGGCCAGGCTCCAGGCCGGTTTCGGAGGGTGTGGGCTTAAGTAGCTTTACTCTAACCCTAGCCTCCTCAGCCCCTACGCCCAGGATACCGTGCCTACCTTCGCTTATGATGTGGACCTCTACTTCCTCTCGACTTGTGCCTAATTCTTCTAAGGCTAGTTTTATAGCCTCCGCCACGGTCTTGGCGCTTACCTCCACCTCTTTCATATTCTACCCCTTCTTCCTGTGCGGAACTAGTTTCAACAACATCAGCCTGAAGAGCAGCACCCTCAGGAGATGCCTGCTCTACCTCAGCAATACGCTTCTTGAACTTTTTATCCCTCTCTGCCGGTTTTTTAACCCTTGCCGGCAGCAGACTACCCCAACCGCCAATAGCAAAATACTGCATACCAATAGTGATCAAGTTTGATACCACCCAGTAGAGGGCCAGTCCACTGGGGAAGGATAAAGAAAGGAAGGTAAACATCAGTGGCATCATGATTAACATTGTCCTGCCCTGCGCTTGCTGTTTCGGGTCAGCAGATACCGGCGTTGTCATCTTTTGCGTCACCCACATGCTGGCACCGACCAAGAGTGCCAGGAAGAAATCTACATTCGCCAGATTCATCCACAGGAAGTGCTGGTTTAGTGGCAACGCTGAATAAACTATCGGCCAGGAATAGAGATACCGGGATAGATTCAAGAAGCTATCGGGGTTTACAGCTAAAACCCGGATAATTGATTGGTACAGGGCTATCCAGATGGGCATCTGGATTAGCATGGGCACTAGGCAGCCGGTAGGGCTTACCCCCGACTCCTTATATAGCTTCATTTGCTCCTGGGCCAGTTTCTGCTTATCCTTGCCATGCTTTTTCTGGAGCTCAGCAAGCTTGGGCTGAAGGCTCTGCATGGCCTTAGTAGCATTAAGCTGCTTTCTGGTCAGGGGATACATCAGCCCCCGGATAACAATGGTCAGGATAATAATGGTAAGCCCGAAGCTACCAAACAGTATGTCCGATAGCCCGATGACAACATTTATCATCGGCTGAAGAGCGATTAAGTCCCATATTGCTCCAATATCCAACTAAACCTGCCTCACTCGCTAGCTAAAGGAGTATCCCATAATATTACCCCCGTATCTACATCCAGGGCATAGATTGTCTCTTCCTCCTGAGTATGGACATAGATTATGCCATCACT
>Ga0315296_10003917_pt1 | contig 12335 bp, 12 predicted proteins | sample YL17G14_18_MG_FD_203921 | JGI IMG/M metagenome (GOLD analysis project Ga0315296, IMG submission 203921) | Sediment microbial communities from Yellowstone Lake, YNP, Wyoming, USA - YL17G14_18 | ecosystem: Environmental > Aquatic > Freshwater > Lake > Sediment | place: USA: Wyoming | collected... | reverse complement strand
TGCTGGTATCGTCTGGGCTTTTTTCATGGTTTACAATAAGCCGCTGGTCAAAGACAACAGAAATCTAGTTCAGTCCATGACATGGCTTTTACTCTTCACTTTGCTGCCCCTACTGCCGCCTGCATCTTTTTCGGCTGGCACTTTCGTTTCCTTGCCCTTAGACGCTTGGCTCGCTATCTTTTACACCGCGATTTTCTGCTGGGTAATTCCCTACTATCTATGGTTAAAAGGTTTAAGGCACATTTCAGCTGTGACTTCCAGCGTGGTTCTCTTAACTGAAGTAATAGTTGCCGTGGCAATCGCGGCCCTTGCACTCGGTGAAGTCTTAACAGTGATTTCTGGCGTAGGAGCCATTTTCATAGTAATCGCTATTCTACTAGTCTCCTAAATCGGCAAGGCTGGCGGCTAAGTCAAAAAACTTATTGCGGTCAACGTCTATTCTTTTCTAGGCGCATCAGGTCGTCTGTGACGACGAAGGCAGTAGAGATGAAGCATGACCACAATTGAAGATCACTTGTTAAGAGTGTCAAATTTGAATGTAAAACTTCAGAACCAAATCATACTGGACAACATAAATTTTAGCGTTAAGAAAGGAACAACCTTGGCGATTCTTGGGCCAAATGGGGCAGGCAAATCAGTGCTATTCAGGGCGTTACTTAACTTATTGCCGTACACTGGTAACGTTGAATGGACAGAGAAAGTTAGAATAGGCTACGTTCCCCAAAACGTTGCCGTAAGCGATATTCCCCTTTCGGTGAAAGAGTTTCTTACAATTGGGAAAAGCGAGACAGATGCAGAGAGCGCCCTGAGTTTGGTAAGACTACATGACAAAAGCGTATTGAACAAGAGGTTGGGTGCTCTCTCTGGAGGAGAGTTGAGGAGAGTCTTGATCGCGTGGGCTCTCATCGATGAACCTAACATTCTGTTCTTGGACGAGCCTACGAACGGCATCGACGTCGGCAGCGAAGAGCCCATATTCCTGATGCTTAATGACATCAAAAAGAACAAGAAGATGACTATACTCCTAATAACGCATGACATACACATTGTCAAAGAGTATTCAGATTATCTGCTCGCACTAAGCAAGTGCGTCACGTTTTTCGGAAAATCAGAAGAAATAGCAAACCTTGCGACCCAACGGGCAATATATGGTGAACCAGTGTGCGTTGAGTCGCTGAAGGCGGAGGACTAGTCCCGTGCTCGACACGGTCATCTTTAGTCTTTTGATAGGAATTTTTGTTGGAATCGCCTCGGGCTACGTAGGTTCCCTAATGGTGCTGGAAAAGATGGCCCTCGTCGGTGACGCACTTTCTCACGTGGCTTTGCCAGGTCTTGCCATCGGTCTTCTGTTCAACTTCGACCCATTCATAGGCGCATTCATCTTTCTCTTCGCGTCAGCAGCCATCATTTGGCACGTGCAAAGAGTGACTAAACTTTCTTTTGAGGCACTAGTAGGAGCAACGTTCACTCTAGCTTTGGCAATTGGCATAATGATATTTCCAAAAGACCTAGACTTGCTTGAAGGAGCACTTTTCGGCGACATTGCTAAGGTAACGGTAATGGATGCAATCGCGGCGGCAGTTATCTCTGCGGTAACGATTCTTTTGACAAGGGCAATTTACAGGAAACTGGTGTTAGCCATGATTTCGGAAGACCTTGCCATCTCAAAAGGCATCGATGTCGCCAAAACGAACCTACTGTATCTTTTCTTGGTATCTGTCGTGGTTGCTATAGGCATCAAAATAGTAGGAACCTTGCTGGTCGGGTTCCTAGTTATTGTACCAGCGATAGCAGCGAAAAACCTGAGTTCTGACATGCACAGATATTCCCTGCTCAGCGCAATTTTCGGCGCAATAGCCGCGTTTTCAGGAGTCTTGATAGCAAATTATATGAGTCTCCCTCCAGGACCCATAGTGGTCTTTTCAGGAATCGCGATCTTTGCCTTCACCATAGTGGTAAACTGGAAAATGAAAATAACCACTTAGTGAGGAGCAATGCAAAATGAAGTTCGCCGGAAGAACAGCAACCGCCATTATAACATTCCCACCTGACAAGATTTTGCTAATCAAAAGAGCCACGGTGCCCTTTAAAGGCTATTGGGCTTTGCCAGGCGGAAGGGTTGACCCGGGAGAAACGGTTGAACAGACCATCGTGAGAGAGGTAAGAGAGGAAACGGGCCTCACTGTCGCGGTGGTGAGCAAAATAGGTGAGTACCACGAGCAGGGTGTTCAAGGCGGCGTGGAGTATGATTACTATCCCGCATGTTTTCTTGTAAAAACTGTTGGCGGAGAAAACAAAAAGCAAGAAAGCGAAGTTGAAGAGATCAAGCTTTTCAGCTTAAACGAGATTCCAGAAACGCTGGCGTTTGAACACGCTCAAATGATTAAAGATTATGCCACTAAGCGATAGGCAAACGCGAAAAGGTGAATTTTCGTTTTTTCGTGATTATCGTCGTCAGCAAGGTCGCGCCAATCAACACTGCGTAAATGATCACTGATGAAAACTCGGGTATGACGGTGTAGGAGTAGAAGAGTCCTTGGTTGTCGCTTACGGCTGAGTTGAAGTTGTCGCAAGCGATAATTATACTCTACAACGGTTTGATAAGGCATTGCCGTTATGTTAGCGCTGAAAATGTTATTTCCTATTGGCGCCATGGAGACGTTGATCAACACAGAAACATTCCTATACGAGAGGACGGCTTCTCTTATTCCGCTGTCGTCAGTGACATTAATGATAACTTTCACTTCCTCGTTCGGCATTGGGTTTCGTGGGACCTGAAAAGGAGCACTTAGAGTGGGAGTTGTCGCATCAGGCATACGGAAAACATGAGTTTTATAAGCAGAAGGTGGAGACCGCAACGCCAGAGAAACTTGCCAAACTTGTACATGTTGCGGCTTTGCTATTGCAAACAAAAGTTTACCTATTTTGGAAAAGTTAGGCTGGTGATCTCGTTAAAAGATGTGTGTAAGCGTTTTATTGCTGGCTGTCGTCTTCTAGTTTGAGTGCTCGGGTTTTTATCCAGTCTACTACCTTTTCTTCTGTCATCTTTTCGGCTTGGCTCTGTTTTTCCAGTTTTTCTTCTATGAGCGCTAAGAGGTCCTCGGGTTTGACGGGTTTCATGATGTATGCGTCTGCTCCTCGGTTTAGGGCTTCGACGGCGTTTTCCACCGACGGGTATCCTGTAATCATGATTTTGACCATTTTTGGCAGGTTTTCATGCATCGTTACGAGTAGCTTTGTGCCTTCCATGTCAGGTAGCTTAATGTCCAACAGTGCCATGTTGAAGAACTTCTCCTTCGATTTTTGTATGGCTTCTCGGCCGTTTTCCGCTGTATCCACACTATAGCCTTCTGACTGGAGAATATCCTTAAGGCTTTTGATGATGGCTTTGTCGTCTTCCACGATCAAGATGCTTTTCTTCTCCTCATTCAATTGTAACTCACCTCTTTTCTAAGTGGTATTTTAATTGTGAATGTGCTGCCTTTGCCTAACTTACTCTCGACTGTGATGTTGCCGTCGTGGGCCTCCACCAGTCGCTTGCAAACTGGTAACCCGAAACCTTGTCCCTTAGCCTTAGTGGTGAATAATGGCGTGAAAATCTTAGACAGATTCTCGTCGGATATGCCTTCACCTGTGTCCTCTATGCTTATCAACGCGGTTTCTTCTTTTTTAGACGCTCTTATCGTTAGTTTGCCTCCGTTTGGCATTGCTTGCACTGCGTTTGTGATTAGGTTGGAGAACACTCGCTGCATCAATGTGGGGTCAAGCGTCAGCTTGGGAAAGTCCTTCTCTATCACTATGGAGGCTTTCACGTTTTCGGGAACAGTTAATGATGAGAGCGTCTTGTTGATTAGCTGGTGTAAGCCGATTTCAACAGGCGTGGGTTTCACAGGCCTCGCATAGTCCTGAAGATCAGAAACAATCTTTTCCATGTACTCCACCTGTTCTTTGAGCCCACTCCTCAGATCCAAGAAGCCGTGTTTCTCTAAAATCTCTTTCTCCGTAATGGGGATGGACTTAGACTTTTTTTCTGACGTATAGAGCGTGTTGGTTAGAACCTGCAGCGGGTTGCGGAGGTCGTGTCCCACCATATTTGCTACTTCTCCGATAGCAGCCAACTTCTCTGCCTTAAGAAGTTGTTCTTGTGTTTTTTTCAACTGATTAGTTCTCTCTTCCACTTTTTCCTCAAGATGCTCAGAGTATTCCTTCAGCTGCTCTTCCATATTCTTGCGTTCGGTGATGTCTACGGTAATTAATGTCACAGAAACAATTTGCCCATCACGCTTGATAGGCCCTACTTGGGTCGCATACCATGATGTACCGCCGTCAGTGCCAGTTCCACTAATCTCGTAACTACCACCCTCTCCGGTCTGAAAAACCTGTCTAATAGTTTTCCTTACTACGTCTTGATGTTTAGGGTCTATAAAATCGTAAATGCTCCTCCCGATCACCTCTTCTGGACTGGCATCTATCACAGTGCGATTGATGAACTGAATTTTATCGTCACGATCCACGATTAGAATGATGTTAGGAGCGTTCTTTACCAGCGAACGCCACTTTTCTTCAGATTCCCGAAGTGTTTTTTCCATCTGTTTGCGTTCAGTGATATCCCAGAAAATGCCTAATATGCCAATAACATTGCCGTTTTCATCTTTGACAGGCGTTTTGACAGTATGCACAAATACTTTTTGTCCATCCTGGATATACTCCTCTTCTATATCTTCTGTCTTCCCAGACTCCATAATCCTTTTGTCGTCTGCTCTGTATTTTTCAGCAAATTCCTTAGGATAAAAATCGTAATCCGTCTTGCCCAAAATCTCATTGGACTTAATCTTTAAATCCCGTGCGTAGCTCTCATTGCAAGATACATAAACCGAATTCCTATCTTTGAAGAAAATTTTTTGCGGGACATTTTCAAGCAGGGTTCTGTACTTGCTCTCGCTTTTCAGTAGCGCATCCTCTGCCTTCTTGCGTTCAGTGATGTCTCTGCATGCGCCAAAGAGCCGATGGTTTGTGGGGTTACTGCTATCTTTTATGATTTTTGATGAGACTTTGATCCATCGTGTTGAGCCATCTTTATGGGTGATTCTTAGTTCGCAGACGCTGGATTGTCCCGGTTTTAAGCCTGTTACTTTTTCTTCGAACGTTGGCAGGTCTTGTGGTTGAACAGTAAATTTCCAGCAGCCTTTGTCTTTTATTTCTTTGGCTGAGTAGCCAAACATCTTTTCAGTTGCTCCCGCCATCCAATCGATGGCAAACCCCTCTTCAGCTACTTTGACGCAGGAAAACACAACGTCTGCTGTAATACCCGAAATGACTCGGTGTTTCTCCTCGCTAGCTCGCAAGGCTTCTTCGGTTTTTTTGCGTTCGGTGATGTTTTCAAATACAGCAACAAAGTAGCCTTTTTTTGGGCTATACACCGAAATAGATAACCATGCGTTTAAAGGCTTGAAAAATATTTCAAATTCCTCTTCTTTACCAGTTAAAGCAACTCTACTATAGATGTCAAATAATTCAGGATTGGCTTTTTCAGTTCCAGGTATTGCTTCTGTAACTTTCTTTCCAATAACATCCTCTTTTTTTAATCCAGTTAATTTTTCAAAAGCATCATTAACTTCGAGATAAACAAAATCTATTGGCTTGTCCTTTTCATCAAATATCATTCGGCAATAAGCAAAGCCATTTAACATATTTGCAAACAAAGAACGGTATTTTTCCTCACTTTCCCTTAATGCTTGTTCTACTTGCTTGCGTTCAGTGATATCTATAATGATTGCTTGGAAACCAACTGTTTTACCATCAATTATTAACCTTGTGGGCTTTGAAACACAGTGAAGAACATGACCGTCTTTATGAATCACCCGGAACTCGAGATTTTGTAACGGCCTTCGCAGTAGAATACTCTTGAGAAATAAGCGCACTACTTTGCCCCTGTCATCAGGGTGTAGAAAATCTTTGAATGGACGACCTGCCAATTCTTGGACAGAATAACCCAACGAATCAGCCAATCTCTTATTCACATACGTAAATCGACCCTTCAGGTCGATAATCCCTACGCCTGCAGCAGCGTCTTCCACTAAGCAGCGAAATCTTTGTTCAGATTCTCGAAGCGACTCTTCTGCTTTCTTGCGTTCAGTGATGTCTCTTGCGATAACCAACAAGCCATAGGATTTGTCATCTATCTTCAAAAGAGAATTTGAACAATCTAAATGTATCACTTGACCCTTCTTGTTCTTTAGGCTCACCTCAATATGGGGTTTTTTACCGGCAATGCCTTCTAAAAACGCATTCATAACCATCGGTATATCCTTCGGAGAAACTAAGCCCACCATTACACGTGCAATATGCCTTCCCAACAGTTCTTCTCTTGAACCACCAAACACTTTCACAGTCTCCTTATTAACATCAAGAATTCGCCCAGATTTATCCAAGAATATCATACAGTCAGTGGCGCTTTCAAAGATGTTCCTGACGTTCTTCTCGCTTTTCCGCAACGCCCCCTTAGACCGCTTGAGCTCGGAGCTTTCGATAAGCTCCCACTCACCTTCTCTTTTGATGACCGCAAATTGATGGTTGCGAATCACATCTATAACTTCAGATGCCCCGCATTTGTCAAGCAAATAGGTGCAGATGACTATCATTCGATATTTGCCGATGACATCGTTTACATCTTGTTCATAATCAACGAAGTTTTTCCAATCTCTTTTTTCAAGCCATGCCGTATTGCCTGTTACTCTCATGCCATCGTAACCCTTAGCCAACGCTTGATTAAGTTTTTCAACCCAGCCATTAAGAACCCTTTGAAAGTTGAAAACACCACCTTTAAGATACCACTCGGTATACGGAACAATCTCTATCTGTCCTCTCTCCACGTATCCGTCAAAATTAGGCACAGCCCGTCTCATTGCCTCTTTGGCTTCTTCTTCACTGAGAGGTTCTGAGGTAACCCACATGCAAAATTCATTGCTTTCTAATCCCGCTTTGAAATAGGGTACCAAAACATCAATCAAATCTTCTTTGGTCTCATAAAATAAACAGAAATGCGTCCCAAAAGGGGCATCACCTACGACATCGATTCCCGTTTTTCTGTTTTTCTCTTCCATCTTACTAACCTTTTCTGGGCTTACGCCTTGAGTCGAAATTTGCACTGTCTCACCCTTCAACATCCTTATTTCTCCCTCAATTCCTTCACATAGTCTGAAAACTTGTAGCCTTCTTTCTCCTCAAATTTCAACTCAAGCTTAGAGTACAAAGTCTTTAGAATAATTTTTTCTATCACTGGAGCCGCTGAACCAAGAAACCTCTCCAGACCAGCAGAAAAATCTTCGGGTTCCTCCGCAATCCTTCTCAGATTCAAACGGCACTTGTTCTCCAAATAGTGGAGAATAAAATTGGCACCTTCCTCTTTGAAAATATGTCTTAAGGTTTCATCCACTGCATCAAGCAGCAGATTATTTAGGCTTCTTACTTCCTTCTTGTGTTTACCGCGACGTTTCGGATTAACTAGCACACTGGGTTTTTCTACTGGGTCTTGCGTGCCCATTTTAGTGGCTCCTGCCAACGCTCTGTTTTCCCTGTAACACTTTTGCATTATCAGATTTAACTTCTGTGAAAGTGAAGTTAGTATTTAGAGTAATCATACATATTCAGAATCCGAAGCAAACAGAGATGAATTTCATAAAACTCGAGAGTTATCAATTGCACACAGGACGCTTTTCATTCGATGATGGCGTTAAGAGTTTGAACTTAATCTTATACAGCTCATCGAGAAGTGAAAAATGGCTTTCAACCTGCTCATATTCTCGCTGTACCTCAGCGCACAGCTTTTTAAGACTCTCAGCAAGAATGATTTGCGCTATTTCTGACCCGACCAGCCTCCTTACATAAGCATGAAAAGCCTCAATGTTCTTGCCAGCCTCTTCTGGCTTCAAGTGCGCCTGCCTTTCCATAAGACTATAAATTAACTCAGATGCAGATTCCCCAAAAATCTGCCTAATTGTGACACCCAGCGATCCTGACAACAATTCGCCAAACCTTTCCATTCCAGACACACTCCATTCTCGGCCTGTGCAATACGTTCAGACTCAGACTATGAAAGGCGGTAAATATTCTTTCTGTTTTAGTCGGAGTCAGAACTCGAATAAGACAAAAAAATAATATAGTAGAACATCACATAATTCTAATTTGGAATCTGAATTCTCATGTCCTCCGAAATCATAGAAAGACTGAGGAAAAGAACGCTTCAAAACTTCATGGACTTACTAATCTTAGCAGAGATGAAAAAAGGCTCCTTAAGCGGCTACGACGTCATCGGTCTTGTTCACAAAAAGTTCGACCTTTTGGTGAGTTCGGGTACAGTGTATTCACTGCTATATTCGTTGGAAAGAGACGGCTTAATAAAGGGTGTTTGGGATCACCGAAAAAGAGTTTATGAACTCAGCGAAAAGGGAGAACAAAACATAGAAGTCATCACAAAAGTAAACGAGGAAGCAAAAAATTTCCTTAGAAACCTCTCATTACTCAATGCAAACTCGCACGCTAAGCAAATAAGCACATGAGACCAGAACTAATACCTTCGCTTGGCTGATTGACCGACGTTTCAGTCTATTTCTTCATAAGTGAATATCACTTCACCTAACTCATAAATCATCGAAGCAAGTAAAATACTTCTGGTAAACGTTCTCTATTCGCGCGCTGCCTTGTCCCGAAAATGGTTAAAAATGGTTATAAGTCTGATTTCGCTTATTAGAGCCTGCAATGGGCTTCTTTGATGAACGCGTTTTAGCCGCGCTTGAAGACGGCAAACCCAGAAGCTTCACCACACTTCTTGGACAAGTTGGTTTCAGCCATAACACTCTGCAACAACATCTCAAGCAGCTAATGGCGGAAGGCCTTGTTTTGAGGGAAAAAGTGACTGCGAACGGTTTCGGAAGACCAAAATTCGCCTATCATATTCCATCCAGGACCACAAAACAAGTCATTGCAGCACTCGAAGACCCACATGTGGAACTGGTGGCCATCCCTTTTAGTCGCATTAGGCATATTTGCAGATTTGAAAAAGGCGGTTACTGCGAAGAAACAAAGAGGGACTGTACGCCCCAAATCTGCCCCCAAATCAGAAAATAAGAATTATAACCACTTTACACCAATTAAGGGACAAGCCAGCACGGGTTTAGGGGTTCGGTTCGGAACCTACAGTAAAGCTTATATCGTAATATATCATATTCTTCTTCTAGAAAAGCGTCCTGAAAGAGACATATTGTACAGGCGTAGCACACAAATACACAAGGTGAAAAAAGCGCGCGCTATAGTGCGAGTTATGTAGTGAGATAATGAACAACTTGAAAGGGAAAAATATGTGGAGAAGACATGTTTTCCTGAGTTACCTGTTTCTTGTATTGCTGGTCAGCTTCATGCTCCGCCCCCTTGTCTACTATAGTAACTCGGTTCAAACCGTTTTGGCGTCCGCTGATTCTGACAAATACTCGCAAGGACCCATTAGCTTTAGTGTGCAAGGGGCAACATGGGTGGGTTATGATGATTTTGGGAAGTTTCATTATTTTGTGATTACATCCAAAGCCAACATCACGATTACCGCTTCAGCCCCAGCTAACGAAACGTTTAGAGGTCCGTGGGGGGACCCTTTGTGGGGGGACCTCACGATTCGTAGTTGGTTGGGTCCGTGGTATGAGCTACCGGTGTACCGTGATGAAGTATCATTTGTGGAAGCCAACGGCACAGATGTGAACCTCAGTGTTTCAGCTTCCATCGCAAACATCGATACTTATATGAATGAAGACTTGATTACTTCATCGGAGAAAGTTGGATATTATGCCAAGATAGAGCTTGGCTACACCAACACTCCGGGCAGCGTTAGTTGGATGCATTACTGGGGGGTCGATCTAAGTTTCAGTATAACTCCCACTATCACCCTCCTTAAAGTCAACGCCACCACAATACCCATTGGAGAAGGGGTAAAAATCTACGGGGAATATAGCCCAAGAGCAAGTCGGGTTTCTGATTGGGATATAAACATCACCAAAGAGGGTGGGGAAACCGTCAGCTATAGTCTCAGCGATTTTCACGATTGGGAAAACCCAGGATATTTCTACTATGAGTTCCCCACTACCGAAAAGACGCTCTTCCACCAATACAGCAAGTGGGAATTAGACGCAGGGGAGTATACCGTCTTTGCCAAGATTGTGAATGAACACTACTCAGAAATCCCTGCTGATTTAGTAACCGACACAGCACAAGTGGGGTTTACAGTAACCAATAAAACTCAATCATCAACTCCTCCACCTACAGAGTCCCCAACAGTCTCTCCTACGCCATCTTCTCAGCCTCAGCCCGATTTGGATTTTCTCTCAGTTATATTCGATTTCTTCGTCGACACGCTTGGCATCCCCGAATTCCTTGTCGTCCCGCTGCTCGTTGTTCTTGGTTTTTCCGTAGCAGTGGCACTTGTATTGTTGGTGCGCTGGGCCAAGCGCCATAGCTAAAAACAAGTTTTAAGCGTTCCGCGTCCTTTTCACTCATTCCTAAATCACAGGTCGCATTCCTTACTGCTTGCAGATACAAGATTCTTCGTGACCCAACCGTCTAAGCTGAAATCTGCACGAAAGTTCAACCTATATATAAGGGGAATGAAAGGCATTTTTGAAGTCGTTTGGGCTAGCCTATCCACCCTTAAAAACGCAATTTTTACATTCAGGCTTTTCAAAAAGCCTCGGCTTACCCACAAACCATCCACACCTAATAATAGGATCAGACCACCATTTTTGATTTGCGAGCCCACAGACAAAATTTACCATTCTCATTCATGCCTCATTCAGGCTGAAAAGTAAAAAACGCTTATCATAATCTTAGAGTTTCACATGGAAAATCCGCTGTTCTGCACTGAAACGTGAAATCCGCCTTCTCTGAGCTCCGCTTTCGTGGCGGTTATGCCCTTAAAATCGTCACCCGTACCCCTAAGCTGTTCTTGCGGTAGAGTTGCTGTGCCTTCTCCCAGATCAGGGCTCTTACGCGAGGCCAGAATTTACCTTGCTGTTTGCCCATTTCAACCCAAACCTCGTTAAGTAATACGCCATTCCTCTTAAAATAGGTTAGAATCATCGCCAAATTCAAAAAAAGGCAAGAATAGAGCGTATTTCAGACTTTAATGCAGCCCGCAGGCTTATGCAGGAGACCCCAAAAGGCAATTTTTACTCTGGCGCAATTGTTTATTAGCTAGGCAAAGAATAACTAAGAGAGGTGAAAAACTTGCTTCGTCTTTTGATTAAGTGCCCAGAGTGTAAAGCCATCGTCGACACTGGCGTCTCAATGGAATTATCCTCCTTCTGCTCCTCAAAGCTGGTGAACAACGCGGCTGTCTGCACAAATCACACCTGCAAGACAAAAATAGTTTGGAGCAAAGAAGACGTCTTAGCTATCTCATTCTGCTAGACACGTAAAAAAATGCCCGTGCTCAGCCTTTAAACAAAATACTGAGACGATTAATATGGAACAGGCATGCTGTTTCTATCTTCTTCAACGATAGGCAACACTTGCCTAAGTTCTCTAAAGTATTTGAGAACCGTTATGCCCCGTTGCGTGATCGCGTAGACGACTCGACTCTTTCCAACGGTTTTCTCTTCCGTCAAGCCTTGCTTGTTCAAGAAATCCAAGTATTCTTTGAGCACACTACAGTTGACGTTGGCTTTGTACATGACATGGGTTAACTTTAGCGGTCCTCGTTGAGCCAACACCTTCAGGATGTCCACGTACATCTCAAGCTTGGAGCGTCTCATGTAGAAACCTTTCTGTCTAGCTTGAGAATAGCAATATAAACGTTTTATGAATTAGAGATAACACTGTCTGACAACAAAAACGCACATGCCCTTCCCACTGAGAAAAAATAGGTTGGACAACCAAGCTTGCAATCAGACTGAGAATGCTGCTCATTTTGTCTCAAGTTCAAATGTCTGTGGGAGAGGAGGGCTCTAACGCGCATGCGCGCCAGAACCGAGTCGACACCGATACATTCAAGAGTTTGCGCATTCGCGCAGGCGACTCAAGGTTCTGTGAGCCTCCTGTCTCCACAGAGGGGGCGAGGCAAAAAAACTTGGATTACACCTAGCAAGATATCATTCCTGTACTGGTAGATTAAGCTGTTAACAGCTCAACCAGTCCTTCGTAAGCACTTATCAATCTGCTTTTCTTAACTGGGTTCTTCACCTTCCTGATGTTTCTTCGCATCATACGCAACTCGTTTGCCAGGTCGATTTGGCAGCTCGTGCTTTTCCAACTCGTTTTCACCCGCACATCGTAAATTCAACTTCTATGAATTTAAC
>Ga0315296_10003915_pt1 | contig 12338 bp, 9 predicted proteins | sample YL17G14_18_MG_FD_203921 | JGI IMG/M metagenome (GOLD analysis project Ga0315296, IMG submission 203921) | Sediment microbial communities from Yellowstone Lake, YNP, Wyoming, USA - YL17G14_18 | ecosystem: Environmental > Aquatic > Freshwater > Lake > Sediment | place: USA: Wyoming | collected... | reverse complement strand
GCATGTGGACGGCTCGGGGTGGCAGGAGGGGGAGCGGGATTTGAGGATGAAGAATGGGGAATCCCGGCCAGTGGGTGGCCGGGCTACTGCTCGACTTCGTCGCGGCCAGCGAGTTGCCAGCAGCAGCTTACTTGCTGCTTAGAATGCCGCTAACCACTTCTTGTACAACGAGCCAACAGAGTTCACAAATCCGGCTGTTGACATCCAGATCCGCCTTGAGTTGGTTGGATGGGTGAACTAGATTCCTGTATTGTCTTATATGATCTGAGAAATCCTTCATTGGTTTCTTAATCCATCGTGCCGTGGAGGCTACCAGGATTAGCTCGGACAATCCCCACTTTTCGATAATCTTCGACTTATCCTTTATCTCCTCCGAAGTCCTCATAGCTTCGAGGGCTTCCCGTTCGCTCGCAGTTGCCTTCGCGAGAAGTACACACTCTAAGATGCTCCCCATCATTATGACCGCTGATAAATGGGCCTGTGCCTGGATGCATTTCTGTGCCTCCTCCCAACGGGAAACTAGCATTTCCGCAAGCCGTGGATCTTTAACGAGATTCGAGAACCCAGGAGAGGGAACCGTCTGCGCTGACGGACGCTGCCTGGCTGGCAGCTTGGGTTCTATCTCACGGAGAATCGGCGTTACGCCGTCCAGGACTATCTCAAGCCCCTCAGGACACAGTAGGTCGTTAAGACGCCCAAGAGCCCGCTCGTGCACCCTGACGGAGCCCTGGTGTTCCTTTATGTCGCAGATGCGTTTCAGGATAGCCTCGATCACTGGATTGACCAAGCCGTTAGTCTCATCGTTATTCAACCTGCGTAAGAAATCAAGGAACTGCTCTTGCGTGAGTTTACTCACTGAATCATCTAGCACTCGAGTTCTTCTCAAGAAGTTGGCAACCCCACGTTCGTTAAGTCCCCACTCGACCTTTTTATCGAACCCGTACACCAGCGACGTCAAGGCCAGAAGTGTTGAGTCATCGAACTTTTTCATTGATTCGTCCCTCTGAATCCATTGCAGCCCATTAAAGTTGGAGCAGACATGACCCGGCAATGCATTTGCCCGGGTCAGTATTTGGGGCTATCATAATCCCGGCAAATAGATTGCCGGGCTACTTGCTTACTCTTTCATTATTGTACTCGTCAGAAGTTCAACAACCGATTTCGCAACAGGCCCTTCGCTAGATTGAGCGGAGGAGTATCCAGTTGGCTGTGGGGAGAAGATGCAGGCCGATGCATGCGTCAAGATCACCTCTTTGTTGGGTGAGTCCTTTGCCGCATCGACGAGAGCGGTGTATGTCATGAGGGCATTCTGGCGGTGTTTGTTGATTACCGAATTATGCTTGTGTGCAAGATAGTTTTTCGCTGCAAGATAGAGCATGTACGAAAGGATGCCGAAGATCAGAACCTTGCTTATGCCGAGCTGCACGGTTTCGTAAAGATTGTCAGGTGCGAGAACAGGGATCCTATACAAGAAGAGGGTCAGCACAGCATAGGCCGCTAATGCCAATGCCCAGCCTAACGTAGAACGATGCCAAAAGCTTGACTGCTTCTCATGATCCTGAGCTGCGTTCTGAAAGAAGATCGCCTGTTGTGACACGCCATGTTCAGCGGCAACTGCCCTGATGTCATGAAGAATCTGCTCAGCTGCTTCTTTGCTAGCCTGCAGCTCAGCGGTCAGGTGGCTAGTCTCATCCGCAACGGCCTGCATTGAGGCGCGTGCTTCTTTCTCCAGGCGCTTGAAGTCGGCGGCTTTGCTGGTGGAGTAAGATACGAGCGGGTGGAGTACATCGAAGGCTTCTTCATATGCATTCTGCACCTGACGAATGAGGTTGTTACGTGCACCAAGCGGATCACCTGGCGTAACAGCGAATTTGAGGATCCCATTGAACCTGTTGAAATCAGCACCTGCCTGAGTCGTAAGAACGGTTATGTGCCTCTGCGGTAGGTCGTCTAGTACAGGCAGGGATAGTTGGTTGTACAGACGGATCAGACGCTCTGCTGCTGGAATGACATCTCGGAAGCTCAGATCACGACCGAGTTCATCCTCTCTACTAAGGCTTTTCGGGTCAAACTGCTGCATGCGAATGAGTGATTCCTCGGCTTGCTGCCGCAGCTGGATTTCTTGTTCCGTTGGCATTGTCTTCTCCTTACTCCGTTCCTCTGGTGTTGGGTGTCAGGCGCAGGGGAGTCTTCGCTCACTGCAATCAGCCAGTCCCTTGACCCAGCCCTTCCATCCAACCATACTCATTGAAACCTCATTATACCAGAATCGCGGCAAGTCCATCTGCACACCGGGCAATTCATTGCATGCGCCACTACTGATCGAGAATTCCATGAGAAGAAAACGACGCACGGCGTGCGTCTCCACGGTTGGGGGGGATCAGCCATCGGAGAGGTAGCGGCGGATGGGGGGGGATTGCCAGATTTGGCGGGCGAGGGGGACGGCGGTGAGGGGAGCGTGGGCGCCGTTCTCGCAGAACACGACGATGACGAGGGAGGGGTTCTCGTAGGGGCCGAAGCTTGTGAACCATGAATGTGGGTGTTCGCGGGGGGGATCGTCGGCGGTGCCGGTTTTGCCGGCGAGTTGAATCCAGTCCAGGTTACATGCGCGGCCGGTGCCCTCGGTGACGACTCTTCTGAGGCCGCGTCGTACGGCCTCGATGCTGCGCTGGTCGACGGGTATGCGGTCGATGGAGGTGGGGGCGGGATTGAGTAGGCGGTTGAGGTGGGGTGGGACGAGGTAGCCGCCGTTGGCGACGACAGCGGTCATACGTGCGACCTGTAGGACGGTAAGCTGGACGAAACCCTGACCGATGGCCATGTTCATGGTATCGCCGAGGAACCATCGCTCGCCGAAGCGTGCGCGTTTCCATTGATCGTCGGGGATGAGTCCTGCGCGCTCGTCGGGGAGGTCGACACCGAGTGGGGAGGCGAGTCCGAGGGATTGGGCGACGTGGGCGATCCGGTCGCGTCCGAGGTCCTGAGCCATTTCCCAGAAGGCGACGTCGCAGGACTGTGCGACGGCGTCGGAGAAATTGACTGTGCCGTGTCCGCCGCGATTCCAGCAACGGAAGGTGCGGTTGCCGATCTCGATGGAGCCGTGGCAGGTCCAGGTTCTGCCTGCGAGGCCGGCGTCGGACGCGGCGAGTGCGGTCGCGATTTTAAAAATGCTGCCGGGGACGTAGGCGTTTTGAATCGGCCTGTTGAGGAGGGGGAAGTGGGGGTCGCTCATAATCCCCTGCCAGCCCTCGGGATCGACACCGCCGGGGGCGAATAGGTTGGGATCGAAGGCGGGCACGCTGACCATGGCGAGGATGGCGCCGTCGCGGGGGTCCATGGCGATGACTCCGCCGACGGTGCCGGCCATGATTGTCTCGATGGCGCGCTGCATGTCGAGGTCGAGAGTAATTCTGAGTGGCGAGCCACCGGTCGGGGGTACGATGGAGGGTCTGGTGATGACTCTTTCGTCGATTCTGGCGATCTCGCCTTGCCTGCGGAAGACGTACCAGTCGTCGAATATTCCGCCGCGGCCGTTGTCGGAGAACAGGGTGCGATGGACGGCGCGCTCGCGTCCGCCCATGACGCCGTAACCGGTCTCGACGGCTTCCACGACGCCGGTACGCATGCGGACGCGGATGCCGCCGGGGAGGTCGGTGACGCCGCCCTCGGTCAGGACGGCGACATCATCTCCCCTGACGACCACGGCGCCGTCGGCGGGGACTACAGCGGGGACCATCTCGGCGTCACCGAGGATTCGGCCCCGGGCGTCGATGGCGACGAGGCGCTCGCCGGGTCTTCCTCGCAGGAAGTTGTCGTACTGACGCTCGAGTCCGGCTTTTCCGATCATGTCGGAGATGCGATAGCCGAGGGGGGTCAATTCTCCGAGCTCTCGTTCGGAGATCTGGCCCGTGTAGCCGACAACCTGGGCGGTGGTTTTGCCGGCGGGGTAACTTCTTCGGTAGGCACGCTCGAGGAAAGCCCTGGGGAACTGGGAGGTGCGTTCGAGGAGTGCGACGACCTGGACCTGGTTGAGATCGCGCCTGACGAGGATGCTTCTGGCGCCGAACGCGCCCCATCCGGCGGCCCAGAGCTCGCTCTGCATGCTGCGGAGGCCGGCGAACTGTCGGCGGCTGTCGATGACCTGGTCGAGCTGGGGATCGGAGAGTCCGAGGAAGTGGCCGAGGTCGGTGAGGTCGCGGACATCGGCGTCGATATCGTCGGAGGAGATGAAGTAGCAGTCGTAGACGGCGTGATTGACAGCGAGGGGATTGCCGTGGCGGTCGAGAATCTCGCCGCGCGGGGGCTGGAGGGTGATGCGGGCGACGGTGTTCTGAGCGGCCTGGGCCTGGTAGTACGGGAAGCGCACGAAACCCAGGCGGACGAGTCCTGCAAGGAGGAGGACGAGGGCAAGCATCATGAGGGGAGCGGCGAGGAGCTCACGCTCGATGGTGAATCTCTCCGCGGGAGGGAGGTGGCGATAGAAGTCATCGTCATCGTGCTTGTAGTCGAAGTAGGTCATGTTCTGCCAATAATCCTGGTTGTGGATCCGTAGTAGCGGGACCGGACGATCTCCTTCGACGCGCCGAGAATCCAGGCGGTGATCCAGTGGACGAAGGGGAATCCGATCAGAGTGCTCAGAAGGAAAGGGGAGATGTAGCCGGGGGGGCCGGCGGCGCCGCCGAGGATCAGGATCGCGCGGGCGACAGCGCCGAAGAACAGCCAGATCGCTTCCGCGCCGATCATGGCGAGAATCCAGGCGGGGATGAGGCCCTCGAGATAGAAAACGCGGCGGGTGAGGAGGATCAGAGTGCCGAAACCCGCATAGGAGACGGTGTAGACGCCGCCGCTGCCGGAAAGACCGTCCAGAATCAGGCCATAGATCACTGCGGCGATCGGTCCGAGCTCGCCGCCTTTCGAGAAACAGGACGCAACGACTATCAGCCAGACGAGGTCGATCGACCAGCCCAGCTTCGTGTTGGCCATGCCGGCAAGCAGAGCGGCGACGAGGCCTATCACCAGATATATGGTTGATCGGACGAGCATGTCGAACTGGGTTTCACAAGTCAGACCGGCTGCGATCCGGTGAATTGGGGTAATTCTATCATCACTTCCGGCGTGATGCCGCCTGGAAAGGCGGCGCGGCCGAAGATGCGGGCTGATAGTTAACGGGGCTTGGATGGGATCGGGATCCGGGCACAGACACCCACCTTCGCTAAAGCTTCGGTGGGCTGGCGCTCGACTTCGTCGAGCTCAGTCTGAGCCCGGCACCCATGGAGTCCAATGTCGTGCGTTTTTGATGCGGGTGACGTGTAACAGCAGACGTCTGCTTGAAGCAGACGTCACGAAGCCCGACGTCTAGAAGGCGCCGGCACCCGACGTCTGGAAGACGTCGGCACATTCCATGTCATCCTTATTTCAGGATGTACGGCACTGGACGTTTGAGCCTTAGTTGCGCTGCCCGGGTCTGAAGACTCGGCGCATGGCGGATATATACAGCGGTCCGGGCTGGTATAATTCGGGATAGCGTCGACGGGCTGAGTCGGAATGAAATCACGAAACGCTGAAATCTCGATAATTGCCGTTGTTGTCCTAGGGCTTACGGTAGCTCACTATCTGACGGCGCCGAACCTGCCGCTGCTGCACGATCTCTATCGAAGGCTCTATTATGTTCCGATCATCTGGGCGGCGATCCGATTCGGACTGAAGGGTGGCCTGCTGACGTCCGTGGTGGTCTCACTCCTCTTCTTCCCCCACGTGTTCCATCGATGGGGGACGATAGTGCTTCAGACCACCGACGCGATATTCGAGATCATACTGTATAACGCGATTGCGACGGTCACCGGAATTCTGGCGACGTCGGAGAAGCTGAATCGCGACCGTCTCGCGCAGGCGAACATGGCGCTCGTGCGGTCGGACCAGATGAAGCTTCTGGGGGAGATCGCCGCAGGGATGGCGCACGAGATTCGCAATCCGCTGGCGTCTCTTCGCGGGGGAATCGAGATCATGGGAAAGGAGAGCGCGTCGGCGGAAGAGCGGGGGGAAGTGTCGGGACTGCTAGTTGCCGAGGTCGGCAGAGTGGAGCGGGCGATAAAGGATTTTCTGACGTATGCGAAGCCGACAGAGCCTGCGATGGAGCCGACGGATTTGGGCGAGATCGCGGCGGAGGTTTACGGTCTTCTGCAGAGGGGCGGATACGGGGGTGTCGAATTCGAGCTGAATGTCGAGTCGGAGCTTCTCAGGGTCATGGCGGACCCGATGCAGATAAGGTCGGTGATTCTGAACCTGGCGCTGAACTCGGTGGCCGCTCTCGACGGGAGGGGGAAGGTGGGCATTTCCGCCTGCTCAGACGGAGGGAAGGTGATCATGAGTGTTTCCGACACGGGTCCGGGCATTGATCCATCGTACGGCGATAAGATATTCGAGCCGTTTTTCACGACTCGCGAGAAGGGTCTTGGTCTCGGGCTTTCGATCGTGAAGAAGATAGTTGATCGGCATGAGGGGGCGATAGCGTTCGAGTCATCGCCCGGCAAAGGAACAACGTTCGAAGTGAGTTTCAAGAGGATATCAGATGGACGCGAGAATTCTGATAGTTGAGGACGACAGGAGCTTCGCGCGGATCGCGCAGATGGCGCTGGTTTCCGAGGGTCATAGGGTGGAGATCGCGCATGATGTCAAGTCCGCAAAGAAGAAGCTGGCGTCGGATGAGTTTGACGCAGTTGTGACCGATCTCAGGCTTCCAGACGATGATGGAGTCGCGTTGCTCGCATGGATAAGAGAGAACATCGATCCGGCGCCGCCGGTTCTGATCATGACGGCGTACGCGACGATCCAGACGGCGGTGTCGGCGATGAAGGAGGGCGCTGAGGACTATCTGACCAAGCCGTTCTCCAACGACGAGCTCATACTAGCGGTCGGGAAGGCGCTTCATGTCAGGCAGTTGGAGGATGAGAACCGTGCCCTGAGGCAGGCGCTGATGTCGTCGTCACGGTTTGAGGACATAATCGGAAGCTCGCGGGCGATGCAGGAGATGTTCGACCTGATGCGCAAGGCGGCGCCGAGGGACATCAATGTTCTGATCCGGGGCGAGAGCGGGACGGGGAAGGAGCTTGTGGCGCGGGCGATTCATTTCGCGAGCTCGCGGAGCGACGGGCCGTTCGTGCCGGTTGATTCGGCGGCGATTCCCGAGCAGCTCCTCGAAAGCGAGCTTTTCGGTCATGTGAAGGGGGCATTCACCGGGGCGATTCGCGACAACAAAGGTAAGCTGAGATCGGCGCAGGGCGGGACGATTTTCTTTGATGAGATCGGGGACATGCAGCCGGATCTGCAGGTGAAGCTTCTGAGGGTGCTTCAGGAGAGGGTGGTATCGCCGGTGGGGAGCGAGAGGGCCGAGGCGGTGGATGTCCGCGTAATTGCGGCCACGCATGTCGATCTGGAACAAGCGGTCAGGGAGGGTCGCTTTCGTGAGGATTTGTTTTTCAGGCTCAACGTGTTAACTATCCGCATTCCGCCATTGAGAGAGCGCAAGGATGACATTCGCATTCTGGTGAGGCATTTCATCGAGGGATGCGAGGGGATGAAGGTCTCGGAGGAAGCGATGGAGGCGCTGATGAGGTATGACTGGCCGGGTAATGTGCGGGAGCTTCAGAACGCCATGGAGAGGGCGATGGTGGTCGCGGACGGAGATGTCATTCTGCCGAGACATCTTCCGGAGAATGTTGTCACCGAATCGGAACCGGGACGCGTGTCTGCGATCGTGCTTCCCCGGGAAGGTCTGGAGCTTGAGGGACTGGAGCGAGACCTGATAGTGCAGGCGCTGGAGCGTACAGGCGGCAACCAGACGAGGGCCGCCGAGCTTCTGGGCATTACCCGACCCACGCTGATTTACCGGATGGGCAAGCACGGGATTCCCAGGGACTGAGTGCAGGAAATCAGACAGCCGCTGTAGCATAAGCTACAGAAACTCCGCACGGTTTGTAGCCGGAAATCGGAATCCATTCCCTGTAAGCCGCATCAAAAGCGGCTTTTCGGCATTTTGCGCTTTCTGGCACGGAAGTTGTCACGTCCGTCAAGACGTTCGACTGTAACAATCACCATACCGGTGTTAACCGACGGAGGAAAAAACAGAAATGAGATTTCTGGCAATTGGATTGATTCTGGCACTCGCGGTTTTCGCGACTGTGTCCGTCTTTGCGCAGGCAAACAGCAAGGACACGGAGGACGAAGCGGTCCTCGAGGGAGTGTACGCGTGCCCGATGTACTGTGAGGGCTCCATCACGACCGACGAGGACGCGGAGTGTCCGGTCTGCGGGATGGACGTGCAGCCTGTCGACGAGATCTACGCGTGTCCGATGCATCCCGATCAGCTCTCGGCTGATCCGGAGGCCAAGTGCTCCATCTGCGACATGCAGATGGAACAAGTGGACGAACTCTATGTATGCCCGATGCATCCGGACGAGCTTTCGGCCGATCCCGAAGCGAAGTGCAGCGTGTGCGACATGGAGATGGTTCCGGTCGGCTCTGACGAGTCGGACGAAGCTGACGGGCATCATCGCGAAGGACGCCATCACGGGCACGGCTGCTGCGGCTGAGAGCGGTTGCGAGCCATTCTGCACACAAGCAGGCATCAAGCATGAACATGTTGAAGGTCACAGCAAGGCGACTTATTCACGGAGCATTATTCGCTCTCCTTCTCAACGCGATATCCGGAGCGGCGGATGCGTACGAGGGCAATGCGGACCTCCCAGGCAAGAACCTACTCGCGTCCGCCGTCTCCGGCTATTCTGCTCGGGACTACGATCCGGGTGAATCCAGCGAGGTTGAGACCGAGAGACTGGAGCTGGGCGAGCTTTTCGAGGCTGCGTTCAGAGGAAATCCATCGATTGCCTCGGCAAGAGCGGAATGGCGAGCGGCGGTCGAGATGTATCCGCAGGCAACGTCATGGCCCGATCCGACATTGAACGTCACTGTCTCAAGCGATCTCGGGTTCGAGCTGATGCAGATGATCCCGAACCCGAGAAGGCAGAACCTGATGGGGGACCGCGCACTCACGATGGCGGAGATGGCGCGGGTAAGGTACGAGAAGACGGTTCGCGATGTGCTCGTCGATGTGATGAGGTCGTATTTCGAGTTGGGCTATCAGCATCGGGCGGTCGAGATAGCCGAGACCAACCGGGATCTCTTCGCCCAGTTGGTGGAGTTGGCGGATCTCCGCTATGCGCAGAATGAAATACCGATGGCGGAATTGTCGGCGGTGGAGAGCCGTCTCGCGCAGGCTGAGTATGAGGTTCATTTATTGACCGAGCTCATTATGTCAGAAGAGGCGAACATGAGATTCTTGCTCGGTGTGGCGCCTGATTATCGGCTTGCGGTGGTGAATCTGCCACATGTCGAGACTGTGAGCCTCGAGCGGGAGGAGATACGCAACCGGATTCTGGAGTATCGGCAGGAGCTGGAGATGGCGGGGATAGCTGTCGACGCGGCGGAGGTCGATTTCTCGATCGCGCGGTCGGAAAGGGGGCCGGATTTCTCCATCGGGCTCATGTACAACTCGATGAGTGGTTCGTCGATGAATGATGGAATGCAGTCGTCGGGCGGTGACACGTTCGGCGTGATGCTCGGTGTGACGATTCCGCTGTGGGAGGGCAAGAATCGCGCGCGAGAGGAAGAGGCGGAGGCGCGGTTGGACGCGGCGAGGTCCGATCTTGATAGCGAGAGGAATCGGGCGTTTGCGGATGCGGACCGCATCTACTGGCAGCTTCAGAATCAGGCGAGGCTTGTTGAGCTTTATCGCAAGACGCTGCTTCCGCAGGCGGCTCAGGCGGCCGAGCTCGCCCAGACGTGGTACGAGCAGGAGCAGGTGTCGTTCATGGAGCTCGTTGAGAGCCGCATGGTTGTCGAGAACTTCGAGCTTGCGACTGCGCGAGCGGAGGCGGACTACCTTGAGACTGTTGCGGAGCTGGGACGCCTGATCGGCGCGCCGGTTATGGGTTGGAACAGCGGGGGCGTTGAGGAAACCACCAGCGAAGAAACACAAAATGAGGAAGGCCAGGAGGTGTCGTGATGATGCGCAGACTTTACCTGCCTATTGTTGCCTTGGTTTCTTGCTCGATAGTGCTGACCGGTCTTGCACGAGGCTCTGAATACGGGGCTATGAGGGACGCGGCTGCGTCGGGTGCTGCGGAGCTCCTCGATTCCTTCCTCGCGGCTTCAAAGAACTTGGACGCAGGCTCGGAGCCTGTGGGGCCTTTTCAAGAAGAGGATTTCATTCAACTGATGGAGGTCTATTCGGATGCGTCCGGTCGGGATCCGCTCGGGGATCTTCTCGCGATTTTCCCGGTTGCAGATCGCGGGCGGGTGGAGGAATTCAGATCGACGGACGAAGGCGATCTGTTGCAGATTCTGTCTATATCTCCCGCCGAGGAAGACATCCTCGCGATTGCGCTTGCGCGGTCGCCGCGACTTGAAAGAGCTGAGAGCGGGTGGCGCGCCAGTCTGGATCGCTATCCGCAGACAATTTTCCTGCAGGACCTTCTCGCGCGGTATCAATCCTTCACCGAGGGGATGTCTCTCGGGATTGGGAATGAATATCAGCGGGACATGATCCAGATGCATGTGCCTGCGCTTGGGGGCTCAGGAATGCTGGGGCTTCGGGGACGTGTGGTCGAGCTGGACGCGGAGTCGGCATACGTGGACTATCTGCGGGAAGGTCGGGACGTGATAGCGGACGCAAGAACGCTGCTTGCGGAAATCCGCAACAGCGATGACCTTATCGCGATAAACAGCGCGAGTGTGTCGCGACTGGCGGTCTTGAAGAGCGTAACCGAGGCGCAGTATGTGAGCGGGACACGCTCATTCTCCGATCTGACAAGAATCGGCACGGAGCTTTCGTCGCGTCGAGACATGCTCGCTCGCATGGGAAGCATGCGCCGGGGTCTCGTAGCGCAGCTTCTGTCGATGCTTGAGGTCGCGACCGATGCGACAATCGGTCAGATCACGTGGGCGGGCGATGCGACTCCCGAAATCGACGCCGGCATGCTCGCCGGCGGGCTTGTGGAGACGCGCCAGGAGTTGAGGCAACTCGCTCTTGGGGTGGAGAAGATGGACGCGATGATCGAAATGACCGGGATCATGGCTACTCCCGACCGCACACTCGGGATGAGTTACTACCAGGGTCGCGATGTTGAATCGCTCGTGGGGTTGCAGTCGACAGGCGTCGGGACATCGTCCATTGAAGGCAAGGACATGGGCCCGTCCATGGATGATGCAAACGCATCCATGGACGGCGGGACAAAGTCCATGGAAGGCATAGATATGGGCGGCGAGTCACCGGAGATGAGCGATATGTCCGGGACGAGCTTCATGAATCGGCCGATGCTCGACTTCCGGCAGACCAACTATGCGGGCGATTTCGCATGGGGGGCGGAGCTGGTCGATCGCCGCGACGCGATGGCGGGCATGCTCGATGCCGAGAACGATATGGCCCTGGGCATGCTCGGGATGCTTACCGAGAAGTACGCGCAGATGCTCAATTCGGAGGGAGTGTACGCGGGAAGGATAATCCCCGAGGCGAACGCGGCATTGAGTGTTGTGAGAACCGGGTATGTGGCCAATGAAAATGATTTCAATGACCTGATATCGTCGGAGCTTGCGCTGCTCATGGCGCGGATGGATCTGGCGGACATTCAACTTGAGCGCAGGAACGCACTGATCGAGATCGAGCGGCTGATCGGAAGAAGCATTGGAAGCGAACAAACGAATGAGCGGTAATACCTTGCCGCGACAGGTGATCAGACATGAGACACGAATGGAAACAGACAGTTGTGATACTAGCGATTGTCGTAGGCGTGATCGGAGCAGGGATGCTGATATCGATCGCATCGGGCGCCACATCAACATTTGCGGCCCGCAATCATGAATCGGTCGAAGAAGGTAAGGAGGCGGACCTCTACACATGCGGCATGCATCCGGAGGTCATCCAGGAGGGACCGGGCTTGTGCCCGATCTGCGGCATGAGGCTGGTTCCGCTGAGCAGCACGCTTGAGGGGGGCACAGCCGACGGCAGTCCGAGCGGAACGGTCACGATCCACCCCGAGATCACGCAGAGCATCGGCGTGAGATATGCGGATGTGCGGCGAGGCCCGCTGGAGATTTCCATCGATGCTCCCGCGCATGTGGACTATGACGAGGATCACTATGCGGTTCTTTCGACACGGTCCGACGGCTGGATCGACAAGCTCCACGTGACTTCGCCCGGGGCGAGCGTTCATGCGGGCGATCCGCTGTTCGATTTCTACTCCCCGAAGCTCTACTCGGCGCAACAGGAATATCTGATCGCGCTA
>Ga0315296_10003914_pt1 | contig 12338 bp, 11 predicted proteins | sample YL17G14_18_MG_FD_203921 | JGI IMG/M metagenome (GOLD analysis project Ga0315296, IMG submission 203921) | Sediment microbial communities from Yellowstone Lake, YNP, Wyoming, USA - YL17G14_18 | ecosystem: Environmental > Aquatic > Freshwater > Lake > Sediment | place: USA: Wyoming | collected... | reverse complement strand
GGAAGACAAGTACCTATGAGGATCAAGGACAGATATGAAACCCAAAACCCTACCCAAACCATGAAACCCGAATAAAAACCATTTTAGGCCAATTTCGGAACAAGCATGCGCGCTACTTGTGAAGAAATCATCTATTCAGTCTCAAAGTCCATTGTCTTTTGAAAAATTCTTATTGTGGAATCTACATAAGAAAAAGAGCAGAAAATTCAACAAACGAGATCGGTCATGGAGCTGCAAATAGTTTGAGAGACGGAGACGAGCGCGCGGCCCAAGAATACAAGCTTACGTGGAATTGCACAAGAAATATATGCGGACTGAAGTGGAGACAAGAATAGATTCTGATGCGTAAGCATTCGTCATTGTTGTTATTTACCATCACATTGTCAGCATTGATTTTGATATCGACATCCGGACAGAAATCTGACACCATTATCAAGCTCGACACTGAACCAGCCCAAGACCAACTTCTTCGCGCCGCCGACTACATCAAGAACAGATATGACGAAAGAGTCGGGCTAGTGACTGAATCTGAGGACACTGGAACAGAGTTCTTCGGCACTGTTCCCCATAACAGGACATTCTGGGTCTACAGCGACAACTTATGGGCCTCAAGAGCCCTAGAACCCTATTATCCAGAAATCGCGCAAAACATTAGCAAAACATCAGGTTCTTATCTAGATGTCGTCGGCTATCCTGCCTTCTTCGAAGTAGTCTTAGGGAAAAAGATTCCCATGCCGCTTCGCGCAGGCGTCAATATATCGATGAAGAACATCACCTTAAACGGGTTAGACTACACAATCATGGCGGATAGGCATCAGACCGAAGACGGCGACAGCTTCTATGACGCTGACCAATATGCTGATCTGGCTCTGTACATTTCACTCAACTACTATCTAGATCACGAAACCGCCGCTTCCGAACGCTGGTTCAGAGTCGCAGAATCGATGTGGCATGACCATGGTTTCAAGGACAAAGCCGCCAGCACATCCTACCAGAACTACAAGCTGGGCCTGTACCTCTACACAACCAAAGTCACAGGATTCCCATCTGACATCCTGAGCGATGTCGAGAATATGGCATGGTCCTGCCAAATAGAAAACGGCGGAATCGCCACACAGACACATCTGGACGGAACCATCAACAGCACCGCCAACATGGAAACCACATCGATCCTCTTGCTCGCCTACAACGAACCGCTGATAAGAAGCTTCCCTCACCTAGAGATTGGGGCATACTACTACATTTGGTGGGGATTGCCGTCTCCTTTTCCTGATCATTGGACGAACAGTAAAGGCACATCACTCTTAGGCAAATACAACTCTAGTGACCCAGCTGTGGCAGACGAACACGTTCTTTTGGCCAAACAGCACAAGATCGACTTCTTTGCCGTCTCATGGCTAGGAGTCTTTGACTGGTACGACCACGTAGCCATCGACGAAAACCTGAGAAAAGGACTTCTACAAGCAAAACACATTGACGAGTTCAGTTTTTGCTTACTTTACGAGTCCGAGATAATCCTCAAATCCATCTACGACAACTGCAGCCAAACACCGGGCCTTGACCCATCTGAACTCTTCAAATCAGTCTTCATCGAAGACATTGCATATGCAAATAGAACCTACTTCAATAATCCCAGCTACCTTCGAATCGAAGGCAAACCCGTACTCTTCATCTACAATCTGCCTTACATCTACGAAAACCTAACATCCAACTCGGAAAATTCAACAAGAATAATGCATGAACTGCTTGACACCGTAAAAGCCAGGTTTGAAGACAACATCTATCTTGTCGGCGAAGTAGGAGGCGAACCCGACCCGGCAAAGACCCAAGAAAACCATACATATTCCATGGATTCAGTGACCAACTATCTTTTCTCAGGAGCTCGAGACGGATGGATGAACGTCTTGGGAAACGCCACAAGATACTACCCCGAATGGAATTCTACGATGACCACAAAAGGAATCAAATACATTCCAAGCGCTTACCCCGGATACAACAACACAGGCAATGAAGACTCGCCCAACCCGACTGTACTTCCTCCAGACGAAACGAAGTTTGAGATGTTTCTGTACATCGCAAAAGAAAACGTAGATACAGGTCTAAACATCATCGTGTTAACGTCCTGGAATGAATGGAAGGACGCAACAATGCTGGAACCATCCTCTGAATCTGCTGAAACTTTCCTTCATGTTGTCCACGATATCATCCCAGAATTTCCATCGGTTCTAGCTCTTACACTATTCATTATCCTAACAGGAGTAGCGTCGCTGGTTTCAAGAAGAGGACCAAAACGACCCATAACCAGAAGACAAGCTGCACAGTATTCTATCTGAAACTTGATTGCTGTCTTTGACCACGAACCTGAACTGAGATCTCATCCAGAATCTACTTGTCTAGAAGCAGTCTGAGCCGTTGAGCCAATGATTCTCTATCTTGAGGCCGCTCCCTCCAAAACTGCCCATGAGTTCTATATTCTTCACCAGAGATCCGCCCCTTTCTCTGCAGATCTTTCAGCAGCTCCGAGAATTCTCGCCACTGTGTTTGTTCATTTCTTGTTTTGTCATCCAATTTCTTTCTGACGACCCCCGTTGAAGGTCCATCCAATTGAGGTGGAGGGCAACTATCGTACAAGAATCTGGCGAAATACAGAAGTCCCCAAGACTGGGTCTCTGGCAAATCTTGTTTGACTCTAAGAAGCTCAGAGATCAGGAACTCGTACGTCTCACCTAGGCTGGTATACAGCGCTGGATACCCGGGTTTGTCTGATGTTTCGTTGAGGAAATGTTCCAGATGGACAGTGTTGAAAATTGGCAATATATCTCCATGTTCGTGGTTGAAGCAGAAGATAATCTTTTTTGCGATATGCCTGTCCAGCCCCAAACCACTTATTCGATCCCAGGGCGCGTCTACTTTTTGAGCTAGAGACTTTTTAGGATCGACCGTAACATAAAGCAGTTCTTTGAAATCTTCGAATTTGTCCCTAATGTGGCGGTAGACGTTTGAACCATGAAGAGTCAGATGCCCAACTGGTTTCAAGTAGTACTCCAACCAATGGAAAAACTCACCGACTTCATTTGATTGAACTCTGAAAATATCATTTGGATCAAGAGTCTCTATTGCTTCAGAGCTCTCGGCAAAAGGATATCTTGCTCTGAAATCTTTCAACTTTTCCATCGCACTGTTTACTTCGATCTTGACTGCTTTGTTCTTGTCAAAAGCCCTTACTTTCTCCAGCAAAGACTCTTTCATTTGGCACTCACTCTCAACATGTGTTCATTTGAGACTTGAACAGCGCAGTCTGAGCATCGAGTTTTACAGATTCAATTAAAGACCGAATTACTTTATTTAGGTTTGTCTTGAACGGTTCTCTGACATTCCAACATTTGACAACAACACATCAATCTTCATTATATTTTTTTCTCATTTCCTTAGTAATTGTGTTTGGAATCACTAAGGTTTAGAGAAATAAAAATAATGATATCTGATCATTCGAAAAGCGGCACGCAACAAAAAAGCCAACATCACAGAAAGAGGCCGTGAATTACTAACCCCGTATCGTGCATGTAACAAGCTTTTCCACGTTGACGGATAGCACGTCGCGCTGCGATCGATGCACCACTCATATTCATCTCACTGTACGGCCTTCTGCTTCCAATCCTAGTGAAAAAGAAATAGGCCGCTAGTCTCCCTCGCTCATTTCCTCTCCAACATTGCGCTCAGAATCTCCCCACGACTCAAGGCGTGAAACTCGTTAAAGCCCAATGCCAGCCCCGCTTCTCAACAAGTTTCTCCCCAACCTCTTTCTCCAACTGCGTTAAATTCCTGCAAAAAATCTTCGCGTCTTCGCAGATTGTTTCGCGCTGACGTATCGGTAATGTATTTATAGGTGGTAAGTTACCGATATATCGGTAACCTACTTAAACTCAAAGAGTTACCGATATACTACGGGTGTAGACGTGAAGACCAGAGGCGTAATTCGAGAACGTGTTATGCGCGTTCTCCTCAACGAGCCAGAAGGTACACTCACAAAGTATAGACTGGCCAAAAAAGCAGAGTGCTCATTTTCTTGGCTTCACGAGTTCTTAGGCAAACTAGAAGATGTAAGACTCGTGAAGGACACAGAAGTCACAGACTACTCTGGTCTCGTAAAGTATTGGCTTAATGCTAAAACCAAACCCGAAAAACGAGAATACATGCACAAAGATCCAATCAGCCTAATCAAGAAAGCCCAACTACCATATGCACTTACCACATACCAAGCAGAAAACCTGGTTCAGCACTACCTCTTCCCTTCACGAACTGACTTATACATCAAGATCGAAGACATACAAAAATGGCACAACCTCATAGCCACCGAAGGTCTTGTTGGAAAAGGCAACATGAGACTGCTCACAACCGATTCTCACGTCTTCTACAATTCATTCAAGCGGCAAAACTTGGATATTGTGTCTGTACCACAGCTAATCGTTGATCTATTCGAAGAAGGCGGCGTATGCACGGAAGCCGCAGAAAAGCTTCTTGAAAAAGTGACGGAACATGCTGTACGAGCCCAATGAAACAAAGACTTCCCAGAAACAACTGGAACAGATCTTCAAATCACTCAAAGACCCAGCCTGCCTTCTAGGAGGATGGGCAGTCTACCACATCGTGAACAAAAACTTCGAAAAAGCCACTGGAAGACAATACATCGGTTCCAGAGACATCGACATAGGCTTCCACATAGACAAGGACTGGACTGAAAAGCAACTGAGAGAATCAGGTTTCGTATCTGCAATTTCAGCCATCGAGAAAATCGGCTTCAGATCAGTAAGCTTCAGACTAGTGAAAGACTTCGACTTAGACACTGGAAAAGAACTTTCTCCAGAAGCAGCAGCCAAACGCCCACTCTACCAGATCTTCCAGTTATTCATAGATCCCATAGTCGATTACATACACCCCAACATCAGAGACATACTTGGCTTCGTGCCAATCGACGAACCACTCCTGTCCCTTCTGTTCCAACACAAAATGCACACAACCACGAATCTCTTCGGAAGAAAAGTCATCCTACCTAAACCGGAACTGCTGCTTGCAATGAAGCTCAATTCAGCACTCAGAAGAGACAAGGAAAACAAAAGAATCAAAGACGTAGCCGACATCTACGCTCTCATGTGGTACTCTGACACCGATCTGCCAGAACTCAAAAACCAACTGTTTTCCATCAATCCCAGAGAAGAAACAAGAAAAACCATACGCACCTTCACAGAAGAAGATATCGACAAAGTCTCCAAAACAATCGGAATTACCACAAAAGAAATCTCAAGAGTACTTGCAGAACTAAAATGATCAGAATGCAAATCACATATTCCAGAAAAAGAGGAGTTTTGTGGAGTGCACAGTACTCTCAGCCTGAAAATCGATGGTAACAGTTTCGGCACAGCACACGAGAGGCCAGTTTTCAAGGATACAGCTATTGTATAAGTTTATATAATAATCTGCCCATTCTATGACGGGGCAACCAGAGACAAACGTATGACGACAAAGGTTATCCATGAGCCTCAACTTGACACGATACTGATGGTTGAAAAAGCCATCAGAGAAGCTCAGTCATATCCAACCAAGAAAAAACTTCTCCAGAGTCTACCGAGACAAGTCCAGTACCAGACCTTCAACCGCATACTCGACTACCTGGAAAGCTCCAACAAAATAGTCTACGACAAGCAGAAAATAATCTGGGTTTTCCCAGACAACCCAAAACTCAAGAAACTGCTGGAAACAAGCGCAAGACTCACGTAGACTCATATCCTGATCATAGCCAAATTCGATGCAAACAGTATGGACTCCAAGCATTTATTCAGTAGACCCTCCCCTACATAGTAGGGGTGCCCCTACCTGCACTTCGACCCAAGACCGAAAGGTTTCCTGAGCCATCACACATGCACCTCCTGAAACAGATTTTTCCCGAAAATCAACATAGCTCCCAGAAAAAGGGGGAAGTAACGGGAGACGTCCCCACTTAGCCCAGTACTAAAACCAACACGCCAGTCCTTGCAGAAACTTGTCTAAAAGGTATTTGTCTTTCTGAAATACTTAATCAGAGTTTCAGGGTATTTGAAGTAAGAGTTAAGTGTAAACTTCTGTGTTATTTTGTGATGGATAAGGGATACTTCATGAGCGTAACGAAAACCCGAAGAGTTGGCGGTTCGCTGGTCGTGACATTACCCAAGAAACTCGTTGATAGTAGGAAAATCAAGGAAGGAGAATTGGTGGAGATAAGTGTAAAAAAGGTCAAAATCGACGGGTTTGGAGCATTCAGAGGGCTGAAATCTTTCAGGGCGGAAGACGAGTTGAACGCGCATGACTAGAGAATACGTAGTTGACGGACTCTTCCTGCGACGGGAGAGCAGATATCGCCACTCAGACCAAAGATACCTCACCCCAGCCGCTTTTCGGTGATTTCGGTTACCCACGCGCGTCACAGAAAAAAGAGGAAGGAATATGTGTAGTCATGGACGCATAGGCTGCAGTATGGCAAACTCGTTTCCTTCAGGGTCAATGGCTACAGCGGTCCAGCCAACGTGAGGCACTTCCTGCTTGGGAACAATGATTTTTCCGCCGAGCTTCTTGATTTTCTCGATGAATTCATCGGCGTTTTCAACTGAAAAGTAGTTGACGGGCTTCATCTTTGGATTCGTCTTTTTGTACATGCCTCCGTTGACGCCTGGTCGGAGCGGTCTCATCTGCTTGTCAACTGGCACAGTGCCAAGAAGCCAGTACTCCATTGATCCGCTCATGTCTTCACTGCCCTTCTCGACCTTCCATCCGAAGACGCCTGAATAGAATTTCTTGAGCTTTTCGGTGTTGTTTGCCGGTATTTCGAAGTGAACGATCGTATGGTCCATCTTTTTCCACCACTTTTTCGTCAAAAGAGCATACTGGTACTGGTTTAAAATCGTTACTAACACGAAGCTGTGACGACCACCAGTGTAATCATAATCCTTACATCGACCTAACTTCAGAGGCTAACAATAGGACACAGCCGAAGTTGAATCGACAAGCGTCGAGGAAAGGGCAAATTAAAAGAAAAAAAGTCACGCGCTAAGAGCAATACTGACCCCGCGAAATCCTTTTGACGACCAGACCGTCACAACCAACAGGCTGGCCTTTCACAGAAACTCGCCCGTCTATTTTCGCTTCCTGCAGATCTTCAGAGTGTCTCTATCTGTTAAGTATCCGAATCCAGCTTCTAACAGTTCAGTGGACAGGAAGTAACAAGTTGCTTGAAGGTATCTTCACAAGCATCAAACAAGACACCGCTTCAAGCCCCATACAGTATTTCAAATTCCTCGACTATTACTAGAAGCAGCCGCCTCGAGTGGCATCAGTCGAATCTCTGCTCATCAAAGAAGACAAAAAGACCCTACTGAAGATAGGAAGGTAGCCCCCTAGGGGGGGTAGGGGTGTTTTTGGTTGAAATCACGCGAAAAGCAACCTCGGTCATTCACGGGCTACTTTGCTAATCCACCGGTAAAGCTGTTTTTTCTTCGTTCATTCAACATATCCGGAACAAGGCCCCCGCGCTTGCTCGGAGTAAACCACGCGCTTACTTGCTTTCTTTTCATGCCTGGCCATTTTCACTTTGTGCACGCGCGAATCCATTGGATATTCCTGTAACTACTCCTTGTCCTCTTAAAATCCACTAAGGCCGCCACCAGGGCGGTTAAGCAGATTGACGCGACGGCTGCTACAAGAAGTGGAGGTGGGGCTAGGTTTTGCACAGGTAGATTTGGCAGGCTTCCACCGATGACGTCTGTGCCAATGATTTCGACACTGTGGTTGCCCTTGTCATGGCCGAAGTATAATGCAGTGTAAGTGACGTTTTCAGTCACCGTGTAGGATACAGGAGCCTCGTCTACGTTAACCATCCACCCAGATGAAGAGTTGCAGCTGAGAAGTTCTTTAGGGACACTCACTTGGCAGAACCAGTCGCCGGTAGCACGGGCATCAAAACTCAGTTTCTTGTCTTGCACGTCGAAAGCTATATTGAAAACTCCTGAGAGCGCATACGCGTTTCCTGTTCCCGTAAAGTTTTCTGTGATTCCTACTCCATAGATCGTTTCGTTTATGAGAACGGTGAAGATCTCCACGACTTCAAACGGAATCCCTCTCTCCACGACTTCAAACGGAATACTTCCAAACTTGCTGGAAATGAGAAGTACGTCAGTCAGGTGGACATCGGAAACGCCAATTCCCACTGACGTGAACGCTACATAAGCCAGTCGCCCACTTCCGTTAACCCCTGACCTGTCACCAGCGAGCCAAGCGCCAAGCTTCAATATTCCTCCGCCATCTATCGGATCGGTCACAAGATTGGACCAACCAGACGTACTTCTAAGAAACTCGCCGTTATGTAAGCCGGTACACTTCAAAACTGTTGAATTGAATGTGACACCTGCATTCCATGCCCAAAGAGCAGTTACGTTGGATACGTTAATATTCACAGTGAAGTTTTGGCCGATCGTTGTCGATTGCACTGCTGAAGGATCAGTAGATATCGTTGCAACCTGTGGTTTCTCCACAAACTTCGTGCAGTGGATAACGCCGTAGACCAGTGTGTTGTCGGTTGGTGTTTGATCTCCTGGCAAATCTGCTGTTGCTTCGATGGTGTAATCACCTAACGCCCATCCAGTAGTGTTCCAGACGAAATCCAGCGTCATACTTGCGCCTGCCGCCAAGTTAGTTGCTGTTTGACTAGGTGCGACGTAGGTAAGGTTAGCGGCGACCTCTACGGTGAAAGTTTCCGTGAAGCTCCCAGAGTTTATGACTGTCACGGTTATGATCAATGAAGAGCCATTCATGACACTGGTGCTTGATGGTACGACCATAGTCACGTCGACATCGTGAATCAGCATTGATTCTCCTTGCCCAGCGTAGTCGTAATGGGCGTTGTTCCAAGCAAAGTCTGCCGAGATATCGTTGAGACTTGAATCCAGCAAGAAAGTGTCGTTTCCTATATCGTCGAAGCCTATGTCCGTTTCAACCGTTTGTCCTTGTTGAGGTGCTTTCTTGATCAAAAGCGTCAATTGCGCAACTGTCCCGCTACCATTGAACGCAGTCTGCTCTGGACCTACGTTTGCTCCCATGATAATTGACCCAGCAGTTAAACTGATTGGAGGCACGACTACTGGGCTCTTGTCTGCGAAGATGTTGTCCGATGGGATTGTCATAGAGAGAAACCGCAACAATGAGTTGTTCCATTCTATTTCAACCTGCCAAGTAGCAACGTCGAGGGCATCGATGATTGTTACGTTAATTACCAATGTATCTCCAACTTTTGTTTGTGCTGTCGTGAAATTGAAGTTGCTCGTCCCGTCAGCGGCGTTGACGATTGACACAGCTCCAGACCCCATGCGTGCCGCTGTGACCGTGTTAAGAAACACAATTGGAGAGCTAACCAAGAACACGACCCACAACAAACCGAAAATTCTCTTAAAAATCATCGTCTTCCTCGCTGAGATAGTCGACGAGTTTCTTCTTGACGCTTCTTGCATTTTTCCACCAGACTTCCATATAGTCTTTCAGTGACTTTACTCTACGCTTTCGAACGATCCTTCAAAATCATCGAACACTCCTTTTGAAAGAAGGCAAACTTGACCACAATCTAGCCGCGTCATACCAGAGAATCACTGAAGCCACGACTCCGGGAAGCAACGCGAGCATGACTGTCAACGTAAGGGAATCCCAAAAAAGTAGCGTAAATAGAAGACACATAATGCTGGTTGCAGAGGCATAGACCAGTTGCTTAGGAAACACAATTCCTCGAATGACAAAGAAACGGTCGACTAGACGAACCTTTGTTTCCTCATTAATTCTGTAGTTTCCATAAGAGTCTTTGCTCACAATACCCTTATGCGCCAGTTTTTCAAGATGATAGTAGGCACTACTGGAACTCGAGAAACCCAAAGCTCTCTGGATCTCTCTAACACCACAATTCTGTCCGTTCCTCAAGAGGTAGAAATACACAGTCAACGTATTTCCTGAAAGCTCCACGAACTCTCTCTTATCATTAGAGGGCAAGAAACCGCACCCTATCACCAACCCTCCGCCAACAGTATCATTATCGTGCCGGTCTAATTAAGACGATACTTTCGAACAGCAGCATCTTCAAGAGGCTTTAAATCCTCTTTACGAATAATGAAAACTTGGGATATCGTTGAAAGACGTTGAAATGAGGCTTATTGCTGAACTTGTGAAGAACAGTCGTAGAAGCGACAGAGAACTTGCAAAGGTTCTCAGGCATCTCAACCTACCGTCACTAGAGTAAGAAGAAGACTCGAAAAAGAAGGCTACTTAAGAGAGTATACAATAATACCCGATTTTAACAAGGTAGGCTTTCAGCTTGCAGCTTTCATTCTTATCAGAATGAAGACAAACCTTTCTGCGGAAGAAGTTGAAAAGGCACGGCAAATCAGTATGAAGGACATGATAGAAAAGGCACCAGATGAAATTGTGCTTTTTGAAAGAGGGATGGGCGGCGGGTACGATGGGATTATTGTTTCGTTCCACAAGAACTATTCTGACTATATCAGGATCATAGAAAGAATCAAGGAATACCCGTTCGTTGACGCGTCTGCTACGTTGAGCTTTCTGATAGACCTCAATGAAAAGATTCATTATCGTTACTTCACTTTCTCAACTTTGGCCAAATATTTGTTGACAATGTAGAAGCATGCTTAAAGACCGTCGACTTCCTCAAGAAGCCCGGCAAATTTCCATGCGAAGACATGAAGAGAAAGACAACGGAAGCTTCAACAATCAAACGTGCAGAAGCATGTGGATCTGTGAAATTTGACGTCAATTGTAGCCTTGAAGAGTTTGAGAAGTACTACAGGAATGCTGGTCTTCATGACTATTTCAGATCAGCTGGAATCACTGATGTTGCATATTGTGAGTTTGTAAGGCTAAAGAACGCATCTTACCATAAATACTTCGAAGGCAAAATGTTCTGTTTATGGGATACCAATCACGCGCAGGGTCGCCCCGCAACTCCGGTCGAGGACGCGGAATATCAAAACACGAAAAGGCCAAAGCTGGGAAACACAAACATCGCCCTACCGCAGGCTATGCACCAGAGGACAATCATGTTCCAACCCCGGAAGAAGCAACGAACAGGATGCTCAACACCCTGCACAACCTTGGAAACCAAAGATTCGCACTTTCACCCTTCAGCGAACACTTAGACCGCTGGCTAGCCAACTTGAATCAAGCTGTATCGGAGTTTGAATCAAGCCCCGAAATAACCGTGGATGACCAATACATAAAGGAACGTTCGCGGGCACTCTCAAACGTTGAAATTGATCTAGCAAAAAGACGACAGAAAGAGACCAAGGCCGGAGAAGTAATCAAGATCCTCTCGGACAACAGAATTCTACTTGAACAAATCGAAAAAGACTACGCCAATGCGACGAAGAAGATTGCGGAGCGAAAAGACACTGAAATCAAGCGTCTTTCCAGTGGCATAGATAGCATCAAGCAAGAACTTGATCGCATAGCTCAGATGAAAACAGGCATCTTCAGAGCCGTCTCCAAGAATGCTAAGGCTCAGAAAGAGACAGAAGCAACGCAGAGACTGAACGCCGCACAAAGCGAGCTCACATTGGCCATGCAACATTTCACAGCCGAACAAGAGGCGTCAAGAGACAAGCACGAGATGAGAAAAAAGCCCATCATCGAGCAGATTCAAAACGCCGAGAAAGAGATCCAAAGCCAAGAGATCGACGACTCACTGGAAACCAGACGAGCCGCATGCGAAGCTCTTATCAACACAGTGAATTCTCTCCTCCAGAGAAAAGGGCTTTCGCACAACTAGACCGTTTTGATGTTTCCTTCGTTCTTCCCCTTAATCCACACAAAACTCAGGATAGAGACGGACAAAAACACGAAAAATGATGGAAAAGCAAGCCAGTAGCCTACTTGAGTGTCGTGTGACCATACCTCCTGTTTGAAACTCACGTTGACAAAAGTCATTAAGGCCACCACCGTCAATGACAGTATTAGCGCGCGCTCGATTCTCGCCAAGGAAAAGTGGAAAATCGTTGATGGCTACACAGAGGAAATCTGAGTTATGCCAAGCTTGAGCTGGTTCTTACAGGTTCTTCATCAGATAGTCGATTCCAGGTTCTGTGCCTTGAAGCAGCACAAAGCCCCTTGGGCCTTCACGTGCAGTGATTTCGCCCGCGATGTTCGTCTGCATGAGTTGCTTCACTTCATCGATGTTTCTTGTGTGCCCTAAAACCCAGATTAGTTTCGTGTAAGCTGCGGAAGGAAGCATGTTGCCACCTTCGATGACCCCTCGGGCC
>Ga0315296_10003913_pt1 | contig 12340 bp, 11 predicted proteins | sample YL17G14_18_MG_FD_203921 | JGI IMG/M metagenome (GOLD analysis project Ga0315296, IMG submission 203921) | Sediment microbial communities from Yellowstone Lake, YNP, Wyoming, USA - YL17G14_18 | ecosystem: Environmental > Aquatic > Freshwater > Lake > Sediment | place: USA: Wyoming | collected... | reverse complement strand
CCGGCCTCACCAAGCCCTCGGCCAACGAACACCGCTGGAATTCTACCAGGAATGGCTCGCTACGCGAACGACGGAAAGGGGGTAGGTGTACGGCATGTACTGAACGAGTACACGCCCTTCCGCCCGCCTGCGCCCAGAGGCTAGAATGACGCATGAGCCCTCGGTGGCCGTGGCCGGCTCCCACGCCACGGCGACTCCTCGTCTTCAGCCGCGGAGCGTAAGTATCGATGGACAAGGACGAAGAGGCGGCGGCCGGCCCCCTTGCTCTGCGCCGCCGGTTGGCGCGGGCGCCCGCCTTCTCCTCTCTGTCTCTGGGCCAGTTCCGCTTCCTCCTGGCGGGGACCTCGGCCAGCCAGCTCGGCGGCTGGATGGAGGAGGTGGCACGGGGCTGGCTGGTCTTCCAGCTCACCGATTCCGCCTTTCAACTGGGCCTGGTCGCCTTCCTGCGTGGTGTCAGCACCCTCGTCTTCTCGCCGGTGGCAGGCGTCGTGGTGGACCGCTTGGACCGGCGCCGGATAGCCGCCTTCACCCAGGCCGTACCCGGCACGGTGGCGCTGCTGGTAGGGGTACTGGTGAGTGGCGGCTGGGTGCAGATGTGGCACCTCTACATCATGGCCGTCATCGTGGGCGCGAGCGGGGCCGTCAACATCCCCGCCCGCCAGGTGCTGGTCTACGACGTGGTAGGGTCGGAGCACCTGACCAGCGCTATCGCCCTCAACTCAGTGACGGGCAACGTATCCCGCATCCTTGCGCCAAGCCTGGGGGGCATAATCATCCGTGCGGCCGGTATGGCGCCCGCCTTCTACGGGCAGGCCGCGTTCCAGGGGTTGGCCGTCATTGCCACCTTGCTGCTGCGCCCCTTAACCCACGTCCAGCCCGTCCGCGTGCCGGTGATGGCTGGCATCCGCGAGGGCTTTGGCTATGTCCGCCGCGATGAAACGCTTTCGCGGCTGGTGATGATGAACGTCACTGCCAACGTCCTCATCTACCCCTACGTGACGATGATGCCCGTCTTCGCCAAGGACCTCCTTCACGGTGGCTCGGCGGGCTATGGGCTCCTGCTGACCGGTGTTGGGTTCGGGGCTATCCCCGGCGGCTTGGCGGCGGCGAGCATGCAGGGGTGGGGCGGCAGAGGGAAGACCATGGCCCTGGCGGCGCTCCTCTACATGGGCATGGTCCTCGCCTTCTCCTTTTCGCGGCTTTTCGGCCTTTCCTTCGCCATTCTGATTGTGGCCGGCGTAGGCTGGGCCCTGTTCGCGACCCTCAACCAGACGCTCCTCCAACTCAACCTGGACAACGCTTTCCAGGGACGGGGCATGGCGCTCTACAGCATGGCTGGTGGCCTTACACCGTTTGGCAGCCTGGGTTTGGGGGCAGCCTCTCAGCAGTTCGGGGTGCCCCATTCTGTGGCCGGCTTCGCCGCCACAGGGCTGGTGCTGGTCGCCCTTGCTGGCATCGCCTCCCGGAAGATCCGGCGGCTGTAGGGTTTCGTGTGCCTCGCCATTCTGAGTCCGCTAGAGGCGGGCTCAGAATGACAGAATGGAAGGGTGTACCAGCGGGTCCTGACGGCTGGTCCGGCTCGGCGGGTCTGCCTGCCGGTATCGCCGTAGCGAAGGGTGCTATGGCTTCGCGCGGTTGGTGGCCTGGAAGTCCACCTTCCTGTGGGTGCCGTCGCAGAAGGGCTTGTTGGAGGAGTTGCCGCAGCGGCAGAGAGCGATGGCCTCCCCCTGGACGGTGAACTCGTTGCCTTCGACGTCTACCAGCTTGACGGGCCCGCGCACCAGGTAGGGCCCATTGTCGCGAGGCGTGATGGTAACGTCTGCCATTGAACTTACCTTCCTTTATGGGGTGTGTGCGGTTCTGGGCCAAACGGCCGGTCCCACTATTGGACGGCCGCAACCGTTGCATCCCAGTATAGCATCTGTACTATGATGGAACGGTGAATCCCATTCCGTCCTCCCGCGCTAGGCCGGGGACCCCTGAGTCGGCACCAGAAGTCGTCTCGCCCGCTCTCGGCTGCGACACGCTGGTGGCCCTGCCGCCGGCGACGGCCGACGGCTCCACCCTTCTCGCCAAGAACAGCGACCGCCTGGCCCTGGAGTCGCAGCCCCTGGTGCAGGTGCCGCCCCGCCGCCACCGATCGGGGTCGCGGGTCCGCTGCCAGTACGTCTCCATACCCCAGGTCAGGGAGACACACGGCTTCATCGGCTCTCAGCCCTTCTGGCTCTGGGGCCTCGAGCACGGCGTCAACGACTGCCGGGTCGCCATTGGCAACGAGGCCGTCTTCAGCCGGGACCCGCCTGGTGAGGAGGCCCTCCTCGGCATGGACCTGGTGCGCCTGGGGCTGGAACGCTCGCAGACGGCGCGCCAGGCGCTGGAGGTGATGACAGACCTCCTGGAGACCTATGGCCAGGGCGGACCGGCCATCATGGGCACCACCTTTGGCTACCACAACTCCTTCCTCATCGCCGACCCGACGGAGGCCTGGATACTGGAGACCTCCGGGAGGCAATGGGCGGCGCGGCAGGCGGAGGGCGTGGGCAGCATCTCTAACCACCTCACCATCGAGGACGACTGGTCGCTGGCCTCCCAGGATCTGGAGGAGTACGCCGTCGAGCGGGGCTGGTGGACGGCGGGCAGCGTGCGGATGCGGTTCGCCGCCGCCTACCGCAGCACGGAGCTCATGCCCGGCCGCGTGTCGGAGGGGCGTTTCGCCCGCGGCTGCGTCTTGCTGGCGGAGGCTGCGGGCCGTCTGACGCCGCAGGAGATGATGCGTTTCCTCCGCGACCATGGAGAGTCTGGGACTATCCTCCCCGAGCAGCGAGACCCGGAGAGCGCCGACTTCTTCACCCTCTGCCTTCACGCCGACCCCGTGGGAACGACCACAGCCAGCATGGTGGCCCGCCTGCGGGCACTCTGGGACGGCCGGCCTGACCTCTGGGTCTCCCTGGCCACCCCCTGCACCGGCGTTTTCCTCCCCCTGTACCTGGAGGGCGACGTGCCCGCCGCCTACGCCCGGGGAGGCGCCTCTCCAGATCGCGCCTCGCCGTGGTGGCGCTTCAAAGCCCTTCAGGACGCCGTCCTCGCCCGCCCCCGCGGTGAGCTCGTGCGCCTGCGGCGGTTCTGGGGCGAGTGGGAGCAGGAGCTGGCCTCCCGCTCTGAGCGGCTGGCCGAAGAGGTGCAGACGCTCCAGCGCCGCGGCGACAACGAGCCCGTCCGCCGTCTCACCTCTCGCTTCATGGAGGACAACCTGGAGGAGACGCTGCGCCGCTTGGAGGCGTGGGAGGCCGGGGAAGGGCGCTCGGAGTAGCTGGAGCCTCCTGCCCACCCGTCCCGCAGGCTGGCTTGAGGGCGTAGACCACGGCGCTCTTGGGCAGGAGGCGGTTGCCCAACTGGTCGGCGGCGTGATAGAAGCGCGAGTACGGCTCGGCGCGCGTCCGGGCCCGCCACCGCTCCAGGGCCGCCAGCACGCCGTCGAAGCGCCGGGGCGGGCGGCTCAGTAGAGACAGCAGTATCCAGTAGGTGGCCTCCAGGGAGTCCCGCAGATACCCGGCGTAGGGTTGGAGGCCCGCCCGCGCCAGCGCCCGGGCGAGCGTCCGGGGCGTGAATACGCGTCTGTGCCCGCCGGGAAACTCCAGATGTCCCCGGATCAGGCGGTATAGGATCGCCTCGCAGAGCAAGTGGGGCACGCTGACGGCTAGGCGCCCGCCCGGCCTGAGGACGCGGGCCAGCTCGCGCAGGGTCAGTTGGGTGTCCGCCACGTGTTCCAGCGTCTCGGTGCAGATGATGCGGTCGAAGGAGGCGTCGGCGAAGGGCAGGCGCTGCCCGTCGGCGACGGCGAGCTCGATAGGCGACTGGCCGGAGCGGCAGGAATCGGCCGGGCCGTCCCGGCTGGCCCGCAGGCGGCTGTCGTCCAGATCCACGCCCAGCGCCAGCACCCGTATGGGCCCGGACGGGCCCCCGTCTGGGGGCGCCCGTCTGGCCAAGGCCCTGCGAGCGGCCTTCCTGAGCAGATAGCCCTCCCCGCAGCCGACATCGAGGACGGAGTGGCCCTCTCGCACGTCGAGGAGGTCCATGTCCACCGTCTGCCAGCGCGGCAGGGCCCGGTAGGGGATGTAGCCGTCGGGTTCGATGGCCGGTGTGAGGAAACTTGTCATGGACGCCATCGCCTGGCCGCTAGTGTCCTGAGTCAGAGATTCGCTAACAGATCCAATGCTTTGTCTTTGTCATGCTGAATCCGCCGAGGCGGGTGAAGCATCCGTCAGACTATGCCCGCCACCACGGATTCTTCGTCCGCCTCTGGCGGACTCAGAATGACATTTGGTTGCGGATTTCTGATTCATCACGCTAGCCCCCGCTTGCCCGCCTTCCGGACAGGCAGGTTGAACGGGCAGGCCAGCCAGCGGTCAAAGGTCGAAGTGCTTCTGGTTCCAGCGCCGGCCTTCGTCCAGCATAGCCAGGTAGTTGGCCAGCGGCACGTAGTTGGCGGGGGTGTTGCCTGTCCCCAGGCAGTAGCCCGTCCCAGCGACGCCGCAGGTCTCCAGGATCTGGCGGGTCCGCGCCCGCACCTGCTCTTCGCTGCCGCTGGCCATCAGGTCCAGGTCCACGCCGCCCAGGATGGCCGTGCGACCGCCCCAGCGACGGTAGGCTTCCTCCACCGGCGTAATGACGTCCTCGAAGGAGTGCTTCCCGTCGATGCCCACGTTGTCGATAAGGTCGTCCATGATGCTCCCCAGGTTCCCGCAGGAGTGGAGGAGGAAGAGGCGCCCGGCGGCGTGGACGGTGTCGGCGATGCGCTTGTGGTGGGGCAGGATGTAGCGGCGGAGGTCGGAGGGCGAGATGAGAGTGGCCGTCTTGTAGCCCATGTCGTCGCCCAGGAAGACCATGCCGACGTTGTCGATGGTCACGGCCGTGGCCGCCGCGGCGAACGTTACCTTGCCCACGCGCTGGCAGAGGGCCGCGACGAGGTCGGGCTGGTCGTGCAGGGCATAGGCGAAGGATTGGAGTCCCATAAGCCAGGAGACGTTCTCGAAGATGCCGCCGATAACGACGCTGATCTTCATCCCCTCGGGCACCACGGCGTTCAGGTACTCCAGGGCGCGGTAGCTGATCTCCTCCGGCTTCGGCCACGGGTACTCCTCGAAGTCCTTCCATGACTGGATGGGGCCGCTGGTCTCGTCCTGCCAGTAGCGAGCGTCTCCGGGCCAGTTCCCGACCGAGGCCGTGTCGGGGGCTGCCGAGCGCTGCTGGCCGGGGAAACTGAGTCCCGTCCAGGCGAAGACGTAGTCGTAGCCGGTCTCGTAGCAGAAGCGGAGGATCATGTCGAGCACGTGATGGCCGCGGGCGACCGGCCTCTGCTCCGTGCCACGGAACTCGTCCTCGGCGGCCGGCGCGTTGAACGGGAACCTCTCGCCCATGACAGCCTCGATGATGGCCGGGTCGGCGAAGAGCTCGATGAAGGGGATGGGCCCGGGAGGGCCCTGACGCAGAATGGTGCGACGCAGGTTGTCGAAGTTGGGCCGGCGCCTGACCTTGAAGGCGGGGCCGGCAGGCCTATGAGTCACTGCTCTTCTCCGGCGGGGGTCGTCGCCATATTAGGAGCGGTGAGCTTGGCGTGCAAGCAGATGGAAACCATCGCCAGCATCTGCCCTTCGGCGACATTTCGAGGACATGGTCTCTCTGGCGTGACCTCTCGCCGCGGCACTTCGGAAGGCGAGAGGGCGTCAGAGGCGGGTACCGATGGCAGGGCCGGGGCCTTTGTCCGGTGGGCCGGTTTGCCCGCCCGGCCAGCCTGTCCGGCAGGCAGGCAGGCGGGCCTGCCAGCGCTCCAGGGCGCTGTCAATGGTGGAGAGGACCTCTTCCTTCTCCTCTGGGAACTTGTAGCCCTCCCAGTCCTGCCGCAAGAAGGGGGGATTGGAGAAGTGGTCGAAGCAGAGCCGGCCGCTGACCTCCAGGCGCTCGACAAGGGCCCTGATCTCACGCACCACCTCCAGCCTTGACAGAGCCTGGAACTCCCCCGCCTCGTACTCGGCGAAGAGGGGTGTGCCGGGGGCCAGGATGAGGGATCTGACACGAGTGTAGTGGGGGTCGATGGCGTTCAGGACGCGTGCGGTACCCTCCACGTGGCGCTCTGAGGCCTCCCGGCCGCCCAGTCCCGGCATCACGTACTCCGAGAGCTCGAAACCGGCCTCCTTCGCCTTGATGCCGGCCGCGATCATCTCTTCGGAGGTGGCGCCCTTCTTCACCCGTTGCAGGACGCTGTCATCGCCGCTCTCCAGTCCCAGGTGAAGGCGGCTCAGGCCCGCCCTTCTCAGCTCCCGTAGCTCCTCCATGTCCTTGGCTAGCACCGTCTTCGCCCGGCCGTAGGAGGTCACCCGCTCCAGGGAAGGGAAGGCTTCCAGCAAGTAGTCGATAATCTCCGCCAGGTCAGCGGTCTTGATGATGATGGCGTTGGAGTCGGCCAGAAAGGCGGTCTTTGGCTCCACGATGTAGCCCCGGCGGCGCATCTCGTCGCAGGCCGTCCTCAGCTCATCGATGTCGCCCTTCACCTCTTCCACCGACCGCATCACCGCCTTCCGGGGCAGCTCCTTGTAGGCCGAGCAGAAGGTGCAGTAGTTCCAGGGACAGCCGCGCATGACCCTGATGAGCAGGGAGCGGGCCTCGCTGGGCGGCCTCATGGGTGGAAGCTCATAGGGCACGGTAGTCCCCCGCCGAGATACTTTGGCCTTGGCCAACATTTTACTCCCTTCTTGCTAGCGGCAGTGCTATATTGGGTGTGAACATGCCAGGCTCTCCTCACCCTCTGGACTACATCTTTCACCCACGGTCCGTGGCAGTGGCAGGGGTTTCCGGAAGACAACGGGACTGGGGCGGCGGCGAGATGTTTGTCCGGGCGCTCCAGTACATGGACTTCCCCGGGCCCATCTATCCCATCAACCCTCGTGCGCAGGAGGTGCTGGGCCTGCCCTGCTACCCCTCGCTGCTGGACGTGCCGGGGCCAGTGGACCACGTCATCTCCAGTATCCCGGCGTCGGGCGTCCTGGAGTTGGTGGACCATGCCGCTGCCAAAGGCGTGCACTCCGTCCACTTCTTCACGGCCGGTTTCCGGGAGACGGGCGAGGAGGAGCGTGTCGCTCTGGAGCAGGAGATACTGCGGCGGGCGCGAGGGGCAGGTGTCCGCATCATCGGGCCCAACTGCATGGGCCTCTACTGCCCGGCGGCGAAGGTCGCCTTCAACCGTGAGTGCCCCAAGGAGAGCGGCAACGTCGCCTTCATCTCCCAGAGCGGGCTCAACGCGGAAGAGATGATCACCTACGCCTCCCTGCGTGGAGTCCGCTTCAGCAAAGTCGTGAGCTACGGCAACGCCGTCGACCTCGACGAGAGCGATTTCCTTGAGTACTGCACGGTCGACCCGGAGACGGCGATCATCACCGCCTACATCGAGGGAGTGAAGGACGGCCGGCACTTTCTAGAGGCGCTCTCGGCAGCCGCCGCAGCCAAGCCGACCATCGTGCTCAAGGGGGGTGTCACGGGGGCGGGCGGCCGCGCCGCCGACTCCCACACGGGCAGTCTGGCCGGCTCGGCCCAGGTATGGGAGGCAGCCTGCCGTCAGGCAGGGGCGCTGACCGTGCAGACGCTGGCCGAGCTGGAGGACATGGCCGTTGCCTTTTCCTTCCTGCGGAGGCCGGCCGGTCGAGGCGTCGCCATCATGGGTGTCGGCGGTGGGAGCAGCGTGCTGGCCGCCGACGCTGGAGAGCGTGAGGGACTGAGCGTGCCGGCCCTGTCGGAGGACTTGCAGGCGCAACTGCGCCAGTTCACGCCTGTGGCGGGCACCAGCGTGCGCAACCCGCTGGACACCGTGGGCATAAGGGCCAGGGAGCAGTTCCTGGAGGCGGTGCGCATCGCGGCCAGCTCGCCGGACATCCACCTGCTCCTCATCCAGTCTCGGATCGACTGGACGCCGGGCTCGAGGCAGGACTCGATGGAGTTCGTGGCGCAAAGTGTGGAGGCCCTGGAGGAGGCGGTGAAGGTCGCCGGCAAGCCGGTGGTCGCTGTGATCTGGCCGCCCACCACTGTCGAGACCATGGTCAGGGTGCTGGCCTTTCAAGACCGCTGTGCTGGGGCCGGGCTGCCGGTCTTCTGGGGTGTGCACCGGGCCCTGCATGCCGTCGCCCGCTTCCTCGACTGGTACGAGGCGCGCTCTTAGGGGCTGGACGGCGGCAGCGTCATCTGCTTGACTGATGCTGTGAGTTAGAAGGAGGGTACGTCATGGTTGTCTCGGGATACTGGCCCAGCCAGGCCCCTTATGAGGAGTTCCCCCTCCCGGAGCTGGTGCGCCGGTCGGCGGAGCGCTTCGGCGACAAGCCGGCCCTCATCGGCGCCGATGGCACCACGCGCACCTACCGCGAGGTCTGGAGCCAAACCCGCAAGGTAGCGCGTTTCCTCCAGGACCAGGGCATCGGGAAGGGCGACAAGGTGGGCATCTTCTCGCCCAACCACATCGACTACGGCTCCGTCTTCTACGGCATCCTCCTGGCTGGGGCCACGGTCACTACCCTCAACCCCCTCTACCGTGAGCGCGAGATCGAGTACCAGTTGGGCGACGCCGAGGCCGTCGCTCTCTTCGTCTTCAGCCCCATGGCCGCCCCTGTGGAGCCGGCCCGCCAGAATCTGCCCCGTCTGCGCCACGTCTGGCCTATCGACAGCCTGACGGAGTTGCTGGGCGGTGTCTCGGAGGAGTACCGGCCGGTGCCCATCAACGCCCGCGAGGACGTGGCCGTGCTGCCCTATTCCAGCGGCACGACGGGCCTTCCCAAGGGCGTCATGCTCACTCACTTCAACATTGCCAGCAACGTCAAGCAGGGCCTGGCGGTCGGGCAGCTAACGTCGGACGCCGTCAGCCTGTGTACGCTGCCCTTCTTCCACATCTACGGGATGACGGTGCTCTTGAGCACGGGCCTTGCCCTGGGTACGACAGGCGTTGTCATGATGCGGTTCGACGTGGAGCAGATGATGCAGTTGGCGGGCAAGTACCACATGACCAACCTCTACCTGGCGCCGCCGGCGATCCTGGCCATGGCCAACATTCCGGACCCATCCCGCTTCGACACCTCTTCCCTGAGGGTAGTCGTCTCCGGGGCGGCGCCCCTGCCTCCGGAGGTCGCGGAGCGAGTGAAGTCGATCTACGGCTGCTTGGTGTCGCAGGGCTATGGGCTCACCGAGACCAGCCCTACCACTAACACCAACCCGCTGGACCGCATCAAGCTGGAATCTTGCGGCCCGCCCGTCGCCGATACCTTCGAGAAGATCGCGAGCCTGGACACCGGCGAGGAGCTGCCTGTCGGCGGAGTCGGCGAGGTGGTGGTGAAGGGTCCGCAGGTGATGAAGGGCTACTGGAAGCGTCCGGAGGAGACCAGCGAGTGCCTCAGCGAGGACGGCTGGCTGCGCACCGGCGACGTCGGCCACCTGGACGAGGACGGCTACCTCTATATCCTCGAGCGCAAGAAGGAGATGATCAAGTACAAGGGCTACCAGGTGGCCCCGGCCGAGCTGGAGGCTGTCCTCCACGAACACCCGGCTGTCCTCGACGCCGCCGTTGTCCCCAAGCCTCACCTGGAGGGCGGCGAAATACCCAAGGCCTTCGTCGTCCTCAGGGAGGGTTTCCAGGCCAGCCCCGAAGAGCTGATGGCCTTCGTGGCCGAGAAGGTGGCACCGTACAAGAAGATCCGCGAGGTGGAGTACCTGACGGAGATCCCCAAGACGGCCTCCGGCAAGATCCTCCGCCGTGACCTCATCGAGCGGGAGCGCGGCAAGAAGGGCTGACCGAGCCGGCCTATCCGCTCTGCGTCGAAGACCGGCGACACCTGCGACGTTCCTCCGCCGCCAGGTTGCACCAGGCAGTGCGACCTGGCGGCGGTTGTTATCCCCACACCCTTCGTTGACGCCGACACCCACCGGGGCCGACAATGCGGGAGTTGAAGCTCATGGAGACCGCCGTCCGGCCCCCTACGCGAGTGCCCTTCATCCGGGCTATGTTCGGCCGCATCGCGAGCCGCTACGACCTGATGAACACCCTTATGACGGGCGGCCGTCACCGCGCCTGGCGCCGCCTGGCCGTCAGGCAGGCGCAGCCCGCTCGCGGCCGGGCCCTGGACGTCTGCTGCGGCACCGGCGACTTTGCCCTGGAGCTGGCGCGGCAGGGCGCTTCCGCCGTGGTGGGAGTGGACTTCAGCCGGGAGATGCTGGCGCTGGCGGCTCGTAAGGCGCAGGCTGCCGGGCTGAGCGGCCGCGTGCAGTGGCAACTGGCCGACGCCCTGGAGTTGCCCTTCCCGGATGACTCCTTCCTCTGCGCTACCTCCGGCTTCTCCCTCCGCAACGTGGACGACGTGGGCCGGGCGCTGCGAGAGATGGCGCGGGTGCTGGCGCCGGGCGGGCGGGTGGCCGTGCTAGAGCTCACTCCCGTGCGCTCGCGGCTGTTCGGCTCCATCTTCCGGGCCTACTTCCGGGGCCTGGTGCCGCTGGTGGGCGGCCTGGTGGCCGGTGACCGCGCCGCCTACACCTATCTGCCTGATTCCGTGCGCGCCTTCCCCACCGCCGATGAACTGGCCGATCTCATGACACAGGCCGGCCTGGTTGAAGTGCGATACCGCCTGCTGGCCCTGGGCACCGTCGCCCTGCACCTGGGGGTGAAGCCATGACCGATTCCGCTGAGGTCCGTGGAGACGGCGACCGCCCGACCCTACGCATCGGCCACAGCCCGGACGCCGATGACGCCTTCATGTTCTGGGCTATCGCCAGCGGGCGGGTGGCCGTGGAGGGCTACCGGGTGGAACACGTGATGGAGGACATCGAGTCCCTGAACCGCCGCGCCCGCAAGGGGGAGCTGGAGGTGACGGCGATCTCGGCAGCGGCCTACCCCATGCTGGCCGGTACCTATCGTCTGTTGCGGGTGGGCGCCTCCATCGGGCGGGCCTATGGGCCCGTGGTGGTGGCCCGAAAGGCCGTCGACCCTGGCCTGACGGGTCGGCGAGTGGCCGTGCCCGGCCAGTACACCACCGCCTACCTCCTCCTGCGCCTCTTCACCGCCGGCTTCGAGCCCGTCTTCACCCCCTTCGACCGCGTCCTCCAGGCCGTGTCGGCGGGCGAGGTGGACGCCGGCCTCGTCATCCACGAGGGGCAGGTCACCTATGAGCGTGAGGGCTTCGTCAAGGTGCTGGACCTGGGCGAGGCCTGGGACCGGGCCACGGGCCTGCCCATACCGCTCGGCCTCAACGCCATCCGCCGCGACCTGGGCCCGCAGGTGGCCGAGCGGGTGCGCGACGCCCTCCTGGCCAGCATCCGCGAGGCCCAGACCCACGAGGACGAGGCCCTGGACTACGCCCTCCAGTTCGGCCGGGGCGTGGACCGGGAGGAGGGCCGCCGCTTCGTGCGCATGTACGTCAACGACGACACCCTGGACCTGGGAGAGGAGGGTCGCGCCGCCCTGGAGTCGCTCTACGCGAGGGCGGTGGAACGTGGCATCTTCGAGGCCATCCCGCCGTTGGACATTGTGTAGGGCGTGTTGAAGATCGTCGCCGCCCGCCCTTCGACAGGCTCAGGGTGAGCGGTCTTGAGTTCCGCTCGTGGTGAGCGGCCTCGGGTTCCGCTCATGGTGAGCCTGTCGAACCACGAGCGGAACCCAATCCTTCCTGGGTGCGTGGTAACCTCGCCCCGGTTACTGGAACCCACCCGGCCCACCCCGCTGGCCGAGCGCAGCGAGGCCAGCGCAAGGAGGCCCCCACCCCTTCGCCGACGCAGCCCGGGTGGGCCCAACGCCTACTCCTGGTCCCAGGCCCAGCGATCGTTCCTCTGCCGGAGGGCGCGGATGTGGTTGATCTCCCCGGCGTGGTAGAGGTCATGCTCGATCATGACGCTGATGATCCAGCGGGTCTCCGCCAGTTCGCCCCAGTGGGTCTTGCGCGGGCGGGCTAGTTCATCGTCGTCCAGGGCCGCGATGCTGTCTCGCAGACGCCGCTGGCTCTTCCGGAGCCACTCGATGAGCCTCTCTACCGCAGGGACGGCCTTGTCCTCTTCTTCAGGGCCTTCGAGCAAAGGATCGGACCAGGTGAGGCTGCCGTCCCCGAAGGCATGGTTCTCGTACATGTATTTGGCGCCGCCGGCGTGTCGTACGATCTGCGAGATTGAGCGGGCGCCGCCGGGCGGCACCCACAGCCAGTCGTCCAGCGTCACCGTGCGCAGGTTGCCCAGCAGCGAATGCTCCTCATTCCCCTCGAACGCCTCGTCTAGGAGGTAGAGGAGTTGCTCGACGCCCGACTTGCCCATGACCACCTCCGTCGCTCTT
>Ga0315296_10003912_pt1 | contig 12342 bp, 6 predicted proteins | sample YL17G14_18_MG_FD_203921 | JGI IMG/M metagenome (GOLD analysis project Ga0315296, IMG submission 203921) | Sediment microbial communities from Yellowstone Lake, YNP, Wyoming, USA - YL17G14_18 | ecosystem: Environmental > Aquatic > Freshwater > Lake > Sediment | place: USA: Wyoming | collected... | reverse complement strand
GGGCTGTTACCTCTGTCTATGGCTTGTTGAAGGGGCATTTTCCGCAGAGCTCTTCGTCGAACCTGACGATGTTCCCGTACCTGCGACAGTAATGCAGCCCAATAGACCTAAGCAACTTCCCCCCAGACATCAAACTATCTACTCGACAGCTTATTAATTAAATCTCTGAAAAGTCGTTCTGTTAAGCCCAATGTTTGGGATGAGACTGGAATAGTTGAGGCTAGTTCTAAAGAGTTCCAGTTATTTTTCGCTCTTCTTCGTTCAAGCCATACAATTTGTAGACGATTTCATCGATTCTTTCTTCGTAAACCATGATTTCACGGTTAATAAGTTCTTTATTTGACATGGAGATTTCTTTCTTTTTGTTCAGGTCGAGTATTTTGTCTACTAATGTTAGGATTTCATCATACTCCGCCTTTTCAGAATTATTCGGGATATGGATGGGAAGCTGTTCTATGAAACGTTTAGCGTAGGAGAAGAAACCTCCTCTAAATGTCGTGCTAACCTTCTTAAGGTAGAAGTCAAGAAGTCTGCTATTCAGCAAAGCTGTCAAATATCGTAAATCGAGGTTATACTCTTCTTTTATTTTGATGCCATAGCCGCCTGCGTTTCCACCGCCAACAAAATAGTATAGCCCTTCTTTGTCAAGTGTTAACGAAGCTCTATTAGCTAATACCTGAGTCATAATTTTCGGTTCACAAAATTGATTGATGTTCTGAGTTCTTCCAAAAGCATACCATTCCACTTTAAGTTTTCCTCTATCTCGTGCCAGCAATATCTTTTTGTTTTCATTAAGATACCTCCAAGCTTTGGGATATTTTCTTTCCATTTCGTCTTTTGGGATCAAAGTGGCTTTCCTGTTCTCAATATTATAGGGGAAAATTATGCAATATTTCCATAAAGGAGTTGAATATCGTTTAATTTCTTGTCCTTTAAGAAGTGGTTTCAATATACTTGCCTCAATTTTGATGTCTCTATCCAGTGCTTTTGAATAAGCGCTAACAATGCCCCCTTCTTTTTCAGATATTCCTTTTCTTTCAAGTATAAAGACATTGTCGGCACCAGTAACTAGTCCCTGAAATATTCGGTCAGCAATATCGGAGAGCTTAGTATCAATTTCGTTTAGTTTCAAGAGTAACGCAGCTTCGTTACCAAACCCAAATTGCCAAGGTTTTTCGGATATGAAATCCGAAGAGACAGATCCTATCTGAAGATCGTCATCAGCGTATTTTGAGTTGGTTTTAATAAGGGTAAGTTGATTAACTGGGTTCTCAAGTCTCTTGACTTCAACATATTTAAACTCTGTCTGTTTTCGTTTGCTCAAAAATAGTAGGCATGTATAGGTCGTTACTTCCTCGAATACTTGTTGGTCTTTGAAATTCACAATCTCTCTAAGGAGCCTATTTTCGGAGATTATATGCCGTAGATTCTCCCCATACTCTGCTTGGAAGAATTTGTGAGGAAGAATAAAGCCGAATAAACCATCTTGATCAAGTAATTCAATTGCTTTCTCAACAAAGACTACATAGATGTCGTAGTTGCCACTTTCAGCGGTTTTATACTCCTTTGTAATATAAGCGACTTCTTTTGGCGCCCACTCCTTCATTGTTTGTATTCTAATATAAGGTGGGTTTCCGATTATGGCGTGGAATCCTCCCCTCTCTCCTATGATTTTACCAAAACCTGTTGTTTTGGAACGCCATTCGAAAGGATTTGTCCTTTCTTTTTCCGAGTCTTCCAACAAGGTTTGTTGAATCACATAATCAAACCCGATTAATGAGTTCCCACACCGAATATTGTTGGATAATGAAGGAAGAAGTTCTTTGTTATGTGGTAAAGCGCGTTCGCCTTCGAGAACTTTGATATATAGACTCATCATTGTTATCTCGACAGCTTGGGGGTCTAGGTCAACTCCGAATATGTTGTTTCTAAGAATATCCGATTTGGCGTAAATACTGAGGCGAGGCTCGTTCTGTACTCTAATTATTTTTGGAAAAAGAGTGCTTTCTTTCGCTTCATTTGGGTTAGCCAGATAATAGTTAAGATGATAATCAAATAGGTGGTCTAAAGATCCGATCAGAAAGCTGCCACTTCCACAGGCGGGATCAAGAATACGTAATTTGGCTATCTCTTCAGGCGTCTTACCCTCAATCAAAGTTCCAATGGTATTATCAACAATGTAATCAACAACCCATTTCGGAGTATAGTATACGCCTCCAGCTTTGCGCACTTCTGGTTTCTCTTCTACCTTTACCCTCTTCTCAGTGAATCTGATAGTTTTCCCAAGATATTTCTCGTATATTATCCCAAGCAGCTCTACGCCTATAACAGCAAAATCATACGCACTCTTAGGAGGATAGAGTTCATCAATTATATCTGCTATCAACTTCGAGTCGTATTGCATCGTCTCGCAGGGGTGATCCTTGAAAATTTCTCCGTTAAAATCATTGTTAAGTTGCTTAAAAAGCGCGTTCAATTGGGACTGAATATCCCTGTGTCTTGACTCTCTCCAGTTTTCGGCGATTTCCTTCAAACTACGAGACTTAATTATCTCCCTATCCTCAAGCAAACGAATGAAAATCAGACGGTCCAGAAGCTTCTGGACAACATCGTTAAGCATCCGAACGCTGATGCCAGAATTATCTTTGTAAATATCCTTGGCGAACTCCTCTCGCCATACTGACAATTGCTCTAGGAAATCTGCGTCAACAGGAACATGTAACCGCTTTGATGCAGGATATTTCAATAAGAGTCTGTCAAGCGACCCATTTAGAACCTGTTCACGTGAGAAATTCCATATATAATCGAAATCTTCCTTATCATACTTTGTTAAGCTTGCTTCAAATAGAAGACCCAATTTGGGTTGTTTAATGTCAGGTTTTATCCCTGTGTCGAAGACTTTCAGGCTCTTAAAGTCAGTTAGAATAGCTAGGTTTACCCTGCGAGTGTTCCAACCATAACGCTTTGTTTGAAAGATGTCTTCAGGTTTATCTGTTCCTCTCGAGGGCGATTTAGCCTCAACAAAGAATTTGTCCTCACCATTAACCCGAAAAGTGTAATCAGGTCTTCCCTTGGTGTCACCTTTCTCAACCAAAACCTCGCGAAGGTGAGGAGGTAGATTGGCTTTGTTGGTAAGGTCCCACCCCAACATTTTGAAGAACTCGTCTAAGAAATCTGTTTGAAGTTGTCTCTCTAAATATTCATTAGATTCGTATACGTCTTCATGAGAAGAGAATTTTTCAACTAACTCATTTACTAGTAAACGAGTCTCCTCTTTATCCAAGACGTATCAACTCTCTATTAGTAACATTTGTTAAAGGTTATAAGCTGTTAGATTAGGAAATCAATCTAAAAGAAGCTCTATGTCCCAACGGTTAACAGGCTCTTCCATCACCCACAGAGTTAACAGAACCTGCCACAGCACTTATTCTGCTATTTGGGTTTCTTTTCCTCTTTCGGTTTAGCCTTCCTCCTGTAGTATGTGAGGGGGTTTTTCACTTGCTCCGTTCTTGAAGTGCAGCGACTGGATTCTGGCTGAGCGAATCCTCTGAGATCTGAAGATGAGCGACGAACTCTCCACTATGTTTCGACTACAAGGCCACCGAAGCACGTGAGAATAGACGCCATAGAGCATTACAGTCGAGTTCTTTAAATCCCATCCCTTTCTATAGGCTGTTGAGCGATCGCCATGGCAAGAAAGAAACCTGACGCTGGGAAGAAGGTTATAGTCCAATTCTCCTCCTGCCCCATAGGAGCGGGGGTAAGCGTCTCTAGGTTCGTTGTCGAGGCCCTGAAGGAGGTCGAGAAGTCTGGGCTGAAGTTCCAGCTGACGCCCACCTCAACAGTCCTCGAGGCGAACAGCCTGCAAGAAGCCATGGAGGCAATCATGAGCGCCCATGAAGCCCTCTTCAGGACCGGAGCGGAGAGGGTCATAACCGACATCAAGATCGACGACAGGAGAGACGAGCCCCGAAACATGGAGGACAAGGTCGAGAAGGTGCAGAGACTGTTAGCTGCCTCAAAGCGACAATGATCCAGAGATCCAACTATCAGAGACGCGTATATCAGAAGCTAAGGAGTGAGTCAAGGATTCTAACCTTCTCTCCGACTTGCAGAAACACATGAATCATCCTCTACACCCTAATGAAAGATGATAACTCAGTCACATCTGTTTAATCACATTTATACATAACCTTTTTATCTCGGGCGAAGGTCATCATCCTTTTGGCGGGAACGCCTTCCGCCCAATAGACGGTGGCTTCGATCAGACTGAGGCGTTTCGCCTCTGAATGAACGGTCGATCTCCAGTGGCGGAAAAAGAGATGACGACCTGAAAAAGGCTGGCAACGGCTCTCAGGTCGGAGATGGGTCGAAGGATGCTCCTGAGGATTCCATTTTGAGCCTTGCGAACAACAACTCCGATTGATCCTGTCGGACCCCACTGCTATCGAGATAGGACTAAGCCATGCGAGTCGCACGCTCCCAGACCATGATGAGAGCGTGGCAGACGGCTCCTTAACACGTAGCTAACCTACCCTCGGGACGGGGACAACCCCGGGAAACTGGGACTAATCCCCGATAGGTGAGGACACCTGAAAGGGGTTCTCGCCCAAAAGGGAGCGCACTCATGTCGTGCGCCCTGCCCAAGGACGGGGCTGCGGCCGATCAGGTAGTTGGCGAGGTAACGGCTCACCAAGCCACTGACCGGTACGGGCCGTGAGAGCGGGAGCCCGGAGATGGGTACTGAGACAAGGACCCAGGCCCTACGGGGCGCAGCAGGCGCGAAACCTCCACAATGCGCGCAAGCGCGATGGGGTTATCTCGAGTGCTATCTGAAGAAGGTAGCTTTTCCATTGTGTAATGAGCTGTGGGAATAAGAGGGGGGCAAGACTGGTGTCAGCCGCCGCGGTAACACCAGCCCCTCGAGTGGTGGGGACGGTTATTTGGCCTAAAGCGTCCGTAGCCGGCTTAGTAAGTCCCTCGTTAAATCCAGCGTCTCAAGCGTTGGGCTGCGAGGGATACTGCTAGGCTAGGGGGTGGGAGAGGCCAGCGGTATTCTTGGGGTAGGGGTAAAATCCTCTGATCCCAGGAGGACCACCAGTGGCGAAGGCTGCTGGCTAGAACACGCCCGACGGTGAGGGACGAAAGCTGGGGGAGCGAACCGGATTAGATACCCGGGTAGTCCCAGCTGTAAACGATGCAGGCTAGGTGTTGGAGCGGTCATGGACCGCTCCAGTGCCACAGAGAAGTCGTTAAGCCTGCCGCCTGGGGAGTACGGCCGCAAGGCTGAAACTTAAAGGAATTGGCGGGGGAGCACCACCAGGCGTGAAGCCTGCGGTTTAATTGGAGTCAACACCGGGAATCTTACCGGGGGCGACAGCAGTATGAAGGCCAGGTTGAAGGCCTTGCTGGACGAGCTGAGAGGAGGTGCATGGCCGTCGTCAGTTCGTGCCGTGAGGTGTCCTGTTAAGTCAGGTAACGAACGAGACCCGTACTCCTAGTTGCCATCGAATCCTAAAGGGATGTCGGGCACTCTATGGGGACCGCCACCGATGAGGTGGAGGAAGGGACGGGCAACGGCAGGTCAGCATGCCCCGAATCCCCCGGGCTACACGCGGGCTGCAATGGTAGGGACAGAGGGCTCCAACCCCGAAAGGGGAAGGCAATCCCTAAACCCTACCTCAGTTGGGATCGAGGGCTGTAACTCGCCCTCGTGAACATGGAATGCCTAGTAACTGCGCGTTATCAACGCGCGGTGAATACGTCCCCGCTCCTTGCACACACTGCCCGTCGCACCAGCCGAATGAAGTTTGGGTGAGGTGTGGTCGCAAGTTGGCTGCATCGAACCTGAGTTTTGTAAGGAGGGTGAAGTCGTAACAAGGTGGCCGTAGGGGAACCTGTGGCCGGATCACCTCCTTAGCTAAAAAAAGGGAGTCTTCGGAGCGTCCTTCGACCCACGATAAGATGCAATTCCCGATCAAAGGGTTGGGGATGAAGGGCTAGCAGTTCCTTAGAGGAGCTCGCGATGATGCCGTGCATAGGCCTCTGACTCCAACTGGTAACTGGGTTTACAGGGCTGATATACTACGCTATCTGGTGGATGACTTGGCTTGGGTGCTGATGAAGGGCGTGACAAGCTGCGATAAGCCTCGGGTAGGTGCATGCAACCTTTGATCCGAGGATCCCCGAATGGGACTTCCCACCACCCTTACGGGTGGTGCTCCGTGAGGAGCGGGAACCCCCCGAATTGAAACATCTTAGTAGGGGGAGGAAGAGAAACCAACAGGGATTTCCTAAGTAGCGGCGAGCGAAAAGGAAAAAGCCTAAACTGAACGCTCCGGCGACGAGCCGGCGCGGATGTGGGGTTTTGGGGTCAGCCGCTTCCTACTCAGTGAAGTCGAAGTGTTCTGGAAAGCTCCGTCGTAGAGGGTGATAGCCCCGTAGACGTAGGCTGAGAGGAACTGGGCTGACTTCCAGATTACCGCGCCTTGAGACTGGCGTGGAAAGATAGGAGACATCAACTTCTAAGGCTAAACACTACCCAAGACCGATAGTGCACTAGTACGGTGACGGAGAGTTGAAAAGTACCCCGAGAGGGGTGTAAAAAGAGCCTGAAACCAGATAGTTACAGACGTGTGTGGCCTGAAAGGGTAGAGTCTCTCAGAAGGAGGCCACGGCGACGTGGCGTTACGATGAGAGAGGACCAGGGTCACACGTTCCGTCTAGAAACACGGGCCGGGGAGTTTACCGATGTGGCGAGCTTAAGGGCTTGAAGTCCGTAGGCAAAGGGAAACCAAAGTGCGAACAGCCGGTTTGCCGGCGAGTCGCTGGGTCTGAAAGGGCCTGAAGTCACGTCGGTCAGACTAGAAACCGGGTGATCTAGGCCTGAGCAGGGTGAAGTCGGGCGAAAGCCCGATGGAGGCCCGTAAGGGGTGTTGACGTGCAAATCACTCCCCTGACTTTGGTCTAGGGGCAAAAGACCAATCTAACCCGGAGATAGCTAGTTCCCTCCGAAGTTGGTCGCAGCCAAGCCCTGAGGGAGGTTGCTGGCGGGGTAGAGCACCAATCGGGGGGTAAGGGATCGAAAGATCTCATCCCTCTTTTGAACTCCGAATACGCTAGCGCCGTAGATCTCAGGAGCCGGGTTGCGGGGGTTAAGCTCCCGTTCCGAGAGGGGGACAACCCAGACCACGGTTAAGGTCCCAAAGTGCTGGCTAAGTGTCAAACTGAAGGGCGTCCTGAGCCCAAAACAGCGGGGAGGTAGGCTTAGAAGCAGCCATCCTTTAAAGAAAGCGTAACAGCTCACCCGCCGAGGCTCAGGGCCCTGAAAATGGACGGGGCTCAAGCCAGCCACCGATACCGTGGAGCTGAGCCGCATCGGCTCAGTCTGGTAGGAGGGCGTCCCGATTGGGCAGAAGCTGGGCCATGAGGTCCAGTGGACCGATCGGGATTGCAGATCCCGGTGGTAGTAACAGCAAAGTCGGGTGAGAATCCTGATCGCCGAAAGGGCAAGGGTTTCCCAGCAACGCGTCGTCAGCTGGGAGTTAGTCGATCCTAAGGCCTGTTTTAATATGACTGGCCGAATGGGAAACAGGTTAAAATTCCTGTACTGCGGAGGTACATGTGGCGACACAAGCTCCGCGCACGACGCTTCGAGGTAGGTCGAGCAGGGCCGTCGCCCTGTTTAACTGTATAAGCCTGAGGAGTACCGTAATGGTGAGAATCAGGCAAAAACAGGAATAGCCTCCCGCATAGAGGGGTTCGGCTGATCCTTGGAGACCTTGAAAAATGCGTGGAGAGGGATCCTCCGCATCCGTACCAAGAACCAACACTGGTGCCCTGGGTGAGAAGCCCTAGGCGTGTCGGGTAACTCCAGGCGAGGGAACTAGGCAAATTAGCCCCATAACTTTGGGATAAGGGGTGCCTATGACCTTTGCCTTAAGGCTGGGGTTGTAGGTCGCAGTGACAAAGGGGTCTCGGCTGTTTAATAAAAACACAGGTAGCCGCTAGCCCGAAAGGGTGTGTATGGCTGCTGAATCCTGTCCAGTGGCGGTACCTAAAACTCGGGCTCAACCGGGCTAAGGGCCGCTAAACGACGGGAGTAACTCTGACTCTCTTAAGGTAGCCAAATGCCTTGTCGGGTAAGTTCCGACGTGCACGAATGGATCCACGAAGGCCCCGCTGTCCCCGCCTGGAACCCGGTGAAGCCACGTAAGTTGGACGAACAGTCCAGCAATCTCCAGCGGGAAAAGAAGACCCCGTGGAGCTTTACTGCAGTCTGTTGCTGGGGCGCGGTCGTGTCTGCAGAGCGTAGGTAGAAGCTGATGAGCCCATCCTCCCGGGGATGGGGGAGGCGACAATGGAACACTACCCTTACATGACCGCGTCTCTTACCAGAGCCTCGAGCCCTGGGACAACGGCAGATGGGCAGTTTGGCTGGGGCGGCACCCCCTTGAAAAGATATCGAGGGGGCCCTAAGGTCAGCTCAGGTGGGACAGAAACCCACTGTAGAGGGTAAAGCCAAAAGCTGGCCTGACTGGATCCTCCACAGTAAGGGATCCAGAGGCGAAAGCCTGGCTTAACGAGCTATCATGTCCTTCTTGATGAGGGCTGGTAGTGACAGAAAAGTTACCCCGGGGATAACAGGCCAGTCGCGGGCGAGAGCTCCCATCGACCTCGCGGCTCGGTACCTCGCTGTCGGCTCTTCCTATCCTGGCCTCGCATAAGGGGCCAAGGGTGAGGCTGCTCGCCTATTAAAAGGGAACGTGAGCTGGGTTTAGACCGTCGTGAGACAGGTCGGTCTTTATCTGCTGGGGATGTTGGCTGTCTGAGGGGAAAATGTCCTCAGTACGAGAGGAACGGGACGTTGCAGCCTCTGGTGTACCGGTTGTCTGACAAGGCATCGCCGGGCAGCCACGCTGTGCTGGATAAGGGCTGAAAGCATCTAAGCCCGAAGCCGCTCCCGAAAATAGACAGCCATTCTCCGTCAAGTGAGTTTCCTTCGGGAAGTTCAGCAATGGGCTTCCTTTTGGGGACTCAGGAGGCGGAGACGAGGGCACCCTGTAGAACACGGGTTTGATGGAGCTGGGGTGTACACGCCAAGCCTTCGGGCGAGGCGCTTAGCCCGCAGCCCCCAATAGCCCGAGATATCGGTCTCAAGCCCAGTTACCGGGAGATATCAGAGGTCGTGCACGGCTATGCAACAATGGTTGTTATTTCTGTTTTTGGTTACCGCTGCGGTAATGTTTGTTTTTTGGCGGTGGCTATTACCTCTATGTGTGGCTTGACCTTGAAACATGCTGTAGAGGCATTGAACATATTGAGGCTAAAGAGATATCCCCAAATCTTCGATTATTCGACGATATAATGTCGAGCTTATTCTGAATCCAGCCTTCAATAAACTATCCAGAATTAGCAGTGCTTCTTTATTAGTTATTGAGCCTTGTCTATATGCTTGGGCTATTACGCCGCAAGTGCCTATGGGCTGAATATTCAGTATCCTAGAAACTCTTCTCGCCTCTTTGTCATCGACAATAAAATATTCGGCGTCCAACTGTTTACATAGCTTGACAGCTTCTTTTTCTCCTGAACCTAGCCGTATATTGGTGTCAAGGAAACTGAATTCCGTATCAACTTCAGGCTTCACTTCTTCTTTAATAATCCATTGTCCGAGAGCCTTCTCAATGATTGAAGCATCGCTTATGTTAAGTGCTTTGCCTTGGGTCACAGCTTCCTTGAAGACCGCTTCAGGAATGAAGACTTCTTTAAAAACCTGCTTAAACAGGTCCAATTTACCTATTTTCGCCAAGTAAATAAGGGGAGTAGAGTCGGAAACAACCACCTTTCGGGGTTTACTCATGCTTTATTACCTTTAGATCCTCTTCAAAGTCCTCAACATCGTATTGAGCCTGAACCTTCTTCTCTGCCAGCGCGTCGATCATTTCCCAGACTGAGATTCCTGCGATCTCAGCCGCCCTTGAAAGCGTCACCAACCCTTCCCTATAGGATCCTATGGCTTTCTGGAGCTTCCACTCCTTTGAATAATGCTCTAAAGCCCGGTCCAGAATCGTAGACTTATCAACCTTCTCCTCTCTCGCTATCTCCTCTATGAGTTCTACACGTTCCTTTGGAAGCCGGGCTGATATGACTTCGGTAACCTTCAAGTACACTCACCTCGTCTACATTTTAAGACAATGTCTACGTATTTAAACCCTTCCTGAATCACACGCGTGGTAGATCGCCTTCTAGGTTTCTGTTTCAGAGGGTTATGGATGGGAGGTCATTGCGTCACCCAGTTTCCTCTATATCCATAGTTTTATCCTTCCTTCACCGTGATAATGAACGGTGAAATAGATTGGTTGATCTCATTATGCTTCAAGGCATCTCCTATGTGGCAGCTGCCACATAGGAGTATGCATAGCAGCCATCTACTATGTCCTTACACTGAGGACCACTCAGAGAAACCTGAAGACCACGCTTGAAACTAGGCAGGCACAGCTCTTCATGCAGATCTATGAACGTTACAACAGCAAAGAATTCTAGAAAGAATATAGTGATATCTTTGAAGTATCGCAGCCTAAAGAACTAGCAGGGGAAAGGCTTTCAGTTGTAGGCTTCTTCGAGGGCGTGGGTATGCTTGTAGAAAGAAGACTCATAGACCTAGACTTAGTGGCCGAGCTTATGTGGCGACCCCTCATAGTGATTTGGGAAAAATATGTCCCATAATCGAACAACGGAGACTGGATTGGAAACAACCTCATGTATGGAAGCACTTTGAGCAACTCTACAACGAAGTCAAAAAATACGAGGAACAACAAGCCCTCTTCTAAACCTAGATAGAGTAGCCTTCCTCAACTTTTTCTTTCAACAATCTATTGGACAGTCTGAACTGCGTTTCTCCTAGTTTTCCATTCATGTGCGTATGAACTACACAATCCTTTTTACCGTCTAATCTTCAGAATAGGGCGGTGACAGGGATGCCGAAGATTTGTCCGTTTCTGATCATGACGAAATATGTGGTTGAGCGGGGCTTTGCCAAGCCGCTTATTGAGACTATCAACCAGATGCCCTCGGAGATCATCTGCATGGGCGGAAAATGCGAGATGTTTGATGCCGACCGAGGAGTCTGCGGGCTGAAGCAGAAGTGAAGCCTTTCATTCCTTTTGATCCGTGTCTTCAAAAATGAATAATTCGTCAGGCATAATGTGTCAGCCATAATCATAAAAGGGATGGAGAAGAGCAGCCCATAGGATCGAATCTATGAAGTGCCCTTCCGAACTACACGGTTTCTCAGGGTTCCTATCCTCTCCACCTTCGCCTCAACGAGGTCTCCGGGCTTCAGGAACTTCTCTGGGCTGGTCTTCCCCTCAGCGTCCCGGGGAGAGCTATCCATGGCTGTTCCTGCGCAGGTTCCCCCTGAGATTATGTCGCCTGGATAGAAGGTGAAGTCTTTGGTGAGGTGAGAGACCCAGAAGGGAAACTTCCTGATCATGTCTTTCATCGAGCCGTTCTGCCGTAGCTGCCCGTTCACCCTGAGCTCCATGCCAAGGACGTGCGGGTCAGGTATCTCGTCCTTCAAGACAACGCAGGGTCCGAGACCGACCGAGGTGTCGAAGTTCTTCCCCCAAGTAAAGGATCCCTGCTGTTCCCGAACATCCCTCAGGCTGTAGTCGTTGAGAATGGTGTAGCCGAAGATGTAGTCCATCGCCCCCGCTTCTGAGATGTCCTTCCCAGCCTTGCCGAAGATGGCGGCGACCTCCGCTTCATAGTCGAGGCGCTGGGTTTTGGCAGGGTAGATGACCGCCTCATCTGGTCCAGCAACATTCCGAGCGAACTTCCAGAAACCCCATGGCACGTGCTTTCCTGCTTCAACATCCCGTTTAATGTCGTCGACTGTAACCTTCGTACCTCTCATAGAGGCGGCGCCCGCGGCATGATCATAGAAATTGGCTCCAGCACAGGCGATTCTAGCGGCGAGACTGGGCAACGGAGCTCTTATCCGTGCTTCCTCAGGCTTGTAGACTATCTTCTCACCTCTTGGACCAGCGATGCCCTTCTCCAAACCCGTCTCAACATGCTCAATCGCTTCTCGCGCAGCGGCTATGGCTGGTTCCCCTTCCTCTATGAAGGCCTGTAGGTTTGAGGGCAGAGATGCTTCTGCATGGGCGTAGGGCCTGCTGACTCCTTTTCCTGAGAGATAGGCGGCGTAGGCCAGACTCAGGTCTACGATCTCCCCGTTTCCGAGGACTGCTCCCAATCTATTTCGATTAAAGACAACTAGCTTCAACTTGATCAAGAGAAAATCCTAGAACTCTGTATATAAGCTTACACATCAAAAGATGG
>Ga0315296_10003910_pt1 | contig 12346 bp, 17 predicted proteins | sample YL17G14_18_MG_FD_203921 | JGI IMG/M metagenome (GOLD analysis project Ga0315296, IMG submission 203921) | Sediment microbial communities from Yellowstone Lake, YNP, Wyoming, USA - YL17G14_18 | ecosystem: Environmental > Aquatic > Freshwater > Lake > Sediment | place: USA: Wyoming | collected... | reverse complement strand
AATTTCTCAATGTCCAAGAGTCAGCTCCTCCTCCGCTGAGCATAACTCTCGACTTCGAATCCTCTCGTTCGCAACCATTCTGAAGTCTTTCCAGTTATGACAACGGGAGTCTTGCGTAGCGTTTGCACGGAGTCTGCTCCGACAAGGAACATGACGTTCCTCAATTCGTCAATAAGAAGTGAGAGAGTCCTGCGTGTCTCTTTAACTCCTTTCGTTGCTGAACGCAGGATCGGCAGGGAGAAACCTGCTAGACTCGCCCCAAGAGTCAGAGCCTTGGCGGCGTCCATTCCAGAGCGTATTCCCCCTGAGCCGATGATTGGAACATAAGTTGTTTGTGCAACTTCGACGATGCTTGCTGCTGTTGGAATACCCCAATCCCAGAAAATGTCACCCAGCCTGCGTCTGGAGCTGTCTTCATGCTTTATAGCGCGGTAGTATTCGACTGCTGCGAAGCTGGTGCCTCCTGCCCCGCTCACGTCTATCCCCTTGGTCCCTGCGGCTTCAAGCCTCTTTGCCTCTTCTGCAGCTATGCCCGCACCCGTCTCTTTGGCAATGACTGGCTTGTCTATTTGCTCTGCAACTTCTTGTATTCTCTGAAGAACATTGCTGAAGTTAGTTTGACCCTCGGGTTGAGCTGTTTCTTGCAGGGCGTTCAAGTGTATGGCCACGGCGTCCGCATCGATCATTTCTATGACCTTTCTTACCTCTTCGACCCCGTACCCGTTCATGAGCTGCACTCCACCGATGTTGGCGATAAGGAAGGCGTTTGGAGCCTTTTTCCGAGCAATCGCAAAAGTCTCTGCAGTATTCTTGTCCTCTATCGCTGCACGCTGGCTTCCTACACCCATGCCCAAACCAAGCTGTTCAACAGCTTCGGCGATTGTCGCATTGATCTTGGCAGCCATCTGTGTCCCCCCTGTTATGGCACCGACGATTAGAGGCGAAGCAAACTTGTGACCGAAGACTTTTGTCGACAAATCTATTTTCTGTCTGTCAATCTCGGGAAGCGCTCGATGTATGAAGTTGATGTCCTCGAAGCCTGTCGTTACGTTTCGTGCCTGAACATTCTGGTTGAGAGAGATCATAATGTGGTCTGTCTTACGTTCCCGGGTTTCCTTGGCCATGTCTTATCCCTTCTCGATTAGCGTACTTTCAACAGGTTCTGTTCTGAGAACCCTGTAGATGTGATTCGGTTTCGTGGCGTTCACCACGGTTACCCGAATGCCCTGCTCCACTGCAGGTATCAGTTCGGCTATTTTTCCAAACATTCCGCCCGTCACATCGCCTGCTTTTGGCTTCTCAAGCTTGGTTTGCAGTCTCTTCAGCTCCTGGAGGGTTAGATTTTCGAAGAGTCTTGAATTGCCATTGGCTTTAGGGTCACCGTCGTAGACGCCGTCCACGTCAACACCGATGATTATGCGTTTTGCCCCGTACCTTATTGCCAAAGAGGAAACGAGCTGGTCGCCCGAGAGTATCGTGAAGCCCAGCCTCGTGTCCAACACAGCGTCCCCATAGAGGACCGGGGTAAAACCCATTTTCAAAAATGCTTTCAACGGCGCGTCCGCGAAAAACTTGATTCTACCGTTTTCAGTCATCACACATGAGGAGGGAGTGACACTTACAGCGCAGATGTTGTGCCAGACAAGCGCGTCCATGACCAGCCCGTTGAGGACTGTCATGACATGATGGGTTTCCGAAAACCCAATTTTCTGAGATTCTTCTTTCAACCCTTCTTTCAGGTTGTATCGCGCAGCGTATGGGTGCCCAAAACTTCCGCCTCCGTGCACGATTATCAGGCCCTTAGCGTTTGCTTTCTGGATTTCTTCGGCAATGCGGTTTATTTCCTGCGTTTTTGCTGCAAGCTCGCCCCCTTTGTCCGTTATAACTGAACCGCCAATTTTCAGGACTGTATCGACCGTAGGCTCACTCAATCTTCACACCTTCGTCGGTTTTCTTCGCTACGAAAGGACTACCACCCGCTCTCATGATTGCTTCCGAAACGTTATCCAGTTTCTCGGCCTTTGCCAAAGCGATCATGCATCCGCCACCGCCAGCACCCGTCAGTTTTGCACCCAAAGCTCCGGCCTTCCTCGCTGCGCTCGTTAACCATTCCAAAGATTCATCCGAAACTCCCACGCCATACAACAAAGCATGGTTGATGTTCATCAACGTTCCGAGAGTTTCCAAATCATTTTCTTTCAGCGCTGTGACCGCTCTCAGGACAATTTCACGAGCAGCTTTTCTCAGTGGGTCAGCAATCTGAGGGTACCTGTCCATTATCTCGCGCACTTTTTCAACCTGGACCCTTGTTGACCGTGCGACTCCCGTGTCCCCTATTACCAGAGGGATATCAGAATTGACTTCAACAGGTTTGAAGCCTGTATCAATCTGGAACAAAAGCGTGCCACCGAATGTAGCAATAGCAGGGTCCACTCCTGAGGGATTTCCATGAACAGTCTTTTCAGCATCGTACGCAATTCTGAATATGTCTTCTTTCGTGAGTTTCAGCTCAAGCAAAGCGCCAACAGCCGCCGCCACCGAAGTGACCACGGCCGCCGATGACCCTAGCCCGGCGCCTACGGGAATCGTAGAGTTGATTTCAACATCCACCCCCACGTTTTTTCCGTATTTTGACAAGACTCTTTCCACAGTCAGCTTTACTGGTTCGAACTTGAGCCGGGCTTCCTTTGCATCGCCCTGTTCCACCTTGAACACTCCATTCTCAAAGTAACATGACGTACTCAAGTTTGTCGAATGAAAACGCAGTCGGTTATCTTGCCTTCGTTCGGCCGTCGCGCGGGCTCGCCTGTTTATGGCTACCACTATCGCTGGTTCGCCATAGACGACGAAATGCTCTCCGAAAAGTATAATCTTCGCGGGAGCAGAGGCAACGACCCCCATTCTGCACCACTATTTTGTGAAACACACGGCGGCGTACCCCACCACACTAGAGTAGTCGCCAATTACATCACCACTGGTCTTATAGCATAATAATTTTGCTTCTTTTGCTCCAAGGTTCTTTGCAGCGACCATCAACGCGGTTATGGGGCCTGTACCACAGGCAGTGACACGTCGGGCCTCAATTACTTGGTTGAAACGGGTTTCGTCCAGAGCCTCGACCATTTCTAAAGCTTCTAAGTCCTTCCTTTTTGCACGTTCTTGAGGTTCGTAGTGCGACATATCTGAAGATGCAATGATCACAGCATTCCTTCCATCTACGACTTTTGCGACCGCTCTGCCGACTTCAGCTGCTGACGATTGGTCTTGCATGAGAAAACACACGGGCACAAACTTGAACGTTGAACCATAGATGTACTGAAGAAAAGGAAGTTGAACTTCGATCGAATGTTCAGAACTGTGCGCTGAATCGTCAACGTCTACGATGCTTGATTCCTTGATGATTTCGTTGGCCATTTGAGTGTCTATTTCAATGTCACCCAATGGCGTCCGCCAGAAACCTTCGTTCATCAGTGCTATGCCACTGCCGATACCTGTGTGGTTCGGCCCGAAAATGATTATGGTGTCTGGTTTGCCGTCGGCAGCTAGTCTGCTGTAGGCATGTGCGGCCACTGGTCCTGAGAACATGTAGCCTGCGTGCGGACAGATCAAGCCTATTATGTTTCTGGGACCTGTGTCGGCGACTTCTGGGAGTTTTCCAGGCCCAAGTTTGTTGGAAAAAGAGTTTTTTATTTGACGGCTTAATGCTACTGGGGTTGCTTCGTAGAAGGCTCCGGCTTGTACTGGTCGCCGAACCTTCGGCATCGGATTAGGCTTCCTCCTCCTCCCGTGAGATTTTGGCTTCGAAATCGTCAATCGTCAACGGGAGATCCTTGTCTGATGCCAATTCGCCTCTTTCTCTGAGAATCTGTCTTGCCAACAGCCAGTAGATGACGGCTAATGCTCTTCGGCCTTTGTTGTTAGTCGGGATGACGACGTCCACTCCTGCGAACTCGTTGTCTGTGCTACAAAGGGCGATTACTGGTATGCCCACGGCACCTGCTTCTTTGACAGCTTGAAAGTCGGCTCTCGGGTCAGATACTATGAGCACATCAGGTTCTATGCGGTTTGGATACAACGGGTTTGAAAGTAATCCTGGGATGAACCTTCCGACGACTGGCGTGGCACCCGTCACCTGGCAGAACTTGTTCACGGGTTCCTGAGCGTAGAGCCGACCTGCGGCTGCTGCAACTTTTGCTGCTTCAAACCGAGCGAGAAACTTGGCCGCAACACGGACGCGGTCGTCGGTTTTCTTCACGTCCAGCACGAAAAGCCCGTCTGGCCTCACACGGTATATGAACTGTTCCATGTCGCCAGTTTTCATGCGAGTTCCTATATGGATTCCTGCTGACAAGAGTGTGTCGCGAGGCATCAGAAGCCCTTCTTCGGGCACGCTCGCTTCAGCCTCCACCGATTCAGCGGTTTCTGCTGTTTCGGGTATCTCTACCTTCTCAGTTTCCTCTGCAGATTCCTCTTGTTTCATATCATCTTGTGCGGTTTCCTCTTGTTGCGTTTCTTCTTCGATTTCGTCTTTCTCTTCAATTTCATCCTTGGCTTTTTCATCTTCCCTCAAGGTTTTTCCTCCTAAAGCTGCTCGATGTCAGCCATTCTTGCTCGGTCTCCCAAGAACTCCTCGATTCTTATGAGTTCGTTTGTCTTTGCGATACGCGAGCCTTCTACTATCCCTGCTTTGATTATTGGGCATCTGTATGCAACGGCCAGATGAGCTATATGCCAGTCGCATGTATCGCCTGACCTGTGTGACATTACAGGTACGTAGCCGTTTCTCTTGGCCATTTCTATCGTTTCTACAGCGTCTGATAGCGTGCCTATTTGGTTTACCTTTATGATAAGTGCGTTAGCCGCCCGTAGCTTTATGCCGCGGCTAAGTCTCTCAATGTTTGTCGTGAAGAGGTCGTCGCCGCTGATTAGACAGTTCTTGGTTTTTTTGGTGAGCTCTGCGAAACCCTGGAAGGCCTCTTCGTGGAATGGGTCTTCAACATAGGCGAGGTGATATTTCTTTATGAGTTCAAGAATGTATTCTAGCTGTTCGCCTGAGTCGCGTTTTTTCTTTTGTCTCAAGTAGTCATAAGTTTTTGTCCTACTATTCCAGAGCGAGGACGAAGCAACGTCAAGGCCTAAGCCACATTCGAAACCCATTTCGTTGCTGACTTGCTGACAGGCTTTTGCTAGTAGCTCTATGGCTTCATCGTCACTGATGTTGGCGACCCAGGCGCCTTCATCGCTTTTTCCGCCTGCGAAAAGCCTGTCCTTTTTCTGCAAGGCTTGGCCTATTCTCCTGTGTATCTGGATGTTGGCTGTGGCTGCCTCCAGAAAAGTCTCAGCGCCGTATGGCAGAGCCAGGTATTCCTGTTCGTCTGGTGACTTTCCGTCAGTATGCTGGCCACCGCTTATGGTATTCCCAAGCGGGAAAGGAAGTTCATGAGCAATATGCCCGCCCAAGTACTGAAAAAGCAAAAGACCCGCCGAATTAGCAGCTGCTTCAGCGTTGGCAAGGGAGATTGCGAAAGCGGTGTTGCCGCCGATCACATGGAAGTCTTTGGAACCATCTATCTCATGAAGGGTCTTGTCGATCTCTTCTTGCGAGTCGGCGTTCAAACCCACGATTTCAGGGGCCACGACTTCCTCGACCTTCTTGATCGCTTGTTCTACCCCACCTTGCGGGTAGCATGTGACCTCTGTTTTACCTCGGCTTTTTCCAGCGGGAGCTGCGACTCTTCCGAAACCTGAGGTCGCGACTATGTCGACTTCTATTGTTTCTTCTCCTCGACCGTTGAAAACTTTGCGGGCGATTATGTCTTCGATGACAGCGGACATGTTTTTCTCCTTTGTCATTGCCTAGTAGTAACTCCGTGCTTCTTTGCGCTTCTCAGCTTCTTCATAGAACTTTAGTACTTCATCGAAGATTTCCACATGCGACAAAAGCATCCGTCGGCAACAGTAACGTTTGACACTGAGGCTGTCCAGCACTTCACCAGCGTTTTCCCCTGCTTTGACTCTTCGGGCAAATTCTTCCCATTTATCGCCGATCAACTTGCCGCATGTAAAGCATCTTACGGGTATAATCATTCAATCATTTCCTCTATCTGTAGCTCTTTTGGTCTCTGGCCCTAGCGCCTGGACCACCAAATTTCTTAGGTTCTTTTTGCCGTTTGTCCCCTGCAATCATAGTTCTGTCGTATTCGGCGAACACGGTGCGGAGGTGGGCGCTCTTAGTCCATTTTAGTATGCCGTTTGCGATGGCCATCCTAGCTGCTTCAGCCTGCCCCATAAAACCTCCGCCTGAGACTTTCACGTCGATGTCCAGCTGTTTCCAGACGTCGTCTCCAGACTGGATTAGGGGTTCCATGATCTTCACTCGGGCAATCTCAGGTTCGTAAATCTCCACCGGGGTTCGGTTAACGTGCACTCTTCCAACGCCCGGTCTAATGACAGCCCGCCCTATGGCTGTTTTTCTTTTTCCGCTTACAACTAATGTTTTCTTAGCGGGCATTCTTATTCACCTTGATTCCATCCTATCTCTCTGGCCAGTTGTCCCACTGTGAAGTATGAACAAGTGAGTTTCTTGGCTTGAGCTTCTTCGACCGTTTCAACCTTTTGCTTCTTAAGCTCGTCTGGTATGCCGATGAAGGCTTTTAGCCGTTTGTATGCGTTCTTGCCCTTGGGTTGCCTAATGGGAAGCATGCCTTTGACGGCTTTCCGGACTATTCTGTCCGGTCTCCGGTAGTGGAATGGACCTCTGTTGACACCGCCTACTTCTAGGAACGTTCTGGCCTCGTTCACCTTGGTCTTTTTTCTACCTGAAATAACAGCTTTTTCGGCGTTCACGATGATTATTTCTTCGCCGTTCAGCAGGCGTTTGGCAATTTTGCTGGCCATTCTTCCGAGTATAAGCATGTCAGCGTCGATTATTGTTGCTGTTTTGGTTGGAGTCTCCATTGTTTCACCCGATTATTTTGACGTTCGCACCTGTGGGGTTTTTCTTAGCGAGGTCGGCGAAGCTTAGGCATTTGCCTTTGGCTGCCCTTATCTTTTTTTCTGCTGCCTTAGAGAACGCGAAAGCCACGACGGTTATTGAGTGTGTGATTTCGCCAGTGGCAAGCACCTTGCCCGGCACGACTACCATATCACTTTTGGAGGTGTATCTTCCCAAGCGGCTTAGGTTCACTGCAACGCCGCGGCGTCTGGGCTTAGCTAGGCGCTGAGCGATGTCTCGCCAGATTTGAGCTTTGTTTTCTCGGCCTTGTTTCTTTAGAAAACGTATGAGCTCGATCAATTCAGGGTTCGTAGTCTTAGATTTTTTCACTCTTTCTCACCTTGATTTCAGCTTCGAGTTCTTTCAGCTCCTTCTCCAGGAGTTTTACTGATTCTTCCACTATTCTCTGCGGTGGAAGCGCTTCAGTTGATTCTAGGTTGAATATGAACGTGCTTTCTTCCTGTGTGACCTCTATTGCCGGCGTCTCTTTCGGGCATGCTTCGGAGCAGTCTTGACAAAGAGTGCAGGAAAGGAGGTCTTGGACTTCGATCTTGTTGCCTTTATTGACGAGGACTTTGCGAGGGCAAATGTCAAGGCATTCTCCGCAAGAATCACATGTCTTGCTTATCTTGATCTTGGGGTGATATTTGTAGGTGCACAGGGAAACTGCTTGCCATTTGGCATGGTTCTTTCCTTTTCCAAGCCGTGCGTATGCTTCAAGTTTTATTCTTTGGTTCTTGGCAAGTTTCATGATGGGAACCTTGTCGCTTACGGGTTTTATCGCTGGGTTTTCTGACGTGAGGTCGCCTGAATACACTGTTCTCGGCCCGTCTTTCGCTTCGATGTCCAAGGCCAAGGTTACTCTGCAAAGGTTGCACCCGAATTCGCTTTTGCAGGGGCATTCTTCAGGCAGGTTGTAACTGTCAAGGTCAGTTTTGAGCGGCACGAGCCCCAGTCTGTGAGCTATCATTTCGTCTTGGAGCACTGAGCTGTTTTCAAGTATGACTATTTCATCTATTGCCATACATGGTACTTCTGATAGGGCAATTCTCCTAAGCGCGTTCATGTACGGCGTGTCAGCTCCTTGGACGGTGAATCGCATGTGCACGTCGTCCTTTTCCAGGATGTTTATTTCCACTTGCTCTTTCACTCCATAACGTGTGATACTATGTTCTGTGCCGCTGAATAGAATATTGGTGAGTTATTTCAATTTTTCTATCTAGAGAAGAACAGGGCGAGGTTTAGACTCTTCTTCCCCGTCTGCCGCCTGGTCTTCGTGTTCCATCATGGGGGACGGGTGTGACTTCTTCGATGCGTTCTATTCTGAACCCTGCCCTTGCGAGGGCCCTGATGGCTGCCTGCGCTCCAGGTCCAGGAGTCCGTGGTCCTGCTCCTCCAGGTGCGCGGACTCTGATGTGTATTGCAGTTATGCCCTTGTCCTTTGCTACGTCAGAGGCTAATGATGCCGCTCGCATGGCTGCGTAGGGTGAAGATTCCATGCGGGCAGCCTTTACTACCATTCCGCCGCTGGTTCGGGCTATGGTTTCTGCGCCCGATAGGTCGGTTATGTGGATGATGGTATTGTTGTAGCTGCTGAAGATGTGAACGACGGCCCATTTTTCAGTTCTTTTGCTTGTGCTCATTCTTCTTCCTCTTCATGTGCTGGTCCGCCGTGCGGTTCCACGGATTCCGTTGCGGCTGACGTGGTAATTGTTATTGTTTGCCGCAGTGGGTGATTGGGGTTTACCAGAGACGTGTTGAGAGCATAGGCCACCATGGTTTCGTCCCGCTTAGAAACGATGTAGCTGGGTGTCCTAATTCTTTGGCCTCCGATCGCTACGTGGCCGTGGGTTATGAGTTGACGGGATTGCTGCATTGTTTTTGCCAGTCCTCTGCGAAGGACTATCGTCTGGAGTCTCCGTTCAAGCAGGTCTTCTAGAGTAAGGTCAAGCACGTCGTCGAGGACAGCAGTTTCTGGGAGGACGCCTATTTTCTTAAGTCTGGCCAGAAGTTCGTTCTCTCTTTTCTGGCGCTGTTCCGATGCTTGTCCGATAAGTGACCTAGCTATTCCTCTAAAGTTCGAGAGCATAGTCTCTTGACGCCACAGCTCATGCTTGTTTCTGAGTCCATACTGGCCGAGAAGCTTGAGTTCTTCCTGCATCGTGTCGGTTCGCCAAGGAAACTTTGGGGTGTCGTACTTCTTGCGTTGTTTCTTCGGGTCGCCCATGCCTACTTACTCTCCGCTGCGGCGCCTGGTCTCTGCATAAGCGTCTTCTTCTTCACACCCAGAGCCTTGCCCGCTCTGCCAGTGGTCTTGGTTCTTTGGCCGCGGACTTTGAGTCCGTAAGCGTGGCGGTAGCCTCGCCAAGATTTTATTCCTTTCATGCCATCGATGTCCGTTTTTGTTCTCAGAACAAGTTCAGCGCCGAAGAGATGTTGGTCTTTTCCAGTTTCAGCGTCCTTTCTCCTGTTCATAAGCCATGTTGCGATTCCATACTTTGAAGGGTCCTTGATTATGTCTTCGATTTTCTCAACGTCTGTTTCTGTTAGAAAACCAGCTCTTCCTTCAGGGTCTATTTCCGCTTTCTTGAGCATTGCCCTAGAAAGGCTTAAGCCCAGACCCTTCATTCTTGTTAGGGCGTAGGCTGTTTTCAGAGTGCCGTCTACGTCGGTGTTGATTATTCTGAGTCTGTGACGGAATTCGCTAGACAGGTTATCGCCATCCGTATTGTAGTTTGAAGCTACCCATGAAGATGATTGTTTTTTATTTAAGCGTTACTAATCATCTTGCCTGTATACCATCGATTAAACAAGCCTTCAAACTCAATGATTGAGCAGGGCAACTGTCCGAACACTTGATGCAGAGTCCCTAGTTTCAGGTCTGAAGGTTTCTGCGGTCGTCGTTCAGGCTTGGAAGCTGTTCTTGAGGACTAAACGCTTTCGGGAACGCAACGCCAAATAACCGCCGCCTTTTTTCTTTCTTCGGAAGGTAGAAAAAGAAGGGGGGTTACTGGATTCTTCCGAGCACTTTCTCGGCTATGAGTCCCAGGTGGTTTGCGTATTCGAGGAATGTGTAGCGTAGAACCTCGCTTTCGTGCATGCCGAGACTGTGACAGATTTTCTCGAGTAGCCTTTTCTGTTCGGGAGAGATGTAGACCCTGACGATTTTTCTTCCCATTTGATATGATACCTCGTGAAGGCTTTTGGCCTTTGTTCAGTAAAAGGATTTTTAACGTGAGGAATTCAAATCAAGAGTGTCAGCAGGTCTCGTTCGCTGGTGTGATAGAGCAGGGAAAAGGCAAAAACTGAATGGTCCAACGCGTGAGCTGTATTCTCGGTATGTTGGTTGGATTTCTCTGATTCAGGTTTTGATAGGATGAGCAGCGTTGGCTTTGTGTGTGCGTAGAGCCTCCCCCTAGGGTCTACTATATGGTCCAAATAGGTTTGCGGCTCTCGTAGGAAGTTGGACTTGTGGTTGAAAACTGTTTTTGGGAGGTTTCTTGGGCGTTTGCTCTGGTCACTTCTTTAGTTGTACGATGGTTTCGAATCTAAGACCAATCTGTCAGGCCACATTTTGGATAGATACCACGGGTAATGTTTAAAGTTGCGTGCAACTGTGTGGTTGGATGGTTGGATGGAAATGAAGTTGGAGCACGTGAGGCTGCTGGTTAACAGGTTTGATGAATGTTTTCGTTTCTACAGAGACATTATGGGGTTCAAGGCGACATGGGGGCGCGGAAGGGCACGATTACGCTAGCTTCAACGTTGACGGAAATGTGAGGCTTGCTCTTTTCAAGAGACATCTGATGGCAGAGGATATGGGCACTACGAAATTGCCTGAGGAAGCAGTGTCGCAAGATCGAGTGGCACTCATATTCAACACGAAAAATCTTGATGTCACGGTCAAAGAACTAGGAGGACGAGGAGCACATTTCATAAAGAAGGAAAAAGACCATCCTGAATGGGGCATTCGGTCAGCATACCTCAGGGATCCAGACGGCAACCTGATAGAGATCAACAGTCCACTGTCGAAGAACAAGTGGACAATTGGATTGCGCAAAGAAAACAGCAGATTCGAACATGGATAGTTTCATGCAAACGTTTGCACTTGCGTCTGGGCAGAACAAGCTAGGGTCTTACGCATTCGGCTTTGGGGCGATAGGGACGCTTCTGAGTTCTTTTTCTCTTGTGGTATTCACATTCGTGGACGCGCACCACCATGTAGCCGTTGTCTTGATATTGGCACCCACATGGCAATGTTGTCGTCCTATCGTGTGTCATTGTTTGTCGTTCACCGAGTTTTTTGGAGGAATTGTCCGTAAACGGGGTGGCCTTTGAAGCTGAGGGTAGTTTCTGACTTTTCAACTGTTCCGCTTGGAAGTCTCATGCAAAGACTGTTCACGATAGCGCCGCTGGGGATGAAGCGGACGCCGTCGAGCAGTTCGCCTTTCGTGACGCCTGACGCGGCAAAGACAAGCTCGTTGCCCTTTGCCAGCTCATTCTCTCTGTAGGTCCTGTCTGGGTCGACTCCTTCTACCTCAAGCCTCTCCATCCGTTTAGGGTCATCTTTCTCGCCTTTCCAGACATTCACCAGCATAGTGCCGCCTAAGCATTTGATGGCTGTGGCGGCAATCGTAGCTTCGGGCCCTGCACCTGCACCTACCAACAAATCGATGCCTGAACCTGGTCGACAAGTGACCACGGCACCTGCAATGTCGCCGTCAGGGATCAGGATGATTCTGACCCCGAGTTTTCTAAGGGTCTTCAGAATTTCGCTGTGCCTCTCGCGTTCAAGCATGATCACCGTGAAGTTCTCAAGAGGCAAGTCTTTTTCATGAGCGACCGTGCGCACGAGTTCTTCTATGCTCATGTCCAAACTGACTTTGCCGACAGAATGGTGGTCAGTGGCGACCTTGAAGTAGTAACCGTCATCTGGGAGAACTTGGAAGCACCCTGCGGGAGCGCAAGCTAGGGCAGAGATGGCGTCTTTTCGTCCCTTCGACACTGCAGTTGTACCGTCCACTGGGTCTACGACAAACTCGACTTTTGGACCCTTTCCCGTGCCGACCTTCTCACGCCGCATGAACGCAGGCGCGTTGTCTTTGGGTCCCTCGCATGCGATGACCTCTCCTTCAATGTCAGTCTGGGCCAGAACAGCCCTAGAAAACTCAACGGCCTTCGCGTCGACAAGGTCTTGGTCACCCTGACCAATGTGTAACGCAGCACCAACGGCTGCAGCAACGGTGATTCTAGTCAGCGACGGCGCCAACGCCCTCAGAGAAACCAAATACTGCACCTCACGTTATTTGTAGATTTTTACAGTTGTTCCTAAGCGTTCCTAGTCTATTATTT
>Ga0315296_10003909_pt1 | contig 12350 bp, 12 predicted proteins | sample YL17G14_18_MG_FD_203921 | JGI IMG/M metagenome (GOLD analysis project Ga0315296, IMG submission 203921) | Sediment microbial communities from Yellowstone Lake, YNP, Wyoming, USA - YL17G14_18 | ecosystem: Environmental > Aquatic > Freshwater > Lake > Sediment | place: USA: Wyoming | collected... | reverse complement strand
TTCAACATGGAAATAGAAACCTATGTTGAAGGATGTCGCAATGTTTGGACCAGGCGAATACATTTGTGATGTGACCGAAGGAATCACCCGCGTTGAGGATTTGCCTAAGCCAAAACTTGTCCAACGCAGCCGAAACTTTAAGCGAAGGAACTGTCCGAACTGCCAGCACAGCGCCTATCGCCTTCGTGTGTGCACCCGCAGGCTGCATGACCTGGCAGACCCTCTGGCTGGACGGCCCCGCGATCTGGTTATTACCCATTCGCAACATCGCTGCCCTAAATGCAACCGCTATTTCAACGCAGATATGGAGGATTTGGCAATACCCAGAAGCCATTACACTCACCGGGTGGTGGCCTTGGCAGTGCGGCTGGTCGTCGAAGACGGCTTGCCCTACCGATCGGCATCCTGGCATTTATGGCGTGACCACCGGGTCTTTGTGCCTTGGGCTACGATTCAGAACTGGGTCGAGGCAACGGGGGAAAAAAGCTGAAAGCTCCATCCAAACCAAATACCTTGACGATGTCTTGGCTGACTTCTCCGGCTACATCGCCGCTGATGAACTGTATGACGGTCCTTTTTGTGTACTGTTCATTGTGGACAACCATCGGTTCAGGCGTCTGTATTACCAAGTCCTTGACCACAATCCCACTAATGAGGATATAACGCGGTTTTTCCAACGATTCAAGCAGATATTGGATGCTCACGGTCTGACAGTCAAGGGTATCACTACCGATGGCTCACCGCTGTATCCTGAACCTATTGAGACGGTGTTTGGCGAGGTTGAACATCAGGTCTGCGAATTCCACGTTATCAAAGAGGTCATCATGGCTATCCTGAAGGCGATTGCACAGGCCCGCAAGCGACTGAAACGGCAAAAGACCAAATGTTCACGGGGGCGTCCTTCGGGTACAAAAGCAAAGCAAGCATCACGAAAGAATAAACGAATTCAGAGTAAGATCACACGTCTCTTTGAACACCGCTATCTATTTGTAAAGCACAGCCTGACTGCCAAGGAAAAGAATATCCTGCAAGGCATCACAAGAGACCTGCCACATTTGCGAGCCTCACGGGCGATTATGGATGAGGTCTATCGTCTCTTTGACCGCCGCTGTCGGATGGATACCGCTTTGGAGAAACTGGCTCAGCTGCGTAGACGCATCAGGCGGTTTCGAAGATTGGCAAGAACGCTTAAGAAACTCTTTTCTCCGAATCTGGAGAAATCACTTACCTTTCTTGATGACTCACTGTTGCCGGCGACTTCCAATGCTGTGGAACGAGCTAATCGTCGGCACCGCAAAATGCAAAAGAGCATTTATCGCGTACGCACTCGTGAGCATATTAGCCAACGGATAGCGGTTGATATGCAGCGAGATGTATACATTGCCCGACAAAGTTGCACAATAAAGACGCTGCATCGCAGCAGAACAGGCGAAATGAGAAAAATAGGATAGAAAGGAACTCTGTAAAGATGCTACAGTCTCAATAATTGTGTTATTATCTCTGAGGGGCCTGGGATAGAAATCGGTCGGAATTGCTTTATTGGACCGGAAGTGAATATATTTGACTCGGATTTCCACGGACTTGTGGATAGAAGGCAACCCGTGAAAAGTGCCGTTAAGATAGGCAACAATGTCTTTATTGGCAGTCGTGCGATTATCTTGAAAGGCGTTCATATTGGGGACAATTCTACAATAGCCGCAGGGGCGGTTGTCACTGGGGAAGTGCCGGCCAACGTTGTTGTCGCAGGCAACCCTGCGAGAGTAATTAAGGTGTTAAATGATTAAGTTTCTCGATTTGAAAGCTGTAAACCAGAGATATATCACAGAGATCAAGGCTGCTTTCTGCCGAATTCTTGACAGCGGCTGGTATCTATTAGGGCGGGAGCTCGATACCTTCGAGGCAGGATTTGCCGAGTATTGCGGAACCAAACATGCCGTCGGTGTGGCAAGCGGTCTGGACGCGTTGATCCTCATTATTCGTGCCTACGGTTTTGGGCAGGGCGATGAAATCATTGTCCCCTCGAACACCTACATTGCAACCGTTCTTGCCGTGACCGCCTGTGGAGTGGAACCGGTTTTTGTTGAGCCTGATCCGGAAACCCATCTGTTAGATTCGGAAAAAATAGAGGAGAATATAACCGAGAGAACAAGAGCGATTATGCCGGTCCATCTTTACGGTCAGGTCTGCGACATGAACGCGATCTGTAAGATTGCGAAGAAATATGGCCTCAAGGTTATTGACGACGCCGCCCAATCGCACGGGGCAGTGTGTGAAAGAGACAATGCAGACCAGAATTTTGAGGGACGAGCAACCGGACATAGTTTTTATCCAAGCAAGAATTTGGGCGCATTAGCTGATGCTGGAGCGGTTACAACAGATGACAGTGAGCTCGCAGAAAAAATAAAAGCTCTCAGAAACTATGGATCGCACAAGAGATACTATAATAAATATCTGGGCTTAAATAGCAGAATGGATGAGATGCAAGCAGCCGTTCTGAATGTTAAATTGAAGGGGCTTGATGAGGATAATGCCCGACGCCGTAAGATAGTGGAGTATTATCTTGACACCATACATAATGAGAACATCTCGCTGCCCAAACCTCCTCAAAACCCTGAAAGCCATGTCTGGCATTTATTTGTTATAACGACAAAAGAACGGGACAGATTAAGACGTTATCTCCAGGAGAATGGCATTGAGTCCCAGATACATTACCCCATCCCGCCACATAAGCAGGAATGCTATAGGAAATATAACAGTCTGTCTCTACCGATAGCAGAACGGCTGGCGAATGAGGTCCTTAGCTTGCCGATATCGCCTGTTATGAGACAAGAAGAGGTCGAGACAATAGCGAGGGTTATAAATGACTGGAAGTAATGACCCACTTGTATCTATAATCATGCCTTACTACAACGGCCGTGAGTTCGTGAGGCAGGCTGTTCAGTCAGTTCTGAGCCAGACGTATAAAAATATTGAGATTATCGTCGTCAATGATGCGTCGCCCGACAACGAAGACTCCGAGTATATTGAAAAACTTTCCCGGGAAGTTGGCTTTAAACTCCTTACTCACGAAACAAATAAAGGGATCGGTCAAACCTTAGCGGATGCGTTTGAAGCCTCAAGTGGAGATTTTGTTGGTGGGCTCTCACAGGATGACCTCTACAAACCGGAAAAGATTGAAAAACAAATAAATGAGCTGACAAGTAAGAAACTGGATGCCGTCTATGCTGCTGGTGATGTTCTGTATCAAAATACCGGGAAGGTCGAGAGCCGTAACACCGCCAAGACGAAAAAAATCATTGAATCCGGTGCTGCGGCAGAGATTCTGAAACGTCAGAATCTTTCCTGCATCTCTATTCAGGGACTTCTGGCTAAACAATGTGTCTTTGAGAAAGATATCGTTCCGATCTGGCGGGAATACCTCTTGGATGATTGGCCCGTCAATATACGTTTGTTTGAACGATATAAAGTCGGATTTATTGAAGAGCCGCTCTGGACAGGCCGGGCCCACACCCGCAATACCAGTCACAATGTCTGGAAGTGGCTCGGGCCCCAAATCGAGGTGGTGGCACGAATGGCACAAGAGCACCTGAAAGCGGAGGGGATCGGCAACCGTTTGATAAGCATGGCACGCAGATTACGTAAGCAAGACGGCAACAAAGAAGATATTATATGTCTTGCCTTTGCGGGCCTGATGCTCATAGACTCACCCGACCAGTATAAAAAAGGAGCGAGAGTTCTGGATAAGATCCCCCGTAGAGACAAGAAGACAATAACAAGCTCCAAACTGAGGCTTCTTGAAAGTGCCGGAGGTCCTGCACAGGAAGAGATTCTGCCGGAGCGAGCTGGAAGTATCGACTGGAAAGATGTAGGAAGAGAGATTGCAAATGTTGTAAGCACTTACCAGGGCAGCGAAAGGCTCCAGGAGATGGGTAAAGTATTCTCCTCACTTGCGAATAACATCCTATTACAAAATCAATCGCAGGACATTGCTGTTAAAACTGCAATTGCTGGTCTCATGTTGATTCATAATGTGCAAGACCAAACGCGAATAATAGATACACTGCGATCTGTGCCGCCAGAGTGTAAAGAAAGACTGATCAAGGAAAAATGCCGGGTCCTTAAGGTTGGAAACAGGCTAAGCTTAAAATCACTTATGCTGAAGTAGCTCACTGACTTTCAAAAGACGACTGTGATACTTGTGAAACTAATTGGTGGCATGGGCAATCAGATGTTTCAGTACGCGATGGCGCGAGCCTTGGCGCATAGGCACAACTGTCAGCTTGTTATAGATAAATCGCTCTGTGCCGAATCAGAGACCCTTAATTCTTCCGACCTGTCGCTAAGACCGTTTGGACTGGATGTTTTTAACATTCAGGCGCAGATAGTTGACGGTGCGTGTCTTGAGAAAACCCTTAAGGTCAGAAAAGAGTGCAGACTTAGAAGAGCAGCAGCTTTGATGTTCTGTAAAGCTGCAAATAGGTTCACCGATTCCTGGAAGATAGGGATTTTCGAGAGAAAAGATGTGTCGTTCGACAAAAGCCTGCTGAAGCTTCCAGAAAATGTTGTGCTCCAGGGATATTTTCCCAGCTATAAATACTTCGAGGGGATTGAGCAGCTCCTCAGGCAAGACTTTACATTTATCATAGAGCCGGATGAACAGAACCGGAAAACGATGGATTTAATATGCTCTTCCAACTCGGTGAGTTTACACGTCAGGCAGGGTGACTATATTTCCAGCGAGAAAACCAGGAACAAATTTGGTATATGTAGTCCGGCTTATTATCAAAGGGCCGTTGGGTATTTCGCTAAGGCGGTGAAGGACCCGCTTTTTTTTATCTTTACTAATGAACCTGATTTTGTCAAGGATAACCTGAAAATGGATTATCCTTCAGTCTGTGTTACTCATAATTCCGGCAAAAAAAGTTATGAGGATATGCGGTTGATGAGTCTGTGCAGGCATAACATAATCGCCAACAGCTCTTTTAGCTGGTGGGGGGCGTGGATCAATAAGAATCCGGACAAAATCGTGATTGCACCTTCACCGGCTTTCGACGTGATGGGGCTGAAAGATTATGATTTTTACCCTAACTCTTGGATGCTTCTGCCTAAGTCATGATGCTCACTTAGCTTTTTCAAGTAAATCTTTGTGGGATAGGCAAGTATATGTCAGTCTGTGAACTGGACCAACGAGTACCTCAAAGAGGAATAGTGCCTTTCTTGCGAGTTTGCTACCAGTCCTATCGAAATTGGCAAAAAAGACGCGGCCGTGAGAGAAAACACAAGAGACGCCTGCAAGCGATGCTGGACTTTTATGGAGCTTTAATAAAAGAAGGTGACATCTGTTTTGACATCGGCGCAAATATGGGCAGTAGGACGGAAGCCTTTTTGGCGCTGGGTGCTAGGGTCATTGCTGTGGAACCGCAGGAGAATTGCGCGCTTATCTTGCGAGAAAAGTTCGGGGCAAATACGAATTTCATTTTGGTAAATAAAGCTTTGGACAAGATCGAGGGAGAGCGGGAATTTTTTGTCAGTAATGCACATACACTTTGCTCTATGTCCAGGGAATGGATTAGAAACGCCAAAGACCACAATTTCTTTGAAGGCTGTAGTTGGGACGGTAAAAGACTTGTCCGGACTACTACGCTCGATGCTTTGGTAGAATCGTATGGCTTGCCTGCGTTTTGCAAGATTGACGTTGAAGGATTCGAGTTTGAGGTTTTGCAGGGACTGTCTCAGCCAATAAGGACTATCTCATTGGAATATACCTTTGGTTTTATCGAACCTATAATAAACTCCATAAAGTATCTGGCTCCGCTTGGTGATGTTGAATTTAACTATTCCGAGGGAGAGTCCTTGTCGTTTGCTTTACCGAAGTGGGTCTCGGCTCGCGAGATTGTAGACGCGCTCAGCCATTTGTCCGGCAAAGTCCCGTTTGGCGACCTCTATGCCAGGTTCGCTGGCAATCGGTCGTAAGTTCTTCTATCATGGAATTACTTATTCTGACAAATAATCCGAATCGGGCGAGCTTTCGGCAGCGGATTGGGGTCTATTGCGATATTTTGCGTCGTAACGGTATCCGGTGCGAGGTTGCTAAATTACCGTCCGGCTTCTTGGCGCGTCGAAGGCTGTTTAAGCGAGCATCCGATTTCGACGGTGTTTTCCTGCACAAAAAGAAGCTGAATTTCCTCGACGCTTTTTGGTTACGTCGATACAGCAAAAAGATCATCTATAATTTTGATGATGCAATAATGTATAGCGATAAAACGCCCGAGCGTGATAGCTGGTCTCACTTCCAACCTTGGCGAAGGTCCGTCAAGCTGGCGGATATGGTGATAGCCGGCAGCTCTTACCTGGCTGAGCACGCACGACGGTTCAATTCTAATGTTGAGGTTCTTCCCCTTGGTCTGAAAGTTAGTGACTATAAGGTTGATTCTCCAGTCAGAGTTAATGATAAAATCCGCCTTGTCTGGATAGGCAGCAAGAGCACGCTCGGGTATCTCGAGGAAATTAGGCCTGCGCTTGAAGAAATCGGGACGCGATTCGATAGGGTTATTCTGCGAATAGTATGCGATGATTTCCTTGAGTTGAAAAATATGCCTGTTGAAAAACGCAAGTGGTCTGTCGATACTCGCGGCGTCGACCTTGCCACAAGCGACATTGGGCTTGCACCGCTGCCCGACAACCGGTTTACCAGAGGTAAGTGCAGTTTTAAGGTTCTGGAGTATTCCGCTGCTGGTTTACCGGTAGTCGCCGCACCGGTCGGGACCAATTCTGAATACTTGCAGGACAGCATTACCGGGTTTCTCGCCCGAGACGCCGACGAGTGGATCGACAAGCTATGTCGGCTGATCGAGGACCCTATACTCAGACAGAGGATGGGCAAGGCCGGCACGGAGCTTGCTCGCGACTACGATGTCGGCCTGGTAGGTCAGAAGCTGACTGCTTTGATCGCCGGTTGTCTGGCACATAATGGACCCAAGCTATATGAGCGATAGGCTGCGCGAATGGCGAAGAGCCGTAAAGAGGAGACTGTCCTTTGCGAAGCGGCGATACATACAACCGCCTTATCCCAAGGACGCCCAGGGCAAAACCCTGCTTCACATCGGATGTGGGAAGATCAACAGCCCAGAGTTTATCAATGTGGATGCTCAGCCTTATGCGCACGTGCATATTGTCACGAGCGACATTAGTCATCTGCCTGATTTCGCTGACGGTACGGTCGACCTAGTGTACATGTGCCATATCCTGGAGCACGTAAAAGGAAGTGAGCTTAAGAAAGTTCTGTTAGAGATGAGAAGAGTCCTTAAAGAGGGCGGCATCTTGAGGCTCTCTGTTCCCGACTTTGACCGATTAGTAGAGGTCTATAACGCTTCAGGCAAAGATACAAAAGCGATCTCTCAGCAGTTGATGGGCGGCCAGGATCATCAGTACAATATTCACTATTCGATCTTCAATCATCAGGGGCTGTCGGAATTGCTTAGAGAAGCTGGATTTCGAGAGGTCGTACCGTGGGACCCTGATAATTGCCGGCACCACAACTTCAAAGATCGCGCTTCTCGGAAAATCACGGTACAGGGCAGGCAGTATCCAATCAGCCTAAACTTGGAAGCAGTCAAATAATTCTCCATAAGTAAATGAAGTTACCGATCCTAACAAATAATCAGCAAGGGCAAGTTTTCGGCAGCGAGTCGATATTTATCCGGACGCCTTGCGGAAATCGGGCGGATGGAACCTTCCGCGTTTGCCTCGGCAAGGAGTTTAACTATGTTTAAATCGCTTGTGCATCGACTGCTGCTGTGGCTGGAACGCCAGGAGGTTCGTTACTACATGGCCAAGATGCATGTGGGAAACCGTGTTGCCATCGAGAGAGGGCTGAGGGTAAAAAAACCTATGAACATAACGATTGGTGACGACGTCAGTATCGGGTGCAATGTTACCCTGGAGGCCCAGGCCCCGATTTACATAGGGGATTTAACGCTGATCGCGCCCGGTGTCATAATCGTCACAGCCAATCACGACATGTCCAAGAGAATCAGAATCAATTCCCCCGTCAAAATTGGGAGCAACTGCTGGCTGGGAGCAGGAGTCATTGTTTTGCCGGGCGTTACAATTGGTGATGGCGCGCTCGTTGGTGCCGGCAGCATTGTCACTAAAGACCTGCCGCCGGAGATGATTTGTGTCGGCGTGCCGGCTCGGCCGTTGAAACCACGACCCAAGAGCTAAAGGAAAATGTATTTTCATAACCAATTGTTCGACTTCGCACTTTCGAGAGGATAAATGTGACAAATCAATTCAGCACATTCATAAAAAAAAGGATTCTTGGCAAAGATAAAAACCTGGTGTCTCTCTATGAACCTTATCAAGTTATGTCACGCCTTTTGAAAGGCAGGGAAGTGACAGGTATCATCGACGCGGGGGCAAGTGATGGGCGAGTATCAAAAAAGCTTCTGCAAAAGTTCCCGGCGGCGCACGTCTATGCGTTTGAGCCCAACCCCATTTATGCGGATACGCTTGCGAAGTACGCAAAAGCTGAGCCCAGATTTCATCCCCAGTTTCTGGCGTTATCCGACAGGGAAGGAACTGCCAATCTTTACGTAACCGAATCGCCCGGCTGTACGTCGTTGCTTAGCCCCGGGAAACGCCTTCGGGAGATAAGTCCGCAGGGTGCAACTGTACAACATCTGGAAGAAACCAGGGTTGTTACAATTGATGAATGGGCGAAGCGCCATGGCAGCCCCGCCATCCAGTTGATGAAATTTGACATTCAAGGCGCGGAGCTAAAGGCCCTGCGCGGCGCAACTTGTCTGCTTGCTGGTCCGGCGCTGTTGGTGTATGCGGAGATATGGTTTAACCCCGTATACGATGATGCTGCGATCTACAGCGAAGTGGATTTATTTCTTCGGGAATACGGATTTGTATTATACGATGTTTTTAGACCTAAGTATGACCGCAATGGGATGATAATGTGGGGCAACGCCATCTTTTTGAATCTAAAACAAGTCGCCCTTTGAAGGCACAGACTCCACTTGCTCGCCGGATTAGACTTGGTGGCTGTTTTGACGTTTCTTGTCACCTTTGGCTTACGGGTATGTGTTTTTTTTGAGACGCGCTATATCTTTATTCTTTTTGATTTTGAACCACCAATTGCACCGATACACTTTCATCGCATCAAGGTCTGTCAAGACAGGTCCGGTCTCTGTAATCAAGACATTGGAATGCTTTAGATCGCCGTGAGTGATCCGGTATCTACCGAGCTTGTCCAGCAGCTCTGCAACCTGCTGAGCTACTATTGAGCGTCTTTCTTGGGTGACATTGCTGTCCCTGAGAAAATGATAGAGTATCTGTCCCTCAACGTATTCGGTTGTTAGATAGGATTTCCATGTAAGTAAACCTCTTCGCTGGTCAATGTAGCCTATCGGCCTTGGCGTAGCAATGTTGAGTATTCCAAGCCGATGTGCGTGCAGCCACCCTCGCCGGGCACGGGCCTTCTTTATGGTATGACGCAGCGAGTGGATAAGGCCTTTATGATTGTATCGTTTGACGACTATGTCCCTGTCATTCCACGTCAAACGGGATACACAGCAGGTGCTGTCATTCTTGAGAGTTTGTCCCTTGTCCATCAATGCATCTATTTGTCGTACAAAATCGACAGGATTTGCAGCTCCGTTACCTCCGCAAAAGGCCCTGTCAAACACAGCAAGGTTCCTGCCCACCTTAATTCGTAGGTATCTCTCGTTCGTCCTGAGACACTTTCTAAGCTCTCTGCTGCATCTTTTTTTCTCGCTCAAACGCCGGTCGGTTCTTTCAAGAATCTTTCTTATCAGAGCTATCCTCTGCTCTTTCGCGGTCGCGTTTTCGGTGCAATACTCCTTGAAAAATCTCATCCGGTCCGTGTTGGTAAATAGGTCCCGAGGGGCCATATTCACTTGTACGAGGTTCTTTGCCCGGAGCCGATGAGGTAACCTGCTGAATTTCCGAGTTCGCTCATTATCGAGGAAAAAGAGCCGCCAGCCTTTCTCTTCTTGCCTGGCCAATACATTGCCTAATCGCAGGTCGCCGTGAAAAATACCCGCGGCGTGCATTCTGCCCACAGTTTTTCCAAGTGCTCGTATTAGCCGGCGTCTATATCGCAGTTGTGTCCCGGCCAAGACCGAAGAGTCATCAGCAAGCAATTGATGGATCGGTTTAGCATCCTCAACTTCGAGTGTGGCTATGAAGTTTCCTGTCCGAAAAAGACCAAGTCTGTCCTCACCGAATGCCACGATGGCAGGGACTGCGAAGCCGTGCTTAGCAAGCATGACCGTCGCATTAAAGGCGCGTCTGGCTCGGCTGGCACGCGCCAGATTCTTTATGAAACTCCAGAAAGATGTTGAGATATTTTCCTTCAGATAGACACTTTTTTTTGTGCCCTGATGGTCAACCACAAACTTAAATACACGGGCAGATTCTGATGACGGAATTTGTGTCGGCGCATAGCTCTCGTGCAGTCCCTTTTCGCCGGCCAACAAAGCTTCTTCAAATGCCTCGGATCGAAAGTCCTTATGAATATACACTGTTCGCTTTTTTCTTTGAATTTTGTCATAAGCCTTGTTCAAGCTGCTACCTTCCCAGAACCACAATACCCAGCTCATCGGCCAGTTTTATTGTTTTCGGCTTGTCGATAATTATAGTCTTGGCTGCTTGTACTACCAGGCACTTGCCGCCGTTTCTGGCTAAGCCCCTGATAGTATCAGGCCCGACGCAGGGCACATCAAATCGCATGTCCTGACTCGGTCTGGATGCCTTGATTAGTGTCCAGCCGCCTGATTTGCAGAGCTGGCCCGCCCGCTCAATCATTGCCGCCGTACCCTCTGTCGCCTCGACCGCGAGCACTTCTCTTTCTTTGACTGCAATTGCCTGGCCTATGTCCAGCTCACTGAGCTTTACGACCATTTGCCAGCCGAATTCGATATCGTCCTGGGCTGCCGCACTTGGCTTATGTTGCGTCATCAGGCCTGCCGCTGCCAGGTGCTCCTTACAGTACATGATGGAATTCTCCAGGAATATCCCGCCCGTAGCCAATTCGTCGGCTATGGCCTGTAAAATAGAATTTGACAACCTGTTTTTGCCGCGAAGCCGCCAATAGTATATTCGCAATGCTCGCCAGTCCGGCAAATAGTGCACAATGCGCCAGGGCGTGAAAAGCCGCCACTTAGCAACTCGCCCGACCATAATTGTTCTGGTCACGCGATGTCTTTTTAACTTGCGTATCCAGGAGCCCGGCCGGGCAAGCGCAACCCTATAGAACACGTCCACTTCGTCCGCCAGGCTGCTTTCCGCGCTGCCCGCAAGGCCGACGCAAACTACCTTTAGCCCCGCCTTTTTGGCGCCGGCGGCCACCAGAAAGGGCAACCTGCCCTCACCCGCAATCAAACCAAGTATATCCGAATTATCCATAACATCGGCGCGGAACTACATAGCGACGGCTTACGCATACATTACTATTATTCAGACGATTTTTCGGAGTCAGGCCCGGCAGATGAGGTAAGCTGCCCAATCAGACCTTGAAGGTTCCGGATGTTTTGTCGCATTTCCGGCAGATACTGTATCATGCTATAAGCGCGTTTGCCCTGACTCGCTTCGATAGCAGGGGCGCCAAGCACCACTTGCCCGTCTGGAATGCTGTTAACGACGCCGGCCTGGGCTGCAATTGTAACATTATTCCCGATGTTGATATGGCCGACAATGCCAACCTGGCCTGCTACCACACAATGATGTCCGAGGGTTGTCGAGCCGGCAATACCTACCTGAGCAACGAGCAGACAATATGGGCCTATCTTGGCGCCGTGTCCAATCGTTACCAGGTCGCCCAGCTTACTGCCCTGGCCTATAATGGTATCACCGAGCGTGCCTCGTTCGATTCCACAACAGGCGCCGATTTCTACATCGTCTTCTATAACCACCCCGCCAATTTGCGGTATCTTGTGATGTACGCCTTTGTGGCTGGCGTAGCCAAAGCCGTCTTCGCCGATCGTAGAATTCGCATTTATGATCACACGGCTGCCTATCTTGCATCCGTCATACATGGTAACGTTCGGGTATATTATACTGTCATTGCCGATTTGTACGCCCTGCCCGATGTACACACTGGGGTAGATTATGCAGCCGTCTCCGATTTTTGCCTCATCGGCAATTACTACAAAATCGTGAATATGGCAGTCTACTCCAACTTTTGCGCTATCTGAGATCGAAGACCGTGGGCTGATGCCTACCTTTTTGTGCTTTCGGTGACCGTGCAGCAGCACCATAATCTGCATAAAAGCATAGTAGGGGTCCTCAGCTATCAGAAGGGCAACCGCAGCTTCGGTGGT
>Ga0315296_10003908_pt1 | contig 12352 bp, 4 predicted proteins | sample YL17G14_18_MG_FD_203921 | JGI IMG/M metagenome (GOLD analysis project Ga0315296, IMG submission 203921) | Sediment microbial communities from Yellowstone Lake, YNP, Wyoming, USA - YL17G14_18 | ecosystem: Environmental > Aquatic > Freshwater > Lake > Sediment | place: USA: Wyoming | collected... | reverse complement strand
AATCGATTGTGCAGGGAACAAGGCTACTGAGAATTCCTTAAGTAATGGAATTATAAAATTGGATACGACTCCTCCAGAAATCCTGAACGTTTCCTCTCATCCCTCATCTTTCTCGCCCGATGGTGATGGTGTTCAGGATGAAGTATCAATTGATTATGAAATAAAAGATAACCTGTGTAGCAGTTACTATCTGACAGTCAGAATTTATGATGAGTCCGGCAATCTCGTTCGACTCCTGAAGAACCACGAACCTCTGCCATTGGGAGCTAACAGGGTTATTTGGGATGGGAGCGATGAAATCGGCAATATTGTGAATGATGGAAATTATACAGTTAAGCTTGATTTCGCTGATGCTGCTACTAATCCAGGTAAAGAGGTATTGATAAGTGTCAAGCTCGACAATGCTTCTGTATTGGACTTTTCCAAAACAAAAGTTGAACCAGAATCTTTTTCTCCCGATGGTAACGGTAAGCAGGATACTTGCTCCATCTCCTACACTCTACTTTCTCCAGGAAGGGTAACATTAAAGATAGTTACCCCTGAATTAATGACCCCAATAAAAGAGTTAATAGTAAACAAGGATTTAGATACGGGAAGTTACATAATGAGCTGGGATGGTAAAGATAATGAAGGGAATATAGTTGCCGATGGAATTTATGGATGTGAGCTAAGCGCTATAAGACAAGCGGGAAAAGAATCTCAGGTAACTCTATTTGTTAATGTCGATAATACCCCACCTGTGGCAAAGATTTCTCAACCCTCCTCCGATGCCAGATTGAATGGGATTATTGAAATTGAAGGAGCGGCGACCGATGAGCATTATTCAGGCTATTCTTTAACTTATGGCCAAGGGACTTCACCAGAGAAATGGACTCTACTTTTCTCTTCAAGTGAGCCAGTGACGGGTAGCTGTTTGGCCAGTTGGGATACTGCAGGTCTTTCAAGGACTTACTCGATAAGGTTAAGGGTGGTAGATGAAGCAAGCAATCAGGCAGAAGATGTCGTTACCTTTAATCTGGATAATCCAGAAAAATACATAATAAGGCTGTTGCCAACATCTTCCAATTTATTCTCACCCAACGGGGATGGAGTTAAAGACGAACTATCTATAATTTACTTCCTTGAGGAGGATGCTCTGATGGTTTTGCAGGTTTATGACGAAAACAATATTCTGGTCAGAACACTTCTTGACGGCACAACGCTCCAGACTTCCGGGTATAATGGGATAAGATGGGATGGTAAAGGTGATAATGGAGAAGTCCTACCAGACGGAGCATATAGTTACACACTTCAAGCAGTGAGTGTTAGTGAGGAATTCAAAGATGAGCGGTTGGGAAATGCTATAATCGATACTGTCTCTCCTACTGTAAGTATCACCAGCCCCAAACCGGGCGATGTTGTTGGAGGCACAATAGGGATTTTCGGAACAGCAAATGATGTTGCCTTTAGTGGATATAGAATGGAATACGGTAGCGGGGATAGCCCACAGGAGTGGAAAGAGATTAAAATCTCAGCAAATCCCGTAACTGATGGTCTATTATCTTATTTCGATACTTCCGGGCTTGATAACGGGAATTATATGCTCAGGCTGACCGCAGAGGACAGGGCAGGTAATCAGGCTATAGCTAAAGTCTCCCTTTCGGTCAATAATAGTCCTATCGTTGCCCGGATAGAAACTCCTGTGTGGGGTCAGATTCTTGGCGGAGAGGTCGGGGTATTCGGTACTGCCCAGGCTCCAGACCTTGATTACTACCAGGTGGAGTATTCTATTGATTCGTTCACCTATCAGCCTATTACTGGCAAGATAAATACTGCTGTAAATGGAGGCCTTCTGGCAACCTGGGATACTTCTGGAATTAATGGTAGTTGTTCTTTGAGATTGTCGGTTCAAGATAAATCTGGGAGGTCAAGGTCAATTAGTGTTTCTATAAAGGTAGATAATACATCTCCAGCAGTCAAAATTAAATCCCCGGAAGAATCCGCAACTGTTTGGGGAACCATTACCATAGTTGGCACGACAAGCGATGAGAATCTGGAGAGGTATAGCCTTGAATATAGAAATGCGACTTCGAACGACTCCTGGCAAGCAATTGGAACCTATATGGCGCCTATAAATGATGCTACTCTTGGATTCTGGAATACAGAGGGTCTAAATGGTGAGTATTTGATAAAGCTAAAAGCAACAGACAAAGCCAATAACACAAACGAAGTGGTGACCAGAATTACTATTGATAATATATTACCTGTTGCCCGTATTGATGAGCCTGAAAATAATTGTATGCTAAAAGGAAAAGTTAATATAATCGGAGGGGCAAGTGACCCGTACTTTGATAAATATACTGTTACTTATGCTCAGGGACCTTCGTTTGACGAGTGGAAATCAATTCTGATTTCTACTCTCCCGGTAACTAATGGCTTATTAGCCGGGTGGGATACTACATCTCTTAACGGAACTTACTCTGTCAGATTGAGAATTTACACTCGTAAGGAGAAAGTAAACGAGGATAAAATAGTAGTATTTGTTGATAATACTCCACCCACAATAAGTGGTGTTTCTGCCAATCCATCCATATTTGATCCAAACAACTCTAAAGCTAACTTTACAACGATAAGTTATACATTATCCGAGGATGCTAAAGTGACCTTGAGCATCCGGGATAGTGATGACCGTCTGGTGCGACAGCTCATTTCATCGTCCTTTAGAGCAAAGGGAGCAAACTCCTCCGTCTGGGATGGAAAAGATGACTCAAGAGCAACAGTTGCTTATGGAAATTACATTTATGAAATAGAAGCTTCAGATTTGGCCGGTAACTTAGCAAATAAGATAGAGGGAACCATCAAGCTGAGCCTTGACCTCCCGCCGGCAACTGTAATTACACCCAGCGGCCCCATATATAGCGACGGAAGAGGCAATTTTGCGCCAATGAGCTATACATATACTCTGACAGGTATAAATACAGATGACATCTCCCGGGTTGACTGGGTTGAGTTTACTACTGACAACGGCCGCTGGGAAACATACGTTTCTCCATTATCATTTACTAACGAGGGCGAACATTCAATTAAGTATAAGTCGGTAGACACTAACAAGAACTGGGAGGACGCAAAAGAGTTCAGGATCATCGTCGATAGTAGTCCTCCTGAAAGCCATATTCAAATTTCGCCTCCCCAGTGGCAGGAAGTGGAGAATGAGGTATTGTATGTGGGTTCGAGTACAAAGTTCACTCTCTCGGCTACCGATGGAGGAACTATACCATCCGGAGTTCTTAAGAGAGAATACAGGATAAATGGAAGTGATTGGCAGGAATACACTGGTCCCTTCAATTTAGAAGTTGTGGATGGTTCTTACACCATAGAATATAGAGCCATTGACAGTGTCCAGAATGTGGAAGATAACAAGTCCCTTCAGGTTATTTTGGATAGTAGCTCTCCAGCGAGCAGCGTTGTTGTTAGTGAGCCACGATATAGCGATGATAGAGGAGTGTGGATAAGTTCATCAACTTTAGTATCTCTTTCTGCAGAAGATGGCTCTGGTTCTGGTGTGAAGGTTACGCAATATAAAATCGACTCAGGGAATGAGAAAACTTATACGGGCCCATTCGCTCTCGGTAGTGAAGGCTCTCATGTGATAACCTATAGGAGCGAGGACAATCTGGGAAATACAGAAGCAGCAAAAACTACTACGCTTTTGGTGGATAGAAATCCACCCACTACAGATATCTCTATCGGGGTTCCTAAATTCGGTACTGAGCCGGTCTATGTTTCCTCTCGGACAGCAATTATGTTGACAGGTCAGGATGGTGCCGGTTGTGGAATAGACAGAATCCAATATAGTGTGGACAAAGGCGAGACCTGGATGGTGTATACCTCTTCGTTTACAATAACTCAAAGTGGTATGGTGTCCATACAATATAAAAGCGCGGACAAGGTGAAGAATGAGGGAGAAATAAAGACGACTGATATATTTGTAGATAATTCACCGCCTGTAACCAAATTTGTCCCGAGTGAGCCTTTATATGAGGGCTTGTATGCGCCGTTAGCCACTACCTATTCTTTGAGTGGAGAAGACCCTCTAATCTCAGGTGGTGCTTCAGGAATGGCAAAGATTGAATACAAGATTGACAATGGTGAGTTAATGGAGTATGCTGAGCCATTTCCGTTGCCTGCGGGGGAACATATTATAACGCACTATGGAACTGATAATGTTGCTAATGTTGAAGAGGTCCGCCCATTTGAGGTAATTGTTGATACCACTTCTCCGCACACAGATGTTATTGCCAGCGGAAAACTTTATAATGATGGCATAAATGATTTTGCTCCACTATTTTATACGTACACTTTAAAGGCTGTCCAGGGCCTATCCGGTGTTGACCATATTGAGTTCAGTGTGGATGGTGGGAATTGGGAAGTATATTCAAATCCCATTTCTTTTTCTACCGAAGGTGAGCATACAATAAGGTATAGAGCGGTGAGCAATACTGGAAATTGGGAAGAGGAGAAGGAATTTAGGGTTATTGTAGATGGAAAACCCCCGGAGGTAGTGCAGCTCTTTCCGGCAGATGGAGCATATATAAAAGCCCATCTGCTCAAAGCGATAGAAGTGAAATTTAGCGAATACGTCTCAAGTAGTAGTAGTAATGGCTGGGGAGATGGTCTACTCATAAAAGAAGAGAAGAGTGGGAATCTGGTTTCTGGCACTTTTGACTATGACTCTAAAGAAGACCTGTTGACTTTTACCAGTTCATTAAAGGACCATACTGTGTATAATATGAAGCTAACTTCAGAGATTAAAGATAGAGTGGGTAATCCCTTGAAAGAGTTCTCAAGTTCGTTTACCACATTGATGCTTAAAGAGAATGGAGGAAAAGTTGAAGAAGGAGAGGTTAGTTTAGAGATTCCGCCAGATGGACTTCCTCAGGATGCAGTGATTATCATAAGCAAAGAAGAAGATGAAATAGTGAATAAAATACCACGACCGTACCAATCCCTGGAGAAAGACATATTGTACCAAATCGTTGCCTATAGTCAGGACCATCAAGAAATTCAACAAAAACTCAATAAGCCAATGGCGATAAACATATCGTATGAAGTGGAAACAGAAGGAGTAGCAGACTTCAGTCTGCGTCTGGAAGGTATCGACCCTAAAACCTTAAAGCTATACTGGTATGACCCTCAAAAAGAAAGATGGGAACTGGTGGAAAATTCAAAGAATGACTCTTCGGTAAAGGAAGTTATCGCCCAGGTGGAAAGATTTGGCAAATATTGCCTGATGGGCTTTATCCCATTCGGAGATTCCCTGGAAGGCCTCTCAAATTATCCTAATCCATTTCCCGCTTTTGGCAAGGATTATACCACCATACAGTATTATCTTAAGGACGATGCAGATGTAGCAATAGCAATATATGACTTAGTGGGCAATCTGGTAAAGGTGTTTGAGAAAAAGAAGGGCGAGGAAGGCGGTAGGGGCGGAGACCTAAATCGAGTGGAATGGGATGGCCGAAATGGAAGGGGAGATAAGGTTGCTAATGGTGGCTATATCTGTCGTATCCAGATAGACGATGGTAAACGAGTAAAATCGAAAATCAGAAAAATCCTGGTAATAAAATAAGGGACCATTTCCTCTCCCTTGAGGGGAGAGGACAGAGGTGAGGGTGAAATGACTCAGGCAGAGGAAAGCTTAATCTGGCACAGGAAGAATGGAATGAGTAGGTGTAGAACCATCCAATCAGTGATACTCTCATTTTCTGTTTTTGTTCTGGCTTTCAGCTTTAGCCTTTCCCCTTTGTATGGAATGGAACTTGGATGGGCCAGGCAGGATGGCGGTAAACCTGGGGCATATCTTTCCTGGGGAGCAGGTGCAAGGTCATTGTCCATGGGCAAGGCATTCGCAGGATTGGCAGATGATGCCTCAGCTACATACTGGAATCCCGCAGGGCTTGCACAACTTCAGCAAAAAGAGTTGACATCTCTCTATTCTATTCTCTGGGAAGATACCAGCTACAGCTTCCTGAGTTACGCCCACCCATTATCGACCTCTCAATCGCACTCCAATTATGGCACTATAGGAGCAGCCGTGGTAAATTTAAGGTCCACAGGTTTTCAAAAGACGGACGACCTCAACAACCCCATGGGCAGCGCCTCAGATACCGAAACTGCGGGCATTATCTCATATGGCAGAAGATTTACTGGTAGCCTTATGGGTGGAATAAATTTAAAAGTTGTCAATCAGCATATTGATAAGTATTCGGATACGGGTTACGGACTCGATATCGGACTTTTGTATAGACCCTACAGGCGATGTTCAATGGGACTGAATCTCCGGAATCTTATTTCACCCAGGCTAACGCTTAAGACGTCGACAGATAGGTTCCCTCTGGAAGTCAGATTAGGAGTTGCTTATAGAATCTTCTTGGATAGGTTAACCTTTGCCATAGATGGTGACAAGACGGAGGGAAGGTATTTCAAGCTACATTATGGGGTCGAATACTTGCCGCACAAAGTGCTGGCATTGAGGATGGGTGTGGACGAGACAGAGTTTGCCGCTGGATTGGGTTTCAGGTGGGGAAATTTACAGGTAGACTATGCTTATGCTTATCATGATGCCTGGGGTAAATACAGGGATCTGGGTTCTTCCCATAGAATTGGATTGAGTGTGAGATTTGGAAAGAAAGAAGAGGCAGAAGCCAGTGAAGAAGCAGTTGGAGTGTCAAGCGAAGCTATGGAGGAAGCAGTTGGAGTGTCAAGCGAAAGCTTGACCGCCGGCAGGCCACTCCCAATGATTCCCTCTCCCTTGAGGGGAGAGGGTGGGGGTGAGGGTGAAACACCTCAGCCAGAGAAGCCTGAGAGGCCCCTTTTGCAGGCTGAGGTTAAAGTTGAGATAGCTCCCTTTGAAAAGATTGATAGAATAGACGAGAAACATTATCTAACTGCCGAATCCTGTTTTGCTCAGGGAGATTACAGAAATGGTATCAGTGAGTATGACCTGGTAATCAGTTCCTTCCCCGCAAGCGAACTTGTAGGGAGTGCAAGTTTGAGAAAAGCCGAGTGTTACTATAATCTGAAAAATTATGGCGAAGCTCTGAATCTCTTTAAGGACTTGTGGCAAAGTTCTCGGGATAGCTTCCTTGCTCCGGAAATCCTGTATGGGATGAGTCAGTGTTATTTGAAACAGGGAAAGATAGAAGAGGCTGAGAGCGTTCTGGAAAGTTTAATCGGTTCTTTCCCAGGATATCTTCAAGAAGAGAGAGTAAATTATAGTCTCGGTTTAATTCGCTATTACCAGGGAAAGCATGAACAGGCTTTAGAAAGTTTTGGAAAGGTAGATGGTGTTTATGCCAACTATTATGAGGCAAGGTGTTTAGAGGAACTGGGCAGAGAACTTCCAGCCCAGGCGAAATATAAAGAAATCTTAGAGAAGTACCCAGAAAACGAACTGGTAGACGATGCTCTTTACGGGATGGGAGAGGCATTCTACCGAATGGGGCAGTATGATTTTGCTATGAGAAAGTTCTGGGATTTCTTGAAAAGTTATCCAGAGAGCGAACTCGCTCCTTACGCCAGATTTATGATTGGAGCAAGTCGATTTAATCAGAAAGATTATTCAAAAGCAATAGAGAATTGCCAGATATTTTTCAGGCAATATCCCCGGAGTGAGTTGGTAACTTCCGTCCAGTATCTGATGGCTGAGTCATTAAAGGGTCTGGGGAGGAATGGGGAGGCAATAGAGAACTATCGGGTCATAATCAGTAGTTTCACTTCTTCTGAACTTGCCAGGCTTTCTCAATACAAATTGGCATATTTATATGCCTCAATGGGAGAATATAATAGGTCTCTGGAAGAGGGAGAAAAGTTCCTTGAGAAGTATTCTGGTAGCCCAGGGTGGAAGGATGTTCTCATTTTGAAAGGTTTATGCCTGCACAAACTCGGCCGCTACTCTGAGGCAGAAATTGCCTATCAGTCAGCCTTTAACATTGCGCCCGACGAGGAAGTGGGAGGCAAAGCATTGTATCTTTTGGGACTCACCTATTATGAACAGGGCGATTACGATAGCCTCATCACGAGTTACAAGAATCTGGTGAGTGGGATTTCCTCTCCTCCTGGAGGATGGTTAGCTGGCGCCTACTACTATATTGGCGAAGCATACTATCAACTGGGAAGATATGGGGAGGCAGAAGAGATGTATGGTTACATAGTGGAGAACTATCCCGGTTCAGAAATAGCAAAATATGCTAAAAGTGGCCTGGTAGCCTGTGCCACGCAACAGGGCAAGTTCGATTTAGCCTTGATAAGAAATCGGGAATTTCTGGAATGTTATGGAGAAGGCGATAAGGGTGTGGACAAAGTGGCAAAACTGCAGGTTGCCAATCTATATTTCAATAAGAGAGATTATAAAAATTCCCTTTCATTCTACAGGAGATTTGTCGAGGAACATCCAGACGATGAGATGGTTGCCGAGGCTCTGTATCGGGAGGGGCTCTCATTTTATCGGCTTGGATATTATAGTGAGGCAGTAAAGACCTGGAAGTCAATAATAGATAGAAAGAGAGGAGGCGAGGTCGTTCTTCAGGCCCTGGACAGAGCTGCCTATACAAGTTTTGGACTTGGAAACTATAATGAGGCAATTAAACTTTACACAAGGTTAATTATGGAATTTCCCGGGACAGAAGCGGCGAAGGAGGCACAGCTACACATTGCCGAAAGTTACTATAATGGTAAACAGTATGAGAGAGCAATTAACGAGTACCAAAAATTTATAGAAACCTATCCTGAAGATCTCCGTAAAGAACAGGCGCTCGAGGGGATAAAACTTTCCTACTACGAAAAGGCAACAGGCGAAGGGTCCTCCGATGAAGGTTTAGAAAATTTTGTCAATAGGTACCCTGCCGAGAATCTGGCTGGAGAAGCCTACTGGCAACTTGGAGTGAGGTCTTTTGAGAGAGGAGAATACAGTAAAGCGATTAAGAACTTTGAGAAAGTCATAGCCGATTATCCCCACGTCTCATCCAGTAAACTGGCTACCTACTATCTTGGGGAAGCCTATTATGGTTTGAAGAGATTTAGCGAGTCCATTAAGGCATTCCAGAATTTTGTCTCCAGCTATCCTGATGATGATTTAACAGAGGCAGCAAAATTCCATTTAGCCAATGGACTCTTTCAAGCTGGCGAGATAGAAGAGAGCATAGAGTATTACAGAAAAATTCTTGAGCAATACCCAGATAGCCGCTTTGCCCCGCACGCTCGGTTAAATATTGCTCTTGCCTACAAAAAGTTGAATGAGTGGAAAAAGGCCATCGAGGAATATAAGAACTTTGTTGAGCAACATCCAGATGTAGAGAAAGCCAATTTTGCCAGATGGCAGATAGCGGAGATTTCGAGAAACAATGGGAGCTATCGGCAGGCAATCGAATTCTATCAGATGGCACAGCCCAGCCAAGAGATAACAGAAAGCGAAATCAAGTATCGAGCGGGAGATTGTTATGAGTGTCTTGGCGAGATAGAGGAAGCAGTTCGCGTCTATCAAACTTTACAGGAGTCCCCAGCGAAAACCGACCCATTCCGATTGGCAGGCCTGCTGCGTCTGGCAGAAATATATGAAAAACAGGAAGGAAGTGATGCAGCCATTGCTATATATACAGAGATTAGCAATAGCACGGAAGATGAGAAGTGGAAAGGCCTTGCTGAGGCCAAGCTCGAAGAACTAGGTAGGGGTTCGATTGATCGAACCCGATGATATTTTCAAGGAGGTACAAAAATGTTTGGTGGTTTACCTTTTTTTGATATGTATGTTCGAAGCTTTGCGATGTGGGCATTGACTGCGGCCTCCATTGTGGGGCTTACCTTCTGCATTGAACGCTGGCGATACTTTCACAAGAGCCGAGAAAGAATCTCAGGGTTTATCTCCAGAATTGAAGAAAAAGTTAGGAAGGGCCAATTTTCAGAATGCCTCCAGGATTGCGAGGAAAGGGATACGCCCGCTTCCAGAGTATTAAGGGAAGGATTGAAAAACCACACAACGGACGAGACCGCAATTCGGGAATTGATGACTAACGCTATTAGCAAGGAGCGAATGAAGTTTGAAAATAACATTGGAATAATTGGGACCATAAGCCATATTTCTCCACTTCTGGGATTGTTTGGGACGATTACGGGGATTATTCGCTCTTTTCATGATATCGCAGTAACAGGTTCAGGTGGGTCGTCAGTAGTAGCAATGGGGGTAGCAGAGGCTCTGGTAACTACTGCTGCGGGGATAATTATTGCAGTTCCCTGCGTTATAGTCTATAACTATTTTGTCCGGCGAGTTGCCACTATTAATTCGGAACTGGAAATTGCCAGAGACGACTTCATTGTAAGGTTAAGAATTTATCGTAAGGAGCAAAAGAATGCAGACAAAAAATCATAATGAGATGAAAATAACACCTAACTTAACTCCTTTGTGCGACGCCTCATTAACTTTGATTATTGTTTTCTTAATAACCATGCCAGCCCTACTCTGGACAGGAATAAAAATAAATGCTATAAGGGCAATCCGAGGTGAGAGGACGGAAGCTGTTAAGCCAGACCTGGAGCCACTATCAATAACCATAACTGAAAAGAGGACATATTTGAACGGCAGAGAGGTAGATATTGAAAATTTAAAGCGGATATTGGTCGAGAAACTAGCCAGGAGAAAAGAGAGAACGGTAATTATTATTCCGGATTCGAATGTTATTCTTGACCAGGTTGTCGAAGTCTTTGATATTGCAAAGCAAGCAGGGGCAGATAAACTTGCATTGCTTAGAAAGAGAGGAAAACGATGAATCTCAAGTCAGAAATTGATTTAATGCCCACCATTAACGTAGCTCTAATTGTGGTTCTTATTTTGCTCCTCATATCGCCTTTTCTTGGCGAGTCCAGAATAAAAGTTGACCTTCCCAGAGCTTCCACTTCTGAAATGGGAGAGGAACAAAAAATAACTGTCACCCTATCCAGGGACGGCCGAATTTCTGTAGACGAAAAACTCATTTCCTTAGAGAAACTGAAGCCTTTTCTATCACAGAGAATCAAAATCGACCCTGACAACTTATTGGTAATAAAGGCGGATAAGAAAATTTCATACGGCGATGTAGAAACCATTCTGGAAATCGCCAGAGAGTGTGGAGTGGGGCGGATTGCCATTGCCACAGTTCAAAAAAGGGCAGCCGAAAACAGAGATAGCCTTTATACCTCGATAAGACGATAAGCAGGGGCTGGAGTCCTCCCGAAAGGGAGGAATGGAGAAACAGAACCTTGCTTTCGCAAGGACTCCATAGCACTGACTCAAGATATTTTGAATCCAGGATTTTCCAGATGAACAAAGAGACAATAGGTTCATTTTTTACTTCTTGTTTGATTCACTTTTTGCTCTTAGTCACTCTTTTTACGCTCGGACAGAAAGCTGCCCATAAGATAGAAAATGAACTCAAAATTAGTGAGGTGGCTTATTTGACCAAGGCAGAAATTGAACGCATTTCTGGTAGGATAAAACAGATAAAGAAGCACAAGCCCAAACCAGAAAGCCTTTTGGCTTTTGCTAAGCAACATCCTAAAGGAGAACTTACCGAATTGATGGAATTCAAGGAGACTTTGAAAATAGGTAAGCCGGCAGCAAAGGCAATGAATTCAAAATTGTTGCAAGACAGGATTTTTGCTCGACAGAAGAGTTTTGTTCTTGAGGTGGCTTCTGAAGTTCGAGATTCTCTCAGCATACAAGAGCAGCAGCCATTTCCCGACGAGGCAGTAACCCCAAGACAGATTGCAAAGGGAGGCTATCTACAGGGAAAAACGGAGATACCAGATACAACTATGCCTGTGTTTGAAGTCGAAGAGAAAGTTTCAGAGTCCGACAACCTCCAAGATGCCGTGGTTATACCTGTACAAGGAAGTCTCATAGTGGAAGAATCAGGCAAAACCTCTCTTCCCCTACGGGAAAAGCCTGGCGAGAGGGAAATCGCCGGCGGAGGTTACATCCTGAAAGGAAAGGCTCGAGAGGTTGCGACAAAAGTGGCTAAACCCATCTTAGAGATTAATGAATTCAAGTCCAGACAGTTGGGAGGATTAGAAACAGGCGGCGAAGAACATGGCACAAATTCAGTTCAGAGGGCCAGTTTTCAAATCCAGGGGCCAATTTCAGCACGGGAGGTTATTCATTCGGTAGTTCCATTTTATCCTCATTGGGCGATAGAGAAAGGAATAGAGCCGGCCCTGACCCTGCGCTTTGCCGTGCTACCCAACGGCAAAGTAAAAGATGCGATTTCCATTATCAGGACTTCGGGTTATCCCGAACTGGATAAATCAGCAATAGATGCGCTGAAAAAATGGGAATTTAAACCAT
>Ga0315296_10003907_pt1 | contig 12353 bp, 11 predicted proteins | sample YL17G14_18_MG_FD_203921 | JGI IMG/M metagenome (GOLD analysis project Ga0315296, IMG submission 203921) | Sediment microbial communities from Yellowstone Lake, YNP, Wyoming, USA - YL17G14_18 | ecosystem: Environmental > Aquatic > Freshwater > Lake > Sediment | place: USA: Wyoming | collected... | reverse complement strand
ATCTTCGTACAGCAACAGCGAGAAGCACAATGGGTTGGGGTGAGCTACCGTGGCATCAGAAAGTAACTGGAGTAGATATACTGTACTTCAATGAAGAGACTAACAAGTTTGAACCTGAGGATATAAAGGTCTGTGAGCATTATCTAGAAAAAATGATCGACCTAATTCACACTGTCTGGAGTGAAATGGCTGAAAAATTCAACCAGGATGACTGAGGAGTAACCATTTGTTCTTATTTATCACTTTTGAAGGCGGAGAGGGCTCGGGGAAGTCCACCCAGGCGAGGGCGCTTCATCAGCGCCTTTTGCGCATGGGCATCCCCGTTGTCCTGACCCATGAGCCGGGGGGCACCCCTTTGGGCAGCAGGCTCAGGCGCTGGCTCAAGGGGAAGGGGGAGAACGAAAAGAGTGAGATCGACCCCCAAACCGAGCTTCTGCTCTTTAATGCCTCCCGCGCCCAGCTCGTCTCTCAGGTGATCCGCCCGGCCCTGGAGAGCGGCTCTATCGTTATCTGCGACCGCTTTGCCGAATCGACCATCGCTTACCAGGGCTATGGTCGGGGCCTCGCTCTGGACCTCATCGAAGCCGCCAACCACATCGCCACCCAGGGGCTAAGGCCGGACCTTATTGTCCTCCTCGACATCCCTGTGGAACAGGGCTTGGCCCGAAAGAGGCTCAGCGACCGATTCGAAAAAGAGAGCCTGGCCTTCCATCAGCGGGTGAGGCGCGGCTATCTGGGGATGGCCCAAAAAGACCCGCAGCGCTGGTTTGTAGTCGATGCCTCACTGCCCAAGAAGGAGGTCCAGCGCCTCATCTGGGAGCGGGTGCAACAACTTTTGCCCCAAGCACTTCAATAAGCTTCTTTTTCCGCTAGCGGAAAACCGGCCACTGTTCAATATGGCCCAAAGTTCGAAAAGGGATTGAAAAAAGGGACGTGGCGTGGTATAATTAATATTCAGAAATAGGCCGGCTAAGAACCTTTAAATTCAGTCCTGAGAGGCTGGCAAGGGGAAGCGGCAGCAAAAACTTAATAAGGCAAAATCAAATCCCCTTGCTAGCAAAGTGGCAAGGGGATTTTTGATGCCAGAGAAAGTTATCCTAGATGAGGAAGAGATCCGTCGCGCCCTGACCCGCATCGCCCATGAGATTGTGGAGCGCAATCACGGCTGCGATGGCCTTGTCTTTGTTGGGATGCACACCCGCGGCGTGCCCCTGGCCAAGAGGATTGCGGCAGAGATAAAGGAGTTCGAGCACTCAGAGATCCCCATCGGCATCCTGGACATCAGCCTTTATCGTGATGACCTCAACTCTTTAGGATTGCAACCCTTGCTTCGCCCGACAAACATCCCCACCGACATCGCCGGCAAGAGCGTCATCGTGGTCGATGACGTCCTTTACACCGGGCGGAGCATCCGTGCTGCCATGGATGCCGTTATCGACTTCGGCCGACCTCAGTCCATTCAGCTAGCTGTGCTTGTTGATCGGGGCCATCGTGAGCTGCCCATTCGCGCCGATTATGTGGGGAAGAATATACCCACTTCAAGAGATGAAGAGGTTGTGGTCCGCCTAAAAGAGACCGATGGCCGGGACGAGGTAGCGATTATTAAGAAGTGATCAAGGGGGAGGCAATGAGAACTACCAAGCAAAGGGAGATCGAGCCATCCCTGGCGGCACCGATTTGGCGCCGCCGTCACATCCTCGACCTCGATGACTTCACCGGGGAGGAGATAGAGCTTGTCCTCGAGACCGCAGATGCGATGAAGGAGGTGCTTTCCCGCGATATCAAAAAGGTGCCCACACTCCGGGGCAAAACCGTGGTCACACTTTTCTACGAGCCGAGCACTCGCACCCGGGTCTCTTTCGAGCAGGCGGCGAAGAACCTTAGTGCCGACGTGATTAACCTTGGCGCTTCGGGTTCAAGCGCGGAGAAGGGCGAATCCCTCATCGATACCGTCCGCACCCTACAGGCTTTGGGCGCCGATGCCCTTGTGATGCGCCACTATCATGCCGGTGCCCCCTACCTCGCCGCCCGGCATCTCGATGTCAGCGTGATAAACGGCGGCGACGGCTGCCATGCCCACCCGACTCAGGGCCTCCTCGACCTTTATACCATCAGGGAGCATTTGGGGACGGTGGCGGGGGCGAAGGTGGTGATCATCGGTGATATTACGCACAGCCGGGTGGCACGCTCCAATATCTGGGGGCTGTCTAAGATGGGGGCTAAGGTTGTTCTCTCGGCACCACCGACACTGCTGCCTCCGGGCCTGGGCGCTCCCCACTTCCCTAAAATCGTGCTAGAACAAAATCTGGATCGCGCTGTAGAGGGGGCCGATGTTATCATGCCCCTTCGCCTGCAGCTAGAACGGCAAAAGCGAGGTCTCCTGCCCAGCCTCCGCGAATATATTCGATTCTATCAACTGGATGCCAGGCGCCTGGCCAAGGCCAAGCCAAATGCCCTGGTGCTCCATCCTGGCCCAATGAACGAAGGGGTCGAGATCACCCCTGAAGTTGCCCACGGGGCGCAATCGGTTATTGAGGAGCAGGTGACCAACGGGGTGGCAGTGCGCATGGCGCTGCTCTACCTGCTCCTCGGGGGTGCCCAGTGACGGCGCTTCTCATCGCTGGCGGCCGCATCATCGACCCCAGCCAGGGAATCGATGCTGTCAGTGACCTTGTTATCGCTGACGGAAGGATCGCCCGGTTGGGTCCGGCTAATAAGCCTCTACCCTATAAGCGTTACTCCGTGCTCCATGCCGAGGGCATGATCGTATCCCCCGGCTTCATCGACCTCCACTGCCATCTCCGGGAGCCAGGGTTCGAGGATAAAGAGACTATCGCCACCGGGACGCGCGCCGCAGCCAGGGGCGGATTCACCACCATCTGCTGCATGCCTAACACCGAGCCCCCTATCGACACCCGGGCAACTGTGGAATTCATCCAGAAGAAGGCAGCTACTGACGGGGTGGTTCAGGTGCGGCCCATAGGTTGCATCACCAAGGGAAGAAGGGGCCAGGAGATGGTCGAGATGGGCGAGCTGGCTGAGGCCGGGGTGGTGGCCCTGAGCGATGATGGCAACCCGGTAACTGACCCCCGGCTGATGCGCTACGCCCTGGAATACAGCCGCCTTTTCGGCCTGCTCCTCATCGACCACTGTGAGGACGTTTCACTCTCCGAAGGCGGGGTGATGAACGAGGGTTGGGTTTCGACAAGGCTGGGGCTTAAGGGGATCCCCGCTTCGGCTGAGGAGGTGGCGGTCGCTCGCGACCTCGCCCTCGCTGAGATGACCGGAGGCAGGCTTCATATCGCCCACGTCAGCACCGCTGGCTCTGTGGCCCTCATCCGCAGCGCTAAAGAGAGAGGGAACGCCATCACCGCCGAGGTCACACCCCATCATTTGACCATGACCGAGGAGCGGGTTATAGGCCAGGGATGGGATAGCACCAAAGCCGCCCCATTGCCCCTCTCCTGCTATGACACCAATGCCAAGGTGAACCCCCCTCTGAGAACAGCAAGAGATGTCGAGGCACTGATCACGGGGCTAAAGGATGGGGTGATCGATGCCATTGCTACCGACCACGCCCCACATACCGATGTGGATAAGATGTGTGAGTTCGGCATCGCTGCCTTCGGCATCAGCGGCCTGGAGACAGCATTGTCAAGCCTTCTGGCCCTGGTTCACAGCGGCAAGATAGATTTGATGACGCTAATATCGAAGCTCACTTCGGAGCCGGCCAGGGTCCTTGGCAAGGGCGAGATGGGAACGCTAAAGACAGGCGCCCCGGCCGATATTACCATCTTCGACCCGCAGGCGGAGTGGATTGTTGACCCGGCGGCCTTTGCTTCCAAGGGCAAAAACACACCCCTCGCCGGCCAGACCCTCAAGGGGAAGGTGATGGCCACCATTGTCGGCGGCGGTCTGGTGTATAAAGACGAATCGATAAAGGTTGAAATGAGAGAAGGGAGCAGCTAGGAGGGGCGCAGCCCCTCTTCAATAACTAAGCCCCCTCTCCTAGAAGGAGAGGGTAGGGGGTGAGGTCACAAGGTGGTTAAAAAGGCATTCTTGGTGCTGGAGGATGGCTCGGTTTACCAGGGCTATTCCTTTGGCGCCGATACCTCAGCCTACGGCGAGGTGGTTTTCAATACCAGCATGACCGGCTATCAGGAGATGCTTACCGACCCCTCCTATGCCGGGCAAATCGTGGTTCCCACCTATCCCATGATCGGGAACTATGGCATAAACTCCGAGGACATCGAATCGAGGCGGATCCAGGTGGCCGGCTTTGTGGTGCGTGAGGAGTGCCCCCAGCCTAGCCACTGGCGCTCCAGCTCCACCCTACATCAGTATCTGCTCTCAAGCGGCATCCCCGGGATCGCCGGCGTCGATACCAGGGCCATCACCCGCCGCCTGCGCCTGGCTGGGGTGATGATGGGGATGATCACACAGGAATTGCCTGAGGGGGAGCTGGAGCGTTTGAAGAAGCTGCCCCGCTATGATGACATTGACTTTGTGCGCCAGGTGACCACCGAGACCATCTATCGCTGGGATGCCGCACCAGGGCAAGACCCTAGGTATCACATCGTGGTCGTCGACTGCGGGCTGAAGTTCAGCATCCTGCGCTATTTAACAAAACTGGGCTGCGCCTGCACCGTTGTGCCATCAACCACCTCGGCGGAGGGCATTCTGGCACTGAAGCCCCATGGCATCCTGCTCTCCCCCGGCCCCGGCGACCCGGCACTTCCCTATCTGGAAGAGACGGTGCGCGGTCTCATCGGGCGCAAGCCGATCATGGGCATCTGCCTTGGGCACCAGCTTTTAGGGCGGGTCTTTGGCGGCAAGACCTATAAGCTCAAATTTGGCCATAGAGGGGCTAATCACCCCGTCCGTGACCTGGAGACTGGTCGGGTGCATATAACCGCCCAGAATCACGGATTTGCGGTGGATGCGGGCAGTTTGAGGGGCGGGCTTGAAGTGAGCCACATAAATCTCAACGACGAGACGGTGGAGGGGCTGAGGCACCGCGAGCTTCCACTGTTCTCCATTCAATATCATTCTGAGGCCGCGCCCGGCCCCACTGATACGGTGGACTCTTTCGAGCGCTTTATAGAGATGGTGAGAGGGGCATCATAATAAAGACGTGGTTAGTCCCACCCTACCATTGGGAGCTCCGCTCCCACAGGCCCTCAGGGGTTGCGGGGGCAAAGCCCCCGAAGCCTTACTAGGGTGGGCGAGTGTGAAGAAATATGTTTCTAAACAACATTAGGGAAATTAGATGGGCAAGCGATGGCTAGGTATACGGTAGTTTTGGAACCCAACTATCCTGAGGAGGGCTATACGGTTAGAGTGCCGGCCCTCCCCGGGTGCATCACCCATGGGCGAACGAGGGAGGAGGCGCTGCGTAGAGCAAGGGAAGCCATCAAGGGCTTCATCGAGGGGCTGCAAAAGGCAGGAGAGTCAGTTCCTGAAGAGGTGGCTCCCACAGAGCTGGAGACGGTGGTTGTGTAAGCAGCGCTTCATAGAGATGGTGAGGGAGAGGACAAAATAAGGAGGCTAACATGGTTAAATTATTTCTAGACATTGAAACCTTGCCAGGGAACGAATCTCTGAAAGAGGAAATAGCCGATAGAATTGCTCCTCCAGGGAACATGACAAAGGAAGAGACGATTAAAAAATGGGAGGAAAATACAAAGCCCTTAAAGGTGGAGGAGGAATATAGAAACACAGCATTAAAAGGAGAATACGGGAGAATACTTTGCATTGGCTATATCAAGGAGACTGACAGCGGGATAACCCAAGGTGTGATTACAGGAAGCGAGCCAGAGATCCTAGAAAAATTTTGGGATGTAGCAAAAGATGTTAACCTGTTCATCGGTTACAATATTCTAGATTTCGATCTAAAGTTTATCATACAGAGGTCAATAATTCACAAGGTTAAGCCTTCACAAGAGTTCGACTTTGCCAGATATCGCAGCTACCCTATCTACGATGTCATGCATGAATGGGCAATGTGGAGCAGAGATACTGTGGGTCTTGATACGCTGACTAAAGCGCTTGGGTTTGAATCGCCAAAGACGGAGTTGGATGGAAGCAAGGTATATGACTACCATAAAGCAGGCAGAGATCAAGAAATCTACGACTATTGCATGCGCGATGTCGAGGCCACAAGGAAAATCTATAAGAGAATGAACTTTATCGAATAACGGAGAAAACAAGTGTCCAAAATCTCTAAAGTCCTCGTCATCGGCTCCGGGCCCATCATCATCGGGCAGGCGGCGGAGTTCGACTACGCCGGCACCCAGGCGTGCAAGGCGCTCCGCGAGGAGGGCGTTACCTCGGTATTGGTCAACTCCAACCCGGCCACTATCATGACCGACGAGGGCATCGCCGACATCGTCTACATCGAGCCGCTGACGGTCGATGTCATAGCGCGAATAATCGAGCGCGAGCGCCCCGATGGCCTCCTCCCCACCCTCGGCGGCCAGACCGGGCTCAACCTCGCTGTTGACCTGGCCAACGCCGGCATCCTCGATAAATACAACGTGCGCTCCTTGGGCACCCCTATTGATACCATCCGCAAGGCCGAGGACCGGGAGCTGTTTAAGAAGATGCTCCTGGAGATCGGCGAGCCGGTTCCGGAGAGCGCCATCGCCACCAATATGGAGGAGGCGCGCCGCGCAGTGCAGACCCTCGGTTTGCCGGTGGTGATTCGCCCGGCCTATACCCTCGGCGGCACTGGCGGCGGTCATGCCACCACCATGAAGGAGTTCGAGTATACCGCCTCCATCGGCCTGGCGGTAAGCCCGGCTCATCAGATTCTGGTGGAGAAGAGCGTTGTCGGCTGGAAGGAGATCGAGTATGAGGTGATGAGGGACAGCGCCGACAACTGCATCACCGTCTGCAATATGGAGAACATCGACCCCATGGGGGTCCACACCGGCGATAGCATCGTAGTTGCTCCATCCCAGACCCTGTCGGATAAAGAGCATCAGATGCTGCGCTCGGCAAGCACCAGGATCATCAGGGCCCTGGGGATCGAGGGTGGGTGCAATATCCAGTTTGCCCTGGCTCCCCATCCGCTGGTGGCCGAATGCTGGCCACCGGGAGGAAGCATGGGGGTTTATGAGCACTTGAAGAACGGATGCCCGCCCTACTATGTCATTGAGGTCAACCCCAGGGTCAGCCGCAGCTCGGCCCTGGCCTCCAAGGCCACCGGCTACCCTATCGCCCGCGTCGCCGCCAAGATCGCGGTGGGCCGGAGACTCGATGAGATCGTTAACCGGGTAACGGGCAAGACAATGGCCGCCTTCGAGCCGGCGCTGGACTACTGCGTGGTCAAGATACCGCGCTGGCCTTTCGATAAGTTCGCCCTGGGCGACCGCAAAATCGGCACCCAGATGAAGGCCACCGGCGAGGTGATGGCCATCGACCGCACCTTGGAGGCGGCGCTGCAGAAGGCGGTGCGCTCCCTGGAGATGGGGGGCAAGTCTCTGCTGTGGGAGGACCAGCGCTGGGGTGATAATGGCTTCCCCCTGGAGCCCAATGACCTCCGCCTCTTTGCCATCATGGCCTCGCTGCGGCGGGGCGCAAGCCCTGAGGAGCTATCGCGCAAGACAGCCATCGACCTCTGGTTTATGTATAAATTCGAGAACATCATCAAGATGGAGCAGCGTCTGCTCTCCGAGCCGCTGACCCCGAAGCTGCTGCGAGAGGCAAAGCGCCTCGGATTCTCAGATGAGCAGATAGCAACCCTGGCCGACAGGCTGCCGGAGCAGGTGCGGGGGCTGCGCCATCAGTGGCGAATCATCCCTGTCTACAAGATGGTGGACACCTGCGCCGCCGAATTCGCCGCCGAGACCGCCTACTTCTATAGCACCTATGAGCAGGAAAACGAGGCCGAGCCTCTTGAGGGGGATAAGGCGGTGGTCATTGGCTCCGGGCCCATTCGTATCGGTCAGGGCATCGAATTCGACTATTGCAGCGTTCACTCCGCCTGGGCCCTGCAGGAGGGAGGCTACAAGAGCATCATTATCAATTCCAACCCGGAGACGGTCTCCACCGACTTCGACACCTCAGATCGCCTATACTTCGAGGCCCTGGACGAGGAGAGCGTGCGCGACATTCTGGAGAATGAAGGGAACAAGGTTGAGGGCAATCCTGGAGATTCCTGCCCCCCATCTATTGTCCAGTTCGGCGGTCAAACCGCTATCAACCTGGCCGAGCCCCTGGCTCGTAGTGGCATGTCTATCCTGGGCTCCAGCGCTGAAGCCATCGACCAGGCTGAGGACCGGCAACGCTTTGAGAATCTGATGCACCGGATGGGCATCCCCCAGCCTCCCGGTGGTGCCGCTACCACCATCGAGGGGGCGCTCAATGTGGCCAAACACATTGGCTACCCGGTTCTGGTGCGCCCCAGCTACGTGCTCGGCGGCCGAGCTATGGAAATCGTCAATAACGCCACTGAGCTGGTTCGCTTCGCAAAACTGGCTATAGAGCTTGATTCCAGGCACCCCATCCTCGTCGATAAATACCTTGAAGGCAAGGAGGTGGAGGTGGATGCCATCTGCGATGGGGAGCGGGTGCTCATCCCCGGGATTATGGAGCATATCGAGCGGGCCGGGGTCCATAGCGGAGATTCCATGGCGGTTTATCCCGGCTTGAACCTGACCGAGCGAGAAGTGGAAACCATTGTGGACTATTCAACTCAGATCGGGCTGGCACTTCATGTCAGTGGGTTGATGAATATTCAGTTTGTGATCATGCGCAACAGTGATGGGGGCTCTACGGTCTATGTATTGGAGATGAACCCTCGCGCCAGCCGAACCGTCCCCTTTATCAGCAAGGTCACCGGTGTGCCCATGGTCAAGGTGGCCATCAAGGTAATGCTGGGGCAGAGCTTGAAGGAGCAGGGCTATAAAGGAGGGCTGTGGCCAAAGCAGAAGCTGGTGGCGATTAAAGCCCCGGTTTTCTCTATGTCCAAACTGAGCGGCGTTGACACCTACCTCGGACCTGAGATGAAATCGACAGGCGAGGTTATGGGGGTGGACTACACCTTCGGCGCCGCCCTGGCCAAGGCACTGCTCGCCGCTGACCTGATGCTGCCTAAGGAGGGTTCGATCCTGCTTAGCATTGCCGATAAGGACAAGCCCGAAGCCTTGCCCATCATCAAAAAGCTTTCTTCCCTGGGCTATAGGCTATATGCCACCGAGGGGACAGCGGCCATGCTCGAGGCGGCGGGGATGCCGGTAACCATAATCAGCAAAAAGGTGAGCGAGGGCCATCCCAATATCGTGGACATCATCCGCAACGGCATCGTGAGCGGGGTGGTCAATACCATCATCGGCGAGCGCGGCCCGTTGAGCGATGGCTTTGAGATCCGACGCGCTGCCGCGGAGAAGCGGATCCCTTGCTTCACCTCCCTCGACACGCTAAGGGTTGCGGTGGAAGCCTTGATCAACGGCGACCAGACCTTCTCGGTCCAGCCATTTAGGGAATATCTAACCAACAAAAGAGGTGAGCGCTGAAGCAAATCCTGGCCCCTGTCCTCTCTAATAATGAAATCCTGCCTGCTGTCCATCTCCTGTGGGCCCATGCCCCGGAGATCGCGGCCAATGCCCAGCCGGGGCAGTTCGTCATGGTCCGTTGCAGCCAAGACCATGACCCACTGCTGAGACGCCCGATGAGCATTCATCGAGTGGCTCCGCTTTACGCCCCCACCGATCTCGCCCTCCTTTTCACCGTGGTCGGTCGCGGGACAAAGTGGCTTGCTCAGCGCAAAGAGGGGGATGTGCTCGATCTGCTGGGGCCTCTGGGTAATGGTTTCGAGGTTCACTCCCAGAAGCTGCTTTTGGTTGCCGGTGGTATGGGGATTGCTGCTCTGAGCTTCCTAGCCGAGAAAGCTGTAGCTGATGGCCGGCATGTAACCCTCCTTTCAGGGGCTAAGACACGAGATAAGGTTTATCCTCTCGATAAATTGACGCCCGGCATATTGGCTGTCGAGATCGTTACCGAGGACGGATCGCAGGGCAAAGAGGGCATGGCAACCGATATCTTGGCCGACTTTGATCATGTAGTCGATCTTACTGCCGTTGACACTGACGACCTTGCCGGCCCCGACCAAATATTCGCTTGCGGTCCTGTTTCTATGTATGAGGCAATGGCGGGGCTGGACTGGCTGAAGGGAAAGAGTGTTCAGGTCTCCATGGAAGCGAGGATGGGCTGCGGATTCGGTGGTTGCTATAGCTGCGCCATAGAGACAAGGTCAGGGTTGAGGCTGGTTTGCAAGGACGGGCCCGTATTTGAGTTGGACCACCTTATTTGGGAGGGTTAAAAATAGGCTGTGCCAGATACCGTTCGTGGTGAGCCTGTCGAACCATGAACGGCCCTTCGACAGGCTCAGGGCGAACGGAATAAATCTATTTTAGGAGGCGATAAATATGGTGGTTACCAAAAGAATAGCGCTGCGGACCAAAGGCGAATGCGACCTGATTGACATCACCCCTCAGGTAAGGGACGGGGTTTTGGCCTCCGGCATAAATTCGGGCACGGTAACCATCTTCCTCGCGGGGTCAACGGCGGGCGTAACCACCATCGAATTTGAATCCGGGCTCATCACCGATTTCCAGAACATGTGGGATCGGACCGTTCCCCAAAATATCGCCTACGACCATGACCGCCGCTGGGGCGATGGCAATGGATACTCCCATGTGAGAGCGTCCCTCCTTGGCCCGTCACTGGTGGTGCCCTTCACCGATAAAACCCTGGCCCTGGGCACCTGGCAGCAGATTGTGGTGGTGGATTTCGATAATCGCCCCCGCTCCCGGGAGGTTGTGCTCCAGATCATGGGCCAATAGTGGACACCGCCGAGCCACAAATGTATAATGGTCTCAGCAAAATGGGTAGAAAGGACTTGAGGCATGAAAGCAGGGAGCAAGCTGGAGCGGATTCTGGAGAGCGGGACCTTCGCCGTTACCGGCGAGCTCGGCCCGCCGCAAAGCGCTGACCCGGAGGTGATCAGGAAGAAGGCCAAGCTGCTTAAGGGAAATGTCGACGCCGTCAATGTTACCGATGGCCAGACTGCCATCGTCCGCATGGCAAGCTGGGCCGCTTGCCTTATCGCGATGCAGGAGGGGCTTGAGCCCACAGTGCAGATGACATGCCGCGATCGAAATCGGATCGCCCTTCAGATGGATGTTCTGGGCATAGCTGCCTTGGGGATGAAGAATCTCCTCTGTCTAACCGGGGACCATCAGACCTTCGGCAACCACCCTCAAAGTAAAGGCGTCTACGACATAGATAGCATCCAGTTTATTCAAATGGTCAAGAATATGCGCGATGAAAAGAGGTTCCAGTGCGGCGATGAGATATCCGTGGAGCCGAGGCTCTTCATCGGCGCCGCAGCTAACCCCTTTGCTGACCCCTTTGACTTTCGGTCAATCCGCCTGGCCAAGAAGGTGTCCGCCGGTGCCGATTTCATTCAGACCCAGATCATCTATAATGTGGACAAGTTCGCCCGGTGGATGGAGGAGGTGCGCGCCCGTGGCTTGCACAAGAAGATCCATATCCTGGCCGGCGTAGCACCGATTAAGTCGGCAGGTGCCGCTCGCTATATGAAGAACAAGGTGCCAGGTATGGATGTCCCCGATGAGGTGCTAGAGCGCATGACCCGCGCCCCCAAGGAACAAGCCAAAAAGGTGGGCATCGACCTCTGTGTGGATATAATCAAACAGGTGCGCCAGATCGAGGGCGTGGCCGGGGTTCATATAATGGCCATTGAATGGGAAGAGGCGGTAGCCGAGATATGTGACAGGGCAGGGCTGCTGCCCCGACCCAAGCTCTAAGCCTGGTTGGATTTAGGGGCAGAGGATATGAGCGCCTCTGCCCCTATTCTTTTTCGGTGGCAAATTCCTTAAGCTCCTGCGGCAGCTTGCTCCGGTCATTGGTTAGTGCGGGGACGATGGGCGGCTGGCCACAGTCGGCCATTATCGCCTGGCCGTCAGGGCCGAGGAGGAATTCCAGGAAAGCGATGGCCAGCTCTGGGTGGGGGGCATTCTTGGGGATGGTGACCCCATAGACTATGGGCGCCCCACTCACGGTGGTCGTCGTCCCCAGTTCCGTGCCCGTTACCTCCACCTCGGCGGTGGCATAGAGGTCGGCGAAATCGAGGTTTGACAGGTTGATCTCATCGGGAAGCTCAATATAGTCAAATTCGTGCTGTTCAGCTACGGAGCGGTATTCAAAGGCATAGTCCAGGTTCCCGGACTTGAGCAGGTAGAGAAGATCGGTCTCCTTGGGCCTTACCACCTCTCCGCCGTTGTTATATCTGCCTTTGTCCATCCCCTGACCATGTATCAGCCTAT
>Ga0315296_10003906_pt1 | contig 12354 bp, 13 predicted proteins | sample YL17G14_18_MG_FD_203921 | JGI IMG/M metagenome (GOLD analysis project Ga0315296, IMG submission 203921) | Sediment microbial communities from Yellowstone Lake, YNP, Wyoming, USA - YL17G14_18 | ecosystem: Environmental > Aquatic > Freshwater > Lake > Sediment | place: USA: Wyoming | collected... | reverse complement strand
GCCGGAGCCATCTCCGCCTTCGAAGGTGATGAGGAGGCATCGGGAGGATCGGCGGCCGCCTCGACGGGTCATGGGCCCTCAGCCCTCGAAGGGGTGGCCCACCGCATCAGCGGGCAGGATGCGCACCCGGCGGAGCGGCTCGCGTCCGCGGCTGCGGGAGGTAAGGTTGTAGCGCTGGGCCATCTGGTGCTGGAGGCGGCGGATATAGGCGTTCTGGGGCGAGAGCTCCACGGGCCCGTCGCCGGCCATCACCTGTCCAATGGCCTCCTCTGCCTCTCTCATGGCGGCGGTGATGGGGTCCAGGCTGCGGCCGCCTCTCTCCCACATCGAGAGGAGGCACTGCTCCATGTGAGGCAAGCTGTTCGTCTTCAGGACATAGATGGGGATGCCCCGCGACTCGGCCTCCCGCAGAGTCCGGGGCTTGCGCCGGTAGTAGCTACGCAGCGTGAGCACAGTGTCGGCGTCATCCAGGGTGTCGCTGACGGTGACGGGAGAGGCGGTTATGCGGATGGCCTGCTCCAGGCGCTGGCGGGAGACGCCGAAGGGATAGACCCGCCGGGTCGGGCCCTCGACGGGCGGGCCGCGGCGCTCCAGGCCGCGCCTGTCGCGGGCCAGCTCCCGGCTGGACACGACCCGGATCTCCCCGTTTTCGTCCACCTCGCGCACCTCGGCCGGCATCTCGTAGCCGCGGAGGATCGCGTCCACCGTCTCTGCCACGTCGGTGTGGATGGCGACCCGGTCCCAGGTCTGGATCTCGACCACCACGTCGAAGGTAGGGGGCGCCTTGCGCTCCAGGATGGACTTCTGGGTACCGCGCCGGCGGGCCTCTTCGTCGCCCAGGGTCACCGACTGGATGCCACCCACCAAGTCGGCCAGGGTGGGGTTCATCATCAGGTTCTCCAGGGTGTTGCCATGGGCGGTGGCCACCAGTTGCACGCCGCGTTCGGCGATGGTGCGGGCGGCGGCCGCCTCCAGCTCTGTCCCCATCTCGTCGATGACGATGACCTCCGGCATGTGGTTCTCCACCGCCTCGATCATGACGGCGTGCTGAAGGGTGGGCGTGACCACCTGCATGCGGCGGGCGCTGCCGATAGCCGGGTGGGGGATGTCGCCGTCGCCGGCGATCTCGTTGGAGGTGTCGACGATGATGACCCGCTTGTTCATGTCATCGGCCACGACGCGGGCCACCTCCCGTAGCATGGTGGTCTTGCCGACGCCGGGCCGGCCCAGGAGGAGGATGCTCTTGCCGGTGCGGATGAGGTCTTCGATGACGCGGATGGTGCCGAAGACGGCCCGCCCCACGCGCAGCGTGAGGCCGACGATGCGCCCCCGGCGGTTACGGATGCAGGAGATGCGGTGGAGGGTGCGCTCGATGCCGGCCCGGTTGTCGTCGCCAAACTCACCGATGCGAGCGACGACGTAGTCCAGGTCGGCCTCGGTGATCTCGGCTTCCGCCAGGAGCACCTCGCGGCCGGGGTAGCGGGCCTCAGGCAGGCGGCCCAGGTCCATGACTACCTCCAGGAGTTCGTGGCGGTCGTCGCGGGCCGCCAGCGGCTCCCGGATGTGGGGCGGCAGGACGTCCAGCAGGGCGTCTAGGTCATCAGTGATCTCTTTCTGCAACCAGTCACTCCGCTCAGAAGACTACGGGCGTCTCAAGGTTGGCGGCCAGGCGGGCCGCCTTCACGAGCGCCGCCGTGCGCTTGGTCATCACTACGTACTGGCCTTGCCTCTCGAAGCCCAGGCGCTTGAGCAGGCGGGCCAGGGGCTCCTGGTACTCCGGCACCAGGGTCAGCAGCATGCCCTGGCCGGAGAGCCGGGACAGGGCCGCCATGAGCAGCGGCTCCAGCAGACCCAGCTCCCGCGGGTGCACCAAGAGGTCGAAGCGTCCAATATCGCCGTCGGCGGCGGTGCGGACCCAGGCGCCGAGGACTCCGTCGCGCTCCAGGACGAGCTGGGTGGAGCGATGGGCCAGCCAGTGGCGCTCCTGGGCCGCCAGCCACTCGGCGAAGGTGGCGGCTTCCACCCGCCGCACCGATTCCGGCACGGCGACGTTGTAGAGCTGGAACAACGCGTAGGCGTCGGCGCGAGACCGACGCCGCAGCGGCAGCGTCGAGCCGGCCCGACCCTGGCGGGCCTTGCCGTCCAGCCGTTCGGCAGACACGGGCCCCTGATGAGCGTACCGGTTTTCGACGACGCAGGGCGCGAAACCGGCCCGGCGGGCGGTGGACACAACGCCGCTTTCGACGGCCAGACGCAGGAAGATCTTCTCGGCGCCGCCGCGGCCGGCCTCCTCAGACACGCGGTCCAGAAGGCTCATGCAGACGGACTCTTCCTCCGCCGCGTTGATGAGGCAGTCCACCTCCCAGGCGGCGTTGGAGGAGCGACGGCGGGCGGAGATGAGGCCGCGTAGTGTAGAGCCCCGAACGCTGATCCAGGTCTGGCGCCCGGTGGCAAAGGAGAACCATTGCTCCAGGGCGCTCTCCAGCGGGCTGGGCGATGACTCCTCGCGGCCCAGGCGGTCCCGCGTCTTGGCCTCGTTGGGGTAGATGCGGCCATCGAAGGAGACCAGGGCGACGAGGTCGGTGGGTCGGACGGTTCTGGCGACGGTCATGGCGTCCCTTTGGCGCCTTCCCCCAGAAGGGGAGCCGCCTCTGCCCTCGCGGATGGGCTGCGGGCCTCGATCAGGGCCAGGAAGTAGCGGTGCAGGCGCGGGTCGCCGGTCAGCTCGGGGTGGAAGGTGGTGGCCAGCAGGTGGCCCTGCCGGGCGGCCACAACGGTGCCGCCGTCGAGGCTGGCGCCGTGGGCCTCGCCATCCGGGCGGGCAGGCCCTCCGGTCGCAGACGCAGGCAAGCGGGCCAGGACTTCCACCTCTGGCCCCACCTGGCGGATGCTGGGCGCCCGGATGAACACGGCCGGGAAAGGCTCCTGCCCCAGGACCGGCATCAGCAGGGCAGCCTCGAAGCTGTCGACCTGGCGGCCGAAGGCGTTGCGCTCCACCACGATGTCCATGATACCCAGGCCTGGCCGGGGCATGTCGGAGGCCTGGCGGGCGAGGACGATCGTGCCCGCGCAGGTGCCCCAGATGGGCACCCCGTCCTCCGCGAGGCGGTGGATGGGCTCTAGGAGGCCGTAGTCGGCCATCAGGCGGGTGAAGGTGGTGCTCTCGCCGCCTGGTATGACCAGGCCGTCGAGACCGTTCACCTGCTCGGGCAGGCGCACCTCGTGCGCCTCGACACCGAGGCGGGAGAATACGGCGACGTGCTCGGCAAAGTCCCCCTGGAGGGCAAGGACGCCGATGCGGATCATGGGCGGGACTACCAGCCCCTGGGGGCCAGGAGCTCCTCCTTGGGAATAGTGGCGATGTCGAGGCCACGCATGGGTTCGCCCAAGCCTCGGGAGGCCTCGGCGATCATCTTGGGGTCGGCGTAATGAGTGGTGGCCTTGACGATGGCGCGGGCGCGCCGCTCTGGGTCCTCGGATTTGAAGACGCCGGAGCCTACGAAGACGCCTTCGGCGCCCAACTGCATCATGAGGGCGGCGTCGGCGGGGGTGGCGACGCCGCCGGCAGCGAAGTTGACCACCGGCAGGCGACCCGTCTCGTGCACCTCGCGCACCAGCTCGTAGGGGGCGCCCAGGGTCTTCGCCTCGGCCATGAGCTCCTCCTCAGGCGACGCCTGGAGGCGGCGGATGCCGTCCCAGACGGCCCGCATGTGGCGCACGGCCTCCACGATGTTGCCGGTGCCCGCTTCGCCCTTGGTGCGGATCATAGCCGCCCCCTCGCCGATGCGGCGCAGGGCCTCGCCCAGGTCGCGGCACCCGCAGATGAAGGGCACCTTGAAGAGGTGCTTGTTGATGTGGTGGGCTTCGTCGGCCGGCGTCAGCACCTCCGACTCATCGACGTAGTCCACGCCCAGGGCCTCCAGCACCTGGGCCTCCACGAAGTGGCCGATACGGCACTTGGCCATGACGGGGATGGTCACCGCCTCCATGATCTCCAGGATCTTGGTCGGGTCGGCCATGCGGGCCACGCCGCCCGCGGCCCGAATGTCGGCGGGGACGCGCTCCAGGGCCATGACGGCGCAGGCGCCCGCCTCCTCAGCGATGCGGGCGTGCTCGGCCGTCACCACGTCCATGATGACGCCGCCCTTCAACATCTGGGCCAAGCCCTTCTTGACGATCCAGCCACCGGTCTGGGGCTCACCCCCGTCTGGGGTCACTTTCTCCTCGGTCATGTTTGCCTCCACGCCCCTGAGGGCCTCCTTCCTCGCGCGATCATTCTACTATCGCCACTTTGCCCGTTCAAGGAGTATGACCGCAGCCGCCGGAAGGAGGGCAGCCTGCCACTCCTCGCTGGGTGTTCCTACCTGCATCCACGCTGGGTGTGTAGAGCCGCGGCTTCAGGTTCGTTGCCTCGACGCATGCCTTTTGGTATTATGGCAGCCGAGCCAGCAGGGGCCGCTTTGCCATGGTAAATTCAGCAGTACTGGTTCTTAACCAGAACTACGAGCCGCTCAACGTCTGCAACGCCCGCCGGGCGTTCGTCTTGGTGAACCACGGCAAGGCCGAGATCCTGGAACACGGCGAAGGTATCCTCCACAGCCCCAGATACGTTTTCCGTCTCCCCTCCGTCATCCGTCTCATCTACATGATTAAGCGGCCGCGGCCGCAGATGCGCCTCTCGCGCAAGGAGATCTTCAATAGGGACCGTTTCATCTGCCAGTACTGCGGCAAGCAGACCCGCGACTTGACCCTGGACCACGTCATCCCCCGCCACCGCGGCGGCGTCCACGACTGGGAGAATCTGGTCTCGGCCTGCAAGCAGTGCAACCACCGCAAGGCGGGTCGCACGCCCCAGGAGGCGCGAATGCACCTCATTCGCCAGCCCTATCGACCTCGCATCACCCCGTTCTACCTCTTCTACCATTACCTGGAGTACCAGGCCGACTGGCGGAAGTTCATCCCCGGCTGGGAGCCCGTGGAAGGTTTCTCCTGAGTTGCCCTCTTACTTCTTCGTCACCGCGGCCGACGCGGAGCCCCGGGCCATGAAGTACTGTGCGCCACCTTCCCGACGGTGGTAGAATCGCCAGCAGAAAAGTCTGGGGTCAGGCAAAGAAGGGAGGCTAGCCGATGATCGAGGGAGTAAATATAGGCCACGCGCTCATCGCGGGCATTCTGGCGGGCTTTGTGATGACGTTGGCGGCCTACTGGATGGAGGGGGTCTTCGGTTTCCCGCGCATGGACTTCGGAATGACCGGCCTGAAGTACATGGGCGGCGACAAGCCGGGCTGGTGGTTCGTGGGGCAGGCTGCGCACCACCTGGACAGCATGCTCCTGGCGCTGGTCTACGCCGGGGCTGTCTTCCTGAACCTGGAGACCGTCTTCGACAAGCCCATCGAGTGGTGGTGGGGGCCTCTGGCCGGCCTGGGCTACGGCTTCGTCGTCTTCCTTATCGTGCCCACGGGCATCATGGGCACCATCACCGTTCTCTTGGGGGGTCACCTCCCCCGCGACCGGAAGATGCTGGTGGCCAACCTTCTCCTGCACCTGATCTGGGGCGTCGTCCTGGGCGCTCTCTACTTCCCGGTGCGGTAGGGGGAGACCTCCTCAGCCGAAGGACCACATCAGGGCCGCTGGCGATGGCGGAAGCAGCCCTACTTCTGGCAGTCGCGACAGAAGCTGGTGATGCGCTGGCCCGCCGTGATCTCGGAGATGCGTGTGCCGCAGACGGGGCAGGGCTGCCCGCCCCGCCGGTGCACACGCAGGTGGTCGCGCACCTCCTCATAGACGAGGCCGTCCTTCGTGCGCTCGGCCACGATGGCGATGGCCCACTCCAGCACCGAGCGTATCGCCTCGTAGAGGCGGTGTACGTCGTCCTCTGAGAGGGTAGGCCGCTTGCGATAGGGGTCCAGGCCGGCAACGCAGAGGATCTCATCGGCGTAGGCGTTGCCGATGCCGGCCACGAACCTGTGGTTGGTGAGGATGCTCTTGATCATGCCGTTGTGCCGGCGCAGGCGCTGCTCGAAGACCTCTTCCGTCAGGTCCTTGTCCAGGGCGTCGGGGCCCATCTCGGCGAACTGGGGCACCTGTCCCAGGTCTTCTTCAGGCACCAGGTAGACCTTGCCCATCAGGCGCTCATCGCTGTAGCGCAGCTCCTGGCCGTCTGACAGGGTCAGCAGCATACAGGTCTTTGCCCGTCGCTTCTCCTCTGGCCCCAAGTACTGGAAGCGGCCGGTCAGCATGGGGTTGACCACCAGCTTGTGGCCGCTCTTCAGGTCGAAGAGGAGGAACTTGCCCCGTCGCGTGGTCTGCCCGAACACGTTGCCGTCGAGAGTGCCCTCGAACTCGGCCTTGGGAACGCGGAAGACCACGGGGATGATGGCCTGCGCGCGCTCGATGCGCACGCCGGGCAGGCGCCGGTTCAGAAAGCCGCTGATGGCCTCGAGGTCCGGGATCTCAGGCATAGAACCCCCGCAGAGTTGTTGTCAGGCCAGCGGCGCGTATCTGGGGTATGACCCGAAGACTTTGAAGAAGGAGGCCTGCTCCCGCACCTTCTCCAGGGCCTCGGCCACGGTCGGATCGGTGCGGTGCCCCTCCATGTCCACCAGGAAGATGTATATCCCCAGCTCTCCCTTGGATGGTCGCGACTCGATCTTCGTCAAGTTGATCTGCCGGTCCGAGAACTCGTGCAGGACGCCCACCAGCGTGCCCGGGCGGTCATGGGCCACTGAGAAGGCCATGGATGTCTTGTCATGGCCGCTGGGCGGGCAGTCATGGGGCGCCAGGACCACGAATCGCGTCTTGTTGAAGAGGTTGTCCTGGATGCCCTGCGCCAGGACGTGGGCGCCGTAGATCTCCGCTGCCCGCCGGGTGGCGATGGCAGCCGCGCCCTCGTGCGATAGCATCTCCTCCACAGCGGCGGCGGTGGAGAGGGCCGCCTCCAGGTGCGCTTTGGGGAAGCAACGCTCCAAGAAGCGGCGGCACTGTCCCAGGGCCTGGGGGTGCGAGTAAATGACCTTCACGTCGGGCGAAGAAGCCCCCGGCGCGGCCAGCAAGCAGTGCTCAATAGGCAGCACCAGCTCGCGGCAGATGGATAGGCCGGACTCGTGGATGAGGACATCCAGGGTCTCGTTAACGGAACCCTCCAGGCTGTTCTCGATGGCTACTACTCCCTCATCCGCCATGCCGGAATCGACGGCGGCCGCCACTGCGGCCACGCTGGCGAAGGGGAGAAGCTGCGCCTGAGGGTCGTGCAGGAGGGCGGCTTCCTCGGAGAAGGTGCCCGGAGGGCCCAGATAGGCCAGGCGCTTACTCATGGCGCCTTCAGGAGGAGCCGGGCGGCCCCATGCCCCGGGAGCTGGTCAGTGCCAACCGCAGGGCGGCCTCGCTCTCCCGCATGGTCACCGCTACCACCTCGTCACCGGCATGGATTACGGTCTCGCTGGTGGGGATGCGTGGGTGACCCTCCGTGTCGATGATGAGGGAGATGAGGGACTGATGGGGCAGGAGGATGTCGCGGATTGGCTTGCCCACCACGAAGGACTCCGCCGGCACCTTCACCTCTACGATCTCCAGTCCGCCGCCCTTCAGGGTCATGAGTGGGATCAGGGGATGACTGGGCAGTTCCTGCTCGATGTGGGCCATGATGACGCTGGTGGCGCTGACCGTGGTATCGATGCCGAGCGTCTTGAAGATCTCCTCGTTCTTCGGGTTGTTTACGCGGGCCACGGTGCGGGGAACGTGAAAGCGATGGCGGGCAACCTGGCACACCACCAAGTTGTCCTCATCGTCGCCAGTGACGGCGATGATCATGTCGCAGCGGCCAACGCCCGCTTGCTCCAGGGTAGAGGCCTCGCAACCATCGCCCTGCATGACGATCTCACCGAGCTCCTCAGAGATGCTGGCGCACTTGGCCGGGTCCTGTTCGATGACAAGAACCTCGTGTTGCTCCTCCACCAGCTCTCTGGCCAGGTAGTATCCTACTTTGCCTGCCCCCACGACGATGATATACATGTCAGCTTGACGGAGCCTATGTCTCCTCGCGGGCGCCGGGCCCGGCGGAGACGGGCTCCTCCTCCTTCTCCAGAGCCTCCTTCAGCAGGCGGGCCTGGATGCGCGTTGGGTTGATGGTGCGCAGTCCAAGGGAGCGATATATCTCCTCCCGAATGGGGTCGAACACGCGGGAGACGACCCGGGGCACGTTGAAGACGTGCTTGGCGATCTGGCAGGCCATGACGTTACGGTTATCGCCCCGGGTGGCGGAGACAAAGGCATCGGCCTGCTCGATGCCCGCGTGGCGTAGCGCGTCCTGATCAATACCGTTACCGACCATGCGGATGCCGTGGAACTCCCCGGGTAGGTAGCCGAGAGGCCCAAAGGCGGCGGGCTCCGAGTCCAGCACCGTCACCTCGTGCCCATCCTGCTCGAGCATGACGGCCAGCTCCGCCCCGACGCGACCGCAGCCCATAATGATGACCTTCACCCTACTCACGCTCCTCGGCCGATTGCCGGCAGATCCACACCAGACAGGGGGCGTTCTTGAGCACGTACTGGGTCAGGCGTCCGAGCTGGAACTCCCCGACGGGGCGCTTGTAGTCCACCCCCAGAATGATGGCATCCACTCCGCGCTCCACTGCCTCATCGACGACGGCGTGGCCGGCCTCGCGGGCCTGCAGGAGCCCACCCTGCACTTCGAAGTCCTGTTCGTCGGCCGCCTTGTCGGCTTGTAGCAGGATTCGCTCACCCTCGCTCGCCTCTGGCTCTAGCTCGGCATCGAGGGGTAGGGAGCGCTTGACTTCTATGACGTGCACCACGTATACCCTGCCCTTGTTCCGCTTGGCGATGCTGCAGGCCAAGGCCACGGCACGCATGCTGGCGCTGGAGCCATCGGTGGGCACCAGGATGACCTTCATACCGGCCGTAGGGTCTGTCGCGGCCAACCGAACGACTCCTGCCTAACTTCGATATTCACCTGATGGTACCCCCGGAGCCAGAGGCCCGCTTGAGGCAGGCTCATTATAATATCTGCACCCTCCGGAAGCCATCAAGCCGGTTGGCACCCTCAGCGCCGGCGCGCCCAGAGTCGGATGACCCCGTTCAAGATCAGTATAACCCCTATGAGGAGGCCCGTGGCGCTGATGCCGCCCTCGCTGAGGGTCAGGACTACGAGCAGCAAGAGGACACCCAGCGCCAGCGACGCGATCGGCGGGGCGTAGCTGAGCCTCGTCATCAACCTGAGGTAGGGAACCCCGTCGCCCGACGGGGTTCCCACGGCCTTCGAATCCAGCCCGCGCCATCCTAGGGGCCTGGCCTCGTACTGTCAAGCACTCGATCTGGCTCCCTTGTCGTCGATGTGGTAAACTCCCCACAAGGGACTGAAGAAAGTAGATGTTGTTTCTGGTCCCGGTCAATTGTAGTGTTGCCCCGTCGGTTGGAGGTGCTAGGTGACAGCAAGGCCTGTACTCCTCGGCGCTCTACTGTTGTCATCTCTTGTGGCGGCGGCGGTCATCATCATGCCCCTCCGCGCTGTCAGGACTACCGCCGCGGGACCCAATGCCATGGCAGCGGACGCCATCGAGGGCGGGAGCATAGACCCCACGAGGACGGTTACCGATACTTCCCAGTTCAACGTGGGCGTCAACATCACAACCGCCGGCCAGGCCTACCAGGCCTACCAATACATGCTTCAGTGGGACCCGGCGGTGCTGGCCTACGATAGCCAGACAAACCTGAAACCCGACGACCTTCTCAGCTGCTCGGCACCGGTCGTTACGGGGAGCTCGGTCTTTGGTGGCTGCGCTAGCAGCGGCACCACTACATTCACGGGCGCAGTGAACAGGGTGACTTTGCACTGCGTGGGCACCGGCACCAGCCCCCTGCACCTGGTCACCCTGAACGAGGACCCGAACTTTGGGACCTCCACGATAGACGACAGCGCCGCCTTCATTACCACTGACCTGACGCACGCTTCGCTCACGTGCCAGTTGGCCGCCTTTACCCCCACATCTACTGCCACACTCACGCCTACACTCACGCCCACACGCACACCAACGTCGACGCCCACGAGCACGCGTACGCCCACAAACACGATGACTCCTACCCCTACCAGGACAGCCACGGCCACGCCGCTGATCTCGGCTACGCCCACTGCCACCGTCAGCGTCACGCCGACGCCCGGGCCTGGGGAGGACAGCGATGGCGACGGCTGTGTCAACGGTGGGGAGTTGTTCTTGGGTCTTGACCCGCTGAACCCGTGGGACTTCTACGACGTGCCGGTGCCCGCCAACACGGACCCGACGCCCAATGGGTCCAAGGACCACGTTGTGAATTTGCAGGATGTAGTGGGGGTCCTAAAGTACGTGGGGACGTCCAACAACGGTCCGGTCAATGCCGGTGGCGTGGACTATGACAGCGACAAGAACAGCGACACCACCAAAGATGGGGTTGACTACGACCGTTCGCCGGGTCCGTTACCGAATCCGCCCTGGGATGCTGGCCCACCCGATGGCGCCGTCAACCTGCAAGACGTGGTGATGATCCTCCACCAGGTGGGGTTGGACTGCAGCGACGGGGACGGCGACGGCATGCCCAACGTCTACGAGCGAGCCCACGCTTGCCTTGACCCCTTGGTCAACGACGCCGCCGCTGACCCCGACGGTGACGGGCTCACTAACCTCGACGAGTTCGGTTTGGGCACCGACCCATGCGACAGCGACACCGACAACGACGGTATGTCTGATGGCTACGAGGCAGCTCATTTATGCCTGAATCCCTTGCTCAACGATGCATTTGGCGATTCTGACGGCGACACCATCATCAATAGCGTTGAGTTCGCCTCGGGCACAGATCCCTGCTCTTGGGATACCGACGGCGACGGCATGCCCGACGGCTACGAGCTCGCACACTCCTGCCTCAACGCCATCGTCAAGGACGACAACGCCGACCCTGACAGCGATGGCCTCACCAGTCTCACCGAACTAAGCCTGGGCACCAACCCCTGCGTGAACGACACCGATAGGGACGGCTGCGCTGACGGCGAGGAGCCGCCCATCGGCTTTAACCCGCTGAACCCGTGGGACTTCTACGACGTGCCGGTGCCCGCCAACACGGACCCGACGCCCAATGGGTCCAAGGACCGCATCGTGAATTTGCAGGACGTGGTGGCGGTCCTGAAGTACGTGGGGACGTCTAACAACGGTCCGATCAACCCCGGCGGCGTGGACTATGACAGCGACAAGAACAGCGACACCACCAAAGATGGAATTGACTACGACCGTTCACCGGGTCCGCTGCCCAGTCCACCCTGGGATGCTGGTTCACCCGATGGCACCGTCAACCTGCAGGACGTGGTGGTGATCCTCCACCAGGTGGGCATGAGCTGCGCCAACCCGCCCTAAGCCCTACGGCGGTCCTGGGCCGGGCTAGGCGGCACGAGGGGCTGCACCTAGCCAGCCGGACCGCTGACAGGGGTGAGACATTCAACGAGACGAGGCCCCCATGAGAGGGCCTCGTCTCGTTTGGCTGTCGGTGGCCTGTCGAATCAAGCGAGCTGCCCCTGGGCGCTGGTGGCAATCGCACCCCATCCGAGGTGGCGGACCGGAGGGACGCGCAAACACCAACTGGGTAAGAGCGAGCCGATCTTTCGGTCCTTTGGGCAAGCCAGGGCGGAGTCCGCCTGCGCGAGAATCGTGGCAGCCCAAAAGCCGGGATCAGCCTGTGCGTCGGCCCCCTGCAGCCCGCGAGCTAAGGCGAACGCCGGCGTAGAGAAGGATCGCTCCCCCAAGAGCCAGAGCCAGACCGCATATAGTGGCCCAGGGCGGAGAGCTCACGCTGCCGCTACCGGCGCGGGGGAGGGCCTGTACCGCCGCCGTTGGTGAAGTAATAGCTGTCGGGAGCACCCCGGCCATCAGGGACGGAGTCGCCGTCGGCGTCACCCCTCCCGGTACTTCCGTCCCTGCAAATGCGGGCGTGCCGATAGGTGTGGCCCCAGCCGGCGTGGGGGTGCCCGTGGCAACGGCCGACGTGCGGGTGGCTGGCGGCGTGGCGGTAGCCGGCGTACCGGTGCTGGTGGGCGTAGGAGTGAGCGTTGCGGCGGCCGGCGTGCCCGTGCTGGTGGGCGTCGCGGTGGCCGGCGTGCCCGTGCTGGTGGGCTTGGGGGTGGGCATGGCGGTGGCCGGCGTGCCGGTGGCAGTGGGCGTAGCGGTGGCCGGCGTACCGGTGGCAGTAGGCGTAGCGGTGGCCGGCGTACCGGTGGCAGTGGGCGTGGCGGTGGCCGGCGTACCGGTGGCAGTGGGCGTGGCGGTGGCCGGCGTGCCGGTGGCAGTGGGCGTAGCGGTGGCGGTCGGCGTGGGCGACGGT
>Ga0315296_10003905_pt1 | contig 12354 bp, 11 predicted proteins | sample YL17G14_18_MG_FD_203921 | JGI IMG/M metagenome (GOLD analysis project Ga0315296, IMG submission 203921) | Sediment microbial communities from Yellowstone Lake, YNP, Wyoming, USA - YL17G14_18 | ecosystem: Environmental > Aquatic > Freshwater > Lake > Sediment | place: USA: Wyoming | collected... | reverse complement strand
CCAATCGCGGTGCGCCTGCACATCGATGTCGCCGAAGATGCCGGCGGTGACGCCCTTCTGCTTCAGGTCGAGCAGTATTTTGACGAAGGTGTCTTCATAAGCCTCTGAAGTTGTTTGTCCTTGCACCAGGGGGATGCCCATCGCCCGTGACTGCACTTTGAGGACTTCGGAGGATAGCCCGTGCGTCCAGGACTTCCGGCCGTTTTCCGTCGCCATATTGACGAGATAGCCCACTTTGAAGCCGCTCGCCATTGCCTTGTAAGCGGCCAGGGTGCAATCCTTGCCGCCGCTCCACGAAACGAAAACTTTCTCCATTAAGTTCTCCTCTCTTTGAGATGGGAGGTGTCGTTCAGCCGGCTCAGCATCGTAATCTCCGGGTAGATGCTGATGATGCTCAGTGAAGAGGGGTCGAGCTGGAGCTGCTGCCAGTGCTCTGCGTCGATTCCGAGCAGCGAACAAATCATAAAGCGCAGTGGCCCCCCGTGGGCGGCGATGAGGACAGTCTGCTCCGGCTCGGGCTTGAACTGGCCCAGAAATCGGTCGACCCGCGCTCTCAGCTGGTCGACGCTTTCGCCGCCGGGGAATTTCAGGCGTAAGGGCTTCGTCCGGAACACCCGCGCAACATCGGGGAACTGCTGGGCGATTTCGTCCAGGTTCAGGCCTTGGAGGTCGCCGTAGTTGATTTCTCTCAGGTCGGGGCTGGCGATAACCGGCTTCTGGTGCCGTGAAGCGATGATTTCCGCCGTCTTGGCCGCCCGCCGCAGGTCGCTGGAGTAAATGATGTCGATGCGCTCCGCTGCCAGGGAGTCGCTCAGAAGTTCGACCTGCCGGTAGCCGAGGGCGCTCAGGTCGACGTCAGTGTGACCCTGCAGCCGGCCGACGTGGTTCAGGTCGGTCTCACCGTGTCTCACCAGAAGTAATTGTGCCAAACTAGCCTCCGAAAAACTGGTTGTGCGCCAGCATGCTCACCAGAATTAGAATCCAGACCTCGGACATCTCGTTAATTGTACCGTAGGAATCGCCGGTAAGGCCAGCGAGCTTGCGCCTCAAATAGGCCGCCACCAGTACGACCAGGAGCCAGGTGGCGACCAGCACCGCCAGTCCGGCCACCCACCAGACCCACGCCAGCGCCGCCGCCAGGGTAATGATGGTTGCCAGCGTCAGCGCCGGCCAGCCGGTAGCCTCTTTAAGGGTTTTACCCAGGCCCGCTGGCTTGGCGTAGGGGTAGGCGAAGATAGCATACACCATCGCCCAGCGACTGACCACCGGCATGAAGACCAGCGTTGCCGTGAGGAGGTGAGTGGGGATGCTGTTCAGGGTGACGTATTTGGTCAGGAGCAGGGTGGCAATGCCGATGACACCAAAGCCCCCCGCCCGGCTATCGTCCATGATGCGCCAGCGCTCTTCCGGCGTGCCGTGCCCGCCCAGCCCATCACAGGTATCGAGGAAGCCATCGAGGTGGAGGGCGCCGGTGATGAGCACCGAGGCAACAATGAGCAGGACGTTGACCACCGCCTGCGGCAGGACAAAACCGAGGAGCCAGTTCAGACCGGCCAGCATCAGGCCAATGAGCAGGCCGACCAGTGGAAAGTAGCCCGCCGAACGCTTCAGCTCGTCCGCGGTCGACTCTCTCAGCCAGCCGAGCCGGATAATAGTCAGAAACCGCAATGCCGCGATGAAGCTCATTTCCCCTTTTCGTCCTTTTCCGATACTCCAGCCTCGGCGAAAGTGGCCATTTCGGCCAGAATTCGTGCCGACGTCTCGGCGAGAAAGATGCCCAGGGCCGCGCCGGTGCCTTCGCCGAGCCGCATGCCCAGGTTGAGCAGGGGCTTGAGACCGAGGTGCTTGAGCATCAGCGGATGGCCCGCCTCCGCCGAAACGTGCGAGGCAATGAGGTAGTCTCTCAGCCTGGGGCAGAGCGTGACGGCAACCAGGGCCGCCGCGCCGGTGATGAAGCCGTCCAGGACTACGGGGATTCGATTGGCGGCGGCGCCCAGCATTACCCCCGCCAGCCCGGCAATCTCGAAGCCGCCTACTTTCGTCAGGACGTCGAGGGGGTCTTTGGGGTCGGGCTTGTTTACCGCCAGCGCCCGCTCCACCACGGCAACCTTGCGGGCTAATTGGTCATCACTCAGGCCGGTGCCCCGGCCGGTGACCTGTGCCACCGGTTCGCCCGTGATGACCGCGCAGATGGCGCTGCTGGACGTGGTGTTGCCGATGCCCATATCGCCCACACCGACAATATCCAGACCGCGGGCGACCTCGCCGTTAACGATGTCGATGCCGGTTTCCAGAGCCTGGATTGACTGCTCTCTGGTCATCGCCGGGCCGGCGCACATATTGGCGCTCCCTGGCGCCACCTTGCGGCAAACGAGGTCGGGATGGCTGGCGAGGGGGGTGGCTACGCCCATATCAACAACGACCAGCCGGACGCCGGACTGCCGCGCGATGACGTTGATTGCCGCCCCGCCGCCGAGGAAGTTGCACACCATCTGGGCGGTGACTTCCTGCGGCCAGTTGCCCACCTTCTCCGCGACGACCCCGTGGTCGCCGGCCATCGTGATAATGGCCTTGTGCTTGATTTGGGGCAGGGGACGGCCTTGAATCCCGGCAAGCTGAACGGAAAGCTCCTCCAGTCGGCCGAGACTGCCCTGCGGTTTGGTCAGGCGGTCCTGCCGCGCTTGCGCCTGTGCCATTGTCTTCTTGTCCAGAGGTTTTATCGTCTCAATTACAGTTGATAGTGTTGACACTTGTTTCCTTCACACCTCCAATCATTTCAGCGCACGTATAGCATTGATAAGCTGGCGGCACTCAGCCATCGTGCGCGGGGCGATGCGGACATACTCGGGCAGGCCGAAGGAAGCGCAATCGCGCACGATAATGCCGTGTTTGAGCAACTCGGCGCGAAATCCGGCGGCATTGCCCACCCGCATTAAGAAAAAGTTCGCCCGCGAGGGCAGCACAGTAAAGCCGAGCGACAGTAGCTCTTTCGTCAAGTAATCTTTGGCCAGTCTTACTTTCTTCTGGCATCGCTCAAGATAGTCGTTTTGTCCCAGCGCCGCCACTCCCGCCTTCTGTGCGACGATGTTGACGTTCCACGGCGGGCAGACGCGCCTGAGATGGCTTACAATCTCCTTACTGGCGACGAGATAGCCTAGCCGCAGGCCAGTCAGGCCATAGTCCTTGGTCATCGAACGCAAAATAGTGACGTTCCCCCGCTGAATCAGGTCGAGGCTCACCCACGCCTCGTCAACAAAGGCAACATACGCCTCATCGAGGACCAGCAGGCTGTCGGAACCGGCGCTTAGAATTGTCGCAATCTCCTCCCGGTCGAAATACTGGCCGGTCGGGTTGTTCGGCTGGCACAGGAAAATGCCCTTCGGGCGGTGCCGGTGGACAAGGCTGACCGTTTCGTCGGTGCTCAGGCGGTAATTGTCCTCAGCCCTGGCGACCTGCCTCAGCACCTTAGCGCCGGCGATATTGCAGGCAATCTCGTACTCCCCGTAGGTGGGTTGAGGAATCAGGACGGAGTCGCCCGCGCCGAAGTATGTCAGGGCAATGAGGCGGATAAGCTCGGTGGTGCCGCTCCCCACCAGGATGTTCTTGGCGGGCACCCCCAGCTTCCCGGAAAGAGCTTGCCTCAGTTCAGTCGCCTCGGAGTCGGGGTAGCGATTGATAGTGGCGGTGGCTATCGTCTTCCGGACGCCGGGGGGCGGGGGAAAGGGGTTAGTGCAGACGCTGAAATCGAGCACGTCTTCAGGACTGAGCCCGCGCGACTTCATCTCCGCCCAGTTGGGCCCGCCGTGGCGGGCAGGCTTCAGGTTCTGCACTTCCGGCCTAGGTGGTATAGACAACTTGAATCACCCCCAGCGAGAGACATAGCGCCGACCAGACCGCGGCGGCGAGCCATATCAAATTCGTTGACCGGTCAATCATTTCCGGGACCAGCGGCGCGCCAGGCTCGCCAAGCTGATAGTGCCCGACCTTCTCCAGCTGGACATCGAGCGCGCCGGCCATCGCCGACATCGGCCAGCCGGCGTTGGAGCTTGCCGTCCGGGAATGGTGGCTGACGGTCACCCGCCAGGACTTCCGCCCGTTGCGTCGCACCAGGAACGCCGCCAGCACAATCAGCAGAGCAGACAGCCGGGCCGGGATGAGGTTGAGCACCGTGTCCAGCCGCGCGGCGAACTTGCCCAGGTACTCGTATTTGCCGCGGTGACCAATCATCGCGTCGAGAGTGTTGGTAACGCGATAGGCAATCGCTCCCGGCACGCCCAAAAACAGGAAGTAAAACAGCGGCGCGACAAAGCTATCGGAGATATTCTCCGCCACCGACTCTACCGCTCCCGAGACCAGCAACGGTTTGGGTAAGTCCCGGGCGTCTCGGCCGCACAGCACCCGCAGCTCAAATCGGGCTTTTTCCAGCTCGTCACTGAGCAGGAGTTCCTTAATCTTGGTTGCGGCGCGGACAAGTCCCCTCAGAGAAAAGGCTGACTTTAATAGCAACGCCCCCGCGACCACATAGGCAACGGAATTGAGGTTCTTCAGGTAAACCATAAGGAAATAGGCGGGCATGGCAAACAGTGCGACGGTGAACAGGCTCAGCGCCGCTCCGTAAACAAACTGCACCCAGGGCTTGTGCCCCACGTTCCGCCCCGCAAGGAACGCGATGACCTTGCCCATCCCGACTACCGGGTGAATGGCGCGCGGCGGCTCCCCCACAAAAAAGTCCAGCGTCAGCGCGATGGCCAGTATCAACACATTTTCCATATTAGCCCGTAAGGGAAGCCGTTATCACTTATCTCCTCTCCCCAGCGCGGGAGAGGATTAAGGTGAGGGGGACTTGTGATAAACATCCCAACTTTTAACCACATGTTTTCACCCTCACCCTGCCCTCTCCCATCGAGGGAGAGGAATTTAGGTTTTGTTTGCATTTGGTTGGTGCTGTCATTGCAGTCCTTTTGCCCTGTCATTCTCAACTGGATTCCAGCCTGCGCTGGAATGACAATCTAGTTGAGATTGCTTCGTCGCTTCGCTCCTCGCAATGACATCATTGCTAAATTCAACCAGAACCAAACAGAACCGGAATTTATGTTTTGAGCATTTGAAGATTAGAATTTTGGATTTGTTTAGAGTTTAGAAATTCGGATTTAGAGTTTTTCTCCATCCTTCCTACCTGACCTCTTTATCCTGTCGCCGTTTGCCGGTGAGCAGAATCGTGGGGAGGGCGTTGAGTGGGTGAGGATAGACGCAGTCCTCCGCGCCGTAGACCTCCTGGACGTTTTTCGTGGTAATGACCTCTGCCGGCTTCCCTTCGGCGTGGACATGCCCGTCGTGGAACATGACCAGGCGGTCGCAGTACTGCGCGGCGAGGTTGAGGTCGTGCAGGGCGGTGAGCACGGTCAGGCTGTTTTCGAAGCAAAGCTTCTTAATCAAATCGAGGATTTCGGTCTGGCGGCCGATGTCCAGGTTGGCCGTCGGCTCATCGAGGAGGATGGCCTGGGTCTCCTGCGCCAGCACGCGGGCGATGAGTAGGCACTGAATCTCGCCGCCGGAAAGCTCGCCCACCCGGCGCTGCGCGAGGGCGGTCGTCCCCGTCTGTTCCATCGCCTGCCAGGCAATCATCTGGTCGCGCAGTCCCTCATACTGGAAAAGGCCGAGATGGGGATTTCTGCCCATCAGCACAATCTCGAAGCCGGTGAAGGCACTGGGGAGGATGGGCATCTGGGGGACAACGCCGAGCAAGCGGGCTAAATCGCGACGCGGCACCCGGGTCAGGTCCATCCCGTCGAGGGAAATCCGGCCGGACTGGGGCGTGATGACGCGACTTAGCGCCCGGATGATGGTCGACTTGCCGCAGCCGTTGGGCCCAATCAGCCCCACCATCTCCCCCGGCAGCGCCCGCAGGGACACGCCTTTGAGCACCACCGTGTGCCCGTAGCCGAGCCAGACGTCCTGCATTTCGATTTTGAACACAATTGTCTCAGAGTTTGTGAATCTATGTTTTCAGGCTCTTTAATGTATCTCTAAACCCTAACCCTGACAACCATTCCGTTGAAAAACGGAATCCAGAAGGATAGATACTGGATTCCGACTTCCGTCGGAATGGACGGTTTGATTTTATTCTCAGCTAATATCTTCAAGGTAGTTAATTAATCAATATTTGGACAAGCCCTCAGAAAAGCACGCGCTTCTTGCGCCGTAGAAGATAGAGGAAGAAGGGCGCCCCGCACAGCGCCGTGATGACGCCGATGGGTATCTCTTCTGGCGCTGCTATCGTGCGGGCAAGCAGGTCGGCGGCGATGAGGAAAATGGCGCCGGCGAGGACGGAAAGGGGTAGCAAAAAGCGATAGTCCGGGCCCCAGAGCAGGCGCACGGCGTGGGGAATGAGAATACCGACGAAGCCAATCGTGCCGACGAATGACACGGCGGCGGCGGTGATGAGAGTGGCCGCGGCCAGAAGGACCAGCTTGAGTCGTTCGACATTGATGCCCAGCTGCTGGGCCTGCTCTTCATCGAGCTGCATAATATTGAGCGGTCGCGCGTAGAGCATCAGGAGCGCCATCCCGGCAATCAGGTAAGGCAGGACCAGCCGCACTTCCGACCATTTGCTCAGGGAAAAGCTGCCCATCAGCCAGAAGATGATGCCATGCAGTCGGTCGCCGCTGTTGATAATGAGAAAGGAGACAATCGACCCCAGCAAGGCTCCTACCGCCACGCCGGCCAAAATGAGGGTGGTCATCGGCAGAGTCTTGCCGACCCGCGCCAGGCTGTAGACAATGGCCGTGCCGCCCAGCGCGCCGGCAAAGGCGAGCAAAGGGATAATCTGGGGACCGACCCGGTTCGATGGCAGTAAAAAGCCAGCCACCGCACCCAACGAGGCGCCCTGCGCCACGCCGATGAGATAGGGGTCGGCTAGCGGGTTGCGGAAGAGCCCCTGGTAGGTCGCCCCTGCGGTGGCCAGTGCCGCCCCCACCAGCCCGGCCAGGATGACGCGCGGCAGGCGGATGTCCAGCACAATCGTTGTCAGGCCGTTGGGCCAGGTGGGCGTCAGGTTGACCAGCGGCAGTCTATTGAGGAGTATGGCGAACGTGGTGCCGAACGGGATTTTGACGCTGCCGATGGCGATGGCGATTACGCCTATCCCCACCAGCAGGAGGCACAAGAGAGCGATGGAGTAGACACGCCCGTGCCTCCGTGAGGTGCGGACGGGTGGGGTGCTCACCTGGCTTCCTCCACTACCCCTCCTCTCCCTTGATGGGAGAGGTAAGAGCCTGCCCTGAGCGAAGCGAACGGGTGAGGGTGTGACCTCATCTCAAGGATTTCCTTTATCTTTGTCAGCACACCCTCTACGTTTTCTAATACATCATTATTCCAAAACCTTATTACCTGATACCCTTTACCCTCAAGCCACTTCGTCCTCTGTTCATCTTTCTCTGTGGTCACTGTTTCATTATGTTGACCACCATCAACTTCAATTATCAACTTCACATCAAAACTAATGAAATCAACTATGTAATTTTCCAGGGATTGTTGTCTGCGGAACTTGAGTCCGTTTAGTTGCCTGTTCCGTAGATTCAACCAGAGCTTCTCCTCGGCGTCAGATTGTCTACGCCGAAGTCTCCTCACCGAATTCACTGGTTTGGGTTGCTTCATCTGGTTGTTGACCCCCTCACCTAACCTCTCCCTCGCTGGGGAGAGGAAATAGGTCAAATTAGCTTGTCCATTTAGTGTCCATTGTAGCTCTTAATTGAAGCTAAGTCTTCCCCGGTTAATAGAAGTCAGGAGTGCTCATTTGGCTCACTTGAACAGCTCCGGATGAATTAACTTGGCGAACTCCTCCAGGGCAGCAACGATGCGGGGTCCGGGTCGGCTGACCATGTTAGCATCGACGCCGTAAACCCGGTTGTTGACGCGGGCGGCGGTGTCCTTCAGACGGGACTCCGTCTTCATGAACTGGAAAACCTGGTCCTCGCTGGTGCCGTGGCCCACCCCGGCCATCATCACCTCGGGGTTCGATTGGATAACTGCCTCGAGGCTGATTTTGGCGTAGTCGGCAAGCCCGGCAGCGATGTTCGTCCCGCCGGCTTTGGCAATCAGCTCGTCCTGGATGGTCCTGGCGCCGGCGGCCATCAGGGGGTCGTGCCAGATGAGGTACATCGCCCGCGGCCGGTCCTGCGCGGCGAGGCTTGACGTCTTATCAGTGACCGCCTTAATTCGTTTGTTCATATCGCTGACCAGCGCAGACGCCTCTTTATCCTTACCCGCAATCTTGCCGGCGAGGGTGATGGCCTGCTGGATGTCATCGATGGTCTTGGGGGCAAGGGCAAAGACCGTCATGCCCTTCTCCGCCAGCTGCGGGACGACGCCTCTTTCGTGGATTGCCGCCGCCAGAATGAGGTCGGGCGAGAGGGCAATAATCGACTCAATATTCGGGTTGCTGAAGCCGCCGATTTTCGGTTTCTGCTTGGCTTCGGGCGGGTAGTCGCAGTAATCGGTCACGGCGATGACTCTGTCCGCCAGGCCCAGGGCGAAGAGAATCTCGGTGTTGCTCGGCGCCAGCGAGATGATTCTCTGCGGCGCTTTATCGATTTTCACCGCTCTTCCCAGCTGGTCGGTCAGCGTCGCCGGGGAGGGCGCCGGCCCTCCCGTCGGCGAGGCGCAGCCGGGCAGGGAGCTCAGCGTAATCGCCAGAGTCAAAATGAAGATAAGGACAGCCAGTCGGTTTTTCATCATTCTTCCGAATCCCAGAGACTCCTCGCCGCCACCCGGGGTGTTGGAGTAAATCAAGTCTACTGGTCTTTAAGCAAGCGGGATTGATTATAGCATTACGGAGGGGGAAAAGTCAAAAAAGCGTTATCTTGCTGCGGCAAGGGTCATAACCGGCGCTGGTTTTACAAAGAGACTGTTATGGTGTATGATATGAGTGATAGTTGCAGTTTAGGTTATTACAAGCTTCTTCGGATCGCCTCAGATTTCTTCAGGTATTGGATGACCCGGACTCTGACTAGAACTTCTAAAAGAGGAGGTCTTCCAGTAAGTTTCGAGGACAAATCCGTTCAGTGTACCGGTTGCGGCGCTGCCTTTTGCACCCCGCGGAGACAGATGTGAATATCTATGTGGGTAATCTAGCGCTTGACGTTACTGAGGAAGAACTGCTGCGAGAGTTTATGGCTTTTGGAGCAGTGACATCCGTGGTCCTGATGAACGACAGGTACATTGGCAGCGGCCAGACCAGGGGATATGGATTTGTGGTGATGGCCTCCAAGTCTGAAGGCGACATCGCCATTACCAGACTGCAAGGCAAGAGACTGAAGAGCCGGGCGATTGCTATTGTTGAAGCCCTGCCGCTTTCCGATAAGAGAGGAATTGTGTCCTTCAGTGGAAGGGTAAATAAGCAACCCAATCGCAAAGTAAGACAAAGAAGATACTAAATCACAATTAATCATGGCAAATCAATTGAGTAGTCTCTCCTATTTGGAGACGCCTACTCCGAAATCTAACTAAGGAGTTTTCATGAGTTTCGAAACCTTTAATTTCCATCCGAGCATCATGGCCGGTGTACGGGCGCTCGGTTATGTGACACCCACACCCATCCAGGCTCAAGCCATCCCGCCCATTATGCAGGGTCGTGACCTGATTGGTCTGGCACAGACCGGAACTGGCAAGACCGCCGCTTTCGTGCTGCCGATTCTGCAGCGTCTGCTGCCACAGCCGAAGGGCCGCATCAGCGCTCTCATCATATCGCCCACGCGTGAACTGGCCGAGCAGACCTGCGAGGCCATAAATGAACTGGGGAAAGAGACCGGATTGCGGAGCCTTGCCGTTTATGGCGGCATCAGCATCGACCAGCAGAAGCGCAAACTGCGCAGCGGTATCGAAATCGTCGTCGCCTGTCCCGGCCGCTTGCTGGACCACCTCTGGCAGGGCACCATCAGTCTCTCAGACCTGCAGGTCCTGGTCATCGACGAGGCGGACCGCATGTTCGATATGGGTTTTCTGCCCGATATCCGCAGTATCTTGAAATGCGTGATGAAGCCGCGCCAGACTCTGCTTTTCTCAGCCACGATGCCCGATGATATCCGGCGTCTGGTGCGGGAAATTCTGCGTGACCCGGTCACCGTGCAGATTGGCCGGACGCTGCCGGCGACAACGGTGGCACATGCCCTGTATCCGGTAGAACAGCATCTCAAGACGGCGCTGCTGAAGGAGCTTCTCCGCGAGACCGACACCGAGTCGGTCCTGGTGTTTACGCGCACCAAGCACCGCGCCGAGCGTGTCGCTCAACAGTTGAAAAACGCCGGCTGCCGGGTAGCCTGCCTGCAGGGCAACCTGTCCCAGTTCCAGCGCCAGGCGGCGCTTGATGGCTTCCGCGCCGGCTCATTCAAGGTGCTGGTCGCCACCGATATTGCCGCCCGCGGCATCGACATTCTGGAGATTTCGCACGTCATCAACTACGATATGCCCGATACCACGGACGCCTATATTAACCGCATTGGCCGCACGGGGCGAATCGGCAGGGCTGGTGATGCCTTCACCCTGGTGACCAGAGAAGACGCGCCCATGGTACGCGCTTTGGAGCATCTGCTCAACGCGCCGCTCCTGCGGCGGACCCTGGAGAGCTTCGACTATCGCGCCGCCGAACCGCCGCGCAAGTCCGCTCCTCCCCAGCGCCGGGGACGCCCGCGTGCCAGAGCCGGTTTCAGGCTGAGACCCCTCACGGCAAGCTAGCACGGTAAACCGGCAGTCCTGCGGGGGTGAGATTCGGAAAAAATATGGCGTATCGCAACGACATAAGAAACATAGCTATTATTGCCCACGTTGACCACGGCAAGACTACCCTGGTGGACTCCCTGCTGAAACAGAGCAAGGTGTTCCGGGACAATCAAGAGATGGGCGAGCTGATAATGGACAGTAATGCCCTGGAGCGGGAAAGAGGCATTACCATCATGGCCAAAAACACGGCAATTGTCTACCGCGGCGTCAAAATCAATATCATCGATACTCCGGGGCACGTCGATTTTGGCGGTGAGGTGGAACGGGTCATCAGCATGGCTGACGGCTGCCTGCTTCTGGTGGACTCCATCGATGGTCCGATGCCCCAGACAAAAAGTGTGCTCCGCCAGGCTTTCAAAAACGGCTTGAAGCCGATTGTGGTTATCAACAAGATAGACCGGGCAGACTCACGGATAGCAGAGGTGGTCCGTTTCACGCAGGACTTGTTTCTGGAGCTAGCCACCAGCGCTGACCAGCTTGATTTTCCGGTGCTGTACGCCAGCGGCCGGGACGGTTTCGTGGTGAGGGAACCGGGTATGGTCGGTAAAGACGTCAGCCTTCTCTTCGATACTATCCTGGAGAGAATACCGCCGCCGCGCATTGAAAACGGTCCCTTCCGGATGCTTGTTTCTAACCTCGACTATGATAGTCACAAGGGCACTATCGCCATCGGCAGAATCTGGCGGGGCAAGGTAGCCACCCACGACCAAATTGTCTGCATGGGCGCGGACGGCGCTCTCACTCGCAGCGAGGTCAGCGGCGTCTTTACCTACCTGGGTCTCAAACGGTTAGAGGTGGCGGCGGCTGAGGCCGGCGATATCGTGGCGATAACCGGCACCGGGAAGGTCAGTATCGGGGATACTATTGCCAGCCCCGACCAGCCTGAGGCTCTGCCGCGCATAGAAATCGGCGAGCCAACGGTGGAGATGACTTTCCGGGTGAATACTTCACCGTTCGCCGGACGCGAGGGGCGCTTCAGCACGACGCGTCAACTGCGGGAACGGCTTTACCGGGAGTTGGAGATAAATCTCAGCCTGAGGGTACAGGATACCGATAGTCCGGACAGCTTCCTGGTAAAGGGCAGGGGAGAACTGCACCTGGCTATTCTCATTGAGATTATGCGCCGCGAGGGCTACGAATTTGAAGTGTCCAAGCCGGAAGCCATCACCAAGGTGGTTAACGGTACGCTCATGGAGCCTGTGGAGAACCTTGTCATCGATACCAGAGCTGAATTTATCGGCATATTGAGCGAGATGCTGAGCAAGCGGCAAGCTGAGCTTACCGATATGCGCCATGACGGACAGGATAACGTGCACATGGAGTATCATATCCCGACCAAGGGACTGATTGGCTTCCGCAGCGCCTTTCTCACCGCTACTCATGGTGGGGGGGTGATGAATACCGCCTTCATCGGCTATGAACCGTGGCGGGGAGACATTGCCTCCACCCGCATCAGCGGCGTCCTCGTCGCGTCGGAGGCGGGGGAAGCGGTCGCCTACGGCCTCAATAACGCCCAGGCGCGGGGTCTCACTTTTATCGAGCCGGGCACTCAGGTCTATGAAGGCATGATAGTGGGCA
>Ga0315296_10003904_pt1 | contig 12355 bp, 8 predicted proteins | sample YL17G14_18_MG_FD_203921 | JGI IMG/M metagenome (GOLD analysis project Ga0315296, IMG submission 203921) | Sediment microbial communities from Yellowstone Lake, YNP, Wyoming, USA - YL17G14_18 | ecosystem: Environmental > Aquatic > Freshwater > Lake > Sediment | place: USA: Wyoming | collected... | reverse complement strand
AAAGCACCGGGAACACGAGTATCTCCTTGTCCTTCCGTATGATCCGCAAGCTCATCTTCGCGAGTTGCCATCCGCGGCCTATCTTCCCCATCGATTCCACCTCGATTCTTGTGTTCGCTGACGACCCTGCAATCACATAAAGCTAATCGCGGCGTCCCTACAAACGAGAGATGTCTTCCTCTTCGTCGCGCTTCTTCTTCTGGCGCTCCTGCTCCCGGCTTCTCCTTCTGGGGCGCTCCTCCTCGACCTCTTCTGGCTCCTCTTCCTGGTCATCCCCGCGCCGCTCCCTCGAGGGCTTCCTCCTCTCTCCTGGCTCGACAGCCGCCCCTAACGGTGTGTTGCAGCGCGGGCACCGTTCCGATCCGCGGATGCATTCCTTGCAGAGGACTGCCTTGCACTTGCCGCATCTCGCAATCGCGATGCCTCCGTGGAACAGGCATCTCCTTCCGACAAGATCCGATGGCACTTCCTTCTGCTGCGGCTCCCTGCCCCTCAAAAGCCTTTCTCTCTCCGGTTGTTCCCGCGGCCTCTGTCGCTGAGGGTCTGGCTCGCGGCCGTATCTCCTCGGCGGTCCGCGTCGCTCTTCCTCGGGCTCTTCCAGGTACTCCTGCTCTAGGTACTCCTCGGCCCTCTCCTCTCTCGGCGGACCGCGCTCTCCGGGAGGTCTCTGTCTCCTTGGGGCGCGGTCGTCGTATGGTGAGTACCTCCCGTAGCTATCGCTGAGTATGGACCTCACCTGGATCGCGGGTGTCTCGAAGCCTCCGCCCTGGAAGGTTCTCAGGATGGTCACCAGCTGTCTCGCGCGGTACGCTCCCAGGCCAAGGTTCCGTATGAGCCCCAGCACGTTCTTCTGGTCGTTCGGCAGGTCAAGCGCCTGCCTGAGCAACATTTCGGTCTGGTCGTCGGCGGCCTTAGTGCTGAACTCGTGCTGTTCGACCGCATGTATGTAGCTCAGGATCCGCTTCGCGCTGCCTATCTTGAGGTCTGGGAAGTTGACGGTGATGTCGCACAGTCTGAGGCCGTGGGCGGCGAGGTTCCGCTTCTCCATGGCGTTGACGAGTATCTCCCTGGAGATCTTCTCGAACCTGTCGAACTCGTCTCTTGCCAGGCCCGAGAGACTGATGTCCTCCACGGCACTGAGGTATTCGAGGACATCTCCTAGGAACGCGTAGGGTATGCCGCATACCCTGAAAGCCTCTTCTTTCGAGACAGGGCGGCCGTTCGCGTACTCGAACTCCAGGACCCGCCTGGCATACTCCTCTATCTTGTTCCTCCTGATCTCGTCCTCGGCCCGCTTCCTGCCCTCGGTCGCGGCCTCGAAGTAAGGGTCGATGCTGAGCGCGTGCTCGAAACACCGCAGCGCCTGCTCCGGCCTGTTGAGCCTAAGAAGCACCTGCGCCTTGCTATTCCAGGCCTCCTTGTCGTTGGGGTCGAGGCCGATGGCCCTGTCGTAGGAACTCACGGCCTCCTCAAGCATGTCCTGCTTCTCCATCGCGAACCCCTTGCTCATCCAGATCTTGGGGTTCGAGCTGTCGATATCCAAGGACTTGTCGAAGCACGCGTTGGCATCCTCGAACCGCCCGATCTCCAGCTCGAGCAGCCCTAGCCTGTACCACGCGGCCTGGTCCGTCTGGTCGGATTCGAGGGCCTTCATGTAGGACCTAACGGCCTCTTCTTTGTTCCCGACCGCCTCGAACGCCTTCGCCCTGCTCTTCCATAGGTCCTTGTCGGTCGACCCCAGTTGGATTGCCTCGTCGAAGCTCCTGAGGGCCTCGGGCACTCTGTTCAGCTTGAGGAGCGCCATACCCTCGTACTTCATGTTAGAGACGTCCCTCGGAGACAGCTTCCTGGCTTCCGCGAAGCACGCGAGGCTGTCCTCGAACCTCCCCAGGCTAGCCAGCGCCCTCCCCTCGTTCGAGTGGAACTCGGCGAAGTTCGGGAAAATCTTGATCGCGCGCTTGAAGTCCGAATGCGATTCTTCGAACCTTCTGAGCTCGAGGTAGGCCTTGCCCCTGTTGTTCAGGACGTATGGTTGGTTGGAGTCCAGCTTGAGCGCGTTGTCGAACGCCTCTGCGGCCTGGGCGGGGTTGCCCGCGTTCAACAGCAGAGCGCCTTTCTTGTTCCATATGAATATGTCCTTTGGATCTAGCTTGAGCGCCGTCTCGAAGCTTGCGAGCGCTTCGTCCACCCTTCCCAGCTTCTCGAGAGCGGCTGCCCGGTCTGCGTGGGCGTTCTTGTTCTTCGGGCTCAGCAGCAGTATGTTGTCGCATACGGCGACCACGCTTTCCTGGTCGTCGAGCAAAATCAGAGCCATCTTTTTCAGTTCGAGCGTGTCGAGATCGTTCGGCTCTAGCTCGAGGGCCTTGTTGAACGACACGAGCGCGTCGTTCGGCCTCTTCAGGAGCAAGGACGCGCTCCCCTTGTCCACATGGGCGTCCTTGTCCTTCGGGGACAGCATTAGGATCTCGTTGGTGACGACGATCACTTCCTCGCTTCTCTTCAGGGATTTCAGCAGCTCCTTCTTCGCGTTCAGTATTGGTAGGTTTCTGGGTGAAAGCCTCAGTGCCGCATCGTAGGCTACCAACGCATCCTCCGGCCTTCCTAGCGTGGTGAGGACCGCTCCTTCTTTGATCCTGTACTCGGGAGGAATCGCATCAATCCTGATCGCCTCTCTCACAGATGCGAGAGCGTCCGTCTGTCGCTCCAGCCATTCCAGGCATAGAGCCCGCTGGTACCACACCGTGGCATCCTTCGAATCTATTGCGAGAGCGTGGTCGTACGCGGCCAGGGCCTGCTCGAAACGCTTCAGCTCGACGAAGGACTTGCCCAGGTTGGCGTGCGCGTGCTTGTCCCCTTTGTTGAGCTCCACGCTCTTCGAGTACGCCGCCACCGCGTCCTCGTACTCCTTCGCTTGGAAGCTCGCATCGCCCCTGAGCTTCCAGAGTGTCGGATCTGCTGGCGACACGGCCAGGCCTTGCTTGGCGTAGTCCATCGCTTCCCTGTTCTTTCCTATTCTCAGATACATCGCGGCGAAGTTGTAGTACACGTTCGAGTTGTTCGGGTCGTGCTTCAGCGCGAGCCTGTACGCTGCGGCGCAGTCCTCGTACTTCTCCGAGCGATCGAGCGCGACCGCCTTGTCGAAGTGCGCCGCCTTATTCTTGCCGTCCGCTTCTATGATCCTGTCGCATGTGCGTATGACCATGTCGTCCTTCTGAAGGCTCTTGTAGGCGTCCTTCAAGCTCTCCAGGACCGGGAGAGGTTCAGGCGTAGACTTCAAGGCCTTCTCGAAGGTCTTGATCGCATCCAGTGCTTTGTCCGACCGCAGCTGGGCGATGCCCTTGTCGTGCATGGCCTGGAAGTCGTTGGGGTCCACCTCGAGTATTCTGGTGCACCATGCTACGACCTCCGAGTGTCTGCCCAATTTGATCAGACACTTCTTCTTCAAGTTCATAGCGTCCTTCGCGTTGGGGACGAGCTTCAACGCCCCGTCTACAAACGTGACGGCTTCGCCAAATCTCTCGAGCGCGAATAGCGCCCTCGCCTTGTCCATCATTGACTCGTGGTCGTGGGGGTTGATGAGTATGATCTTGTCGCAGATGTCGATGACTTCAGTGTACTTCGTCGACTTCAGAAGGGTTTTCTTCTTGTTGATCAGGATGTTGATGTCGTTCGGGTCTATCCTGAGCGCGCGCTCGAACGAGTCCAGGGCTTGCTCGAGCTGGTTCAGCTCCTCCTGGACGACTCCGAGCTCGTTCCAGATCACCTTGTTCCCCTGGTCGATCTCGGCAGCTCTAGAGAAGCTCTTGAGCGCCTCTTGTCTCTTCCCCAGCTTGTGCTGGATTCTGCCGAGGTTGTCGAGACAATACACTTCGTCGGGGTAGATTTTCAGCGCCTTTCGGAGTGCATCAGCGGCCTCCTCGCCCTTTCCTGCCAGATTGAGCGCAGTAGCCTTTCCTACCCACAGATCCTTGTCGTTCGGCGCGAGCTGCAGCCCTTCTTCGTACACCCGTGCGGATTCATCGTATTTCCGGAGTCTGGTCAGCGCAGACGCCTTCTTCTTGATGAGGTCGACATCGTTCGGTTTGTGCGACAGCATCCTGTCGATGTATCCGATACCGAGCGGGTTGATCGCCAACGCGCGTCCGTAGCTCTCCGCGGCCGCAACCTGGTCTCCGCTCTCGTCCTGGACCTTGGCTAGCGACGACCAAAGGTCTTCCGATTCCGGAGACAGAGCCAAAGCGCCCTTGAGCGACGCGATGGCGTCGTCCTTCATCCCGAGCTTGAACGCCGACAACCCCTGGACCTTCAAGCCCCACGGATTCCTCGGGTCCAGTTGAAGGGCGACCTTCGCTGCGTCGTTGGCCGTTTGCGCCCTATCGAACGACAGGTACCTCGCTCCGAGGGAAGAGAAGATGATCGAGAAATCGCGCTTCATCTTCCCTATGAAGAGCATGTTCTCCTTGAGCATCGCGCCCGCTCGATCGAGTTCGGTGAGCGCCTCCTGTTTGCGTCCGCTGTTCTCGAGGGAATCCACCTTCGCGAGCTCCTTTCTTGCCCTCTCCAGCAGCTTGCTCTCTTTGTTGAACATCGTGTCTAGGAGGCCCAAACCCTTCCACCTGGCTTAATGCGACTTAATGAGGTTGTGCTGATAAAAGAGTTTCTGAGTGCGAAGTCGGCGCTATAAAATCGTCTGGCACTGAAAACGCTCAAGGATTCGATTCTCGCCCGTCCCATCAAACCCTTTCAGCCTCTTTTTTCTCTGAGGACGGCGACGCCGTCGAGCTCACCCCCCAAGACCGTGTGTATCCTGCCAATAGTTCGCTCTTAGAGAAAAGTACGGTCTGGGTACTCCCCGGACAAGGTACTCCGGCGGAGGGTTGCGGGAAGCCGATTCCCCGGTATTGCGATCATCACGAGGGGCCGTATTGGCAGAGGTCGCACTGCCTTGAACGGTCATGCTCGAACTGCTATGAAAGATGGACCGTCAAGGAAGCCCGAGCCGCGGCTCTGCGAATCTCGTGGGGCGCGAAGACTCTCCAAATGCGGCACGCTGGAGCCAAGGTGAGACAGCTGCATGTGTTGGTCTCTCAAACCGATAAGATTGGGAACGAAAGGAAGGCTCGCCAGATCGCTTATCAGGTCTGCAAACGTCATTCGATCGAGGGAGGAGCCGCGATCTTCCATCCGTGGCGACGGGAAGAAGACTCCCTCGAGTTCGTGCCTGATGGATACTGGCATCACCACATTGTCGGAAATAACTTCGAGGATGTGAAGCCCGGAGGCCCCCTCGGAGAGCTCAGGATACAGGTTGACGAGGTGATGAGGGATCCAGCTCGCTATTTCAACGCCCTGGGCGAGTTCCTCGAGGAGCGATTCATTGATGATTGGCGCCCTTGGTGTTCGTTCGTCTTCAAGGTCATGGACGACGATGAGTATGGCGATTATAGAGGTCTGCGGAGTCAGCGTGCCATAGAACGCCTCCTGCAGTATCTCTTGACGCATGCCGGCTTGGCTGAAGGACAACATGCTCTGACTTACTTCGGCAGCCTGGCATACAACAGGCTCCCAGAGTCTGAGATCTCACGGTCCTACCCCGAATCTTTGAAGGACGGCTCGAAGACGAACCCAAGGAAGCCCCAGATCTGCCCCGCGTGTGGGTCCGCCGAGACCAGCGCCTGTACTGAGTCGCACTTCATAAACGATGGGAGGGGAGGCGGCTTGGTCGAGGTCCAGATGCACCCTGAGCCCGAGTACGCCTCGAGCGCGGAATTCTTCGTGAATGCGGAGAGAGAACTAGAAGAAGACTTCGAGTACCGATATCAGATAGCTCATGAGCGAAGAGAACGTCGCGCCCTGATCAAGGAACGGCAACATGCGCGGGCGGACCTCGCGGGCCGTGAGACCGAGCTCTTCAACGCTCGGAACCCGCTTGTCGAAGCCTGGATTTGGCTGAAGACCAGGCTCAAACACGCGCGGGAAGACGGAAATCAGGTGACTGTGACTGTCTTGTATGACCTTTTTGCGAACGCCGACGTCTTGACGACGGTCTTGCGGCTCAATCGGGAGACCAGGCGCATCGAGGTCAGCCCCCGGGGGATCGTCACGCTGCAACGCGAGATAACGCTTGATTGGGCTCTCGACGAGCTCCACGCGGTCGTAACGTCTCGAGAGCCTATGGACGGCACCGATTGGCGTCTCGAGCGATTGCTGAGGGCGAATCCGCTCAGAGTCAATCCGATCATGACGGACCATGGTTTCGTCTTCGATGACCCTCTGTCATCAGAGCGCGCTTCCGAGGAAAAAGCCCCAGAACTCGAGAAGCTCAGTTCCCTCGAGATGACGATCCTCTCGATTCTCCGCGGCCCTCCACTGGAAGATATCCTCCGCACCTATGAGGAACACGGCTTCGAAGACGAGGCTGAGAACGCGGTCCGGGAACTCGAACCTCGAGCTCAGACTGTCGACCACCTCGAGCACATCATGTCGGCCGGCGGGGTGATGTGCGATGGAGCAATGCTCGAGGAAGCTCTCGAGAACCTCTGCAAGAGGAACCTGGTCCATAGGCGCGGCGACGTACTGCGGGCATGGAGGAGCCGAGAATGACGGATCCTCTTCGCCGGCCGTGGCCTAACGCCCAGGAGCGCGCTTGGATCTACCGCGAGCAGCTCGAGAGCATCAAGGGCGACCGGCTACGCGCTTGTTTCCTCGAGATGATCACCGAGCAGGACCCTGCGGCTCGGAAGCTGATGAGGTGATGTCCTTGTCCTGCGGCATCTGCGGAGCCGAGCTCGGCCTCGTCTTCTGCATCAAGGATGGGATCCCACTCTGTTCGCCCCGCTCGCTCAGCTTGTTCAAGGACAAGGTCTGCCCGTCATGCGAGCGCGTCTATCATCATTCGACCCGCGTTCGAGCATGTCCGGTCTGTCATACGAGGCTGACCGTCTGAGATTGACGCCGGGCTTCTGGATCGGTGAAAACGCACTTGCCAGCTAGCTGGAACGAAGCAATCCAGCACTCCCGGCGCTCGATTCCTTAAGTACTAGCGTCGAACTGAGGAGCTGAGTCATGCCGCCTGCTACTTCGAATACTTCTTCTGTCCCTCGAGAATGCAGAGCTCCACGCCGTGTGAGACCGTCGAAAACGTTCTGTCGCGTTTCTTCTCGTGAAGCCAGAGGATGAGACCCCGGGGGATCGTGACCGATATCTTCTCGCGTTCCCTTGCGATCGTCTGCTTCTGTCGAGGCATACTACCAAATCGGACACCGTACTCTTATATGCTCCTACTACCTTATCGGACACAATCCGATGGAGGATTTCCATGACTATGAAAGATGCACGGAAGCAGTTGAAGAAGGACAAGCGCCGAAAATGCAAGCTCCCGGACACGGAGGAGACCCGGGCTCGTGAGGTCGAAGCCACGAGACCCAAGTTCTCGCAGCATGACCTCGAGGCTGTCCTCGACAATTTCGTGGACTACCTCGATGCGCGGAGGAAAGAGCTCGAGGGATCTTTGACGGCCGGCGTGGGCTTCAGTACCTGGGACCCGTACTTGATTGGCTACACGACAGGGATGCGAGCGGGGCTCGAGATGGCGTCAGATCTCGTGTTTTCCTATCTCGAGTGGGTGCGGAGGGAGATCTATCACCCCGAGCCGACCTGTCCTCGGAAGTGAGTCCTTGGCTTACGGCAACTCTCGACTCTCTCGAACGATCAGCTTGTACATCAGGAAGCGGCGCGATGAAGGGCTGTCAGAGAAGTATGCCCGGGAGCAGGCCCGGATGCTGGGTCTCTTCCGGAAGTTTTGCCATGACCGTGGTGTGAACGCGCCTACCAGGATCCGGTCCGAACTCGTGAAGGAATATGTCCTCCGGTTCGACAACATGTCCGCGATCTATCAGAAGCACATCCTGGTCACGTTCAGAACCTACCTCAAGTTCGTCAGAAACGAGGCGTACCTCGATTTGAAAGTGCGCCTCGTGGGGCATTCCCGTCAACGAGTCGATTGGCTCACGCCTCTCGAGACGGAGCAGGTCCTCGACACCCCTATGACCGCGCTCGAGGCCGTCCTGATCAGGGCCGGGCTGCTCCAAGGACTCCGCAGGGTTGAGATCCTCAGGATGACAGTCGAAGATGCTCAGAAAGCCGTAGAGACGGGTGTCCTTGGCGTCAAGGGGAAAGGGGGCAGGGCGAGGGCCGTCCCCCTGCACAAGGGCTTTGGCGAAGCGCTGAGAGCCCGTCTAGACCGTCTCCCGATCGCAGAGCCTGCATGTCCGCTCGTCCCCTTCTCTAAGGATTGGGCCGCAGAGCTCGTGGTCCGGTTCTCGCTCAGGTTCGGCCGGCGGTTCACGACGCACACTCTCAGGAGGACCTTCGGCCGAAACCTTTGGCTGCGGGGGATCCCGATCGAGACGATCTCCGAGCTCATGGGGCACTCGAGCACGGACACGACCAGGCTGTACCTCGGACTGAATATCTCGGACATGCGAAAGGCCATCAGCGAGTATGGGACCAAGTCGGAGCTCAAGATCCTCGAGAAGGTCCCGGAGAGGCGCGTCGCCCCTCCGAGGGAGAAGGACCTCGAGGAACCGAAGACCTCGAGCGGTGAAGAAATGGAATGCAGAACGCCGGAGCCGGGCTCGGCCGATGCCTGTGATGATCTCTAACTCGCACCCGCTTGACAGGCATCGAAACCTCCTTTTTCACAAAAACCACTGGGAAAAGAGGCACAATCGGAGAGTCGGAAGCAAGTAATCTTATAAGGCGCCCGGCCCAAAAACGACGGGGGGCCGGAGAGACTACGTCTCTCCTCTCTTCTATCTCTAGAAGGGGAGGGACAATAGTCACTTCTTCTTCCTCTATAGACCTACCCAGCAGAAAATAGAAGCGAGTAATCATGGTTTCGTCCGCCATTTAGGAGCCAGTGTGTTATGAGCACAGAAGCAGAGTCGTTCCCAGTTTGCGGGGTTCAAAATCAGGGGTTCGAGCTTTTTCCCCCTCCCCTTTCCAACCATGCAGATTGGGTCCCCGATTGCGTCCGGAGGCATTGCCTGTCGATGTAGTGTGTCAAGATATTTCGCGATGACATCGTGAGGGATGTCGTCCAAGTTCGATGACTTCCTTGTTCTGATCGCTTGGCAGAGGCTCGACGAGGCGCGGCTCGGCGACAGCTTCTCGGAGGAGATCCTTGACACGACATTTGGTTTTGTGAGCTGCGAGCTCGAGTAGAGCCCAACCATAGTCGCTGAGGGGGATCGACCTTCGTTTGACTCGGCTCTGCATGGCGTCGACTTCCTCGCGAGAGAGATGGATTACGAGACCGCCCCTATTCACAAGGTCATCCCCTTGAGTTTCTCATCGATAGCTTCCTGGACGAAGACCTCGATGTTCGTCCGGTGGAAGATCTTCACCTTCCACAGTGCGAATCGCAGCTCCTTCGGGATCCTCACAGTGATCGTCGTAAGCTCTTGATCGCTCGCTGCCTCGCCTCCCTTCTGCGCAGAGAGAAGGAAATTCGAGAGGAAAAAGCATCGTATCGTAGTCACATCCGTGTCCGGTGATTCCCCCACCCGGACGGGTCGCGCGCGTGCGCCCGCGCATAATGCGCACGCGGAAGAGAGACTCTCTCTTCTCTATCTCTCTTAGTACATTGGAGGCCGTACACGGACGGTGGCGATGATAACGGCCTAGCCAGCATGAAATCGATGCCACCAACCCCGTCCGCGACTATATGAATCCTACGCTGCAAACAAAGAGGGCTCGGACTGCAAACAGGATACTGGCCATTGTCGGGGATGTTGGGGCGATGTGACTGGATCATCAATGCCGTTGATTGTCCACAATTCTGGAAGGAACAACGAGATCGTATCCTGGAACCTCACATCCAGACATTTCGCCCGCGATAACCGCCTCAACATGTGCGTGCAGAAATGGTTCCAGCTCGCTGGCGACTTTGTTGAGATATTCTTCCCATTCCGGCAGACTCGGATGAACCCAAAGACAAGGATTCTCAGCCGAAGAAGTGTAAAGCAGTATCCCCAACGTCCCCCTCAGGTCGGGAGACGTGAAGATTCCCTTCGAAAGAGGAGGGTTCTCCTTCTCGAAGAAGTCGAAGGGAAGGGTGACCTTGACTCCTCTAGACCAGAGTTCACGAATGCTCTCAACCAAAGGGCGTATGTCCTTCGAGCAGATCGCGCGAATTCTTCTCGGTTTTCGCCAAGCATCTTTATCGTTGATTTTGACCTTAACGGTCTTGACTTTCGTCCAACAGTAGACTCCGGCCTTGATCAGTGCGATTCGTCCTGCTCCAAGGTCCGCGGGCTGGTGAACATCTCGCTCTCCTTTCGTGGACTGTATCAACTCCCTTGTGGGAATCCACCTGCTCGCCCTCCTCCCGCGGGGGCGAGTTGATTGTTTCCGGCCGTCTTCTTCAAGACTTGAGCTCGGCCTGCCTGGGGCATTCTCCGAAAGGGGCGGTAGTCGTGTCAGATGCCCCTCGAGTTCGCATCTTTTTCTCTTTCTGCGATGATGCCATTTTGTCGAGTTCTTCGCTTTCGAGCCGCGAGCCTCTCTTTCTGTCTTTCCACCGGAATACAAGTTCACGAATTTTTCATCGGCGGGGGTCATTTCATTCAGTGCGGTCGCGGGGCCAGACGACTCATCTCGCCCATTTGTTGCACCGTCGACTGCATTCTGTGCGGACCTAGCCAGTGGCGGATGAACCGCACCTTTCATGACACCTCAAACAGCACAAATCATATTTAGATTTATTGCGTTCTATTCGACCTCAGCGGTATGGCGGCGAATGTCATGCGCAAGAATTACACGCTATCGATGGACCCTGAGGTCATGGAGAAGGCCAGAAACCGTTGTGGCGGGATGATCCCCCTCAGCCGGTTCGTCCAGAAAGCGATCGAGAACATGTTGAGCCAGGGGCTAGGCACCGAGGCTGGTCACTGATGCCAGCGATTAGAATAATCTTTGTCGCCTTCCTGTTAACCTATTCCGTTCTCGCTGTTGTGGATCTGACCGCTGCCTATCCCCTCGACAATGGCCTCGGCAGCACGCCCCCTTCCTCGCCTCCGCGCAGTCCAGGAGGACATCTTGTCAATGTGACTTTCCCAATTCCGCCCGACGCCAACCACGACAGCAGGGACTCCGGGATTAGCCTGTGGGACAGGGTCCTGACCTACTTTTCGAACGATGAGATCCTGAACGCGAGATGGGGGTTCTTGCGGCTCTTCATGCCAGCTGGCATTGCTTTGCCAATTACCGCTTTATTTCTGATTCTTTGGAGACGGAGAACATGTACCTCAGAAGAATAGCAGCTCTCGCGCTGGTATTTGCCTTGCTGCTGACCGTTGTCCCGGTCAAGGTCGTGAACACCGCTGACGCATTGATCGATGACCCGCTCGATGTGGCGATTGCGTCGCATTTCTCTCGCGTGATCTACACCCTCACCGAGCCGGACTATACGACGTCATGCGATGAGCGCGGAGACTTCAGGGCTCTGACCGGGACTCCGAGCATCACTATCTCGGATAGTAGGCTCTTCGTGAGTCCGATCAGCAGCACGAAGACATCAGTAGTTCTCAGCAAGGTCGACGCTCCGGAGATCAACCAGACGCAGGCCTATTACGAAATGGGGTTCAACGTCTCCAACGCGCTGTCCTGGACGAACGTCTCCCTTTATGATCTCGGCAACGACTGGATCAACATTTCGGTTCACTCCGGAGCTTTCTACTTCGACTATGATTCCGGGACCAGGCAGCTCGGCGTCTTCTACAGCCCGGCCGCTGCAGGCACGGACTACGTCATCGCATTCGACCTCACGAGCTCCTCCGTCACCCTCTTCCTCTACGGCACGAACGGGACATTATTGGCCGACAAATACATCTCAAACAACCTGCTCGTCGGAGGGGACCTCGACGAAATCAGGTTCGAGCTCCAAGGATCCTCCTCACAAGCCTTCGCGCTCGACTATCTCTATGTCACCGCCGGCGGGACCGTGGTCAGCAGCAACATCGAAGGTCTCGCCATCGACCCACTGCGCCCGAACGACCTGAAGAAAGAGAGATTGCTCGACCTGGACCCGACGTCGATCACGCTCGAGCAAGGGCTCCGAGAAGAGCTCTTCGGGTTCCAGGACATCGAGGACCTCGAGCCCAAGGATGCATTCACGACGGAGGACGTTCTCAACGCTCTGGGCACGAGCGATATCTCCCAGCAGAGACAGACCGGGCGGTTGATCGCCGAAGGGTACAAGAATCTCCAGGATTCCGTCGAGGACTCTCTCCTGGCATACATCTCGGATGTCGAGGATGTCGACACAGACGAGATCTATCTCATCGACTACTAC
>Ga0315296_10003903_pt1 | contig 12357 bp, 13 predicted proteins | sample YL17G14_18_MG_FD_203921 | JGI IMG/M metagenome (GOLD analysis project Ga0315296, IMG submission 203921) | Sediment microbial communities from Yellowstone Lake, YNP, Wyoming, USA - YL17G14_18 | ecosystem: Environmental > Aquatic > Freshwater > Lake > Sediment | place: USA: Wyoming | collected... | reverse complement strand
AAAACCACCGTGCTGGAAACAGGTGAAATAAAGGTTGGCCAACTGGTGAGGTTCGCACATGGATACACAAGAGAGGACTTGGGTAGGAAAGCAGAACTCCATGTGGGTGAAAAGTGCGAGGTTGAAAGAGAACCCAAAGATGTTGATAGCAAGGAGTACCCCGACATTCGCAAATTCTCTATCAAAATCGGTCAAGTGCCGTCAATGGGCGGCAACAAGAGAGTGTCGCTTGTCGGCATAGTGAAAAAGACATTTCCCGCGTCAACTTTCGAGAGAAAAGATCTGACTCAAGGAAAAGTAATGCGATTCGCCTTGGAAGACAACACAGGCGAAATCTCGGTGGTTGTTTGGAATGAGAAAGCCGGGGAACTTGAAAACACTCTGAAAGTCGGCGATAGACTTCAGATAGTAAATGGAAAAGTCAAGAAAGCTATGGGAGGAAATCTGGAAATCAACATTGACGCAGGAACCTACTTGGGATTGATTTCAGTATTCGAGGAGTTCTCTGAAATTGCCGAGCTCAAAGAAGGAATGGGTATCGTGAATGTTGAAGGAGAAGTTGCCACAAAACCTGTCGTGAGAGACGTCAGGACTTCCAGGGGAGAAGTCATCAAGTTAGCAACGTTTGAACTGAAAGACGAAACGGGAAAGATTGTGGTTTCTGCTTGGCGAAACCACGCAGACGCCGCGGCCAGCCTCAACCAAGGCATGAGAGTGGTCATCAAAAACGTCTATGTGAAAAAAGGGTTCAGCAGCGACCAGCCCGAAATATCCACTAGAGACGACACTTCACTGATTACGACCAACTGAGCACGGGTTTTGGTGCCGGGGGCGGGATTCGAGCCCGCGACTTCTGGACACTGGACGCCTTTTTGGCCCGTTTGTTGTTCTCCAGATTATGAGTCTGGCGCCCTGGCCAGGCTAGGCTACCCCGGCGCTGTTGTCTTGCAATTTGGATTATGAAAGCCACGATTTAAGGTTATTCGGTTCTCTAACGTCTTCTTTGAAGAGTTACCTATGTTCACTTAGACTTGGCAAGCGTTGGAATGGGACTGGCATGTAACTCTTTTTTGATTTTTGACATATTGCGGAGGAAGAATTAGAGTATTGGTTGCTCTGTACAGAACAAAATAAAGTTGGGTATGGTATAATGGTCTATTTGGCTTGCTTCTGCATTTCCAACAAGTGTCTCGCAAGTGTTGAGAATGTTAGGTATCGACAGTGGATTTGGTCATCAAGATTAATCAGGAAACTGTGAAGCACGAACTTGCTTTGAGGGATAAACTGCTTCATCCAATTCTGGAAATCCGAATAATCAGAATAGTCTTTATGAAGAGAAATCACTACTCCGTTGGCATTTTCTCCCAAACCTCTTTCAATCATCACGGCCTGAGGAATTTCAGACAGTCTCTTCCCGTATTCTTCGATTAGTTTTCTCATGGCTTCCAAATCGCTGGGAGTCACGAAATCAGCAAAAGTTAAGGCACATATGTGAAATCCGAGTTTGTTGAAATCTGGAATTATCGTATACTCTCTTATTGCCCCCATTTTCCTCAGTCGCTCAGTCAATCTGCTGATGGTAGGCTGAGAAACTCCAAGCGCTTTGGCCAGTTCTCTGTCGCTTCTGTGACTGTTCTTCAATAGCTCGGCGACAAGCTTGAGTTCGATTTCCTTCACTGAAAACCACTTGCCCCATTTGTTTAGCAGATTCCATCATATAAAACCTGTGAATCTGTTGTAAGAATTGGGTCAGAGCAGACTATTCTACTTCGTGCAATGAACATTATTTGAGATGCGATTGGATGAGACTGAACCCCAATCTTCACCTATTCTTTTGGGTTTGGGAGTAAACTTGCACCAACAAGAGAACTGTCTTAAAGGAAATAGCTCAAGATGCAGAAGGGCTGACTACTGAAGAGCTTAAGCTCCTAAAGCAAATGGCCCTGGAGTCTGCGGGTAGAAAGAAGCGGACTCAATAGCCTCTTTTTTCTTTTAAACCAAGTTTTCCTATTTTCTCATATTCCTCTTTCAACTTGACTAGACCCTTTTCTACTGCATGAGATACTGAGCCATATTCTCTGTTTTATTGTCTTCGTATTGTTCTTTCAGCTTGACTAGAGCCTTTTGTATAGCATGGCTTAGGCTAGAAAACTTGAACTGTTTTCTATGGAAGTGAGTCTAAGACTGTGAGCATCAGGAAAACAACCCCAAAAGCGCATAGTAAAATCACAAATGATACGGAATAGAAAGTAACCCAACTAGCAAATGCGTCTGATATCATTAATAGCAAGAAGCTTATTAGTATAGGAGAAATCAAAAGACCCAAAGTAATCATTATGCGGTTTTTTGTCTGTCGTATTATTCCGTCTGTTCTAGTGTGAAGATTTACAGTTTCTTCAAGTCTTTCCTGCTGGTTATCTCTATCCTTTTTCAAAACGTCACGTTTCATATTCGGATTTCTTAAACAAATCTTAGAATAGTAGTAATCGGATAGATACTTGCTCTCTATGTCTTTCTCAACTATGGATGACCATTTAGGATAGATGTTCTCCATAGCTTGAAAGATGTAGTTAAGTGTAGACTGCTCAAGTGCCTGATTACGATTTTCTAGACTCTGAATTCTAAAAATCACCACAGCAAGAGCCACAGACATGAGTGCAGACATTCCTTGAATTATCGTGCCATAGATAGAGACAGCGTTACTCTTGTTGAAACTTGGTGAACCTATAAAGTAGTAAGTAATCCAGACAAGAAGGATTACTACTATGAAAACAATTACAACATTTCTGCTAACACCGTTCTTTTCACTCATTTTTGAACCCTCAATTTGCCCTTTGTCTTTGTGCAGATTTAAGACTTCTTTAACAGAAGCTTCCTCAGAGTGAGACTCAAAATCAGTGAGTCGTTTTTCTTTCTTTCTTCTGAATTCGTCAACGATTTTGCCTAGAATTCCAATGTTGCTCAAATGTCCAAGCAGAGTGAAAGAAGCAGCAAGGAACAATGACCTAAACAATTTGAAGATATAGATAGCAGGAAAGCTGTATCCTTCTATGTTTATGTCTGGAAGTGCCCATCCTACGTTGGCATAGTATAACCAAGCTACTTGAATTAGAGTCCAACCCGCATAGAGTATGGACACCACACTTGCACCCAGAAAAAACAAAGTTCCTTTGAAACCTTTGGTAAAATAGGCAAAGATTACGAGTAGACAGAATGAGGGTACAAAGCATAGAAGTATTAGTTCCCAAGATGCAATTGCCTGCCCGATTATATGTGGAAAAAGTAACGGAAAACTAAAGACCAAAACAAAGCTTGGACTCATGATTTCATTAAGCCAAATAACAAGCCATGCACCCAAGACAAAAATCAGTATGTTTCTGATTAGCGTCTGTTTTCCAATTGAAAGTCTTGGCATGAACAATAAGATAATCAAGTATGAAAGGAAAAAAACAAAATTCAGGAAATATGTTGATAATTCAAATACAAGGCAAAGGCAAATTGCCAAAATGGTTAGTATTGAAAGGTCTTTAGTTGTTTTCATCAACCTATGCCTCAACTATGGAAGGAAATTGCATTGACTTATTGATTTGTCTTTAGGTTTAACCAGAGCCTCAAATTACCCAAATCGAAAAACTATTATTCAATAAATCATCAGGGTTTACGTCTAGGCATTGGTGGGTTTGCGTGTGCGTAGATTGGGAAGAGCGATTTTCCAAAGAACACCCTTTGACTTTGAAAATAAAGGACACTGACTTATTTCTCCACGGGACTAGCTCAAAAAAGTATTTGGTTATTCAACGTACAGGTTTCTTACTCAGAAAAGTTCCAGATAGAAATTGGGGTATATCTCGAATAGGGGTATGTTTTGAGAAATACGTTAAAGATGGACAATATTGTGGTGTTGTTGACCTTACCATAAAACGTTATTGTGAGACAACTTGTAAAAAGGATGGTAGCTCAGAAGGCGTTGTATTGCTGATAAAAGGCAGAGAATTAAAGAAGCTAGCTTGTCCAATATATGGTGACTGGAACAAGAATTATCCTCTTATATACAATTCTGAAGGAAAACCTATTGACATAGATTCAGAGGCAGAACTTCTCTCAATAGTTGTAGACCGTGATATTCCTCTCAGATATTTAGAAGTAGCAAAGAGAGTGCCTTTCAAGGATGAATCTTAGCTTTAGTTCTCTATGATCTTGTCTGGTTCTGTTACTGTACTGAAAAACTTGCTTAGACACTTAACACCCCTTTTCTTTAGTACTGCTTTAGGTAACAAGGTAAGAACAAAGAACAAAGAAAAACTCATTAGGTCATTAGCTAAGGTGTACAACTTACCAGAGAAACAAGTACGCAAGGACCTTAGAAACTTGGACATATTTCTAGAACAGAAACATAGTTCTTAAGGTCCTGAGTGGTCCTTAGTTCTTAGAGAATGTGTGTCTTACATAGAATAGTTTACTCCGCTTAGTTGCGGAGTCTAGTATTATATATTAAGACACCATGCAGCATACACGAAGAAGGCAAATCGCAATGTTGGAAAGAATGGAGATAGGAGAGCACGTCAATCAAGACGAACAAGTGGAATTGAAGGAAACAGTAGAAGCCACACTGACCAAACTACGCGAGCTGAGAGAACGAGTCGCTGAACTGAAACGAAGATGCGAAGAATTCAGAGAAATGGAAGCACAACGCCTCAACAAGTCTGAGAGCAGGCTAAGATGTGACAAATGCGGGCATGCCCTCGATTCTGAAGATGAAGTCGTCATCAAAGATACCAACGGCGAAGCGAAGAGCCGCTATCACAAGGCATGTTTCCAAGCATTGTTCAAATAGCAGATGTGTTTGATTCGAGAACGGGAAAACCCTACCCCTTCACCAACTTCTCCACGGTTGAACTTTTCCCAACGTAGACTACGTTTGCCGTTCCGACGAAAATGCCGGTTTCAACGACTCCCGGAATCATCTTCAGGTCACATGCGAGTTCAGCGGGCTTCTCTATAAGTCCAAATTCCGAGTCCAGAATTACGTTCCCGTTGTCAGTTACGACAGGTCCGACCTTTCCCTTTCCTTCCCGCAGAACAGGTTTACCCTTTAGGGTTTTCAGTTTACGCATAACGAGTGGAACAGCAAGAGGAAGGACTTCTATTGGTACTGGGTGACCGTTTTCCCCGAGGATTCTGACTCTCTTGCTTTCGTCGGCTACAATAATGTTCAGTTTTGAGGAGTAGGCAACAATCTTCTCGCGTGTAAACGCTCCACCCATTCCCTTGATCAGGTTCAGTTGTTTGTCGATCTGATCAGCGCCATCAATCGTCACGTCTAGCAATGGGTGTTCTTCCAACGTTGTCGTTGGTATACCGTGTTGCACTGCAAGCATGAAGGCTTGGTAGGACGTGGGCACCCCCAAGATGCGGATTTTCTGGCTTCTGATTCTCTTTCCGATCTCTTCGATGGCAATTGCCGCTGAGCTTCCGCTTCCGAGCCCAACAATGAAGCCGTCTTTGACGTGTTTGACTGCTTCCAGAGCTGCATTTCTTTTTGCTTTTTCAGTATCCAGCGATTTAGGATTCAATTTCCATTTGCCCCAGTTTGTCCAGGACTTTTTCAACTTCAGACCGAATTCGCTCGATTCTTTTCTCAGCTTCTGTGCGTTGACTCTCGGCTTTTTGAGACGAAGGTTTCCGCTTTCTTCTCGCCTTTTCTTCGCCACCTGTTCTCTCGTCATCTTCGCCAGATGTCTCTGCCTGTTCAAGTATTCTGGGAGTGATTGTGACTTCCTTAATCGATTTGAGCTGTGCCTTGGAGCGCAGTTCATCAATCTTTGAGCTGAGATCATCGAATCTCTGACTGAAAAGTTTCATCAAATCTTCCTGCATGGTTTCAAGTTCATGCAGGGCAACCAAGGATTCGTCTTTAGCCATTGCATCCTTGACCAACATCATCCGGGCCTTGTAGGTTTCGGCCAGCCGTTCTCTCTCTTGCTCGGTTATCTTTCCCTCAGCATGAGCCTCGTACAATCGTCGAATGGCGTCGCTGAGAATCTCCCTTTCCAGATCCAGTATCCTGAGTTCATCTTTGGCGTGTGAAGCTTCGTTCACTGGAACGCTCTTGGTGACTTTAAAGGGGTAACCCCTCAGCTCTGGAATCAATTCAATATCCTCAGACTTCTTTTTCCGTCTCTTGCCCTGTCCGCGCATTGCGAAAATCACGATTGCGCAAACTACAATCACCCCTACCACGATGATTGTGATAGCTAGGGGATCAAGAGACAATGACCGATTCCCTCTCTATCTTCATTGCTCGCTGTCCATATATAATTGTTTAATCACTTCTCACGAAGAATTCTGCACAATGACGATGAAAATTCCAGTTGCACATATTATTCTTTGACAGCGAATCACAAGGATTTTCTTCGCACAACGGTAAGTGCGTGGTCAATGTTTCCTAGTCTATGTCTATTTGAGCACAAGAGCGAGGAATCAGAATATGCGACCGGCGACTATCCTGCAGAGTTTTTTTGCTTATTCGTCACGTGACCAAGACGCCGATTAGGGGGACTCTTTCAAGCACGTCTTCCGCGTGAGGAGCATGAGACATGCCTTCCGTCAGATCCTTCCCAGCAACGTGTTCGCCCTGGTGGTCACCTTCGACCCAGAGAAAGTCGTCAGAAACATCGTAGACCTTGCCTTTGTAAGCAATGTATGCTGGTCTTCCATCTTTTCCATCGTACTTCTTCAGCTCATCAAGAGTGAACTGTTTCTGAGAACTCAAAACAACACCACTGGAGAAATGGGACAGTCGTACATTTGAGATTTTCGGAAAAACCGCTGCAGCAGCGAAAGCACCACACGCCTGTGTCTCATCAAAGCATAGAAAAGAGAAAGTTTAGTTCTCCAATGCTTTGTTTCGTGAAGTCCTCCACTTCCGCATTCATGTTCGATACAAGTTCTCTGTAACGCTAGAAAATGTCTTGCCCCATCGTGAACGTCTTCACCTTCTTCATTAACGACAACAATACTGTCACTATGATAGCTCTGAAAACTAGCACGTGCGCACGAATGAAATCAAAAAAAGCTTACGATACTCAGGGCCCTAGGGGGTAGGGCCATTTTGCGCCGAAATCTCGCAAAAAAACCCAATTGCCATCTACAACGCACCAAAGTTTAGGATAGGAAGCTATCGGCTACTCACAAACATGAAAACTCGTGTAATAATGGCCCTCCCCCCTAGGGGGGTAGGGGTGTTTTTGAACGTTTTTCAACCAAAAAACGAATATGCATGCGAGCAAGTGGCGCGTGCTGAATTGGAGCCTCGGGCGGGATTTGAACCCGCGACCATTACCTTACCAAGGTAACGCCCCACCGGGCTAGGCTACCGAGGCATTTGCAAAGACAATATTGAGCAACTGTTTTTTATGTTTTAAACATTCCTGAAGCCGCGAAGCTAAACAGATATAAAAGAAGACATCGAATTCAACAGTTGATCTTTCCAGAAAAGCGGGGGTTTCCGAGCTTGGTCAAAGGAGCAAGGCTTAGGACCTTGTCGCGTAGGCGTTCATGGGTTCAAGTCCCATCCCCCGCACCACAACAGGACCTGTTTGCAGTAGTTTACCATTTGAAGAAACAGGGAAGAAAAGAAACAACATTAGTAGCCATCAGCAGAAAACTCAGATATCTAGCAAGAAACGTAGACTTGAATCAACCTGAAAAAGTCAAAGAATTCATTGCCAACCTGAACAGCGCTATGTCCACCTAATCAACTTTGACAAAGAAGATTACCTGTGCAAAGCAGCAACAACAGTGGATGAAGCTAAGGCTCTGATTGAACAGAGTTTTGAATACGTTACAGAAATAGATGGAATCAAACTGTTCAGGAAACGAAAATAGCAAAGTTTCCTTCCCTTCTTTTTCTGTCAAAACTGCACTAGGGCTCTGCCAAAAGCAATAATAGTTCTACAAAAGGTATGAATAGTGATAGTCTGTGAGAAGCTACTTACTGTTCTTGGTTCTCTTGCTACTTTCAGGCTGCTTGTTGTTTTCCAGAATCTATCAGTTTCAAGTTGAAGCTCCTACTAGTTATTCTGTTCACAACCTCAACACTGGATTGAACTACACCACAATCCAAGAAGCGATAGATGCTAATGAAACAACAGATGGGAACACAATTCTTGTTGATGCAGGTATCTATTACCAAGCAGTGACTGTCAACAAATCAATATCACTTGTTGGGGCTGATAGAAATACAACAATACTTGATGGTAACTTCACAATATACACTCTCATCAACATAACGGCAAGCAATACCAAGATCAGCAATTTTACTATTATGAGCAGCACTTTTGGAATTAGGTGGATACTTAATGTTAGCAACATTGAAGTCAGTGACAATGTTTTCACTCAGATATCTTGGGCTGGTGTCTATGCAGGATCAAACGGTAGAATAGTTGACAACTTCATGGACAACAATTCCAACTGTATTGGAACATATGGTGGAAACAACATCACCATAGTTGGAAATACGATGACTCATAGTTCAGCAGCAGCAGTAGCATTTAGTTATGCTGGCTCCACCCAACCAAACATTGTCTGGTCAAACAATTTTATCAACAACAGCAGCCCAATCTATAACTATAAATCAGCAACAAATCTCAACAGCGACTATCCTGTTGGAGGGAACTACTGGAGTGATTACAAAGGCACTGACAAATACTCTGGTCCTTATCAAAATGAGAGTGGAAGTGATGGAATAGGAGATACACCTTACATTCCTGATAACAGTACCTACAATACTGCTTACCCTGTTGATTATTATCCACTCATGCATCCCATACCAGAGTTTCCATCCTTCCTCATTCTACCACTATCCTTCATAACAACACTTATTGGAGTCATATTCTACAGAAAGAGAATGACAAGAAGCTAAGACTCTGTTTGGTCTATTTGCCTTTCAGAAGGGAAATCCTGTCCGTCGATAAGCCTTATTCCTGACAAATCACCGTTAGAACCCTTTCAGACTGCTGAGGTAAGGCTTTCAAACAGAAAACAATGCTTTTGGAAGGGATATTAGCCCTATTCTGACGTTCTTACACTATATCCTGTGTGCCTATGTCTAGGCTTGACTTAAAATTCAAACCAGCAAAGAGACAAAAGAGAGATCATAGGAGTATGTTCTTCAGATACCTACAGCTTTTCCCATTTCTTCTGATTTTCTATCTTTTGCTTGAACTCTTCTGGTAACCTCTTAAACTCTAGATAGCACCATTTCTTCTTCTATGAACCGAAACAAACAACGTGCATTGAGGGTTGAAGTATGGGTTTTCACCCATGGTTCTTTGAACGCAAACAACCGGCGCCTCTTGGACGTACTCGTGCACTGCTTCAACAGTCTTGGACACTTTACTCAGAATCTCGCGTTGCTTGGCATTCATCTGACGTTGAAGTACGTTAGGGCCTCCCACGTACACGGTGAACCAAGCACTTCGGTTCTTAACCGTGGAGACAAAGTTGTAGTTCCCATAGACGGTCCGGACACCGAATCTCTCAGCCATCCGCTTGAGTTCCTCCGCACTTGGATGGGCAACGTTATCGGCCGCACGCAAGTTTTTAACAAAGTCCAATATTTCATCGACGGGTTCCTTCAACTCGCATCTAGATTTTGCAGCAACTTGTTTCTGCGTCATTCTGCCCCACTTCTACGCTGTTGTGCTCTCATAACTCGTAGACTGTTCCAGGTATCCTTGGAAATAGTTGCACTTCTCCAACGTGTTTTGCTTCAACCAGCCAACTGACAAGTCTCTCTAACCCTACGCCAGCCCCAGCCGAAGGCTTCAGTCTTCCTACCTTCGCGAGTCTAAGTAACGTTTGATAGTTCTCCTTCCTAACGCCGCCTCTGTCCATTTTTGCAACTATTTTTCCATACTCGAATTCTCTCTTTGCCCCAGACAGCACTTCACCATATCCTGGCAAGAAGAGGTCGTAGTTGTCCCACTTGCCAGTCTCGAAATCCTCAAAATCGTAAAACTCCCGCGGAAAGTTCGTAACCCAGAAAGGCTTGTCGCACTCATAAACTACCCTCGACTCCCAATCTGTTCCATACTCTTCCTCAAGCACTTCCCTGTCAAAGACCTTGAGAGGCCCACTGAACGAAGGTAAGCTATGCCCGCCTCGTAGGTAAAAGAGTTCATCATCAACCTGCGTTCTCAGGTGTCCTATCAACCCGTAGAGTACCATGTCAACAAAGTGCCTCATTTCTTCGGAAGTGGTGTCTCTAGCCTCAAAATCAAGCTGAGTAAACTCGTAGGCATGTACGCCAGATGTTGCTCTTTCGGCCCTTTCAATCCTGACGTTAGGCGAAAGGACAAACAGTTTAGGATGAGCCAACGAACAGGCTACAAGCTTGTGAACTATCATACTGGCCGTAGGCCTGACAATTTTTCCGTAGATCTCAACTTCAACACGCTTCTCAATAGACGCATTTTGATCGGGCCAGAGTGGATCAGTTGACTGAGAGAAAACCACCGGCAGCAACCATTCAAAACCATTGGCTACGAACTCGCTACTAAGATAGTTCAACACGCTGGTGGTTACCTTCCCGATAACTCGCTTCCTCTGCAACTCAGTTTCTGTGACCTCTTCCAGAGGACGGGGCAACTTGCCCAGTTTGACCTTTCCGATGCTCAAACTTTTTTGATGCGATCTGTTTTTTTCGCTCATGTGTTTTCCTCCAACATATTCCATCCTGTTCTGCGGAGATATCCCGTGCTAATACGCACACGTATAGATAAATTTTTTATAATATTCAGTATAATTGTTTCAAAAAAGACAACCTTTTATAATCGATTATTGTAATATTTACAATCATGGAGATAAAACTCGACGTCAAAGACTTGGAAATTCTGAGGTTATTGCAGGAAGACTGTAAACTAACAGCCAGAGAAATTGCCAAGAAAATCGGATCGCCGATAACAACAGTATTCGCTAAGACCAAACGCATGCAACAACTCGGAGTCATAAGAGAATACAGAGCAATCCTCGATCAGCACAAACTCAACTATGGTACAACGGCTTTCATTCTGGCCTCAGTCTCTTACGGAACGAAAAACAACGACAACGCCCTGACACAAAGAGACATAGCCAAGGAAATAGCCAAGTTTCCAGAAGTCCAAGAAATCCACATCATCACCGGCGATTGGGACTTGTTGATCAAACTCAAAGGCAAAGACGTTGACACGCTTGGAAGAATCGTCATCGACAGACTAAGACTCGTGAAAGGAATCGAAAAAACCCTAACGTGCATGGTCTTCGAAACCTGCAAGGAAACAACAGAAATTCCCATTGAAGTCCGAAAGAAGTCAGTTTGATAATATTACAGCCTTCGTTTCTTATCGCTGCCACGCTGAGGACACTTAACCGTCTAGCCAATCCTCTACTACTATCAGACATGCGAGATTCTTGCATCACTTTTCTGCTCACATTCTTGGGCTCAACTTCAGTGAAGTATATGGCAATTCGCTCTAGATGATATCAAAAATGGAAACTGTTCTTGCATACATCATCAGACTTCCCTTGCCAGACAAAACGAGTTCAAAAACACACCGTGGATTCATCAGTGAGCGTACAGAGCCCACAGTTCTCTACATCAATTGCAGAATCGAAAGCCTTGTGCAACTTGCACAACAAGCCCTTAGCCCTTATCACTTTGCAGATACCGCAGTACCTCAAAATCAGGTCTCGGCGCGAAAGATTGCCTTCGGCTAATGATTTAGCCATGTCAGACACCAACCGTTTGATATGTTCGTCGTTCTCAAAATCTATCGCTCTGCCTCTCATGTTTCTACCATATAGGCTTATGGCAGGCTGACTAACCCTGAGAAGCTTGGCAACGTCAACCTGTCTCAGACCGTCAACCGTCATAAGCTCCTTGGCAACCATCGCCCTGACCACAGGCAGGACGCATTTCACGGCAACTTCGCACGGAACGGACATTTACACTTACTTCCGATGAATTAGTGTAGAAAGGCATAAATATACTTTATTACGATTGTAATATCCACTTAAGGGTGAAAAGAATGAATTGGAGAAACATTGCTGAACTCTCCAGAGACGTTTACTGGGTGGGCATAAGAGACTGGAACAGAAGACTCTTCGACGCACTCATCCCGCTACCCAGAGGAACAACCTACAACGCATATCTCGTTGTGGGAAGCCAGAAGAAAGCGTTAATCGACACCGTGAACCCAGGCTTTGAAAAAGAATGGATAGAGAAAATAGCAAAGGTCGTAGATCCGAGCGAAGTCGATTACGTCGTGATGAACCATGCAGAACCAGACCATGCGGGATCAATTCCTCACATAATGT
>Ga0315296_10003902_pt1 | contig 12360 bp, 9 predicted proteins | sample YL17G14_18_MG_FD_203921 | JGI IMG/M metagenome (GOLD analysis project Ga0315296, IMG submission 203921) | Sediment microbial communities from Yellowstone Lake, YNP, Wyoming, USA - YL17G14_18 | ecosystem: Environmental > Aquatic > Freshwater > Lake > Sediment | place: USA: Wyoming | collected... | reverse complement strand
CGGAAAGGCCTTCACCGGCAGGACCCCTATTGTCTCAGATGCATTCCGCAAGTGATGGGTGCTGCGCGCGATGCCATCGAGTATGCTTCAAGAACGATCGAGATGGAACTGAATTCTGCAAACGATAATCCGCTGATATTCCCGGAAGATCGCGCTGTTCTCTCCGGCGGCAACTTCCATGGACAGCCAATAGCGATTGTTCTCGATCTTTTGGCGATTGCACTAACCACGGTAGGGAATTTTATCGAAAGAAGAATAGCGAGACTACTCGATCCAAACCTAAGTCTGGGGCTACCTGCTTTCCTGGTTCCCAGTACGGCGAAGGCGGGGTTGAACTCAGGTATGATGACTGCTCAGTACTCCGCCGCTGCACTCGCGTCCGAGAACAAGATCTTGGCCCACCCTGCCAGTGTAGACTCGATTCCGACTTCGGCCGACTTTGAGGACTTTGTCAGCATGGGCCCAGCAGCGGCCCTGAAATTGGCGCGAATAGCCGAGAATCTCCGCCTGCTCGTGGCCATTGAGCTTCTTTGCGCAGCTCAGGCCGCGGAGACCCGAGGGGTCGCAAATCTCAGTCGCGCCAACGTCGTGACCCATGAAATCATACGGAAACTTGTTCCGAAACTCGAAAAAGACAGAGAACTCTCAAATGACATCGAGAAGCTTGCCCGGCGTCTAAGAAATGGAGGATTCTCAGTAGCTAACGTTCCTTGAGTATTGGATGCCATAATGCCAGAGCCGTGTAGGGCTATCGCGTGGAAGTGTAGACCTTCGGCACCATTTGTTGACATAGTAACTGACTCTGCCTTCAGTCCGTATCCCCGAAAGCACCCTTGCTTCAGTGAGCAATCTCAAGTGATAATTTGCCAGCTGCTGACTCAGCACAAGACGTCTGGCGATGGCAGCCTCATTGATGCCGGGCTCGCCCTCGACCAAACGGAGAATGGAGTCACGCAGTTCTACCGAACGAGACTTGACGCAATAGTTAGGAGCAAGACAGTAGAACCTCTGCCTGGTTCCTTCTCTAACAGACCGCAGAATGCCTGAAGCCTCGAGATCCGAAAGACGCGCCGCCACGTCGAAAACAGTGCTGCGTGCCGCTGATTTCAGGTCGGAAAGCGTAAGGCCAGGTCGTCGCGCTATCTTTTGAACAAGCTTCATGTCAACGCTTGAAGATCGTCTCCTGGCTGAACTCTTTCTTGATCGCGCGACGGCCCCTCTCCATCGTACCATGAGATAGGTTCCTACCTCGGTGTCCAGCCCCGCTAGCACCGAGGAGATGACGAGCAAGGTCAACAGAGTAGGAGCAGGGTTGTTTGGAGTAACTGGTCTTGCAGCTTCGACTATTCCTTCTCGCGACACCACATAGACTTGACCGTTATCAAGAACTACGGCTGCAATCATTGATAGGTAGAAATCCTCCTGCTTCTCCTCGGAAGGCCGGGTCGTACCGCTGAACCTGGCGTAGTGGAAGCTTTGTGCGCTTGCGCGGATTGGCCTTGGACCGGTCAGATCGTCCCCGCGGTCTATCCACAAGAGGTGGAGGTTTCCTTGGTAGTCTACTGTCATCGACTCAATTTCGGCTAAGCGTCTTGAAGGTGTCTCAAGTTCGCTCAATGTAGCGTTCCTTTTTGGCGATAACCTTGCGACGTAGACGGTAGACCCACTTTGCGCTGAGTCGTCGTGGACCCATCCTATCGCGACATCACCACTCAAGGTCGCCGCTAGTGTCAGCTTGTCGACAGTTCCAGTAACGTTACCCACGTCTTGGGTCCTAATGATGTTCTGCGGTAGAACAACACTTGAGTACATGATTTGGGATGAGACGGCCGACAATTCTTGAACCCATGCAAAGTGGAGACTGTTCTGATCAGGTGCCGTGACAACCTTCAGCATTCTCGAGGCACCTGTAACGAGCGCAACTGGTACGCGCGTCAAGTTGAGCGTTCCATCGTTTACAACCAATGTTCCGTAGTACAGCGCGGAGAGGACTTCGGAGGAATCTTTTCGAAGGACTTCGCCCCATGCGACATAGAGTTGAGACTCATTCCTTGAAGTAACCGATGCTGTGGCAGAATCAGCTCGGAAGCTTAGAAGCAGGATCGGAGAAGGCGAGAACGTTTCGCCGGAATCAATCCTCTGATACCAGACTTCCTTGAGCAAGGGTTGTCTCTCAGTCACTCCCGACTGTCCTGCAGTACTAGTATCGCCAAGTGACTCGCCTAGCCATACGATGTGAACGTTGTCTGATGCATCGATCGTCATGTCAAGCGAGTAAACTCGGGCATAGTCGCCGACGAGGCGCGCTGTCCTCGCAGTCGTAGACTCCGGGTCGTATACTGAGTACCACAGACTCACGTCTCCAGACCCAGCAAGTCCATTGCTATTCTCTACCCAAGCTGCGTGAATTCGCCCCTTTGAGTCCGCAACCACCGCAATTTCAGTCGCACCAATCGCCGGAGAAATAGTGGAAGTCAGTTGAAGTCCCTGCGACATGGCGAAGGCTTTGGGAGTGTATGTGAGGACGAGCACGAGAATCACTAGGCAGACGGCGACCCGTTTCATGGAATTGCGGTTGTCTCGTCGCGGCGAGCCTCTTCTCCGTCTGGTTGGTTCGCTCGAGAAGATTTCGAATACAGCAACGATTCCGTAGACTAGAACCGCGATGGTGAGAATCACCGTAGCAAGAGCAACCAAGAAGAGCCGGCCCTGCTCTTCACTCACTATTCCTAGTCCTCGCATCCAGCGGGGCAGCTCAAGAACCCCAGACGCCTGCAGGATCAGTTGGACTATGCTAAGCGCCAAGATCGGAGCAAGGATGATTACACCTATCCAGAAGAACAGTTTCCAGTTCCGCAATACGCTAGGGTGGTCACTCATTTTCGCTGGGGACACTCGGATTGGGGCGGTTTCGGCCTGCAAGCTCGGCTTCGTCTTGGGTGCACGAGAGAACACTATGAACGTTGAAAGGTCGCTACGTAACTCGCGAATACGACGTGCTGCCAGGCTCCAGTCAACAAGCCTGCCCTTCTCCAATAGCTCTCGAGTCATTAGGAATGCCATGAGCGCAGTGATCCATAGGATCCAAGTGAATTCGATGATGCCATAGAACTGGATGAGGTGATACAAACCAAGCACGACTTTCAAGGCAGCAAGAAGGGACATCCCGACGAGGGGATATGTTCGTGGTCGGCCCGACAATAGCACCACACAAGATCCTAGGAAGGCGGCTCCCAGAAATGTCACAACGATATTCCCTATCAACCACATTGAACCGAGACCCATCTCGAACAAGGATCTGATGAGCGGGTTCACCTCCCCCCCCAGCCCACGCTGATCAATCCAGACTGATGTATATCCCGAGTCCAGGGCCGCCAGAACCGTGAGCGCAAAGACGACAATACGAGTACTGGTCTCTTTCCACCAAGCACTCAGAATCGTGCGGGGCAGGATCGGATCAGTCAATGTTCGCTCACGCGGTGCTAGTCGTCGTAGGATTAGGTGCGGGACAAATTAATGATTTCACAAGTGAACAGGGCCTGCTCACGGGCCTCGACGGTCGAATTGCCGGGCCCAAGACCGTCCCCGTTTGCAGAATGCGCCCCAAGCAATCCCCATTCGACCGCACTAGTACTATGCCTCTTCATCATGGGCCAACCTAGCGGGCATGCTCGCAGACTCGTGACATCGCCAATCAAGTCCGGTCAACTCCGAGGCGCTCTCCGAGACGACATCTTCTCAACAACCGACCACTTGCCAGAAGACTGCGTACGGCATAGGATGTCTTGTACAATCTTCGAGACTATTTAAGCGGAGAGATTTTTTGTGTCTTCCCGGGAGGACTTTCCCTGTGCGCTAGCATAGGTTTACCTTACAAGTTATATAATTTGTACTTCGTCCCTTGTGCCAAGAAAGCCGCCTGGGACTCGACCTGCGAGTTCCTGGGCTTTCTGATACAAGAAGTGAAAAAGAAAATGACCGAAAAGAAACCATCTGGAATGAACAAAAAAGCACTAGCAGGCCTAGTCATACTCGTAATACTTGTCATCGCCGGCGTTGGCGGATACTACTACATGTATCTGCCTTCTACGAGACCCATGGTACCGAACCCCGACACGTTCGTATTCACGACGTTTGGTGACGTGGACAAGATGGATCCCGCTGTCGCATACGACACAGCCAGCGGAGAAGTCATTGAGCTGACATTGGAGACTCTCGTCTACTACAAGCTACCGGGATCGACCACCGAGATTGCGCCCAAACTCGCTAAGAGCTGGGAAATCTCCCCGGACGGCCTGGTCTACACCTTCCACCTAGACGAGCGAGCCAAGTTCAACGATGGAACCCCAGTCACCGCCGAAGATGTCAAGTACACATTCGACAGGGCGGTGCTGATCGGAGACCCTGACGGCCCTGCGCCCACACTGATGATGCATATCAAAGGAGCAGCAGACTACCTCACCTGTGAGACTTGTTGGGGGACCACCGAAGACGCCGCCGTTCAGGCGTACCTGAACGCAGGTGGCGTCAAAGTCATAGACCCCTCGACCGTCCAGTTCACCCTTGATGCTCCATACGCGCCATTCCTTTCGACACTAGCCTACATCTCAGGAGCCGTAGTCAACATGAAACTCGTGGAAGCCAATGGCGGACTGACGCCGGGCTTCTACAATGACTGGATGAACCAGCACGCGACCGAAGTAGGCTCTGGCCCATACAAGCTAGTCGAGTGGACACCTAAGCAAAGAGTGGTCCTCGAAGCGAACCCGAACTACTGGGGAACACCGCCCACGTTGAAACGGATAATCATCAACGAAGTCGACGAAGTCGGCACAAGAGAACTAGCTCTGTTCGCTGGAGATTCCGACGCGATTACTCTGCCCGCCACAAACCTCTATGACGTGATCGAGAAAGACCCCTGGCTCAATGAGGGGAAGATCGTGCCTCTCAAGAAAGGCATAAACGTCAGCTTGGACCCGACATACACAGTATCGCCGAACTTCGGAATGAATTTGAACTGGAAAGACGAGGTTACCGGCGCGATCCCCTTTGCCAACAAAGACTTCAGATACGGCTTCTCTTACGCGTTTGATTACAAGACCTTTATCGAAACGGTCTCCAACAGTGCTGCAATTCAAGGCGTTGGACCAATTCCACCCGGCATGTTCGGCTACAATGAAGCGTTGGTCAAGTCTCTGCAGTTCTCCTACAGCCCTGAGAAAGCAAAGGAATTCTTCCTCAAGGCGAAAGACGCTGGCGCGTACGGTGACGGACAAAAGATTACACTGTACTACAACACTGGGAACGAAGCTAGAAGGAGAGGATGTCTTCTTCTCAAGGACTCGATCGAGGCGCTGGGCGTCGGATTGTCCATCGATGTCCAAGAATTAGACTGGCCCACATTCCTAGCCGCAATGAGGGATCTGACGCTGCCAATCTTCTTTATCGGTTGGGCTCCTGACTTTGCTGACCCAGACGACTACGTTCCCGTCTTCGCAAACGGCGAAACCGGGACGTTTGCCCGAAGACAAGGCTTCGACAACCCAGAGATGAACGCGAAGATCAGCCAAGCGGCTGTGGAACCCGACCCGGTGAAGCGGCAAGCACTGTACGACGAAATCATCACTTGGCTGTTCCAAGAGGCCTACACGATCTGGGCGGCAGTGCCGCTCAACATCCACGTCAGTAGAGACTGGGTGAAGGGCTGGTTCTACAACCCAATGTTCAGCGGAACAGATATCGCACAGGCAGCCTACGGCATGTACAAAGAGGAACGCACAGACCAATTGGCTATCACCATCGAGCCGCTCGCTCCTCTCATAACAGCGATGGTGCTTCCGGCACTTCCGAACTATGCGCGCAAGAGCACATAGTTCCCCCTTTCTTTTTTTCATTTTTTCACACAGCTTATTAGCGTCGATTACGTTGACCGTTGTTCTGGTGGAGGGCTCTGAAGCTTCGTCACTACGTGATAAGACGCCTTCTCCTGATGATTCCCGTTCTGATCGGCGTCTCGATGCTGACGTTCACACTCTCTCACGTCATTGGCGACCCGGTGGCTGCCTACATAACGAGCCAAGAGGTCAGGCTTTCTGAGGAACAGCTTCAGAGAATTGTCCAAGCGCATCACCTCGATGATCCTCTCTACCTACAGTATTTCTATTACCTCTCTGACCTATTGCGCGGCGACTGGGGAATTTCTAGGACGGATTCAGATAGGCCTGTAGTTGAGTCGATTCAGCGGTATTTTCCGGCTACCGCGGAACTTACAATGGTCTCGATGATCTTAGCCTTGGCATTGGGGATTCCGATCGGCATTATCTCCGCTGTCAGGAAAGACAAGCCGGTCGACCATGCCACTCGCATTTTCTCGCTCACCGGAGTTTCTATGCCCGTCTTTTGGCTCGCACTTCTCCTTCAGTACGCATTCTACTATCAGCTCAAATTCCACAATTTGCCGAACCTTCCGTCGAGCGGGAGAGTGGATCAGTTTGTCTGGCTTGCTCACCCGCTCAAGATCATCACTGGACTCTACACTGTTGACAGCCTCATGACCGGCAACTTCGCCGTGTTTTTCTCTGCTCTTGTCCATCTGGTTCTGCCAGGGTTTGCGCTGTCGTACATTTTCATGGCCGTTTTCGTCAGAATGATGAGATCGAGCATGCTTGAGGTGATGCGTCAAGACTACATCACCCTTGCACGCTCAAAAGGACTATCCGAACGGGTCGTGATCTATAGACATGCATTGCGCAACGCAATGATTCCCACGGTGACAGTTGCCGGACTCGCCTTCGGAGGACTGCTAGCAGGTGCAGTTCTGACGGAGACCGTTTTCTCTTTTCCCGGCATTGGACGCTGGTCGACCAGCGCGATAGTCCGAGATGACATAGCCAGCATCATGGGTTTCATGTTGATTATTGCGGTTGTTTACATGCTCGCGAACCTGATAGTAGATCTTCTCTACGGTTGGATTGACCCGAGGATCAGACTAGGGTGATCTCGGTGCAAAAGTTGTCACAGTCGCAAGAAAACGCAGCGGCAAAGTCGCGGACCTGGTGGGAGGAGAAGGCTCCTCAGATAAGAGAACTGAGATTCACGCTGCATCTTCTCAGACAAAGCCCACTAGTAGTCATGGGCTTCGCTCTGATTGGACTCTTCATCGCCGTCGCGATCTTTGCACCTTGGATCGCTCCCCACGGCGGCGAGGAAAGATTCTGGAAACTCGCTCAACAACCACCAAGTTGGGAGTTTCCCTTCGGAACAGACACAACCGGAGGCGACATTTACAGCAGAGTAATCTGGGCGGCGCGTTTGGACCTGGCGATCGCCTTAACGGTCGTCATATCCGCGATCCTCATAGGATCAGTTCTGGGATCGGTATCCGGGTTCCTAGGTCGTGCTTTCGACGAGATACTCATGAGAATTACTGACGTATTCCTAGCCTTCCCGGCTTTGATACTCGCGATGGCCGTCGCTGCCGCTCTTGGCCGTAACCTAACAAATCTCACGATCGCACTCATAGTGGTCTGGTGGCCCACCTACGCTCGCCTAATTAGAGGCCAAGTGCTGACTGAGAAGGAGAAACTCTACGTGGACGCTGCGCGAGCGGTTGGCGCAAGCCCGACACGGATCATTTTCCGTCACGTGCTACCAAACTCGATATTCCCGATAATAGTTCAAGCGACACTTGACCTTGGTGGTGTAATACTGACTGCTGCAGGCCTGAGTTTCATAGGCTTTGGAGCAGGTGCCGGGGTTGCAGAATGGGGAATGATGATCGCTGATGGACGGAGCTATCTGTTTCAGTCTCCGTGGATTGCGACGTTTCCGGGACTTGCGATTCTGCTCTCGTCGCTTGGACTGAACCTAGTTGGAGACGGTTTGAGGGACGTCCTCGATCCCAGACTGAGGAGGTAGTGCACATTGCCGGAGATCATTCTGAGTATTCGCAACTTGAAGACGTACTTCTATACGTACGCAGGAGTAGTCCGTGCACTAGAGGGGATCGATCTTGATGTTTACAAGGGTGAGACGATCGGTCTTGTCGGGGAGACCGGGTGCGGCAAATCAGTCACTTCGCTCTCCATAATGCGCCTTGTTCCGGATCCTCCGGGTAGGATAGTGGGCGGGGAGATCATCTTCAAGGGCGAAGATCTTCTCCAGAAGTCTGAGGAAGAGATGCGAGCCATACGAGGAAGCCAGATCACAATGGTTTTCCAAGATCCGATGACTTTCATCAACCCTGTGCTAACAGTCGGCGAGCAAGTCTCGGAAGTCATAACACTTCATCAAGACCTCGCCCGTGAGGCCGTTCAAACCAAGATAGATGAGATTCAGGAGAAGATCGCGCGAATCGACCCGTCGTCTCCTGACCGCCAAGTGCTAATGGAGCGTATCAAGGAACTGGAAGCCATCAAAGAGCATCCACCCAAGCCTTCAAAGGGAGAGGTCAAGAAGGCCGCCTTGCACAGGACGATCGACGTATTGAAACTCGTGCAGCTTCCCAATCCGGAAGACGTGGTCAGACAATATCCTCACGAGCTTAGCGGCGGCATGCGACAGAGAGTCATAATTGCAATGGCTCTGTCCTGCAGCCCGGACCTGCTCATCGCGGACGAACCGACGACGTCGCTAGACGTGACAATCCAAGCCCAAATTCTTGCACTTCTGTCCGAGCTGAAAAAGAAGATTGGATCGTCAGTTCTGATAATCACTCACGACATGGGAATCGTTGCTGAAACCTGTGACAGAGTGGGTGTGATGTACGCAGGCAATATTGTCGAGATTTCGGAGACCAAAGCGCTCTTCAAGAAACCGCTTCATCCGTACACTCAGGGTCTGCTGAGGGCAATTCCTAAGCTACATGAGGATGTCAAAGATCTCGAGATAATCCCAGGTTCCGTTCCAAATTTAATCCATCCGCCCTCAGGCTGTCGGTTCCATCCCCGCTGTCCGTTCAGGATGGAGATCTGCGACAAAGAGTTCCCGCCGATGGTGGAAACCACCCCCGGACATTCGGTGGCATGCTACCTCTACCCGGAGAAGAAACACTGAGAGGCAGATTGTCTTGACAGAGAACATCCTCGAGGTCAAATCGCTGAAGATGCACTTTCCCATCCGAGGTGGCGTCTTCGGCCGAGCAGTGGGGTATGTCTACGCAGTAGACGGAGTAGACTTTGCAGTGCAGGCCGGAGAGACAATGGGGCTCGTGGGAGAATCCGGATGCGGAAAAACAACTGTTGGCAGGTGCATTCTCAGACTCACAGAGCCCACCGACGGCGACGTAATCTTCGAAGGAAAGAACATCATGGACCTCAAGCCCAACGAAATGACCAAGACTAGAGCGAAGATGCAGATTGTCTTTCAAGATCCCTACGCTTCCCTCAACCCCCGATGGACTATCAAAGACATAGTTGGCGAGTCGCTGCTGCTAAACAAGATCGCGTCCGGCGAAACCCTAAGGAGGAAAGTGCTCGACCTTCTCACGCTCGTGGGTCTGAGCGAAGATCACATGAACCGTTTTCCCCACGAATTCAGCGGGGGACAACGACAGCGTATTGGCGTGGCGAGAGCTCTGGCGTCCACTCCCGATTTCGTCGTGTTGGATGAGCCGACTTCATCTTTGGACGTATCCGTTCAGGCCCAGACCTTGAACCTGTTGAAGACTCTACAAGCCAACCTGAAACTGACTTACCTCTTCATTTCTCACAACTTGAGCGTGATCAAACACGTCAGCGATCGGATAGCAGTCATGTATCTTGGGAAGATAGCAGAGGTGGGTCCGCGGGACGAGCTTTTCAAGAAGCAGCTTCATCCATACACTCAGGCTCTCTTCATGGCAATCCCGATTCCTGACCCGACTTATCATAGGCGACGCGTGGTTCTGAAAGGCGATGTCCCAAGCCCCGCAAATCCCCCTACTGGCTGTCGCTTCCACCCGAGATGTCCAATAGCTATTGAGAAATGCTCGAAGGAAGAACCGGAACTGATCGAATACGGTTCGTCGGGCCATATGGCAGCCTGCCATCTCGCTGGCCAACAGATCTAGCAGAAACTTGACTCGAAGCGGTCATACTTGCAGTCGGAGGAAGATGAACGAAACCGTGCTCGTCAAAGACCCTCCCCCAGACTGCAATGGAAAGACTACGTGGCATTGACAATAGCTGCACTCGAGTCGACGTTCCTGCCGATTCTCATTATCATGTTGACGTTGGTAGCATTGACAATACTGATTGTGCATCTCGCCGGACTCTGAACCCTGGCCAGAGAGAGTCAAATTGACCGACAAGGCCAACCCTGGTTGGTACATATTCGCAAAGACGCCGCTATTCGAACTTATGACAGCCATTATCATTGTCGTTGCGCATAGTCTGATCGCGCCGAAACCAAGGATCGCATCCGATGCCCTGTTCCTGGAGGGCGTCACGCTCTCAGTCATGGGAGCGCTTCTCGCATGCATAACCTCTGACAATCCTGCCTTTCACTATTCTAGAAAGGCAGGAAACGAGACTGGTGCACATCAGCAGGCTTCGATCAAGCGAGGATCGTTCAGATCGCTGTTGACGAGAAAAAACGGTTACAGAATCCTGTTCATAGGACTGATTCTCGTCGGAGCAGCTGTCGTGGTTGGCGAGTTGTTCACAAGGCCAGCAGGCTGAGTAGTCCCGCATACTAATCCGACACCCTTTTCTCTCAAGGAGGAGGCAGTCTATCGGGGCGATGATGAGAGCTGGTATTGGAGACGCGTGTGATCGTTGAAACCAGAACCGAGCCCTGTCTTTGAGTGACGCTCTGATCGACCACAACGTTTATTTTGATTCCGAAGGCTGAGATCGAAAGACTCTGCTACCGGTCCTCTGGAGCAAGCTACGGCTCGCAACCAGAAGGTACAGGTCGTCTTGAGGAAAAGTGGATGGGGCTACGAATACGAGTTCAGAGAAGAGGGCGAGGCGGCACCGTATTCAGGGCACATATCTATCGGAGAATCGCACCTGCCTGCTACCCTCCACTGACACCTGTGGACACTGTAGGACGCGTCGATGGCACAATTGTTGATATCATGCACGACCCAGGCCGCGGGTCACCGTTAGCCTTTGTGCAGTTCTCCGACGGAAAGTCGTGTTGCCTCAACGCTCCAGAAGGGATCTTAGTCAGCCAGACAGTTTCCCGGGGCGCCGAATCACCCCCCGAGATCGGCAACATACTCCCAGTAGGCAAGATACCTGAAGGAACGATGATCTGCAGTATTGAGAGAGAACCGGGGGACGGCGGCAAGATAGCAAAAGCCTCAGGCAGCTACGCGATGGTTGTCGCACATAGACCAGGCAAAACGGAAGTACGGTTGCCTTCAGGAACCTCCGTTTCTCTTCCGGACAACTGCAGAGCCACCATCGGTGTCGTGAGCGCTGCAGGCCGCACTGAGAAGCCGTTCATGAAAGCTGGAACAAGAAGAGCTTGGCTATTGCCAAAAGGAAGATTGTGGCCTATCACGAAAGGGCAAGCCATGGTCTCCGCTTCGCACCCGCATGGTGGCGGCCGCCACAAACACGCTGGCAAGCCTACAACTGTTTCCAGGAACACACCCCCGGGGCGAAAGGTAGGGCTAATAGCGGCGCGACAGAGTGGCCGGTCGAAGAGGAGAATCCGAACGGAGTAGAACTAAGTTGACACTGCTGGACCCTCTTGCCAATGCGCTCTCCACCATCAGCAACAACGAACGGAGACACAAGCGTGAATGCCTATTGTGGCCCGCGTCGAAGTTGATGGGTCAGGTCTTACGGGTGATGCAGAAGAACGGGTACATTGGGGAGTTCGAGTATATCGATGATGGAAGATCTGGCAAGTTTAGAGTCCAGCTTCTTGGTCGCATCAATAGTTGTGCTGTGGTGAAGCCTCGTTACTCTGTGAAGTCAGGCGGCATAGAGGATTGGGAGAAGAGGTTCCTGCCTTCAAGGGAAGTCGGGTTGCTAATCATGAGTAGCCCCGGTGAGATCATCTCACAACGCGACGCAAAGGACCGCAAGGTCGGCGGCAGACTCCTTGCCTACGTATACTAGTTGATTGACAAGAGTAGACCGAAAATGGCTAGAGGCTCACAATACAACCTCGCGTACCGAAGAAGAAGGAACGCGAAAACCGACTATGCAATGAGAAGACGACTCGTCCTATCAGGCTTGCCAAGATTGACTGTCCGCCCTGCGAACAAGCACATTACGGTCCAAGTGATTGAAGCCAAAGCAACGGGCGACATAGTACTCGCCTCCGCGCATTCATCTGAGCTGAAGAAATACGCTTGGAAGGGCGCGGGAGGAAACGTTCCCGCAGCATACCTCACCGGACGCTTGGCAGGGTACCGAGCCA
>Ga0315296_10003901_pt1 | contig 12364 bp, 13 predicted proteins | sample YL17G14_18_MG_FD_203921 | JGI IMG/M metagenome (GOLD analysis project Ga0315296, IMG submission 203921) | Sediment microbial communities from Yellowstone Lake, YNP, Wyoming, USA - YL17G14_18 | ecosystem: Environmental > Aquatic > Freshwater > Lake > Sediment | place: USA: Wyoming | collected... | reverse complement strand
CTTGGGCTACTGCCAGGCTTGGTTAGCGGGATCCCCTGAGCACATAACGGGCAATTCTCAGGGGCGTAGGTTGGGATGGAAACCCGGTGGCAACTGAAAAGGGGAACGCCTCCGAAGGAAGTATCGGAGTCCGCAAGGCGGACAAGAGCAACCCCCCCTTGGGAGCGGTCGATCAGCACCGCCGCTCCGATGACTTGGCCGCCCTGCCTCTTCACTAACTGAATCACTTCCAGGAGCGAGGCTCCCGTGGTCAATACATCGTCAACGACGAGCACCCTTTGCCCAGGATTGATGGAGAGCCCGCGCCTGAAGTCTCTCCCCTGGCCCACTCGCCCTTCGGCTCTGCTCAGGACAGGCTCGGCATAGATGCTGCGCACCCCCAATTGCCTCGCCACCTCAAAGGCTATGATCATGCCACCCAATGTGGGGCCGGCGACCAGTTCGGCCCCTGCTCCTTCGAAGTGCTGGGCGATCAGCTTGCACAGCCGCTCGGTATGATGAGGGTTGTTGAGGATCCGGAACTTCTCCCAATAGGTGGCTGAGTGAAGCCCGGAGGCCAGCTCGAAATGGCCCTCAAGGATCGCCCCTGCCTCTCTAAATAGGTCCCCAACCTCTTGTGACAAGGGGCTCCTTTCAATCAATCTTCAGCATAGGAGTAGCTAGGGAGGATATGCCAATCGCCTAGCGGCCAGTAGCAGAGCCATGCCTCGCCGATGATATTCTCCTGGGGCAGCATCCCCCACCTGCGGGAATCGCTGCTATGGTCGCGATTGTCTCCCAGGACAAAGTAGCAGCCTTGGGGAACGTTGGTGCGAGGATAGGGCTCATTGGTCCCTATTATATAGGGCTCATCCAGTGGGAAGGTGTCACCCTCAGTATCGGTGATATAGACCTTGCCCTCTTTTATCTCCACCCATTCCCCGGGCAAAGCGATCACCCGTTTGACGAGATTCCTCTCAGGCTCTTGAGGGGAGTGAAATATGATCACATCACCCCGCTGGGGATCGCCAAACCAGTAGTTGGCCTTAATGACCAGCAGGCGTTGCCCGTCGAGGAGGCTATTCTCCATGCTGTAACCCTCCACCTGACAGCTCTCCAATGTGAGCTGCACCGCAAGGAAGATGCACAGCGCCAAGAGAAGGGTTAATACAACCTCGCGAAGTGTAGCCCTCATCTACCCTCGGTTAATTATAACCTATCTATCGAACCTCTTCCAGTCCATGGCTTGCTTGGAGAAGGAGACGCTATCTGGTAGAATATGCCCGATGGCAGAGGATGAGCTTATCCAGCGCAGTAGAGAGGGCGACGTTGACTGCTTCAATCAGCTCGTAGAGAGGTATCAGCGGGAGGTATATAACCTCTCTTTGAGGATGCTGGGTAACGCCCAGGCCGCTGAAGATGCCACTCAAGATGCCTTTATCGCCGCTTTTAAAGGCATAAGCAAGTTCCGGGGCGGCAGTTTCCGGGCGTGGCTGTTTCGCATTGCCGCCAATGCCTGCCGCGATCAGCTTCGCTCCCTTCGCCGTCGCCCCACTACCTCCCTAGACGCCCTGCCCCTCGAGCTCGAATTGGACCGACATACCCCATCCCCGGAGGAGTATGCCCTGAGCCGGGAATTGGGAGAGGAGATCAGGAGGGCTTTGTCGGCCCTACCCGCCGACCAGCGGCTGGCGGTTATCCTTCGCGATATACTGGGGCTCGACTATGATGAGATCGCCCAGGCCACTGCTAGCTCGCTGGGCACAGTGAAGTCCAGGATCAGCCGAGGGAGAGCCAGGCTTCGCCACCATCTGGAGCAATATCGGGAACTTTTCCCCTAGAGATTTCGTCTTTATTATCGGGATGTTTAAGAGAAAGAGCCAGTGTCAACAACTGAAAGGGATGCTTTCCCCATATATCGATGGCCAGCTTAGCCCCACAGAGGTGAGCAGGATAGAGGGCCACATCCAGGGTTGTGATGCCTGCCGTGGTGAGCTTGAGTCCCTGAGGGCCACGGTGAACCTGCTTCATCGGGTGCCCATGGTTTCGCCGCCGCGCTCCTTTACCATCGCTGAGGTAGTGCCGAAACAGCGCGCTGTTGCCTTGGGCGCACTGCGCCTCGCCACCGCCGTCGCCGTCATCCTCTTGACGTTTCTCTTCGTCGGCGATGCCTTGCACCTCTTTGATGGCGGGCTTATCGCCGAGAGATACATCCCACAGGCCACCCCCGCCGCTGATGGCGTCTTGGACACAGGAGGGAAACCTGCTGAGGGCCAAGGATATGTCTGGCCGGTGCGCCAGACCGAGTTGGCCCTGGCAGGGGTGGTGGTAACTTTGGCCGGGGCGACGGCGATTTTGTGGCAAAGGAAGAGACGGGGTAAAAAGGCCCTGGGGGCTAACTAGACCGAGAAAGGAGGTCGATGAGAAAGAGGTTAGTGATCCTTGGCTTAGCATCGTTAGCCGCTATCACCGCGTTCGGTTATATCCGCTATAGACGTAGAAAGGAGGCTTAGCATGAAAAAGGGTCTTTTGCTGGCAGTCGGTTTGCTGGTTGCAGTGGCCCTGCTGGGGGCAGTGGGCTGCGCTTCATCAGGTGCCAATGCCTCACCCTATGGAGCGACCCTACAAAGTGCATCAGATTTGCAGCCGGACTACAACTCCCAGTGGACCGGGATATGGGTCAGCGGTGAGGGTAAAGTAACGGTGGTCCCCGATGTCGCCATCCTCACTATCGGTGTTGAGGCTCAGGCATCGACAGTGCAGGAGGCGCTAGAAGAGGCCGCTGTAGCCATGGATCAAGTCATCGCCACTTTGCGCGCCAATGGCGTAGCCCAAAGGGACATCCAAACCCAGTGGTTTAACATCTACCCGGTGAGAACGTGGATAGACGGCTATGACCTATTGCTCGGCTATCGGGTGAGCAATATGGTGACTGCCAAGATCAGGGATGTGGAGGCCACCGGTCGCATTATCGATGCCGTAGCCAAGGCTGGAGAAAACCTCATCCAAATCCAGGGGGTGAGCTTCACCGTAGACGATCCATCGCAGTATTATGCTGAGGCCAGGGCAGAGGCAGTGGCCGAGGCCATGGCCAAGGCCCAGCAACTGGCCGACCTCGCCGGCGTCCAGCTAGGAGGGCCGTTCTACATCTCAGAGAGCGGGGGCTTTGTCCCTATCTACCGGGATTATGGAATGATGACGATTGAAGGTGGCTCAATCCCTGCCACACCCATCAGCCCGGGAGAGACCGAGATCACCCTCACCGTGCAGATGGCCTTCGCCATCCAGTAGCAGGATCAGCCGACTTAAGGAGGCCGATTTATCGGCCTCCTTTTTTATGTTGCACTTTGCTAGGTGAGATGATAGAATGCAAAAAGGGGCCGGCATGGTATTAAGCGACCGAACGATCAAGGAGGAGATCGCCAAGGGGAGGATTATCATCGAGCCCCTGGATCCAAGCTGCATCCAGCCGGCGAGCGTCGATATTCACCTCGATAGAAAGCTCCTTGCTTTTCGCAGTTGGCGTGCCCCCTTTTATATTGACATAAAACAGAATCTGGAGGGTCTGACCGAAATAGTGGAGATAGAAGGGGATAAGCCCTTCTTCTTACAGCCTGGGGAGTTCGTTCTGGCGAGCACCCTCGAGTCCATCACACTTCCCAATGACATCGTCGGCAGGCTGGAGGGCAAGAGCTCGCTGGGGCGGATCGGGCTTCTCATTCACTCCACCGCTGGCTATGTTGACCCTGGCTGGCGCGGGCACTTGACGCTGGAGCTGTCCAATGTGGCCAAGCTGCCGATCACACTCTACTACGGGATGAAGATCGGGCAGATATCCTTTCTCCGCCTCAGCACGGCTGCGGAAAGGCTCTATGGGGACGAGGGCCTGGGCAGCAAATACCAGGGTCAGACCGAGCCAACTGCCAGCAGGTATTATCAGGATTTCGATAGGAAATAGAGGCTAGGGGAATTCCCGCCTAAGCCATAAGGGCGAAAATGTTCACCGGAATCGTCGAAGAGGTAGGCACTGTCAGGGCGGCCGGCCCGGGGAGGCTGACCATCGCTGCCCAAAAGGTCCTTGAGGATACGAAAAAGGGCGATAGCATGGCAGTGAACGGTGTGTGCCTCACCGTCACCGAGCTTTCGCCCGATTCCTTCTCCGCCGATGTCATGCCCGAGACGCTGCGGCGCACCAACCTGGGGCTTCTCCGCCCCGGGGATGCGGTAAACCTGGAGCGCCCGGTAGCTGCGGGCGGTCGTTTCGGCGGCCATTTTGTCCAGGGGCATGTCGATGGCACAGGGAAGGTGCTCTCAGCGATCCGAGAGGGGGAGGCCTTCCTCGTTAGATACCAGGCTCCCACCGAGATCATGCGTTATGTGGTCGAAAAGGGCTTTATCGCCGTCGATGGGGTGAGCCTCACCGTGGTGGAATGCGATGCTAGTTCGTTTAAGGTCTCGCTGGTTGGCTACACAATAGCCAATACCAACCTCGGTGGCAGGAAAGCGGGAGATGTGGTAAATTTAGAGGTGGACATTATCGCCAAGTATGTAGAGAGACTTCAGAGGGGTGGCTCAGCGATAACCATGGAGTTCCTGGCCGAGCACGGCTTCCTGACACGTTAAGATAGATAGCGCTCGTTATTCTACTCATCGAAGGCAAAAGTAGTATAGACATCTCAGCCAATGGTCGAAAAGGAGACAGGGATGGCGCTGGCAACGATAGCGGAGGCAATCGAAGACATAAAAGCGGGAAAGTTCCTGATCATCGTCGATGACGAGGATCGCGAGAACGAAGGCGACCTGGTCATAGCAGCGGAGAAGGTGACCCCGGAGGCCATTAACTTCATGGCCAAGTATGGCCGTGGCCTCATCTGCATGCCCATCATCGGCGAGCGTCTGGATGAGCTGAGGATTCCGATAATGGTTGGTGATAACACCTCGAGGCATGGAACCGCCTTCACCGTATCCATCGAGGCCAAAAACCGGGTTACTACCGGCATCTCCGCTTATGATCGAGCGGCTACCATCAAAGCGGTGCTCGATCCGGTGACCAAGCCGGAGGATTTGGCCCGCCCCGGCCATACCTTTCCGTTACGGGCCAGAGAAGGCGGGGTGCTGGTGAGGGCCGGGCATACCGAGGCCATAGTGGACCTGGCGAGGCTGGCCGGGCTTTACCCTGCGGGCGTTATCTGCGAGATATTGAGTGAGGATGGCACCATGGCCCGCCTGCCCGAGCTTGAGGTCATGGCCCAGGAGCATGGGATCAAGATAGTGGCCATCTCCGACCTCATTGCCTACCGAAGGCGCCACGAAAAGCTGGTGCAGAGGATGGCTCAGGCCAATCTGCCCACCAACTATGGCGAATTTGTCGCCGTCGCCTATAAGAGCACCATCGACCCCGATGAGCATGTGGCCCTGGTCAAAGGAGACATATCGGGGGAGGCGCCAGTGCTGGTCCGGGTCCATAGCGAGTGCTTAACCGGGGATGTCTTCGGCAGCCTGAGGTGCGACTGCGGCGACCAGATCGCCTTGGCCATGCAGGCCATCGCCAAAGAGGGACGGGGCGTTTTCCTCTATATGAGGCAAGAGGGGAGAGGGATCGGGCTTCATAACAAGATTCGAGCCTACGCCCTCCAGGACCAAGGGCTGGACACTGTTGAGGCCAATGAATTGCTGGGTTTCCCCGCCGACCTCCGCGACTACGGCATCGGCGCTCAGATATTAGCCGATCTCGGACTTAAGAACATCAGGCTCCTAACCAACAACCCGAAGAAGGTGATCGGGCTCGAGGGCTATGGGCTAAGGGTGGTGGAGACTTTGCCCCTAGTAGCCAAACCTCACCCGCTCAACATCCACTACCTGGAGACCAAGCGGCAGAAGATGGGCCATCTTCTGCCGGTAGAGGAGACAAAGAGCTAGAGACGTAAGAAAAGGAGGAGATATTGAGCAAGAGTTATGAAGGCACGCTCCTGGGCCAGGGGCTGAAATTCGGGGTTGTTATCTCCCGTTTCAACGAGTTCATCACCGCCAGGCTTCTCGATGGCGCCCAAGATGCCCTAACGCGCCACGGCGTCAGGGCAGAGGACATCGATATCGCCTGGACCCCGGGCTCCTTCGAGCTACCGCTTGTGGCCAAGAAAATGGCAGCAACCGGCAAGTATTCGGCGATCATCTGTCTCGGCACGGTGATAAGAGGTGGAACACCCCACTTTGAGTATATCGCCGCCGAGGTGGCCAAGGGGATTGCCAATGTAAGCCTGGAGACCGGGCTACCGGTTATCTATGGTGTAATCACCGCCGACACCCTGGAGCAGGCCATCGAGCGAGCCGGGACCAAAATGGGCAATGCCGGCTCTCAGGCAGCAGTGAGCGCTATCGAGATGGCGAACCTGATGCGGGCGATCACTCAATGACCTTATAGACCGTGTCGCCTCGCCGCACCCGATCGGGGACCTTGATCCCAATCGCATCCCCGGCCTTGGCTTCCTTAACATTCACATTATGGATCTGCATGGACTGGACGACCAGCTCCACATCTGTGGTGTGGCCGCGGATGCGTACCTTATCCCCAACCTTGAGCGGGGCAGTGAGGTCGATCCCGGCCACCACCGGCCTAGAGAAGAAATCGCTTACCCTGCCGACTTCCTCTTCCACCATAGTATCCCCCCTTTTTACCAATAGTATACCTACTTACCAGATGTAAATCAACCTTTCCTTTTGGCCCCCTTGACAGAGCGCCTCGACCCATGTATAATTCCATTGAAACATATGTTCGCATTAGGGGCCGAAATGCGAAAAATCCTCCATGTTGACCTGGACGCCTTTTTCGTCTCTGTCGAGCAGGCGCTGAACCCTGAGCTCAGGGGCAAGCCTGTGGTGGTTGGTGGTGAGCCTAGCTCTCGCGGGGTGGTGGCCTCGGCATCCTATGAGGCCAGGGCCTACGGAATCTGCGCCGGCATGCCTTTGAAGAAGGCCCATCGCCTCTGCCCTGAGGCCATCTTCCTCAAAGGCAGCTTCCCTCGCTACCGGGCGGCCTCGTCAAGATTTATGGCCATCCTCGCCGATTTCACCCCCGAGCTTGAGCCGGCGGGCATCGATGAGGCATATCTCGACCTCACCGGCTTCGAGCCCATCTACGGCCCCGCTTTGGAGACAGCGCTAAGGATAAAACACAAGGTAAAGAGCGAGATAGGGATCACCGCCTCGGTTGGCATCGCCAGGTCGAAATTGGTGGCCAAGGTGGCCTCAGACCTGGCCAAGCCCGATGGGCTGCTTGAGGTGCCGCCCGGCGAGGAGCGCCTTTTTCTGGCCCCACTGCCCATCGCTAAGCTCCCTTGCGTCGGACCGAAGACAGAGAGGCGGCTTCAGAGGATGGGGATCACCACTATCGGCGAGTTCGCCAGCGTGCCTGCCTCCCTGTTACAGGCCAATTTCGGCGTCCTAGGGGAGATGATCCATCGCTATGCCCTGGGCATTGATGACCGGAGGATTGAGCCGCCTCAAGCGGCCAAATCGATAAGTCGAGAGACAACCTTCATCGAGGATACCCTAGACATGCCCTTCCTTAAGGCGGTGCTGCGTTACCTCAGTGAAAGGGTGGGCGCAGAACTGCGCCGCGAGGGGAGAAGGGCGAGGCGCATCACGCTAAAGCTCAGGTATGCCGATTTTGACTCCATCACCCGCAGTCGGACCCTGAGGGAATCGATAAATTGCGATGAGGCCATCTTCGCTGTCGCGGTTAAGCTCCTGGAGAGAGCACTGGGGCAAAGGCGGCAACTGGTGCGCCTTATTGGCATTGGGGTGTCGAACCTGACCGGCGATGAGAGGCAGCTAAGCCTGCTGAGTTCCCCTACGGAGCGCTGGGAGCGCCTGGACGGGGTTATCGACGGCATCCGCAGCCGCTATGGCTTCATCGCGATCCAGAGAGGACAAACCTTGCTGCTTAAGCAAGTGTTCCCCACTGAGAACGGCGACTACATGCTAAAGACGCCATCCCTTTCCCGCTAGCATCCCCCGATTTTCCTTGACACCTGAAAAGGGCAGTGATATAGTTTATTTCCGACAAGAACTGTGTCTAAGGTTGCGAGGAGGTAGACATGTTTGATAAGGATAGGATAGCGGAAATCGAGAGGAAAAGGAAGGAATGGGAGGAGGGGACGCTGAGGAAGTCCCTGGAGAGATTTGGCTTGAAGCAAAGCCCGGCCAAGTTCTACACCCCGGCCAACATCAAGGACTTCGACTTTCTGGCAAAAATAGGATTCCCCGGTGAATATCCCTTCACCGCTGGCAATTATGCTTTCCCAACTACAGCTCTAGCGGGAAGTATGTATGGAGCAGGAGGGGGAGCTCCAGGTGCGCTGGTGAGGGCCGGGATATACTCAGGCTATGGAGCAGCGGAGGATACCAGGGATTATTATATCAAGACGCAGGCGGCGGGGCCAAATATAGCCTTCGATCTCCCCACCCAATGTGGCTATGATTCAGATAATCCAATGGTTAGAGGTGAGGTGGGTAAGGTTGGAGTAGCAGTTGATACCTTAAGGGAGTTTGAGGTGATTTACGAAGCCTTCGTTGGCGGGAAGGATATAGATCGGATTGCCTCCAACTTCACCATTAATGCCCCAGCGAATATCATTTTCGCTATGTATCTAGCATTGGCTGATAAGAGGGGAATACCCTACAGCAAATTGCGCTCTACCCCGCAGAACGATATCCTGAAGGAATATATAGCTCGCGGCACCTACATCTTCCCTCCTAGGCCCGCCGTTAATAGGATGTTCCGGGATAGCCTGGTGTTTTTAACCAAGTATTGCCCTAATGTGAATATCACCAGCATTGGTGGATATCATATAAGGGGGGCAGGATGTACACGGGAGCAGGATTTAGCCTTCAGCATGGCTATAGGCATTGCTTATCTACAAACTGGTATCGATGCCGGGCTTGACATCGATTCCTTTGCCCCGCAGTTCACCTTCAATGCCTTTGGAGGGAGCATGGAATTTTTCAAGGAGATTGCCTTCCAGAGAGCGGCTCGGAGAATGTGGGCCAAGGTCCTTAAAGAGAGGTTTGGGGCTAAAAATCCCAAGAGCATGATTATCCGCCAACCCATTGGCGCTCACATGGGGTTTGAAAACACCACAGCACAGCGCCCCCTTAATAATGTAACTCGCGCCGTAGTGGGTGGTATTGCTGGCGCCCTCTCCGGCGGACCACCCGCGGTTGCGCCGCCTTATGATGAGCCTCTAGGGTTGGGATGGAGCATAGAGGCGCAACAGCTTCAGAGGGATGCTGTTATGATTCTGCTCCTTGAAGCAAAGTTGAATGAGGTGGTTGACCCCTTTGCTGGCTCCTATTTTATGGAGTCCCTAACCGATGAAATTGAGGAAGCAGCTTGGAAGGAATTGGATAAGATCGAGGCTATGGGTGGAGCGGTAGCCGCTATTGAGAACGGTTACATGTATCGAGAAGTGGCAAGAAGCGCCTATGAGAGGCAGAGAAGGATAGAAACGGGAGAGGATTTAGTGGTAGGTGTCAATTGTGCTATAGGGGAAGGCGAACTGGAAGTGATACCTCCAAGGATGGTGCCACATCCCTATGACCCAGTTAAAAGGGAACAGGCGGAGGAAAAACAGATCGCTAACCTCAAAGAGGTGAAAAGGACGAGGGATAACCGGGAAGTCGCTCGACTGCTGAGGGAGTTAGAGGAAGCAGCAAAGAAGGAAGAGGAGAATCTCATCCCTCACTTCATAGAATGCGCTAAGGCCTATGTCACAGAACAAGAGATGTGTGATGTGCTGAGGGAGATCTTTGGTGAATACGAGGCGGTGGCAATTTAAGACAATTTAAGAAAGGAGGTCTCATGGCTGAGGCGAGGAGGATCAGGATGCTAATAGCCAAGCCCGGCCTTGATGGTCATGACCGGGGGGCTCGGGTGTTGACCCTGGGGCTAAGGGATGAGGGGATGGAGGTGATCTACACCGGGCTGCGGCAAACCCCGGAAAAGATAGTGCAGGCGGCGATTCAGGAAGACGTCGATGTGGTGGGCCTGAGCTGCCTCTCCGGGGCTCACCGCTACCTCTTCCTGGAAGTGGTGGAGCAGCTAAAGGCAAAGGGGGTGGAGGACGTGCTCGTCATTGGCGGGGGCATTATCCCCAAGGAGGATATCCCCTTTCTAAAGGAGAAAGGGATTAGCGCTATCTTCGGTCCGGGGACGCCGATTAAGGAGATCGCCAACTATATCAAAAAGACTGTGAAGAGGAAATAATGGAACTGGTGGAAAACATGCTTGACGGTAACGATCGATCGCTGGCGCGGTTGATCACAATAGTGGAACGGGAGGCTCCCGAGGTTCTTCAGATAATGAGCCGGATCTACCCCCATCTGGGGAACGCCTACTTCGTTGGCATTACCGGCCCCCCTGGCGGCGGCAAGAGCACCCTGGTCGATAGACTCACCGCAGTGATGAGGAAGAAGGGCTTTTCGGTGGGGATCATCGGTTGTGACCCCAGCAGCCCCTTCTCCGGCGGTGCTGTGCTCGGCGACCGCATCAGGATGCAGCAGCACTATCTGGATAAGGGGGTTTTTATCCGCAGTATGGCCACCAGGGACAGCCGGGGAGGGCTTCCCCGAACAGTGCGGGGGGTGCTCAAGCTCATGGACGCCTTTGGCAAGGACTTTGTTCTAGTGGAAACGGTGGGTGTGGGCCAGACGGAGCTCGATATCATGGATGCCGTGGACACCACAGTGGTGGTTCTGGTCCCCGAGGCCGGGGATGCCATCCAGACGATGAAGGCCGGGCTTCTCGAGATCGCAGATATATTCGTAGTAAACAAGGCCGACCGGGAGGGGGCCGATTATCTCGCCGTCGAGCTGGAGCAGATGCTCCGCATGAAGCCCAAGCACGACTGGTGGCAGGTCCCGGTGCTCACCGCCCAGGCGATCAACGACATCGGCATAGAGGAGCTATATCGGGAGATAGAAAAGCATCGAGAGGCGCTTCAGGAAGGAGGACGACTCTCCCATCGCCGCCAGGAGCAGAGGAGGCGGGAGTTTATTCAGGTCATCGAGCAAGGGATCAGGACGCGGCTGCTGCGGCTGGTGGAGAGGGATGGGCAGCTTATGAAATGCCTGGAAAAGGTGGAGGAAGGGGAGAGCGACCCCTATTCTGCTTCTATGGAGATCCTGACCAACAAGACCCTGCTTCAAACCTGGCTTGCCGAACTGGAGAGGGAAGGCTAGCCTACATGATGGGCCCCACAGAGATAGCCACCAATTTCATCGTAGCGACCGGCCATGAGCAGATCCCCCGGGATGCAGTCGATCTGGCCAAGAGGTCGATCCTCGACGGCCTGGGGTGTATGCTAGCCGGAACCAAGGAGGCTGCGGGTAGGATCGTAACCCAGTATGTTAAAGAGATGGGGGGCAACCCCGAGGCCTCAGTTATCGGCGGCGGCTTCAAGACCCCCACCCCCCAAGCGGCGCTGGCCAACGGGACTATGGGCCATGCCCTGGACTACGATGATGTCGCCGTGCATTGGTTGGGCCACCCCACAGTAGTCCTCCTCCCCGCAGTTCTCGCCATCGGGGAGAGGGAAAAGCTCCCGGGAAGGGAGTGTCTGACGGGCTATATCGTTGGGTTTGAGGTTGCGGCCAAGCTAGGGACCGCTATCGGCATGGGGCATTATGCCTGGGGCTGGCATGCCACCGCCACCCTGGGGACCATGGGTGCGGCAGCCGCAGTAGCCAAGTTGCTCCGGCTCGATGCCCATCAGACCAAGATGGCCCTGGGCATTGCCGCTTCGCTGGCCGGGGGGACGCGGCAGAATTTCGGCACCATGACCAAGCCGTTCCATGCCGGAAGCGCTTCAAGGAATGGGACGGTGGCCGGCCTCCTGGCAAAGAGGGGATTTACCGCCGACGAGGCTATTTTGGAGAGCCCCCTGGGCTTCTTAAGGCTGTTTAGCGGCGGTGCCGATTATGACATCGCCAAGGCTACCGAGGGGCTGGGCACCTCGTTTGATATCCTCTCCCCAGGGGTGAGCATGAAGCCCTACCCCTGCTGCTATTTGACCCACCGCTGTATCGATGCCATCCTCTACCTGGTCAAGGAATATGACATCAAGGCCGATGATGTGGAACTGGTGGAATGTAAAACCTCCCCGTTTCTGCCCCAGGTATTGATCCACTCCCACCCCAGAGCCGCTCTGGAAGGCAAGTTTAGCATGCAGTATTGTATGGCCATCGCCCTCCTCGATGGGCAGGTGGGCTTAAACCAGTTCACCGATGAAAAGGTGCTCGACACAAAAGCTCAGGAGCTGCTGAAAAGGGTGAGGTTTGTCCACCATGAAGCTGCTTCCTTTAACGAGGCGGTCACCGTCAGGCTCAA
>Ga0315296_10003900_pt1 | contig 12365 bp, 9 predicted proteins | sample YL17G14_18_MG_FD_203921 | JGI IMG/M metagenome (GOLD analysis project Ga0315296, IMG submission 203921) | Sediment microbial communities from Yellowstone Lake, YNP, Wyoming, USA - YL17G14_18 | ecosystem: Environmental > Aquatic > Freshwater > Lake > Sediment | place: USA: Wyoming | collected... | reverse complement strand
CTGCAAGAAGAAATCGGCCCTTGTATGTATGGCCATAACGATTTCTTCCAGTGCAGCGTTTCCCGCTCGTTCGCCCAGCCCATTGATGGTGCACTCGACCTGTCGGGCACCGTTTCGCACGCCCGCGAGTGAATTTGCCACCGCCAAACCGAGATCGTTGTGACAGTGTGTGCTTATAATACACTTGTCTATGTCAGGGACATCGGATTTAAGCTGGGCAATGATTCTGCCATACTCTTCCGGGAGGATGTAGCCCACGGTGTCGGGTATGTTCAGGGTGGTTGCGCCGGCTTCGATGACCGCGGCTAAAATCTCGATAAGGAACGGCATCTGGCTTCTGCAGGCGTCTTCGGGCGAGAACTCCACGTCATCGACAAAAGTCTTTGCGTATTTAACGGCCTCGACAGCCATTTTCAGCACCTCCTCGCTGCTTTTTTTCAGCTTATATTTCATATGTATCGGGGAGGTAGCGATGAAGGTATGGATGCGTTTTTTTTGGGCCGAAGCAATAGCCTTGCCTGCTGCTTCGATGTCCTCTTTGTTCGCCCTGGCAAGGGCTGCGATAACCGGGCCCGTAACTTGCTCGGCAACCTTTTGGGTGGCCTCGAACTGAGCTGGCGAAGACACTGGAAATCCGGCTTCAATTATATCGACGCCCAAGACAGCAAGCTGGTGGGCTATTTCCAGTTTTTCGCTGACCGAAAGCGACGCGCCTGGCGACTGCTCACCATCTCTCAGCGTGGTATCGAATATCAAAACTCTTTCTTGCGACATCTGTTTTTTCTCCAATTACCGCTGAGCTCGCAGAGCCCGCAGAGATTTCTGATTTCAATCTTTTCTCCGCGTTCTCGGCGTTCTCTGCGGTTAATCGCTAATGTTCAGCCTTGTTGGGCCAATTATGCCCATCGCGGCGGCAAATTGCCTGAATACCTACCTTGGCAGGCACAAGTTTACGAAAAAAACGGGCGTTTACAATTGTATTTTGTGTGGATGGACTTTTGCGCCTTAACGGCGCAATAGCAGCAGATTCAGGCCGCAACCGGCCTTGAGGATAGAAGGAATTGGGCGATTTTCACTCATAAACGTAATTATACGAATGAAATAGTCCTTTGCAAGAAAAATTTTTTGCCGCGCATACCCGCGTACGCGGGCACAAGTTTACCCAGTGAGAAAAACAAGGGATATGGCTTCTCACGGGGTTGACACGAATTTTCACGACGGATTCTTGGGCGTTAGAAAGCGGCAAAATATTCGGATCAAAAGTTTCCACTTTTTTTGCTATTGAGGCGTCAACTAGCAGTTTTCTTGCTTTGTGGAGAGCGTTTCAACTTTCCTTTCAGGTTCATTCCAACTCGAAAAGAAACGAGTCTGGCTGACCATCGTTAGGAATATCCGATGCTTTGTGCGAAGAAATGCCGAAACGCTTATCGAGCTCACGTAGTTTCTTTTTCGGTATTATGGACCGCATATTCGGTAACCGTAAATGGGTAGGAGCTACTTTCCCGTGATGGCGGGGATTCTCAACACATCGCCATGCAGGCTTGCGACCCCATTCACTATATTCTACCGCACCTCCACACTTTCTGCATGTAATGATTCCGCCTCTGAGTGGGGGTTGATCAATACTGCGGGAGTAACAATCTTTCTTCACACAGCGCCAGAAGTAAGGTTCGTCTCGTCCTTCACGAGCCACAACTTCGCTACCACAAATGGGACATGCCGGTGGGCCGTCATCATACTCGCTAATTAACTCATTTAGGCGCAATTTCCGAGAATACTCCTCAAATACCTCTTTGCTAGATCTACGCTCCATATGTTCGCCAGTATTACTGAAGCTGAGAGGGTTCAGCGACCCTTCCCACAAGATATCGTTATCAATAAAGATTAGTTTTTCATGCATTCTTTGTTTGTGAACTACTGTAACTCCCCATTTGGAAAGCGCACTTTCAAGCATTCGATACTGAGATAACTCACGTTTTGCACGCTCACTCAAGCTTTTGGTCACAACATGCACTCTGACGCCCCGTTCTATGGCAGAACGTATTTGGAGTTCGAGTTGCGCGAGCCTGCTCTGCGTAAGAAATGCCGAATATATGACGATTCTACTTTTAGCTTTGGCTAAGTCGGATCTGAGATAAGCGTAGAAATGCTCTTGAGTCATGACAAGTCGATTTCTATCAGGCTCAATGTCCCCACCAACCGTGAGAGACTGTGCCTTTGCTGCTCTGGCTGCAAGTCCGGCCTTAACAACATCAAGCCCATTAACAGAGGGGTAATTATCACGAAGAAATGGAATAAGTTGAGAACCGAGAAAAGATTTCTTAGAGTATTTGGCTATGTATTCGAAATCTCCTACAACTATGAGGCGGCGTCTTGCTCTGGTTAGAGCCACGTTCAAAAGACGTTTGATGACTTCATCAAATTGGGGCATAAACATTCCTACTTTCCAGTGAGGCTCATCATTAACCATATCAAATATAACAATACTGGCTTCGGAACCCTGAAAACTATGGATTGTGCCAGCTCTGACCTCTTTATCCAAACCCTGCTCACGGAGAATTAATAGAAGCAACTTGGAGTGAGGACTATATGGGCAAGTTATAAGTATTCGAGGCTTGTCCTCCATATGAAATTCTGGTCGATTTTCAAGGAGTAGTTGCTCTGCCAAATCTACACATACGGTTGCGGAGAGAAAATTAAGTCGGCTTGAACCTCTACCTCTTGGAACGCTTGTCACCCACGCATTAAGTGAACCTGTGTCCACAAGCAGAACAGGACTATCATGCTCCCAACCAACCTGATACCACTCCATTAACTCATTGTCTGTACTTGTGTCTTCAGTAGCATCTTTGAGGATACCATCATAAATGAAAGTGTTTGCGATTCTGCTAATATCAGGATGCATCCGGTGTTGCTCCTTGAGAGTGACTTTATGAGGTACATTGACATTGGCTATCTTGGCTACGTCAAAAATATCTCTGCCTAACCATTTATGCGCTAAATCATGTCTAGATATGACAACCGGCGGTAACTGTTTGTGGTCACCTACAACAACAGCATTTGAGTCTGCAAGGCTGGCAGCAATCCATAGAGCGGGAATCGGAGCCATAGAAGATTCGTCAAGAATCACCGTATCGAACCGTCGAGCTTGGATCGAATCCCGCAGGTAGGCCCTTGTTAAGGTTGTGGCAATTACCATCGCGTCTGCTATGACCAATTGCTCTACTTTCTTAAGCGCTTCCTCAATTTGATTAAGTTCACCTTGGATTGTCCGAATTAGCGCATTTAGCCGGTCACGTTCTACTCGGAGTTGCTCCAGATCTACACCCTTTATTTTGTCAACCGCTTCCCTGAAGGCGGACTTTATATTACTGAGCATGCTCTCCAAAGAACCGGGCGATGCCTGAGTAAGACCCCGTTGTTTCAGGACCAAAAGTCGTGATTCAAAGAGTTCTTCCAAATTGTGATAAGTTGAGCCATACCGGTCAGTTAGACTTGTGATCTCCTGCTTTAGCTGCTTAATTCTTGTGCCACGAGCATTTACTTGATGAAGTACTTGATCAGGATCGGCCGAATATTTGGAACGGAAAGCTTCGACTTTGGCATAAAGGAAAGACCGCTCTTTTTGAGCACTTTCAAACTTGCAGTTAATCTCATCTAGTTCAAGACCAGCTTTACCAAGTTCTTTCTGGAAGTTTTCGACTACTTGTGATTGTTCTTCTGGCGATGGTAACCCCCGCCACTTACGAGTTAGCCAGCCAACAGAACTAACTTTTAGAAGCAGTGACCTTGCCTGTGATAAACGATTTGCAATATCATTAACTTGAGACTGATCGAGCTTAATCTGATGTTCTATCTTGGAGATTTGTTCATCGACTCTGGAAATTTTAGTGAGGTGGTCACTAGTATCGTGAGCATCTTTTTGGGCAGTGTTCCAATAATCCGATGAAGCTTCAAGTTGTGATAGCTCGGATCGCATACCTTCCAAGTTCATCTCCAGCTTTTGAAGGTCGTTTAGATCGCTCGTCATGGAAGCAATATCATGTTGTGCCTCACCTACCCACTCGCAAATATCAATAGTTGTGCAGATTTCTTTTATCCTTGTAGTAGTCGCGTTGAGACTGGATTCAAGCTTAGCACGACGTTCGGTCAGTTCTGCCGATCGTCTTTCCACATGCGTTTTCAGCAAGAGGTTGGGAAATTGATAAAGACGCTGGTCTTTTGGGTCACCGACGCGTACTACCTTCCCATTAGCTAGACCCTCAGATTCAAACCCAAGGCGTGCGGCTATTTGCTCTATCGCGCCATCAACAGCTATATTAGTATGAGAGACAACAAGTACAGACCGGTCTCTCCGGTAAAGCTGTTCACCAATAGCTCCGATTGTCAGGGTTTTGCCAGTGCCCGGTGGACCCCAGATGAAGGTTGTGTTACGCCCCAAGCTGGAACCCAGCGCATGATTTTGCTGAGCGTTGAGGCCTGAAAGTGTAATACTAACGGGTTCTCCTCCGACTGGAGCACCCAATATCCGATCGCCTACAGGGTTTGGGGTATTTGCCTTTGATTGAATCCGGTCGATGAGTTTACGCATTAGAAATACAAGATCGCTGCGTAAGAGAGCATTGGGAATGAAAGCGCCCAAATCTTCAGGTATGCTAAGGGTAATTGCCATTCCGTCAATTGAAATGACGATTACTTCGAGAGGGCTTTGACCAGACACAATCAGTTCACCAGGAGTATCTCCTGGGAGATTAAGGGCATTCTCAATGTCGAATAAGTATTGATAGGCACCACCGATCTGAGCAATGCGCTTTCCGTTGATAAGCGGCACCGAAGAACTTGATGCGTTACGCCTCGCAGCATCAATTTCCTGGAAAAGGGCTGTGCGAAACTCTGCGAGAATACCGGTAAGGACAACTTCCTGGGGATCGATATTTTCGGACGTCTTAACCACGTTGCGATTGCCTCCGCCTGCCCAAAAAAGCAAAGTAGATTAGACAATAGCCAAAGCACATTTTCCTTATCGGCTTTCCATCAAAGTCACTTTTATCTTTTTCTAGCTTGTATTCTACAGAGTCGAGGACCATCTCCGTGGCTGCATCGCTATTGTATGACATGCGTGCGAGAAAAGGCAAGGCAGGACTTTTAGACGCGGACTGGCATTCTCGCATCCTTCGACTGCTCTTAGGAGAGTGTTGCGAATCGTGATTCGTGAATTAGAGATCAGTTCCGGCGGCGGAAGTTTAGGACCGCGAAGGCACCGTGGTATTTCCTGGCGGCTTTGTTCCGCCAGAGGCGGATAAACTCCGGCTTTACCGGCGTCGATTTCATCGTCGAAATATCCGACGTTCTTGTGTTTGCCGTTAGGTGCAGCCGGCATCTCACGGGATTCACCCAATGAGATAATTCAAGTCATTTCTATTATTGACAGCATATCTCACCGGGGTAAATCCAGGATTTTCCTTTACGGCCAACCTCTTTTCGGATATAATATGCCCGTAAGTAATGGATTAGAGTCAGAATGTAAGATAGTTCATAGTTCATTGTTCATGGTTCATTGCTCATTGTTGATAGTTCGTGGTACGTAGTTCATGGCCGATGGACAATCACAAACGTGTGGCCGCCCCTGCTTTCGCAGGGGTAAACTTGTCCCCGCATAAGCGGGGAGCGGGTAGAGTCAATTCACAGAACGGCTTTGCTCATGATGACCGTAGCCCAAATTATCGGTAGCCACCGAAACGGCCAAGAATCCGCCGGGCGCCGCAGCCGTCCGATGGAGAAAGCGATACGAAGAAATTGTTGGGCACGGCCCACCTTATTTATGCAAAACAAAGCCAATTTCCGAAAAGGCCAAATGAGCATAAGCATCTTTACCATAAAGGATTATGAAAATAAACCCGCCTTCGGCACCCCAGAAAACGAACCCAAACAAAGCCAATTTCAAAATGCTATCTGGTTCAAAATGGGTAAGAACGAAAGAGAGTCTATCCTGAGCCTCGTCGAATGGGCTCAGCATGAAGTTTCGTCGCTCGTGACCTGGCAGCTTTATGAGATACGACAGCGCTCGTGTTTGGAGCGAAGGCAAAGGTTGCCGAGCTCTGGCGCAGAACTTGCCTCACACGGCGGAACAAATCTCTGGCAAAATCTGCGAATGGGGGCTATAAAGAGCAGCTTGAAATTTGGAACGGTTCCCACTCTGATGGTGGGCCCTGATATGTGTTTAGGCTGATTTCGATGGCTTTATTACCCCGACAGAAGCTGATTATCATTTTGTTGTTGATATACTGGCCCAGCCTTTTTGTCTTGGCGCACATGCCGATACCAGGCCTGGTTCGCGAGGCCGGCGTCTCCGATAAGGGCCTTCACTTCCTGGCTTACCTGGTTTTGGTATTTCTGTTCTGGTCTGCGATTAATCCACATAAGAAGGTAAATTGGCGCAAACCCCGGGTCTGGTGGGTGCTTCTTCTGGTTAGTGGGTATGGTCTTATTGACGAATTGCTTCAAAAGTGTGTGGCGGGACGCACGTGTGATGCTACTGATTTTGTTGCCGATCTGGCAGGTATGTTGACAAGTTTACTTGTGCTTTTGGTTTTTGATTTCTGGACCGCAAGTATCGTAGTAACCGGCGGCAGTATATTTATTCTGACAAACCTGACGCGAGTCAATCCTGCCGACCTTTTGCCGATCACAAGCACGGTATTTTATCTGTCGGCCTACGCATTTTTTACTGTGCTATGGATTCGATATATACAATTTTGGCCAAAATTCGAAATTCTCGGCAGGTGGCTGGCGACAGCGTTAGCTGCTCCAATAGGCCTGCTTTTAGCGGCAAAATTAGGTTCTATCGTTTTGGGCAGACATTTTGGAATGCGGCAGGTTATCGTTTCGGCCACAGCAGTTGCAGTTGTCGTGGGCACGATCTTCGTGGCTCGTCTGTGTAAAAATCGAATGTCAAAAATCAAAACCTGTCCCTTCGGCAAGCTCAGGGCAGGCTCTGAGCGAAGCCGAAGGATGCACAATTAAGGAATTCCTCAATTTTGACCTTTAAGTTTTGATTTTTGAATTGTCTTGAAGGGCGTATACAGGGGGTCGCCTATCAAAACCAACTGCCAGGAATTAAACGGCGTAGTTCGGTAGTAAGCCTCAACAAGACAGCTTCCGCTGTACAGCTCCAGGAAAAAGTCTCTGGGTTCAGGAAATGAATGAAGGTAAGGCTCGGCCACCGCCCCAAGAGTTGCTGTTATCCCATCCCTGAGCATGGCGGGACACCATTGGGTGCTGTTTGGGTCGCGAAGGTTCACCGCTTCAAAGCTGGAGATATGATATCCAACCGCACCATCGACAAAGTCAAAGGAGTCAACGTACTTTTTCAGGCTGTACCAGCCGCAGTAAACGGCGGCCTGCGGGCAAGCTCCCGGCGCAAATAGTGCCTCTGTTTGCTCCTCCTTGACCGGCAGTTGTGTGCGCAATCTCGTAAGAACTGCCAGATCCCTCAAAGACTGGTCGTAATAGCCGGGCAAATAACCTGGCTTGTTTGCCAGACCTCTTGAGTCGATATAGGCGATGCCTTTTAGGGGCGTCTTTTCTGCTGCGATTGCCTTATCGACGAGTCCTTTGGCTACCGTGTAATCCGGCCCGTCCAGGCGGCAGGCCATGAGCGTTATGAATCCTGAACCTGACACGCTGTTTTTCAGCATGTTCGGCTGCCATCGATAGAGTTCGTAGGGACCGAACAATACCATTGACAATTCGCTATCTACTGAGGCATCCGTCTCCTTGCCGGTGATGTAGTCGATGTCAAGCTGTATCTGGGCCAGGTTCAGGCTGCCACGCTCGTGTTCGGGAGAATTGGCCAAGCCATTCTGCTCCAGCTGCTTAAGTCTGGTTCTCTGTTGGTTAGCCAGGTCTGTCAATTCCCTCAGTTTAACCTCCAAGCTTTTCAGAGGCCCTCGCCCACCCACCCTGTAAGGTACACCGTAAGTAGTAAGCAGGCATCTGATTTTGCCGGCAAATTCAAGACCGAGCAACTTCTTGCGAATAGGTTCTGCAAGCCATTTTTCGTAATCCGCTCTGCTAATAGCGTTTCTAAGCTCCAGCCCCAGAGACACGGTAAGTATATTTTCGCCTGGAACTTGTCGCTTTTGGCAATAGTAGTGAGCAAGCCGCATAGATGCTGCATTGTCACTATTCGCTATCACCAAAATCTCGCCCGGCTCCAGTGCCGCGGCGGCACTGAACGGCACCGCTACGAGTAAAATCATAGCGATAATTTTAGCTGACATTTCGGAGGAACTTTCTTACCTATTTGCTTTGTCCACGAGTATATTCGCTTTGCGAATATCTTTTTTCGTAGATGCTTTTACGCCCGAAGACTTGGACAATGGTGGCAAAGATTATCTTTATATCCAGCCAAAGGCAGGCTGTTTCTACGTACTTTAGGTCGAGCTGGAGTTTTTCTTCACGGGTCAGCTCTGCGCGTCCGGAGATCTGTGCAAGGCCGGTCAAGCCCGGCTTTACGAGCAGTCGTTTTCTTTGCTGGTCGTCCCACTCAGCCATCTGCGAAATATAAAGAGGCCGTGGGCCGACAATACTCATATCGCCTTTCAATACGTTAAACACCTGCGGCAGCTCATCGAGAGAATATGCACGCAGGAACTTTCCTACGCGGGTGAGCCTGGGGTCATCGCGTGATTTGGGACTCGGCCCAAATGGGTCAACACCAACCTTCATTGTCCGGAATTTATAGAAGACAAATGGCCTGCCGTCTTTTCCCGCCCTTTCCTGCCTAAATATCGCAGGCCCTCTGCTGGTAAGCTTGACGGCTACGAATATGACGACAAAGATCGGCAGCAAGATTACTACTGCCGGCAGGGCAATAAGAACATCAAAAGCGCGTTTACAGAGGCTTTTCACCAGTCTTTTGCAACCAGGAAGATACAAGATAAAAGTCAATTAGAGAATTAGTGAATTAGCGAATTAGTTACCACCCCCGCTTTCGCGGGGGCACCTAATTCACTGATCAACTAACCGGTAACATTGTTGACGCTCGTAATCGGCAACCTGGCTTTCATACTCGCGACAGGTAACTGAGAAAAAAAACAGATATTGTTCCTCGTTTCTGAAAAAAAGGAGCCTGCCCCTCAGTGCTTCAAAACGATACACCGGTTCAGCCTTATTTAATATCCCGATGTCACACTGTACACCTGGAGCTACTGCCTCAGCACACTGTGAAACAGTTTCGTAAAGCCCCAAAGTGGGTTTGCCATCAATCAACAAAGCAAGGTCTATATCGCTGCCACATTTTACCTGACCATCTTTTGCAGAGCCGTGCAGCAAGGCAAAACAAATCTGGGGGCACCTTTCTTTGAGCAGGTGTGCCAATTTATGTATATCAAACCTCATGCCTGATCGATCTCATCCCGAAATTGTCTAAAACCATCAAGTCTGTTCTTGGCCAAGCTGAAAACGATTGTAGGGTCTATTTCTTCGTATCTATGAATTATAAGATTCCGGAACCATACCATATCGGTATAAGGCTTCGCAGATTCTATTACCCTCAATTCGACAAGTTTTTCTATTGCTTCTGCCGCAGTTGCTGTAGGGCCGGCACCTTTTTGTGCAACAATACGCTCGGCGATATCGATAACAACTTCTGTCATAACCTGCAAAACACGCTCCGTCATTCGCTGCAGTGCCCAGTCATCCTTAAAGGCTTCGATACTCACATCTTTGAGCTGGTTTTGCAATTGGGTCAAATATTTATCCAGAAGGGCAAATTTTCGGTGAACTACAGCATTGTATTTCATAGTCTACTCTCGCATTAGCCAGACCCCCAATAAATTGCGGGCTGACTATTTGGCCCCACATCCCACGCGGGGTCTTTTTCCGCTGTATATATTACGCGCGATGCTGTGATTGTCAAATTGTGACTGCGAAAAGCCTGCGTAAGGTGCGGCGCCAAATACTCAGGCTGCGGTGTTGCCGCAGGTTCACTGGACCTGGGTGAATTTAGTAATAAACTCTACGCTTCTTTTTGCCGTTTTTTCATTAGCCCGCAGGTGCAAGGGCAAATTCACGACTTCACGGCACGCTTTTTCAGCTTGGGGGCACATCCCGATTTGGTAGGCGTAGGCTGCCAGGGGCGTTTCGAGCGGATGCAAGGGACATTCAAACCAACTGCCAAGCTCGACGCCCTCCTTTGCTGACTGGGCAAGGGCCTCGGCTTTCTCAGCAACCCTGACCGGATAACGTACCATGACTGGCTGGATAGTAGACCTGTCGTATGTGCGTGCGAGCCAGCCTCTTTGCTGGAAAAGCTGGTCATAAAACTGCGCCATTTTAAGGCGGTGGGCGATATTTTGCTGGATTTTCTTAAGTTGTCGCAAGCCACAGCGAGCCTGTACGCTGTCAATGCCCTTGAAAAAATCCGGAGCCATAGTTGGTTGAAATTCCGATGCACTGGATGAGCCAACAACAGCGCCCTTGCTTGTGAGATATCTAAAAAGCGCTTGCGCAAACGCTGTTGTCCTGGGGTAAACAATCGACCTGTATACAATCAATTGTGTCCAAAGCATAATAGATTCTTTTGCCGAAGGCAGGCACATTTCGCTGGCCCGAAGCCGCTCGATTTTGTCGGCTAAGGCACTGTCACTGGTTACCGCCATTCCTCCAAGCCCTGTAGTATATGGCTTATTCCATTGAAATGAAAAATATGCAGCCAAGCCCGTTGTGCCGACGGTCTTACCCTTGTATTTTGAACCAAGAGAAAGGCAGCAATCCTCAACCACAGGGATGGCATTTTTGTCGGCGATATTCATTATTGCGTCCATATCGCAAGGATAGCCGTATGTATGCTGAGCTATTATAACCTTCGTTTTGGGCGTAATCTTATCCGGCAGCAAACCGACATCGATATTGAACGTGGCCGGGTCGATGTCTACGTAAACCGGTTTTGCACCAAGATATTTGATTGGGTTTACGTTCATAACGCACGTGTAGCCGGGCAAAATTAGCTCGTCACCTTCACCGACGCCAAGAGCCTTCAAAATGGCGTAAAGGGCAACGCGGCCTTTCCAAAAAGAAAAAGCACGCTCTGCCCCAAGCCAACCTGCAAACGCGGATTCGTATTCAACAATAGATTTTGAGCCGGCCATTTATCCGTTTAGCCCCCAAATTTATTTGGGGGTCCTCTCCACTTCCGGCAAAGACCGACCGTCACAAACGGCGGCTAATATCTTCTCTGTCCGCTCTGCTATGACAGCTCTGTCGAAACGCCTTGACAATTTTATGCAATTATCTCGCATTTCTTTTAAGACCGAATGGTTTTGAGCAAGGCCAAGAATCGCCTGTGCCATTTCGTCGGCGTCACCGGGTTCGTAACATCTGCCCGCTTCAAACTCAGTGACTAATGGCTCTGCCTCGCAGCCTTTTGCCACGATCGGAACAGTCCCTGAGGCCAGCGCCTCGTATACTTTCGACGGCATAGTGCCGGGAAAACGCGCCGACAGCGGCACCAGACTGGCGTCTAAAGATGCCAGCACTGCCGGCATCTCGTTCTTCGGACGCCAGCCAAGAAAACGCAGATTTGCACCATTCATATCCTTTGCCATTGCGATAAGTCCGTCTTTTGTGGGCCCGTCACCAATCATCACGAACTTTATGCCAGGCCGGTTCCTGAGCCTGACTGCGGCACCGAGCACAACCTCAAGGCCCTGGGCCAATCCGTGAAGACCGCAGTAGCCCACAAGAAAATCGCCGGGCCCGGCGCCAAGCTCACGACGAATTTCATCGCTGCGAAATTCAGGAGAGAATGTTTTCGTATCCACTCCGTTGGATATTACTGTAACGTTCCTAAGGCCTGGAAAACGCTTGCGAATCTGACTGCAGGCCCCAGGATTCGTCAGAGCAACTGCGTATGAATGCCGGTACGAGAATTTCTCCAGCCATAGCATAGCCTTTGTAGATAGGCTATTCTCCGGTGCATGGCCCATACGGATGATAATATCCGGCCAAATATCTGAAACCATCATCACGGCTCTGCCTCGCACTATTTTGCTTACCAGCAGCGCAAACGGTGCAAGAAACAACGGGGGACTTTCAATCAATACAATGTCTTGCCAGCCCAGCCCCCAAATGCCGATTAGCGTGCAACTGACGCCGAATGACAGGTAGCTTAATAGCCGGGGCAACGTTTTGCTCGACTTCGATGGATACAGACACGTACGGACGACCTTTATCCCGTCCAGGACTTCAGTAACTCTCAGCCTGTGCTGATACTGATCAAATATCCTGCCCGTTGGATAGTTCGGCAAGGCAGTAAGCACGGTAATTCTGTGGCCCATGCTCCGCAATCGTTTTGCCAGCTC
>Ga0315296_10003899_pt1 | contig 12366 bp, 12 predicted proteins | sample YL17G14_18_MG_FD_203921 | JGI IMG/M metagenome (GOLD analysis project Ga0315296, IMG submission 203921) | Sediment microbial communities from Yellowstone Lake, YNP, Wyoming, USA - YL17G14_18 | ecosystem: Environmental > Aquatic > Freshwater > Lake > Sediment | place: USA: Wyoming | collected... | reverse complement strand
CCGCTCCTATGATCGTTGCCACAGCTATGGATATGGGAAGGATGCCAGTTGAGGCGAAGGCCACGATTATCGAGTCGAAGGCCCCGCTGCTCTGCAACAGGGCGGTGGATATCCAGCCAGCGAAGACTCCACCAGTCGTATCATTGATCAAAAAGAGGATCTGTTTAGCTAAGGATTCTCCGAACAAAGTGACAGATTCCTTAATCAACATGATGGATGCCAAGAAGAAATAGAGCCCTATTATCGTGTAAAGGACGTTCTTGTAAATGGCGCTCCTCATTAAGATCTAAATAAATGAAGTTTTTCCGTATAAAACTATATCTAGCGACTTAAAGTATTATTCAACGAAAATTAGCACTCTCATCTTGCTCTGTATATACTTTGTTAGTACCAAGCCTCTTCGAGCTCAGTTAACAGAGCCTCCCTCGATCATCGAGAAAAAGTGAAATTAACATATTGGATGGGCAAAAGAAAGATAGTGTTTAGAAGAGTAAGCCCCGGGCGGGATTTGGACCCGTGATCTCCTGCTTACCAAGCAGGCGCTTTAACCAGGCTAAGCTACCGGGGCAATCCAAGACGAAAGGCAACGCTCCTAAATATATAACTAACTGTCTCAGAAGAAGCCCTCTCAGCCCCCTAGAAGTTCCGAGGCTGAGGGGTAAACTAAAAAAACTGTGCTTTGGCTCCTCCGAATTACCGATCGCTGCGTACCACGAGCGCGGCGTTAAATGTTGTCCTGTTCGACTCTACTTCTCCTTTGAGGGGACTGCGAGAACAATCTCTATGGTGGAGACACCTTTTACTCCGCCCTGCTCCGATTCGAGTTCCTCTGTCCCAATGTTGATCGTAGAGACCTGGAGGTTTGTCACAAACCTTCTCCTGGCAATCTCCGCCACATCCACCGCCGTTGAGATCGCCCTTCCCATCGCCTTCAGGACGACCTCCCCCGCATCGGTCATGTTAAGGCCCTGCATCAAGGCCATCACATAGTTCATCGGAGGCTTGTTTCCAATGTAGATGATGCTCGGGTTCTGAGTCATCTCATCACACCACCCCGTCTATAACACATCAACCCTTTAAATTTGTCGGCATTTAATCCTCGAACCTCTTAGAAGTGGGCTCGGCTCTCTCAAGTTTAGGTGAGGAGTAAGCCAGCGAGTTGTTTCACCTTGAGCAGATTCATCTTATCGTCCCTCATCGACGAGAAAGGTGTTTCCAGTATCAAAGGCCTTTCGCCGAGCGGACTTCTCAGGATGCTTCTGAATCCCTCCTCCCCGATCATGCCGAGACCTATGTGCTCATGCCTGTCTATCTGGGAGCCGAAGGGAGCCTTCGAGTCGTTGAGGTGGACGAGCTTGAGTAGGCTGAGACCCACTATGCTGTCAAAGCTCTTCAGAGTCCCTTCTACAGCCATATTTGTCCTGAGGTCATAGCCCGCGGCAAAACAGTGACAAGTGTCTAGGCAGACGCCCAGGCGATGAGGATCACCCAGTCCATCAACGACCTCCTTTAACTCCTCGAACTTGGAGCCGGTGACATTACGGCTTCCAGCAGCGCTCTCGATGAGCAAGACAACCTCATTATCTACCTGCGAGAGAGCCTCGTTGATAGCCGAGGCAACTCGATGGATGCCGACTTCGATGCCCGCGCCGAGGTGGCTGCCGAGATGTGTGACGAGGTAGGGTATCTCCAACTCGCCACACCTCCTCAGATCAGCTATCAGGGATTCGACAGATTTAGAGTAGAACATCTCCTTCGGGCTTGAGAGATTGAGAAGATAAGGAGTATGCCCAAAGACGGGGGCAATGCGGTGCTCTCCCAGTTTCTGCTTGAAGTTCTGCACGACTATCGGGTCCAGTTCGGAGAATTTCCAGGACCGCGGGTTCCTAGTGAAGATCTGGAAGGTGTCGCATTCCAATTCGACAGCTCTGTCCACTGACCTGTCCAAAGAGCCCTGAATGGAGATATGGAAGCCGATCTTCAAGTGGGAGTACCCATTCTGATCTCGTTTCACCGCATCAAAAACTTGTCGTCTCCTCCCCCAGAGAGAGGTTGATTCTTAACATATATCTTTCTTCCATAATATCTTTTTACATATGAGCCGTCCGTTTTATTCAAGTTCACTCAGATGGACCTAGGACGGAAGTGCCAAGTGAAGAAACTTGTGTTTGAAGAGGAGGCGGACGAGGATCGAGAACTTGTCGCCCTCTACAGCAACACCAAGCAGAGGTCATCCTTCTCAGGGGAGAACGCGGAGCAGCTCTACTCCCTGAACAGCATCAGGAGCGCCTTAATGAAGTTCGACCTCTCAAAGAACGAGATCAGAGTATATCTATACCTAGCCAGATCGACGGCTGAGAGAGCCCAGAACATCGCCGAAGCCCTATCGATCCACAGAACCGAGACCTACAAGATACTTCGCAGGCTTGAGAAGCAGGGATTGGTCTCCTGCACCCTTGAGAGACCGATGAAGTTCGTCGCAGTTCCCTTCGACAGAGCCCTCTCAAACCTCATCGAGAACCGTCGACAGCGGCTGAAGGCTCTGGAGAGACGCAAGGAGGAGCTCATAGAGCTCTGGACCGCCCTTCCCAAGCTCGAGAGGATCCAGTCGATGGATGAGACCTTCCAGATATTAGAGGGAAAGGAACAGATAAGCGTCAAGGCTGAGGATCTTCTCAGGGGATGTAAGAAGGAGCTCTTCATATCTGGCGATGAGGATTATCTCCTCCACCTCTACAACTCCACCTTCTTCGACGATTTCGCAAAGCTCTCCAAGAAGCGCAAGTTCGACGCCCGCGTCCTGACGAACTTCTGCCAGACAACCTCCTATATCCTCGAGAGAATAGACTTGGGGGAGGCTGATTTCTCCTACATAGATGTGTTGGAGGGGGAGGCGCAAAACTTCATAGTCTCCGATGGTGAGGAACTCCTTATCTCCTTGGGAAGCGAGGATGGAACCTCCTATGCTGTCTGTACGAACTACAGATCTCTGGTGAGATCCTTCAGGCTTCTCTTTCTACTGCTGTGGAAGAAGGGCTCAACCCCTGTGGTGAAGACCATGAACGTTGAGAACGCTTAAACATAGCCAGTTCAACTCTTTACTCTTTGCTAGCACCTTCTTGTTTTCCTCAGGCCTGCGATGGTTATCGTATGGTTTTCAAGGATTTGTGGAGAAAGGATTCCGAATTTAATCGTTGTGTCGTTGAATACTCCAAAGGTGGTTGGAATATAGATCAGGGATACGGGAATGGCTAGTCTATTTAGCAATAAGCGAGGGCTCAGCCAAATAATCACAACGCTCATCATATTGGGTGGTTTCGGTGCTCTGGTTGGTGTCGTCATCTAGTATGTTACGACAGAAGAACCATATGTGTCCAAGCTGAGGTTGAGTGCAGAGAGCGCTGAGGAGAAGTATCGAAGCCTCTTAAATACGAGTATTCTCCCTAAGGAGGTTGATAGCTACGGCTCAAATCGCCTTGGATCTCCTGAGGGGCGTCCTCTGCTCCGCCATGCTCCTCTACTCCTCCCTCAAAGACCTGAAGACCAGGGAGGTCTCCAATTGGACCTGGATCGCCTTCGCCCCCCTTGGCATCCTCCTTGACCTCTATGAAGGAATCTACCTCCAAGCAGTTGACCCTGTCTACGCTCTTGTATTACCAGTTCTGCTCTCCTCGAGCATGTCTGTTATCTTCTTCTACGGTGGGCTCTACGGTGGGGCAGATGCGAAGGCCTTCATCACCCTCTCACTTCTCGTACCCCATCCTCTTGAGTCTGTGATGCCCTATCTTGGAATCGTTTCTCCCTTCTTTCCCCTCTCGGTCTTCACCGATTCCGCCCTCATAGCAGTTTTCTTTGCCATATCCTTTCTGATAAAAAACCTCCTCTGGCGAGTCAGAAGTCAGCACAACCTTTTCGAGGGATTGGAAGAGGAGCCCCTGTGGAGGAAGGCTCTGGCCCTCCTGAGCTGCTCAAAGGTTAACGCGGGACAGTTGAGAGGACCACCGTATCAGTATCCCGCCGAGGTTGTGGTGAATTCAAAGCGTAGGCTTCAGCTTCTGCCGGATATGGATTCCGATGAGGCTGCCTTGGCTTCCTTCAGAGTTCTTACAGAGGATCTGGGCCTCAGAGAGGTCTGGGTTTCGCCCACCCTCCCCTTCCTCCTCTTCATCTCCCTTGGCTTCTTCTGCTCCCTCCTCCTCGGAGACATAGCCCTGAGGGCTCTGAATCTGATCCTCTAATAGATGTATGTAGGTGATCCAACCAGAGGCGATCTGAGGACGCTTCAAGAGCGAGATCTGGAGCTTGTTTCCGTCTATCTCGCTCTTCATCTTCTTTCCTCCTTCATGGGATCTCCATGTCCTCCGCCAGATCTGCTGTACACATCCAAGGGAAAGAGGGGCGCTCCTATAGCTGAAGAGAAAAAGCAGAAGGAGGCACTGTGGACTGAGGGCCAAACGATAGCTCAAGGTTCCCAGCAGACAGAGCAGACAAAACAGCAATATCCTAGGCGCCACGCATAAAATTGGGGGAGGACCTACTTGGAAACCTCTCTTATTGTCTCCTCGAGGAGATCCAGCCCTTTGTCAACGTATTGGTTCTCTATTGTAAGGGGTGGATGGAGTCTAACGACGTTTCCGTAGAGACCTGCCTTCAGGAGCAGCAGGCCCTTGTTCAGCGCCTTCTCCAGTATCTTCTTTGTCTCTTCAACCGCCGGCTCCTTTGTTTCTCTATTCTTCACCAGCTCCATGGCCATCATGGGACCTTTTCCTCGAACGTCGCCTATGATCTCGTACTGGTCTTCCATCTCGTTGAGGCGTTTAGAGATCAGCTCACCTAGCCTCGCTGACCGCTCAACGATCTTATCTCTTTTAATGATCTCCATGACCTTCAACGCCGCAACACAGGAGAGGGGATTTCCACCGAAGGTCCCACCCAGCGAACCCGGATAAATATCCTTCACAAGTTCGTCCCTAACGACGACCGCGCTGAGAGGTAAGCCAGCAGCTATCGCCTTCGCCAGCGTCATCAGATCTGGCTCAACGCCCCAGTGCTCTATGGCGAACATCTTCCCTGTTCTGGCGAAGCCCGTCTGGATCTCATCCACGATGAGGAGGATGCCGTACTCGTCGCAGAGCTGCCTTATAGCCTTGAAGTAGCCCGACGGCGGCGCTATGAAGCCTCCTTCGCCCTGGATCGGCTCGGTTATGAGACCTCCCACCTCCTGGGGACGAGCCTGAGTCTTCAGAAGCGTTTTCCTGATGTGCTCGACGCAGTATAGGGCACAGTCAGGGCATTGTAGGTGGAAAGGACAGCGGTAGCAATATGCAAAAGGCGTCATGTAGACCCCTGGAACATAGGGGCCGAAATCAACCTTGTAGGGGTCCCACTTGCCTGTGAGGGACATGGCCATGTAGGTTCGTCCGTGGAAGGAGTTCTCGAAGGAGATGATGCCTGGGCGCTTGGAGTATTGGCGGACGATCTTCACGGCGTTCTCAACGGCTTCGGCTCCGCTGTTCAGGAGGATCGCCCTCTTTGGGAAACGCCCAGGAGTGATCTCGGTCAGCTCCTTCGCGACATCTAGGTAGGGCTTGTAGTTGGTGACATGGATGCAGGCGTGGATGAGTTTCTCCGCCTGATCCTTGATCGCGTCGACGATCTCCCTTCGTGTGTGCCCTAGGCTTGTTACGCCGATGCCTGAGGTGAAGTCTATGTAGATGTTTCCGTCCACATCCTCGACGAGGGCGCCCTCGCCTCTTTCAAGGGCTATGGGGGCGGTGAGGTAGACGCCTTCGGGGACGTATTTCTTCCTTTCGTCGAAGAGTCTCATGGACTTCGGTCCTGGTGGAGGAGTAACTATCTTGGGTGCTTCAGACATGGTTCATCAACCTATCACATTTCTCTACCCTTTTATAACTATCTTGATTCAGCTAAGGAACGACCAGGGCGAGGACAGCCTTCTCCGTGTGCATCCTGTTCTCACCCTGATCGAAGACGACGCTGTGAGGACCCTCGATCACCTCATCGGTCATCTCTTCTCCTCGGTATCCCGGCAGGCAGTGCATGAAGATGACGTCCTCCTTAGCCATGGAGAGCACTTGGCTGTTGATCTGGTAGGGTGCGAAGTCCCTGGTCCTCTTCTCCTTCTCCTTCTCTGGTCCGCCCATGCTGTGGAAGGTGTTGGCGTAGACGACGTCCGCCCCCTTCACAGCCTCTTCGAGTTCCGTTGTCAGGACTATTTTGGAGCCGTTCTTGGCGGCGTGTTCCTCGGCGAACTCCATTATCTTCTTAGCGGGTTCGTATCCCTTTGGCCGGGCGATGTAGATGTCGATGCCCATGTGGCTTGAGGCGACCATGAGGCTGTGGCAGACGTTCCAGATGTCGCCGACGTAGGCGAGCTTCAGCCCCTTGAAGCGTCCCTTGTGTTCTCTGATGGTGAGGAGGTCTGCTAGCCCCTGGCAGGGGTGAGTTAGATCGGTTAGAGCGTTTATGACGGGGTTCACCATGTACTTGGCGTACTCTTCGACGATCTCCTGTCCGAAGGTTCTGATGACCAGCGCGTCGCAGTATCTGTCTATGATTCTGGCTGTGTCCTTTATGGGTTCGCCTCGGCTGAGCTGGAGCTGCTCGGGTTGGGCGTAGAAGCTGTCGGCGCCTAGGTGGGTGGCGGCTGCGTGGAAGCTGAATCTGGTTCTGGTGCTCGGTTTCTCGAAGATCATCGCTATGACACGGCCACGAAGGTAGTCGTGTGGTTCCTTTCTCATGCGTTTTGTTTTGAATTCTGCTGCGGTCTTGAGGATGAAGTCGATCTCAAGCGGGCTATAGTCCATCAGGGTGAGGAAGTCTTTGCCTCTGAACCTGTCTCTCATACTCATCTCTGATCCCTTACTAGGGTGTAAGCATGAGAGAGGTGAAAAAACTTTCTAGGCGTATCTACTACCCGTTACATCTGTTTTTTGTGGCCTCAGGCTACCGTTTCTCACTCCGTGGCGTATTCTTAACTCTAAAGGGTATTAAGGAAGGCCAGCAACTGAGGTTTTCTACTTATTTTATTGAATGCATAATTTTAATACAACTTGAAGTAATCCTAATATTGTGTCAACTAGAAACTATTTTGACAGAAGAGATGCTATCCCTGGTTTCACGTTCTTATTGTTTATTTTTCTTCTGAATTCCTATCCCTTATCTCAGATCCTATCAACAGATAGTTCGAAGGAATTAATGGCAGTATTTGTAACATTGGCTACGCTCTTAAGCGGATCAGCAATCGGCTTTTTAACCTCACAGTCATGGTGGCTATACTTTCAGCAACGTTCTCGTCAATATTTCAAAAGAGATTGTGAGCCAAGGGAAGCTATTAAGACATTGATCGATAAGTTCCATTTGACACGAAGTAGGGAAAAAAATAGCATAAAAAAAGTGCTTATTGTTTTTGGATATGTAGTGCATCATGAAGGAGCCAAAAAAGGTAAAAATGAAATTTTTAGCTATACTACCCGAAGATATGACTTATACTGTCTTCTTAGTGCTACTGAGTTCTCCTTAGTTTTTGCCGTTGTATCTGGCATAATAATTCGCATTATTTATAAGATTTGGTATGACTTTGTCAATTATGAGATTTACTCAATTCCTATAATAATAGGCATCGCAATAGTTCTTTTTATCGAGTTGCACTTGGGTCGGAACTACGTCATTAATGAGTGGGATGTCGTGTCATCTGCTCTTATAAAACAGTCAGAACTGAGTAAGGAAGACCTGATGAAGCTCTTCCCAGAAGACTATTTCGAGCGGACACACGAAGAATAGGAAGAAGAAAAAGGATTGAAAACTACTAAAAACCTATCACGCATGATATTAGGAAACCGGTTTAGATAGTCTTTGGCTCTGATTCCTCAGCTCTCCTAAACTCTGTTCAGTGCTTAGTGGCTTGTATTTCTCCATTAGGAATCGACTGTGCAATCTCATCGTTAATTCCACCGTGTTTCGTCTCTTTTTGAGCCATTGCATCGAAAATAATGAAGTATCCTGCAATTGTAATAACTATGCTTAAATCATATTATCGGTGGAAGAGGGTACTATGCGGAGGAACGAGGCGATCAGGGTTGAGCTACCTCATCAGGCTTGAGTGCTCAAAATGCGGTAAAACCTTCGATCCAGACAAGGTTCAAAACGTCTGCGACAGGTGTGGGAAGCCTCTCCTCGCCAGATACGACTAGATGCCATAGGAGAGATCATAGAGTTCCTTTAGAGGTTCCTTCAATGCTACAGAGTTCACCATGCTTGGAGATTGAGTCCTTCTATGAGTCTAAAGTGCGAGTCTCGGGACATCAAAGCTTCGTTATTGGATATTGCGATGGCTGCTATGAGGATGTCGAATTCACCTATGAGCAGCCCTTTTCTCCTCAAGTCCTCGTATGTCTTAGCTGCTTGTAGACAGGAATCATTGGTCAGAGTTAAGACTTGGATGACTGAGAGGAGATCGCTGACGCTTGTGAGATTCTCCTCAGGCCTTGACGATAGGAGAGCTCCCTTGAGGAGCTCGTACGCCGTGATCGCGGTGCTCTTCAGGGGCTTCTCCTCCGCTTCGAGCTGAGCTATCCTATCGATGGCGTCTCTATCGCCCTTCAATAAGGCTACGAGAAAGTCTGTGTCGAGACACACCAATTCAGATCTTTAGCTCCCTTCCCTTAGACGCCTCTCTTTCAGCCATCACCTTCTCGAAGACCAGATCTATATCGGTCCCCTTCCACTTGCCAGTAAACCCTAAAAGAGACTTTGGCTCCGCCGCCTTGGTCATCCTCAACACTACGTCGGAAAAGGATTCTCCTTCCCCCTTGAGCCTCTTAAGGGATTTGTAGGCTTCCTCGGACAGGGAGATTACCTTCGTCATCAACCCTATGCATAGGCACATACGTATGTAAACATTGCTATCATCACTCAGTTTATGCCTGAACCAAATAGGAAAGTATCCAAAAGATATTATCTACTGAGACCTACCTAAAGTGTAAGGGAGACAATTCCGAGTTGAGCTACTTCATCGGGCTTGAGTGCTCCAAATGCGGCAAAGCCTTCGATCCAGACAAGGTTCAAACCGTCTGCGACAGATGTGGTAAGCCTCTCCTAGCCAGATACGACCTAGATGCCGTGGGAAAGATCATAGACAGGGGGTCCTTCAGGGGGCGTGAGCCCTCGATGTGGAGGTATCGGGAGCTCCTCCCCGTGAGGGATGAGCGAAACATCGTCAGCCTCGGAGAGGGCTACACGCCCCTAGTCAGGGCTGAGAAGCTCGGCGAGAAGGTCGGCGTCAGAGACCTCTGGATAAAGGACGAGGCTCAGATCCCGACTGGAACCTTCAAGGCTCGGGGTCTCTCGGCAGCCGTCTCGAAGGCGAAGGAGCTCGGCATCAAGTGCATGGCTATTCCCTCCGCTGGCAACGCTGGTGGGGCTCTGGCTGCCTACGGCGCCCGCGCTGGGATGGAGGTCTACGTCTTCATGCCCGAGGATGCGCCGCCCGTGAACAAGGTCGAGTGCTGGGTCACCGGGGCCAAGGTCTACCTTGTGAAGGGTTTGATCTCGGACGCTGGGAGGATCGTCTCTGCTGGAGCGAAGGAGCGGGGCTGGTTCGACGTCTCGACGCTGAGGGAGCCCTACAGGCTGGAGGGCAAGAAGACCATGGGCTTCGAGGTGGCGGAGCAGTTCAACTGGGCTCTACCCGACATCATCATCTACCCCACGGGCGGCGGAACAGGCATCATCGGCATGTGGAAAGCCTTCTCCGAACTCCAGGAGCTCGGCTGGATCGGCGAACGCCGACCAAGGATGATCTCCGTTCAGTCCACGGGCTGCGCACCCATCGTGAAAGCCTTCAAGGAGGGAGCAGAAGAGTCTGAAATGTGGGAGGGAGCCTCAACAATCGCCTCGGGGCTGAGGGTGCCCAAAGCCCTGGGAGACTTCCTCATCCTTAGAGCCATCCGAGAGAGCCGAGGAGAGGCCGTGGCGGTGGACGACGAGGAGATGCTGGAGGACACGAAGCTCATGGCAAAGGAGGAGGGAATCTTTCCCTGCCCCGAGGGCGCAGCGACACTTTCAGCACTGAAGCATCTCGTGGAAGAGAGCTCCGTGGACAAGAACGACAGGGTTGTGCTCTTCAACACGGGATCAGGGCTCAAATACACCGAACTGTTCCCTCTGAAGCTTCCAGTCCTCGATCCGAAGGAGGAGATAAACTACCAAAAACTCTAGGAGAAGCAAGTTCAATCAAACAGATTTTTCTGATACAAAAAATTTATTACCCAATAGCTCACCTAAAGGGAAGGATTAACGAAGGTTCAGGAAATTGATCCCCCTCAAAAAAGCGGAAGACTTACAGACAAACATAGATCTAAGAACCTTAGCCTCATCTCTGGGAAATTTTAGGAGGCATCCAGAATGAGGGAAGTCTCAGCCTTCTCCCCGGGCCACATAACGGGCTTCTTCCAGATCTGCGATGAGCCAGAGGACCTTCTGCTGAAGGGCTCCAGAGGTGCAGGGGTCTGCCTGTCCAAAGGAATCCGCACGACTGTTAGGCTCGAGCCCGCGACGAGAAACTCGTTGGAAGTGAAGATCAACGGCTGCCCAACTGCGGAAGCAGTTGTATCTGAATATGTCGCCAAAACCATGCTCTCGAGGGCAAGAGGAAACCATAGGGTTCTCGTGGAGCATCGGGCTGAGATACCCATCGGGAGGGGCATGGGCACCAGCGGCGCAGGGGCTCTCAGCCTAGCTCTAGCGCTCAACGATGCTCTAGATTTGGACCTGTCAAAGGAGGAGGTCGCCCAAGTTGCCCATATCGCTGAAGTTGAGTGCAGGACTGGGCTGGGAACGGTTATAAGCGAGACCTACGGTGGCATGGAGATCCGAGTGAAGCCTGGGGCGCCAGGCGTCGGAGAAATTGTAAAGGTTCCGCTGGGGGGAGAATACGTTGTTGTCTACCTTCCCTTCGGCCAAATATCGACAAGAACCATCCTTACAAACGAGTTCTTCAGGAGAAGAATCAACGAGCTAGGCGGTACCTTTGTGAATGAACTCTTGTCAAAACCCGAGCCAGAGGAGTTCATGAGGCTTTCAAGGAGCTTCGCAGAGCACATCGGCCTCATCACGGAGAGGGTGAAGGCGGTCCTGAAGGAAGCGGATGAGGCGGGGCTCCCCTGCAGCATGCCCATGTTCGGCGAAGCCGCCTTCTCCCTACTGAAGCGAAGGGATGCGGAGGACCTGCTGGAGATCTTCAAGAGGTACCAGGTGCCGAGCACGGTTTCCGAGGCAGGTGAAGAGGTCCCGGGCGTGATCTTAGCCGAGGTGGACGAGCAAGGGGTTAGGCTGATTTGAGCGAGCATAGCACCGTATCGCCCAAGCATCCGAGGGCTGAGTCCCTAAGGATCAGGGAGAGACTTGTAGAATACAGCCAGACACAGGTAGTCGCCCTCTCAGGGCTTATAGCCCATGGACGAGGCGAAGCCTTCGACTACATCATCGGAGAAAAAACAACCGGGAGCGCGAGGAAAGCCATAAGGGCCGCTGCGGCAGCCCTCCTTCAGGCTGAGCACCCCGTGATCTCGGTGAACGGAAACGCGGCAGCCCTCTCAGCCAGCGACATCGTGAAGCTCGCCGAGGTTACGGGGGCTCCCATCGAGGTCAACCTCTACCACAGGCTTCCTGGAAGAGATGTGGCGATCGAGAAGGTGCTGAGGGAGGCAGGCGCCCGGGAGGTCTTAGGAGTCGGTGAGACCGCATCAGCTCGGATACCCGAGATACAGAGCGACAGGCGGAGGGTTGATCCCCGCGGCATCCTCATCGCCGATGTCGTCCTCGTCCCTTTGGAGGATGGCGATCGGACTGATGCGCTTGTTAAGATGAGAAAGAAGGTTATAGCCATCGATCTGAATCCGCTCTCAAGGACATCTCAGTACGCTGCCATCACCATCGTGGACAACATTGTCCGCGCCATGCCAGCTCTGGTGAGCGAGGCTGAGGGGCTGAAAAAGATGCACCATGAAGATCTCCGTAGGATTCTCTCGGAGTACAGCAATAAGGAGGTTCTCTCGGAGGCGATTAGGCTCATCATGGAGCGCCTTTCAGACCTTGCCGAGAAAGGCATATATCTATCTCTCCCTAAGTAGAGAGAATCGAATTGGAGAGGGTCATCGTCCTCGGCGCAGGAGCTATTGGAAGCTACTATGGAGCCCTCCTATCCAAGAAAAGCGACGTTCTTCTTGTCGGCCGACGCCCCCACATCGAGGCGATCAACTCCAAAGGTCTCACCCTCTCAGGAGAAGTGGAAGGAGTATTCAAGGTTAAAGCCACAGAAGAGGTTGAAGAGGTTCCCTCTGGCTC
>Ga0315296_10003898_pt1 | contig 12368 bp, 9 predicted proteins | sample YL17G14_18_MG_FD_203921 | JGI IMG/M metagenome (GOLD analysis project Ga0315296, IMG submission 203921) | Sediment microbial communities from Yellowstone Lake, YNP, Wyoming, USA - YL17G14_18 | ecosystem: Environmental > Aquatic > Freshwater > Lake > Sediment | place: USA: Wyoming | collected... | reverse complement strand
CGTGCGCCAGGTGAACATCTACGCCCAGGCCAACGGCGTTCCCGATACGAACGCCGACGCCGACGACTGGATCAACGACAACATCCAGAGCTACTTCGTGGACATCTCCGGCAACCGGGTTTCCCCGGAGATGCACAACACGACGATGATCCCGGCCAGCGCCCGCGGCGTCGAGGTGGTCACCACCATCACCCGCACGACCTTCTTCGCCCGGGCGATCGGGGTCAATCAGATCGCCGCCAGCGCTCTCGCTACGGCCGTCTATGAGCCGGACGGTGGGGTACTGCCGATCGCCGTGAACGAGTACTGGGCGGGAAGCCAGGGCAAGTGCCCCTACGCCCACTGTGGGGAGCCCTACAGCTTCGTCCGCAACCCCGACCCCTCCGTTCCGCCGCCCTTTACCAAGGTCTCCGATTCCCCGGAGGAATGGAAGAGGAACAGCTGCAGCGAGTACCCGGCCTGCTGCGACAGCGACAACAATAACGTCTGTCAGGGTGCTTACCAGGGCTACGGGGAAAACTACGGCCGGGCTTTTGCCATCCTGGGACAGGACGCCACGCCGAACTATGGTTCCTCGGACCCGCGCAGTTTCGTGCACCTGGACTACCGCTACGATGCCGTGGACGAAGATGGATACTGGCACATCCTGCTGAACAACGACACCTGGGCAGAGCCGCAGGTCCCGCAAACCTGGGGGCCCGAGAAGCGCAAGGACGAGATGTCGAACATATTTCTCGAGGGGGGATACCGCAAGGTGCCGCTCCCCGGTGCTATGCTGGAGCCGCCGCCTGAACGCATCCTGGAGTGGGGCTTCTGCTGGGCTGGCGCTCACCCGGGCTGCTTCAACCTGCCGTCCGACGTGAACCATAGCCCTTATTGCGCCGTCTCCTTCCTCCCCGGCGCCGACGCCGCTAAAGAGGCGAAGGCGATGTACCAAAGCGGCAGATACCCGCCGGGCACCCGCGTCGTCATCATGGTCTACAACGGCGCCTCCGCAGACCAGTGGGGTGCTGACAAGAAAAACGATGTCGCCATGGTCGTCGGCTACTTCGGGGCCATCGTCGTCGGCTACGGCAACAACTTCGACCACCCCTGCAATGGCACAGCGGGGAACTGGCAGAGTTTCCAGTCCTGCATCAGTGGAAACGAGAACACGGCCTACGGCGTCGTCGGCCCGAAAGGCGATCTACGGCTGAGCCCGCAGTCGCTCATCGACCAGTTCCTGCCGAAGAAGATCACCCTCATCAAGTGAGGTTGTTCCTCTCCTCCTCTCCCCAGACCTCCCCCTCCCTCTCGCCAGAGAGTGGAGGGGGAAGGTCTTTTTGGGCCGGTGGGGACCATGGCGCCGCTACGGCCGCGGTGCGCGAAAGGCCGCGAAAATGCGGCCCGCCTCATTCCAGGTAGCGGTAGGCCACGCCGGCCAGAATGGCCGCTCCCTGGGGCAGGCAACGCTCGTCCAGGTCGAAGCGGGGGTGGTGGTGGGCGCGCCGGTCTCCGGCGATCTCTGCTCCCAGCCAGGCGAAAGCGCCGCCTCGGCCGGCCGCCTGGATCAAGAAGGAAAAGTCCTCGGAGACCACGTCCGGCTCCGCGTGCTCCGGGAGTCCCTGCCCCAGCACCTGGCCGGCCACCTCGCGCAGCAGCGCCACCATGGCCGGGTCGTTCTCCAGTACCGGATAGCCCGCGGCGATGTGCAGGGAGAAGGTGCCGCCGAGCGTCTCGGAAAGGGCAAAGGCCCGCTGCACCTCCTCCCGCAGCCGCATCCGCACCTCCTGGGAGAAGGAGCGGATCGTGCCCCGTATCTCCACCTCGCCGGGGATGATGTTGTCGGCGGTTCCGCCGTGGATCGTGCCCACCGAGACGATGCAGGGCTCCAGCGGCGAGATGCGCCGGGAAGGGATGGCGTAGAGGGCGTTCAGCACCTGCGCGGCGATGGCGATGGGGTCCACTCCCTCGTGGGGGCGAGCCCCGTGGGCGGAGATGCCGCGCACGGTGGCGGTGAAGGGGTCCACGGCGGCCATGAAGGGGCCAGGCCGGGTGCGCATCTGCCCCAGGGGGAGGCGGGCGTCCACGTGCAGGCCAAAGACCGCCTCCACGCCGGCCATCGCCCCGTCCTCGATCATGCGCCGGGCGCCGCTCATCCCTTCTGCGTCCACCGCCTCCTCCGAGGGTTGGAAGAGGAAACGTACCCTCCCGCCGGCCGGCGGCTTTTCCGCCAGCAGGGCGGCCGCGCCGAGCAGCATGGCCATGTGGGCGTCGTGCCCGCAGGCGTGCATGGCGCCGCGGGTACGGGAGGCGTAGAGGACCTCGTTCTCCTCCTGGATCGGCAGGGCATCCATGTCGGCCCGCAGTGCGACGACGCGGTCGCCCTGGCCGATTTCCCCCACCACCCCGGTGCGGCCGACCTGATCGCGCACGCGCAGGCCTAGCCCGGACAGCGTCTCGACCAGGTAGCGCGCGGTCCCCTCTTCCTGGAAGGCCAGCTCAGGGTTCTGGTGGAAGTGGCGGCGCCAGGCCCGCAGTTGCTCCTCCAGGACCTGCGCCCGCTGCAACAAGCCGTTCAAAGGACCCTCCTCCGAACACAGTTGGTACGGTCCAATCAAAGGACGTGCTGACGCCCGGCTTCCCGGCATCCAGGTGCTCTCTGGAGGGCGCGGATGCACGGATCGGCCCCAGGCGAAAGGCGGGCCAGCGTGGAAGCCGGGCGTCCTGATGCGGGGACATCTACAGTCCGGGCCGGTCTACTTGGGCAGGTTCTGCATCCACCCGGAAATGAACCCGACCCCGGCGAGCGTCAGGATGACCGCGACGATTATGGCGACCGCGTAGGCGATCGCGATGGCCAAGAAGAAGCCGCAACCGAATTGAAAGCCGTCTCCAAAGCCGAGTTTCATGGATTCCTCCTCGTTATTCATTTCGAACCACTAGCTGGTGGGGAATCGACCCGGGTCAGGCCGTCCCACAGCGCATGTCCTGTCCAGGCTGATGGTGGCGCGGGCTAGCGGCTCGCAATCGCCCCTATCAACAGGGTCAGGAGGAAGAACCCGACACCCATGCCGATCGTGGCCAGTACCGAGGCTACGACGAATCCGCAGCCGAAGGAAAAGCCATCGCCGATCGAGAGTTGCGCCGGTTGCTTCTGGGGTGCTACTGGAACGGGATACATCACTTTCGCCTCCTTTGCTTGCGCTTGCCTACCTACGGGACGATGTGCAGGAACATGGTGCTGGTGCTATAGTCGTCGCCGGGCTTCCCGGCGGCACCGGCCACCCCCATGCCGCCCAGGATGTCCAGGAACGGCTTGATCTGCTGGCGGAAGTCGCTGCGCTCCGGTTCCTCCAGGACACCGTCCAGGAACCTGGTCAGGGCGACGAAATCGAGGTAGAAGAGCCCGGTGTTGCTCTTGGGCAGGGCCTCCATCACCGTGCGGAATTCCGGCGCCGCGGCCAGCCGCTCGTCCTTGTCCTTGCTGGCGCGGATGGCCCCCTGGAAGGAGGGCATGTCGACGGCGATGAGCAAAAAGTCGCCCACGAAGGCGTAGCCGGGCAGGTAGCCGGCCATCTGCAGCATGGGGATCACGCGCGCCTTCACCCCCTCGATCTCCTGGTCGGCGAAGGCCAGTTGCTGCTGGGAGAGCAGCCCCTCGACCTTGGTCATCGTCGCCTGGGCCTTGGCCTTGTCGCTCACCTCGAAGAGGAGGCCGGCCCGGAAGGAGGGGACGCCGGCAGCGGTCTTTCCATCGCCCGCGGCCAGGAAGAGGCCGAACTCGCCGGTCATCCAGGAGAGGACGTCCTCCTCGATATCCAGCCCCGTCTGCGCCTTCAGGTCCTCCAGGCTGCCCTGGAGGCCCTGGTAAGCCTCCGGGCTGGTTTTCTGCATCTGCGCTTTCACCATCTCCCAGGCCCCGTGGATGTCGCGGCCGGTAAAGGCGAGGGTGGCGTTCTTGGGCATCATCTCCAGGACCCGGCCGGGGTGGGGCTTGCGTGCGGCTTCAGAGAACTCTTTCAGGCCGGCCTCGGCCAGGGCGGCCAGGTCCAGGGTGCTGGCCGCTTCGATCCGCAGCCCCTTGGCTTCGGCCAACAGGGTGAAACCGGCCGCCTTCGCCCCGCCGGTCAGCCCCTGGGTGGGCAGGCCCACGGCCCCGGATAACCCGGACAGCGCTTCGCCCATCCCCTTGCTGATGGGGCCCATGGCGGCGTAGCCCAGGATCAGCCCTCCCGTGGGCAGGTGGCTGAGCAGGGCTTTGAAATCGGCGTTGGCGGCCAGGGAGTCCTTCTCCTGGCGATCCAGGGCCGCCGCGACGGCGCTGCTGCTGTCGGCGACCAGCAGGATGCTCGCGTCGCGCAGGGCGAAGGCGAATTGGGTCTCTTTGATGGTGATCGCGTAGATGGTCGCCTTCCCGTGGGCGCTCCCCTCCATGGTGCCGCCAGCCTTCTTCACTTCCGACTCCAGGCGAGTCTGGAAGGTGGCGAAGGCCCCGCTGTCGCGGACCTCGGCGGCCACCAGGAAAGGCATCTGCGGGGGAGGGGGAACAGTTCCGCTCTGCAAGTCGGAAGGGGACTGGGTGGCGAGCGCCTTCCACAAGGGGCCCAGGTCGGTGAGCCCGACGGCCGCGGTCTTGCCCAGCCAGGGCTCGATGTCGGCCTTCCAATCGAAGGGGAATTCCTCCTTCATGGAGGCGGTCTGTTCGTCCAGGCCCTTCTTCACGGCGGGGATGTTGAGGAAGGCGTCGCGGACGCGCCGCCAGTTCTCGGCCGCTTTCCCCTCCGGGCGGATCTGCATGGCCAGGAAGACAACGGTCTCGGAGGGCATGTAGCTGGCCAGTTGGCTGGTTTCCGGGCCCCCCTTGGGCTTGCCGCAGCCCAGCAGGCTGCCGAGCAGGACGACTACCAGCAGGAGCAGGCTCGTTTTTCTGTGCATCGATTTCCTCCTTGTCGAACTTGTGTCAGAGCAGTTTCAGGAACTCCTCGACGGTCAGGCCGGCATGGCGAATCAGTGCCCGAAGAGTTCCAACGGACAGTTCCTTGTGTTGGGGGATCGAGAGGTTTACCCTGACACCAGGTCTAACCAGGACCAGCTGGCTGCCTACCTGGCCAATCGGTTGCCAACCAGCCTTCTGAAAAGCCTTGGCCGCATCCTTGCCGGAGAGGTTGTTCAGCCTGCCCATCGGGTTACACCGCCACTACGATGGGTTGTTGCCCGGCTTGCTGCGAGGACGCCCCGGATGCCTTCTGGTCTTCCGCCCACAACCAGGCGGTGATGGCCTCCTTGATGTTCTCCAAGGCCTCCTTTTCGTCTTTTCCCTGGGAGACACAACCTGGGAGGGCGGGGCATTCGGCAACAATCCAACCATCTTCAGATTGCTGTAGAATCACATGAAAGAGCATCGTCGTATCCTCCGTTCGGGCAAGCCAGGCAACGTGGCTCGGCAGTGCCAAGACACACCCTTCCGAGGACTGGCTTGCCTATCCACAACTTCTGAGTCAGGCACTGCCATGCGGGCTATGCCTGATTCCGCCTGACCAACCTGTGGGGCGAGGAGCCGGAATGGGCCGGGTGGGTCGGGCGGAATATAGCCAGGAAGCAATCGTACCTGTATTGTACTCCATTAGCGGCCGGATGTCAAAGTCTAGTTAGAGGAAGTTGGAGGTTGGAAGTGGGGATATGGGATGCAGTCGGCTACTCGGGTGGGGGCCGGCACCAGCGCGCCTCCAGGGAGTCCAGGGTGCCGGTGCGCTCCAGCCGGCCGAGTGCCCGCTGCAGGCGGTGGTGCAGCCAGGCGCTCCGCTGGGCCACCACGACCACGAAGGATTCGTCCTGAACGGGTGGGGCCAATACGACCATCCCCTCCTGCCCGCCGGCAAACGTGACAGCCGAGATGCGGTCCACCACCACGGCGTCCACCTGGCCGGCCGCCAGGGCCGAGAGCGCCTCCTGGGGGCTGTCGAAGGGTATCCGGGTGCCGATGCCGCCGGCCTGCTCCCACGGCCACACCAGGGCATCTCCGGGGCCACCCCATTCCACCCCCACCGAGCGGCCGGCCAGCCCCTTCGGCCCACCGATCCCGCTGTCCGCCCCCACCACCAGCACCTGGCCGGCCTGGAAATAGGGCCGGGTGCAGCGCTCCCGCCGGCACAATTCCGGGCTGTAGGGGTAGGAGGAGAGGATCACGTCGATCTGCCCGGAGACCAGGGCATCGTACAGGCCATCGTAGGCCATGGGCACGAAGGCGACCTCCAGGCCCATCTCTCTCCCCAGCTCCCGGGCCAGGTCCACGTCGTAGCCGACCAGCTCCCCCTGCACATCGTTTTCGAAGGGGGGATAGGCCGGGTCCAGGCCCACCCGGACCACGCCGCTGGCGGCGATGCGCCGGCGGCTGTCGTCGTCCATCCAGGGGGGGATGAGCAGCGCGGCGACGACGTTCAGCGCCAGGGTCGCCCCCAGGAGCAGGTGGAACCAGGGCTTCTTTCGGGCGCTTGTCTGTTTAGCCATGCCTGTTCCTACAGTCGGCCTCCGCCGTGACAATAGAACGTCAAACGTTGGAACGTTCGAACGTTGGAACGTTCCATGCCGCTAGCCCTGCGGTTCAGCGATCATCTTCACCTTGCGCTCCGGCCAGCGCCAGCAACACACGCCGCAATACCTCCACCCACCGCTCCCCCAGTCCCTGGCGGTCCAGCCAGGCCAGGTTGGCCCGGGTGCGCAGGCGCTGCTGCACCCAGGGGGGCAGGTCGCTCAGGTCCGGCCGGACCTCCCCGGCCAGGGTGATGGCGATCTGCCGGCCGTCGGCGCGGACCTCAGTCGCTCCTGCCCGCAACGCCAGCACCTTGAGGCGGAGCAGGTCCACGAGCAGTTGGGCTGGAGGGGGCGGTTCGCCGAAGCGGTCGCGCAGTTCGCGCACCATTTCCTGCACCTGGCGCGAGGTGCGCACCTCGGCCATGTGCCGGTAGACCTGCAGGCGCACCTCCGGGTCGGGCACATAGTCGACCGGCAGGTAGGCCTGCAGGGGCAGGTCCAGCGTCACCGGCGCCGGCCCGCGCAGTCCGGCCCGCGCCTCCAGCCATTCCTCCGCGCCCGGCTTCTTGCCGGTCTGGAGCTGCTCCACCGCCTGGGCCAGCAGCCGCGTATAGAGGTCAAAGCCGACGGCGGCGATGTGCCCGCTCTGCTCTGCCCCCAGGAGATTCCCGGCGCCGCGGATCTCCAGGTCGCGCATGGAGATCTGGAAGCCGGCCCCCAGGTCGGTGGCTTCCAGGATGGCCTGGAGGCGCTTCTGGGCCGGCTCGCCCATCTCCCGGCTGGGATGGTAGAGCAGGTAGGCGTAGGCTCGCACCGCGCCCCGGCCCACCCGGCCGCGCAACTGGTAGAGCTGGGCCAGCCCCAGGAAGATGGCGTTGTCGATGATGATCGTGTTCGTGTTGGGGATGTCCAGGCCGCTCTCGATGATCGTCGTGCAGACCAGCACGTCGTACTGGCCGGCGACGAACTCGAGCATGACCCGCTCCAAGTCGCCCTCGGGCATCTGCCCGTGGGCCACGGCGAAACGGGCCTCGGGGACCAGTTGCTGCCACTCCCGCGCCTTCCGGTAGATCGACTGCACCCGGTTGTGGACGAAGTAGACCTGCCCGCCCCGGTCCAGCTCGCGCAGGATGGCCCCGCGGATGACCTTGTCGTTGTAGGTGACCACGTAGGTACGGATGGGTACCCGCTCCTCCGGCGGCGTCTCGATCACGCTCAGGTCGCGCAGCCCGGTCAACGACATGTGCAGGGTGCGCGGGATCGGCGTGGCGGTCAGGGTGAGGACGTCCACCTCGCGGCGCAGCCGCTTCAGCTGTTCCTTGTGGCGCACGCCGAAGCGCTGTTCCTCATCCACGATGACCAGCCCCAGGTCCTTGAAGGCGACGTCCTTGGAGAGAATGCGGTGCGTGCCGATGAGGATGTCGATCTCCCCCTTGAGCAGCCGGGCGATGATCTTCTTCTGTTCGGCCGGCCGGCGGAAGCGCGAGAGCATCTCCACCACCAATGGGAAAGGCTCCAGCCGCTCCTGGAAGGTGCGGTAGTGCTGCTGGGCCAACACGGTGGTCGGCACCAGCACGGCGACCTGCCGGCCATCCATCACCGCCTTGAAGGCGGCGCGCAGGGCCACCTCGGTCTTGCCGTAGCCCACGTCGCCGCAGACCAGGCGGTCCATGGGGCGGGGCTGTTCCATATCGCGCTTGACCTCGGCCATGGCGCGCAGTTGCCCCTCCGTCTCCACGTAGGGGAAGGCGGCCTCCAGTTCGCCCTGCCAGGGGGCATCGGCGGAGAAGGCGAACCCCTGGGCGACCTCGCGGGTGGCATAGAGGTCGAGCAGCTCGCGGGCCATTTCCTGGACGGCCTGGCGCACGCGGGACTTGGCGCGCTCCCAATCGCCGCTGCCCAGGTGGTGCAGGGCCGGCGGACCCTCTCCCGAACCGACGTAGCGGCGCACCCGATCGACCTGGTCCACCGGGACGTAGAGGCGGTCGCTCTCGGCGTAGCGCAACAGGAGATACTCCCGCTCCACCCCGTCGGCCAACGTCAGGCGGGCCAGGCCGTCGTAGATGGCAAAGCCGTGATCCTCGTGGACGACGAAATCGCCTACCTGGAGGCGCTGGAGGAGGTCTTCGCGGAACAGTTCGCGGCGGGGGCGACGCAGCAGCGGCCGTCGGCGCGGCGGAGACCAGCCAAAGATCTCGGTATCGGTGAGGAGGCGCAGGCCGGCATCGGGACAGGCCCATCCCCCGCTGGGGAGCCGGCCGGGCAGGACTTCCAGTTGCTCGTGCTCCAGGGCCAGGCCGCGCTCCCGCAGCAGTTCAGCCAGGCGGGCAGCCTGATGGCTGACGACGACAACGCGCTCCCCTTGGGCGCGCCACTCGGCCACCCCGTCCAGGACCTCCTTGAGCCGGCCGCCGTAGTGCGGCTGTGGAGCGAAGGGGAGGGAGATGACGCTCTCTTCCTCCTCGGCCGGCAGGGCGGTGGATAGGCCCACCCGGAGGTGACCGGAGAGGCGGGCGACCACGTCGGACCAGGTGAGGTAGGGACAGGGAAAGTCGGCCGGCAGTTCCCCGTTCTGGACCAGTTCGAAGCGCACCGCCGTGGCCTGGGCATCGACCTCCTGGACCGTCGCCTCGATCTGCTCGGGCTCGTCCAGCACGACGAGGGCCTCTGCGGGGAAATAGTCCAGCAGGGAGGCCAACTTCTCATGGAAGAGGGGGGCATAAAGGGAGACGGCCTCGAAGAAGGTCCCCTGCTCCAGGTACTCGCGGTCGCGGGCCAGTTCGTCGCCGACCTCGGGGCGGAGGCCCTCGCGGGCGACCGCGCGGAGATAGGCGACGGCGCGCTGGCGTCCGCTCCAGGGGATCTCGTAGGGTGCGGTGAGGGAGAACGTGGCCACCTGGTGGCGGGAGCGCTGGCTGGCCGGGTCGAAGGGACGGATGTTTTCCACCTCGTCGCCGAACAGCTCGATGCGCAGGGGGAGAGGGGCGGTGGGGGGATAGATGTCCACGATGCCGCCCCGGCGGGCGAACTCGCCGGGCTCCTCCACCATCTTGGCCGGCCGGTAGCCCCACTCGACCCAGTGGCGGATGACCTCCTCCAGGGGGAAAGGCATCCCCTGGCCGACTACCTGGCGGGCCTGGGCGAACGCTTCCGGGGAGAGGGTGGGCTGGAGGATGGCGCGGGCCGCGGCGACGACGAGCGGAGGGGGCGAGTCGCCCGTTTCACGCCAGCGCTGCAGCGTCTCCAGGACCCCCAGGCGCTGGGCGACGACGGCGGCGTCGGGGGCCATCCGTTCGTAGGGGCGGACGTCGGTGGCCGGGAAGAGGAGGACGGTCTCCGGCGTGGAGCTGTAGAGGCGCAGGGCGTCGTGGAGGCGGCGGGCCACCTCGGCGCCGGAGGTGAGGAGGAGGAGGGGCCGGTCCAGCTGAGCCTGCAGCAGGGCGACCAGGACCGGCCGGGGGGCCTCCACCAGCGGCGCGACCCGCAGTGGACGGGCCGGGGCCTGGGCCAGGGAGGAGAGGAAGCGCTGGCAGGAGGGCAGGCCGGCCAGCAGGGGCAGCCAGTGCCCCAGGCTGCCCTGGGCCATTTCGACGTCGCGATCGTCCTCCATGGGGACTGCCTTTCCCACCATCGCTCCTGAGTCGCAGTCTCGGTCTGCGCTCATCCGGCGCGGGCACGTAATACCCATTGCGTCTGCCAAACACAGTCGGCATAAGCCCGGCATCCCGCCTGGTCGAAGCTGAGGAGAGGTGCGGGCCTACTGGATCAACGCCCCAATGTTACCATAGGGTGCTCCGGTGCGCAAGCCGCACGTCACTTGACAAAATAAGAACCTTGTGGTAGAATGTTGTTGCAAAACTAAAGGGAGTTTTGCCAAGTTCTAGGGAGGGAGAAAATGAGCAAGCAAAGGCTGTTCTCGCAGGTTGTCTACTCGGTGCTGCTCGGGGTCTTGCTGATCGGGATGCTGTCGGCTGCCGTGGTACAGCCCGGGGTGTCGGGTGGGAGGATGGGCGAGGTGGTCTTTACCATCCCCGCAGGTCCAGAAGGGGTGCAGTATGAAGGGGGGGATGCCCCGGAGACGCTACGCTGGGGGCCGGCCGCCTTCACGGTTGCGCCGGACGGAAGTTTCTGGGTCGCCGACACGGTTGGTAACCGCCTTCTCCACTACAGCCCGCAGGGGGATCTGCTGGGCAGAATCGGCCTGGAGCCCTATCAAGTGGTCGGCGTGGGGGACCTGGAGGCGACGGCCTCGGATGTCTTTGTCCTGGACGTAGCGGCGACGACGCCTCGCATGCTCCGGCTGGCCCTGGATGGTAGCCTGCTGGCAGGGTACGAGCTGCCGGAGAATCTCAGCCTGGCGGGCGGACTGAGTGGCATCGCCCTGGGGGACCAGGGAGAAGTGTGGATCGAGCGCGAGGGAGGAGCCCTGGTCTCCCAACTGGTGGACACCAAGGGTCGGGTGACTGGGGTCGAGCTGGCCGGGTACTTGCGTGGCGGGCGGCTGTATAGCGCCCGGCCGGCCGATTTGACCGCGGGGGATTCCAGGCAGGGCACCGTGATCGCTGGCAGCGTGCGCATCCAGGTGAAGGTGTCCAACGTGTTGGCTGGCCTTCGCTTCCTTGGGGTCAGCCCCGACGGGAGTTTCTACGTCATCACAGAGGAGATGGTCAGTTACCCGGCGATTCAGGTGGATCAGGTCGTGCGCCACTACGGCGCCTCCGGCAAGCTGCTCGGGCTGGCCCGCGTTGCGCTCGCGGAGCAGTACACCCACGTGGCGCAGAACCTTGCCATTGGCCCCGACGGCGCGGTCTACGCCCTGATCACGCGGCCGGACCACCTGGAGGTGCAGCGGTTGGGGTTCTCTGCCAAACTGAGGCCCATCCTTCCCTCTATGCCCGTCTGGAGGATTCCCCCGAAGGAGGCCGACGGCTCTCAAGTACCCCAGGCTTGTCGCCAGCGCAGTGCGATGATCAACACGGCAGTTGGCTACGTCAACAACTCCAAGTACCTCAGCGCGACCAATACAGATGGGCCCTGCCCAGGCCGGGAGAAACCGCGGTATATCGCTGGCGCCGGCACTTACCCCAGTGTAGCCTACGATTGGGGCGGTTGGGATACCGTGAGTGGGTACAATGGTTCCATGCATCCCAACACACTCCAGGCTGGCGACATCCCCCGTACGGCCAAAACGGTCGAGCAGTGCTCGAGGGGCACGGACTGCTCCGGCTTCGTGAGCCGATGCTGGAGTCTCCCCTACAAGCACAGCACTCGGATGCTGCCGAACATATCCTGCCAGCTCAAGTCGACCAGTTGCCTTATCCAAGGGGACATCATGAACAACTACGATGAACACGTTGTCCTGTTCCGCAGCTTCGCCCGGAACGGGTTCAACGGGTACGAGTCCACCACCTTGAATGGCTCTGACCGGGTTGTGTCCCTGTATCACACCTGGAGCTCGATGTCCGGCTACGTACCGCGCCGGTACTGCAACGTCTGCTCACCCACCTGTGCAGACACCTGTGCCGTGTCTCCCTCGCCGTGTCCATGATCAACGATGTGGACGGTCTGGCCAGGACGGCGTCCTCCCAGCGGGGACTGATGAGAAGAATGCAAAGGAGGAAACATGCACGCCAAAGGGCATCTGACGGTTCTGGTGTTGACCATAGCCTTCATCGCGGTCTCCCTTGGAGGATGCGGGCCGAAGGGAGCGACGCCTCGATCTCCGTTGGCAAGTCCGCAGGTGTCTACGGACGGAGAAAGCGCACACGAAGCTCTCATGGCCTTCTTTTCGCTGCTACACGACCAACGTTACAGCGAGGCCATCAACTACTATGGCGGTCCCTACGACGTCCTCA
>Ga0315296_10003897_pt1 | contig 12373 bp, 15 predicted proteins | sample YL17G14_18_MG_FD_203921 | JGI IMG/M metagenome (GOLD analysis project Ga0315296, IMG submission 203921) | Sediment microbial communities from Yellowstone Lake, YNP, Wyoming, USA - YL17G14_18 | ecosystem: Environmental > Aquatic > Freshwater > Lake > Sediment | place: USA: Wyoming | collected... | reverse complement strand
TCCTTAGCCACGCTCCCGAACAAAATAACTGCAACAACCTGCTCATTGTGGCTTATTTCCTCGGCAATCAATCTTGCCTTTACTTTTAGCGAGATCATTCCCTGAAGGTATTCTGCAAAAATTGGGTCAGCATTGATTATTTCATTAGGATTTTTCAGTTGATAATTACTTCCTTCGTGTTCAACTATTCCGGAGGAAGATAGTTCCTCTAACTTCTTGGAGAGCCAGCGGTCACTTAATCCTGTGGTGGATTTTAGGCCACCGTAACTTTTGGGACCTCTAATCAAAGCTGCCACAATTTTGCCTTCAGGAGTAATTTCAACCAGTTGGGGTAGACGCCTCATTAGAGTTCTTCACTAAGTAAAGTTTACTTTACTTAGTATAATAAACTTTGCTGTTTCTGTCCGATCTTTGTCATAGTCCCATTAAAGGGAAATGAAGGCGAATTAGAGTTGTTGGTGCTAAGGTTTATAGTTCAACAACTACTTTTTCAGTTTTCTGCGTTCTAAGATTTAGGGTGGGCGTTTTTTTGGGATAGTCTGTTTTCGAGGCGGGTGTAGGCTGTTGTCTTCACGAATTTGCTGCCTGCTTTCCGTAGTTTTTCGTCTTCTGTTACTAGGATGGCTTTTTCGTCTTCGGCGGTTACGATGTATGAGGCATCATAGAACGTGAGCCGTTCTTTGTGGGCTATGCTGAGCGTGTGGGGGAAGTCTGATTTAGTGAAGTTGGTTGTTTGGATCATGTTTTTCACGGTTACGTCTTTGAGTATTTTGGTGACGTCCGCGGCGTCTTCCAAAGTTATTGTTTTCAGTAGCGTTGCAAGTTTCCAAAGGCTGTTGCAGGCTTCGTATATTGCAAGGTCTGTGGTGATTAGGTCTATGCGGTGGGCTTCGACTATTAATCGTTTACCACGTCGGGTCACTAGTGGCAGGAGTGCTGATGCGTCAAGAAGACATTTCACCGCGTTTCCCTGTCCTCGCGCACGAGTTTGGCTATTAGTTGTGGATCCATTTTGTCGCTTAAACGTTCTCTTATTTGGTCCAGTTTTTCCTCAAGGTCTTTCAGTTCCAATTCTACAAGATATTTGTCGAGTAGCTTTCTCACTGTTTCGCTGACGTTAATGTTGTATTTTTCCAGTTTTTCCTTGATGTTCCTTGCGACTCTAATGCTGATGAGGCTCATTTGAAGCACCGTATTACATGTTGTAATACAACCTTATAAAACTTGGAATTTCTTTGCTTTTCGATTATGGCTTGTGATGTTGGTGATGCTACGCATCTGGTTCCTGTTGTTCCTGATGTGGGGGGTTGAAACGCTCCATGAGTAGCTTCCAGCCGCACACGCTGCGGAAGCCATCAAAAGCGTTGCCACAAACTTTGACGAACAAGAAGTCCATGCTAAACTCCAAGAATTAGAAAGAATAGTCAATGAGGCAAAAACAAGAAAAGAGGATGAAAAAACGAGAAATAGCTCATAATAAGGATCGATTTAGGCGACTGTAAAACCAAGCCACGCCTCGCATGAAGAATAAACAATAGAAAAAACCAAACGCAATAACCAAGATCATTATAGCGAGAGCTCGTCATGGCAGCACGCGCTTTCCCTTCGATGCCCTTGCGTTTCTATACATGCGCTTGGTAGCTACCGATCCTTCAATTTTGATGCGCAACTCGCGCTCTTCTCATTTTTCGAAAATGATTTAAGGTTTCTTGTGCATGTAATGTTTAGGGTCTGGCGGTTTTTCCAGCGCGTGCGATTGTATCATTCACGATAAGTCATTGCTTATTGTGTGTTGGTGTTGTGGTTTGGTTCTATCCTGTGGTTGTGATCTTGAAGATGGCGTCGGCGTCTTGGTTGTCGCCCCAGTTTGAGCCTCCGTCGAGGCTTGAAGTTAGTTGGTGCTGGAGTCCGCCGTAGCCGATTGCTGGGTCGTAGCAGAACTCGTGGCCATAGAGAAAGTATGCGTTGTCAAGGTCTGTTTGCGGGGACAGGACGATGATCCTGTAGATTTGCCCCGCTTTCAGCGTTACGGGTGTGGGCAGGGCAACTTCGATCCACGTCACTCAAGCGTGCATAATCTGACTTTGGAATGCTCCTACCCAGCATACGCCTAATTACCCAAGGACCTACGCCTAATTCTGCCCCTATCCGCATCAGAAGCTTTCTGCCACAGTGCCAATGAAGCCTTCCATGAAGTTTAATGCCTGCTCGTTTGGCTAAACTTCTCAAAGTCATGTTTAGTGTTTCGTCTTTGACATGCGAGTTTTTACGCATGCTTTGAAATAGCCATTCACCATCAACGGTTGGAAGGTACAACTTCAGCAGCTCCTTGAACTCTTGGCTTATAAAGGTCTCGTAGACCGTGTTTTCTTTTGCTGCTCTGAGTTTCAACTCAATTGGAGCTGGCTGTTCCAGCTTGTTTAAGTCGCCAACTTTCAGTGCGATTGCATCGCCTATCCTAAGACCTAATAGAAAGACTTTAAGAATAACCTGTTCTTTCAGGTCTGCTACGGATGCCATACGCTGAATCTCATCCAGCGTAAGCTCATGGTCCCCTATTGCCTTCTCAGTCCGATAAATTCCTAAAGATTTTCGTGGCTTCACATCAGTGCCAAAGTACTTGAGGAACCGTATAGCCGAATTCGTCATGTTTCTGCAGGTGTTCTGCGGATGCTTCTGCTTCAAGGCTACGTAAAACTTCTCAACTGTCATGGTTGCTTCTGGATTCTTAATCAGCTTGGTGATGCTATCGCCATACCACTGCTCAAATTTCTTGATTCCATTCGCATAGTTCTTTCTGGTATGCTCGCTTGGAATAGTTTCCAGATAGTCCTCTACCTTGCCCAAAGTTACTGCACTAAGTTCCATTCTTGACTTCACTCTCTTTTTACGTTTGTGAAACTCCCATCATAATCAGCAATCTCAATTCAGGATAAATCCCCACCAACAGGGATACTATTAGGAATCAAAATTTCGCATTTTCCATAGATGCCTAACCAACAATATCGAGCTATCTAACCGAGATTCTTGTGCAACAACAAGTTCTCGCGTTGGCTTGTTCTGTGTTATAAGTTTGGTCATTTACTGGGAAACCGTATTAGTGCTGGACAAGTCTACAATAACATTTATTAAGACTCAATATAATGGATTCACGAGTGAAGTAAATTGAAGAAGCTGCTCATATCAATAAGCTCCATCGCTTTGTTGGTCCTAGCTGTCTCAGCTATTGCACTTCCTGCACTAGCTCAAGGCAACAACAACCCGAACAAGCTTTGGGGAGCCTAAACGTACCTGCTGAACATCCTCGGGAAGAAATCAGATTGGAACGGCCAGCCTGATTATGACTCAGAAAGGCGCACCATGTTCGTGCCAGAAGATGTAGCCGGATGGGAATCGCTCTCAGGCTATCCTAACGCAACCATATGGGTGACTCAAGGAGCAGAGTTTGCTGTTGCTGATCCCAACATGTTCGATGACGGACACTGCAACCTAACAATAGGACCAGGCAAATACGAAGTGTACTTTGTCGCCTTAGGCAAGCCTGGAAAAACCGCAACTCTGGAAGGATGGGTCTACAACGCGACCGATAACACGTATCTTCTAAAAATCGGCGAAGTAACAGTTACGCATAACAAGCGGCCAGACTGGAAGTCAGGACACGACATGTTCTACGTCAGCGTGGCAGAAGCCGCGTCAATCGGCGTTACAATACCGAACGAAATGTGGATCTTCGACTTCCTCAATCTGCTTGAGTCGCTTTACCCGGGAACAGACTACCTGTACCTCTGGAACCTCATCGGCGGATGCAAGCACATTCAAGTCAGATTCTACCAGCTCGCTTAGAACGCATACGAATACGACTTCAAATTCCATTCTTTTTTCACATTCTCGCGATTCTTTCAGGCGCTAATCTTGCATTCTTACATTTCTTAGCAAGCTTAACGTTACCTATTCTTCTTAGCGCAAGCTATATGAGAAAAACTTAAGACCGAACAGGAGATACAGCATACAAGTTTCTCCGTAGCGCGCATGCTTGTTTCTAAAATGGTCATAAGTCCGTTTTTGCTCATTTAAGCCCATAATGGACTTCTTTGACGAACGCATTTTAGCCGCGCTCAAAGACGGCAAACCCAAAAGCTTCACCACGCTTCTACGCGAGGTGGGCTTTAGCCATAACACTTTGCAGCAACATCTTGAGGATTTAGCAGCTCAAGGCTTTGTTGTTAAGGAGAAAGTGACTTCAAACAGTTTGGGAAGGCCCAGATTTGCCTATCATGCTTCATCTAGAGCCATAAAGCAGGTTACTGCTGCCCTCCAAGAACCACATGTGAAGCTCGTAGCCTTGTCGTTTAGTCGCCTAAGGTACGTTTGCAGGTTCGAGAAGGGCGGCTACTGCGAAGGAGCAAAAAAGAGCTGTAAGCCTCAAAACTGCCCCCAAATCCGAAAATAAGAATAATAACCATTTTAACCCAATTTCGAGACAAGCCAGCGCGCTAGTTTAGCGCACCGTTTGAAGAAGGCTGAATTCCGGAACACACATCCGCGCTAAATACTCCTCTGTTTTGAAAACAAAAACGAAACGCTTTGGAACTTTTGATGGAAAAACGCGATCAGGTTTGAGGGCACACAAAACCGACGTTTTTAGTCTTTGCGCCATGTTCCTTTTTGCCGTGATTATTTTGTATATAAGTATATTTATATACTTGCACAACCATATACTTGCTCTGTGAGCCTGCTTTGAACGAGACAACAACGATAAGGGTTTCGAAGAAAACGGTGGAAGCGCTGGAACGTCTAAGGGAGAAAATTCATGCGGAAAGCCTTGACGAAGCCATACAAGCACTTGTCAAAAAGCAACGAAAGACCGTTTTGGAAAAAGCATTCAGCGTTGATCGCGATCGAATCACACCGTTCACGGAGGGAGACCGCGGTGAAAATCGTGATTGATGCTTATGCCTGGATTGAGCTCTTTTTAGGAAGTGAAAAAGGACGCAAAGTGAAGGAGATCATTGAAAGCGCCGATGAGGCCTATACGCCTAACACGGTCTTAGCAGAGATTGCTCGTAAGTATCTAAGAGAAGGCGCTGACGAAAAGACCATTGATGCAAGATTAGAAGCAATCACAGCAGCGTCAAATGTAACTCAAATAGATGCCAAACTAGCTCTTGAGACGGCGAAATGCTACGTGGAACTTGCCACAAATGCCAAAAGAACCAAGCTGAAATCTCCAAGTCTATTTGACGCCATCATTTTAGCCACAGGTCGATTATTGGCGTCGAAAATTGTCACGGGGGACGAACATTTCAAAAACCTGTCCGAAACCCTATGGATAGGTTAAACATACCCAAAGTTTCTTAAAAAAAACGGACACTCACATCACCAGTTCTGATAGATCATTAGACTGCACTTACAAGATTCGCGCGTAAGTTTCAACATAAACAAAATAGCTTTGCCAATCAACCAAGAAGGCACAACCAGCGAACAACTAATGCGAAACACGCGCCTAGTAGCTCAAGGGAAAAATCCCATCTTTTTGATGAATTTCTCCGCGTTATTCACGGCCTCTTTTACTAGTTCCTCATCTAGTTCTGTGTAGATCTCGTAATCGCTTTTCTGCCTTAGATCAAAAGTCTTTCTTAGCATATCCGCATATTCCTCATCGAGGATGCCTTTGTTGATTATGTGCTCTCCAAACAAGGATATGGTTCCTGTGTGGGTCTTAGTCTTCACGTCCTTGCTGAATAGGATGGCTTTTGCAGCGTGGAACATGGCGTAGTATGCTCTAGAAACCGCATCCTCTAGCTCTCTGTGTTCTAAAAGTAGTTTAGCTGACCTTAAGGCTTTCGTAGCCCTTAGAAGCGAGGCTTCCGCAAATCTTCTCGAAGAATCCGCTGTCATAGAGTATAACACCCTCCTTTAACACGTTTTCTATGAATGGGGAGCCGAGTTTCACGTGTTGCTCAAGTTCAGTTCTGCTCATCTGAACCAATGCGGTGAGTGTGTTGTTGTCTAGGTCTATCTGTGTTCTGATTTTTGAGATTCTATCGTAAAGCTTTCTGTCATCGTTACGTGTGACTATGAGGATGTCTATGTCGCTGTCCTTGTGAGCTTCATTCCTTGCGACAGAGCCGTAGAGGACTATGGAGTCTATGTTATCCCCAAGTTCCTTCACTAATCTTTCTCTGAGATGGGTGATGATTTTTTCGTAAGCAATGACCATGCTAAACACTGGCTCCTATTTATTATGAATCAAAGCTTCAGATATAGTTTGAGGCTATTAGAAACTTTAGGCACATTGCCTTTTCGTTAAGGACAATCAAAAAACTTCTGAAAATGAAATGACGACGTTTGGAGGACACTATAACGACGATGTTTGGAGGGAACAGAAAAAGAGGGGTTTTGGAAGATTTTAGATTGTGAAGTCTATTTGTGCTAGCTGGTTTGCTTTGAGGGTTACGGACTGTTGCTTGTTGTAAGTTGGCAGTTTGTGAAGTACGCCTTGTTGAAGGAATTTAGTCTCTGTATTCCTGTAACCCTCAGCTACTCAAATTCGCGGAAGAGACTTGTGATAATTGTTCTTATAGCTTTATTCTGCCTAGGATTTAGGGATACCTGAAGGCCGTAATGAGTTGGTTTTGCTAGGAGTAAGCCTTCTCGTATAAGCTCCTTGCCCATATCATCTATCCTTTTCAAACCGCCTTTGCCAAGTTCTTTTGCCTTAAAACCCCTTTTCAGGTTGTCGAAGGCAGTATGGCTACCTCCCAAATTACCTCTCTTGTAAAGCTTGAGAAGAATTGCGGCTTTAATTTGCTCATCTGTTATCATAAGTTCACTTTTAGTACTGTGGTAACATAAGTTTAAATACTTATGCCTACATTAAATTATTGTGATTGAGATGGAAAAGACTTTGCTGCTCAGATGCCTGGGAAACAGTCCGACTCTGAGAATAATAGACTTTTTCCTAGACAACAGCTTGTTCGACTACACAAAGAACGAGATCGTGGAAAGCTTGGAGATGGGACGAGCGACTTTCTTCAAATACTGGAGGGAATTGGAGCAGTTAGGCGTCGTTAAGGTGACGAGGAAAATTGGCAAGTCAAAACTCTACAAGCTGAATGAAGAAAACGAAGTCGTGCAAAAACTCATAGCGTTGGATTCAGCACTATGCAAGAAGGCGATGGAAAAAGCAGTGGAAGAAGAGCTAACCAAACAACCGGTTACCGCATAAAAAGTATTTTTTTATAAGTCAGTTTTGCTTATTTAAGCCCATAATGGACTTCTTTGATGAACGCGTTTTAGCCGCGCTCAAAGGCAGCAAACCCAGAAACTTTACCACGCTGCAGACTGTATTGTGTAGGTAGCTTATGGAAAGTTAGACCTCCATTCCTATGTCTTTTTCTTAATTTGGAATGTGGCAGCGGTGGAGAACTAGCGCGTGGAAAATACTGTGCTCCCTATATAAGGGTTGAAGCTGAGGTGACGTTGTCTCTGAATGGTTATTTTGTTGTGGAAAGTTGCAGGTTCGTTATTGAATACCTGATGTTGAAGCCGTTAAAGTATACACTTTAAAATTAATTCATCGGAATTAAGAGATAGAGCTTGTTCTGTTTCTCTTTTTTCTTATTCGCAACGAGACCTTACATATGAGAGGAGAATTTTTGGATTATCTAGAGGATACTATTGAAGCTATGAATGGTTGTATCTAAATACAGGTTGTATTTGTAATAGTTTTGTGTTGTGTCTTGGCTTTGTTCTGGTTTTCAGAAGAACGCTTTTCTTGTTGGGTTAAGCCAAACGGCGAAAGATTGTTGTTTAGCGGCTCTTTTCATGGTGTGGGCTTTCAGCGGCGCCAGAATGCAGTATGCGTTATTTTTCGATGCCACTTGGATATTTGTCTTGGAAGTATTCGGAATTTGTCCAGATGAAGTCTAGGTAGGTTGAAGGTTTGCATGCCCCAGACGCCAAAAGGCGCTTGCAGGGTCAGCTTGGAAGGCACATGCAGAATCTGGCAAAACACACGCCGTAAAGAGATATCCTGATTTGACTGTCAATTTTTTTGACTGTCAACGTCTTTTAATGTAGCGTGAATATTGGGCATTATGCTTCTTTTTCTAAAAGTTCGTCAGCTTTCCCTTCCAGTTCGTCCCATTGAGGTAGTTTCCCAGCCATCTTTGTTTGTATTTCTTTTAGGCTTGGCGCTTTTCTTATTAGGATTAGTCCGGTTTCTCTAGCAGTGATTTCAACATAGTCGCCCTCTTCGATTTCCGCTTTTTTTCTCTCTTTGGATGGTATGACTACTGTTCCTCGTTTTCCTACCTTGGCTAATGTCATGGTTTTCACGCACCTGGTTTGTTCATTTATTTTGAACGTTTATTATCCGATAATCTTATAATTGTCTGAAATATATTAGCCTATCTGAGGTTTAACTAAATGCCTGTTTTAGAAACGGATTTTCTCAAGGCTTTGATTGATCCGCAAGATAGGCTTCACAACAAGGCGGTTAAAGCGTTAAAGAAAGTGGAAGAAGGGCAGTGGTATGTAGCTTCGTCGGCTTTCTTGGAGCTTGACTTACTTTTGAAGAAGGGCGGTGTGTCGTTAGAAGACCGTATTGACGTTTTTGAGTCATTGAAGCCTCACATACCACTCAACATCGTTTGTACGTTAAGTCACCAAACACTTGTCAACGCAGCATGTTTGCAGAAAGCTTATGGTTTTTCAAATTTCTACTTTGACTCACTCCACTTAGGAACCGCCATGGAGCATGACCATCAAATTATGAGCAGCGACAAGAGCTTTGAAAAAATAAAGGAAGTGAAGAGAATTCCGCTAGAAAAACTGTGAAGAGGAGACTTAGTGCAGCAGAAACCAAGAGGTGCATGAATCGTCAGCATGGAAGGTACATGCAGAATATGAGCAAATCATAAAGTTTGATGTTTTCGGTTATGATGTTAGAGAACCCTTTAGAAGACAAAGCGCTATAGTTACAAAGACTATCAAAGCTAGTTTTCCAGTTTTTTTCATTTTTCTCCCTTCTCTCTTATTTTATTTGCGATTATCAAAGCACACGCGCTCGATTTAACCCATATTACCAAATTGACAATATTCATAACAATGTAAGCAGCGATTGAAACAAAGAGCATCACAGCCAAAATTGCACTTTTTCACCTTTCTCCCTCCTCTCCTAGCGCGCGCCTATTTGATAATCGCAAATTATAAACGTAGGCGCAACCAGTATTAAGTCTATATAGAAGATAATTCTATGCAATCCTGCTGCAATTTTGGCTCATATTCTAAAAAGCAAGTGCCAAAATAGAAACTCATCTGCAGAGTACAGGGCAGAAAAAAGAAAAAAGAATCAAAGTTGAAAAACTTGTGTTTAGGCACCGTACACTGTCCGCAGTCCCAGAGTGTCACCCAACCCGAGGTCTCGCTTGTAGGTCTCGCCGTAGTCCAGAACTATCTGGCAAGCCTTGTTGAAAACCACTGCTGTTTGCACAAGTGAACTTTCAAAAGGCAACTTAACTTTAACAGTTCTGAACACACTTTAACAATTAAGAATACCTTTATATTTAAAGGTAAGTGCAATTCATCCCCAACTTGAAAGTTGGGGTCTTCTTGCGAATTTAGATAAGAAATACTCAACAGGACAATGACAAAAGAAGGTCTACTGGCTGATTCCGTTGATGCGCGCTTAGATCACGAGCGCTCCGAACACCAGATAACTTGCTTAACGGGTCTAAATAGTTCAAGAGAATGTTGATAGTTCCCGTTTAGTTTTGGCTTCCACTTACTAAAGCCTTGCAGATTCCGTAGTGTTTCCATGTCTTATGTCTTGAAGGTCTAGGGCCATGAAACCTTCACTTCGTATCTTTTCCTTGCCTTCTATTTTCTTGGCCATTAATCCTATAGTGGCTTCTTTTACGTTACGTATTTTTTGAGCCTTTGCCGCCAGTTCCAACAACAACTTCTTCGCTTCATGATAGTCTAAGTCGGTCCATTTCACTTCTACTGCTAATGCCTTACCGTCCTTGCTCTCCAGTCCCAAAAGGTCTATTTCTGTCTCTTTCCACCACCACTTTCCAATCTTCTCCGCTCGTATTGGGAGAAGGCTTTTCCTAGCCATCTCAACTAAAACCTCACGACAAATATCCTCGAACACATGACCTAAGTAGCCGTTAAACTCCTCTCTAACGCCTTCCCACAAGTTTCTTTCCAATTCCAGCTCGATCTGCCTCTTGTTAGGTCTTACGAACCTAAACCAGAAACTGAAGAAAGGGTCCCTTATCTTGTACAGTCCTCTTTTCGCTTCGTGCTCGGTTATAGGCGTAACCCTCTCGATCAAGTCGAGAATTTCTAAAGTCTTCAAATACGTAGTAGCGTTCTCTCGGATAAGCCCAGTTGCGTCCGCAATCTCGCTCAGGGTGCTTTTACCCAGGGCTATGACTGTGAGTATATCCATGTAACGTTGCGGAGCCCTTATCTCCTTCATAAGCAGCATTTCAGGCTCATCATACAGAGGCGAACGCTTACTCAAAATCTTCTCAACAATATTCTCTTCCACACTCAAGTTTTCGTCTACATGCTCCAGGTAGGCTGGTGTTCCACCGAAGCTCCCGTAAATCTTTACAAGTTCTTCGGCAGGGTACTCTCCAAACCAGTTGAATAGGTCTAGATACTTCAGCGGCTCCATCTTCAGGGTTGCCGTTCTTCTTCCATAAAGGGGCGCGTCCCCACTCAAAGCCACTCTCCTTATAGCGCCTATCGAAGAGCCGGAAAAAATCAGAAAACACTTGACATTAGACAGCTTCTCATCCCAATACTTCTGCAACAATGACAGAGCCCCGTCGATATTCGTTAACCTCTGGAACTCATCAATCGCCACAATGGTGCCGTCCCCTGACCTCTTCACGAGATACTCCATAAACGAACCAAAGTCCGCGAATCTGAAACCTTCAAAAAACTCGCTCTCCACAACACGAGAAAACTCAGCTAGAATGGTCTTCTCTTCCGCGTTGGGAACATAAAAGTAGAGACTACGCTTATCCCTCAAAAACTCTTGAACAAGCCTAGTCTTCCCAACCCTTCTTCTACCATAAAGCAACACGAGGGCCGCACTTTTCTTACTGAAGAGGCTATTAAGCGTCTCAAGCTCGCTGCCCCTATCAACGAATTTCAGAATCATGATTGTAACAATCTGGATTGTAATACTTAAGCTTTGCCAACACTTTCCATTCGTTGCTTTTGTCAAACAGAAGCTGGGGCCGTCAACCTCCACACGGAGAACACAAACCACCCTGCAAACACAGAAGACTTGTTAATACGCAGAGATATCGCTCGCAAACAAAGAACTGCGGTTTAGAGCCTTTCGGTGAGAAACCAAATTTACAAATCACAAGTGTCAGCAACCTAAAATGTAATTAAATATGGAAACATTGTGAAGCGCGCATGCCTGTTCCTAAATTGGTTTGTGAGATAGTTTATGCTCCTGGTTTTGCTCCGTATGTGGAATGGTGATGTGCCTTGGGACATGAGAAACGTCGTTTAGGAGGCGCAACCCAACCTTATAGCGCACATGACAGTTCACATGGGTAAATTCGTTTGCGGGGTAGCTGGTGCTGCTGGTTTTGCTTCTGGAACATATTTGGATCATATAGTAGACCCGGGGGATAGGATGTGCGCGCACACCTGTCTCCAAATTATCCGCAAGGTGGTATCTGCTTCTGGTTTCGCATCCCCTATGAACGGCGGTGTTCTTGCAACGCGAAAAGTGTCGATTAGAAGACCGATCCTGCCCTACTATGGTTGAAAAACGGAATTCAGGAACACGCATGCGCGCTCTCACAAAATAAGAAATACTCAACAGGATAATGGCTGATTCCGTTGATGCGCGCTTAGATCACGAGCGCTCCGAATACCAGGTAACTTGCTAGTAGGTACCCTAGTATGGCGCCTGTGCAGAGGAATGGCAGTCCTGCTTGTGGTTTCCCCTTGAGGGCAACCGCCATAAGTGCAGTAAAGCCCAGAAGTGTGCCCAATATCACTGATAGGGTGATGAGGAGACCGTTGCTGGATAGATTATGGAAGGCTGACACAGCTAGTATTCCTGGGAATACGACGTCTCCTACTCCTAAGAAGAATGCGTCTCGTTTTTCACCTTCTTCTAGTTTTTCTTTCAGACTTTTTGTCTCTTTAACTAGAGAGTAGTCTCTCTTTTTCGGAATAACGAACATGACCGGTAGTTTCAGGTCTACGACAGTGTCTGCCAGGTCGATCATATGCTTCGTTTTGTAAACAGATAACGCATCATACACGGACATGCTGATGAGCAAAACTAACACTATTAAGATGCTCAATGAGATACCTAGCATTGCGA
>Ga0315296_10003895_pt1 | contig 12381 bp, 11 predicted proteins | sample YL17G14_18_MG_FD_203921 | JGI IMG/M metagenome (GOLD analysis project Ga0315296, IMG submission 203921) | Sediment microbial communities from Yellowstone Lake, YNP, Wyoming, USA - YL17G14_18 | ecosystem: Environmental > Aquatic > Freshwater > Lake > Sediment | place: USA: Wyoming | collected... | reverse complement strand
CGTAAGGGCAGCAAGTATGACCCTATAATCGACAGTTTCCTAAATGGGCAGCATAACCTTGTGAAGGTTGAGGCTGTGGGTAAGGACGCTAATTATCTTAGGCTTCAGCTTAAGAAGAGGATAGATGCTAGGGATTTATCCAATAAAGTCGAGGTTTCGGTAGTAAGCAACAACACGTATCTGGAGAAGAAGTGAACTCAAATCTACTAGCACATGCGTATATCTTTCAACCATTTAACATGCCATGGATTCGCAAAGGATTTAAAGTAAAACAAACGTTAATGATGACATGACAGTTAAACTCGAAATCGACACCTCCCAGCAAGGCTTGAGAATGGTTCTCAAGGAATACGAGTAGGAAGCTCTGAAGGGATTTTGGGATGACCCGCAGAAAGAGTACACGAGTAAGCTTGTGTGGGATAGGGTTAACCAGAGGCTTGGACTTGGAAGCATCTCAAGGGCTTCGATAATCAACTTCCTTGAAGATATGGTTGAGATGGGGGTGCTGAGTAAGAGGGAGACTACTGGGAAAGGTGGTTACAGGGGAATATATTCGTCTAAAATGGGTGAGTCAGGTTTTAAAAGGTTCATGGCAGAGACAGCTCTAGAAGCCCTGATGAGTAACTTTCCAGAGGAGACGAAGCAGGTGTGCGCGCTGAGGAGTGAGCGTAAGAATTGGGTTCTCAGAATTCCGAATATTTAGGGTTAATAATATAAAATAAGCATCTTTCGGGGCATTAATAATTATATATTGTACCAATATTTCTTAAATAGAGGGGAATTTCCATGGTTATTTTAAGAAATGAAGATAAAGGTGTTCAATGGTTTAATCTTATTCTATCTCTTAGTTTATTATTAGGTCTTACTTGTTTCATACTTTTTTATATACCAGATCGGGGTTTTTTCAATCTTCAAACTTATATTGATACATATTCAACAAATCTAGTAAAAATGAATAATACGGCACAACTTCAAAAAATGATTGATTGGGGTCTTCAAAGACAATTAACATGGGCTGTTTTGATTCTGACTTTTTTTACCATTTTTTTTACAATTCTTTTTGAACTTAGGAAAATGCTGTATGCTGATAAAAACCTTGAAAAGGAACAAAATCCATTTTTCTTAAAATTATTATCTGGATTAGAGATATTTTTTTCAATTTGCATCTTTATAGGTATGTATATGTCATTGTATTATTATAAATATGTAGAATTTTTCGAAATAAATCTTTTAAAAAATTATTTTGTGAGTAGTCCACTTGAATGGCTTTTTAACATTATTCCATTAATCCTATTACTGATTTTTGTTACTGGAATTTTATTAATAGTGGATCCTTAATGCGCGCGCGATTTCATCTGGAAAGGCGGTTAGTGTTATTTTGCTTTCTAATAAAGCGATAAAGTTTTAAGTTTATTTAAAAAATATTTATGAGAGGTAAGATAGCTTGGGTGCTAATAAAATTCAAGTCAGTTGTCCTCTCTGTAATTATAAATTTAAACCTGATACGAAAAAGCGGTTGAAGTTGAGACTATTTTCTCATTTGACTCTCAGTAGCAAACACCACCTAAGTAGAGAGGAAGCCGAAAAAAAGATTAAAGTGGTGTTAAAAGATGATGGTTGAAATCATTGAAGTTCGAGCGCGCGCGAGATGATATTAAAGTTTCCTGATTTAGATCAAATTTTACTCAACCACTCAATCAATCCAGCATTCACAAGAGTTTCTAACTCATAAAGTTGATTAGATACTTTGTCATCTCTGCCAAGACTCAAGTACTTTGGACCCCTTAATGGCCCGTCACCTAGTAAGGCTCTATGGACAAAGTTCGACCTGCTACGATAACAATCATCGAGGAAACGTTTCTTCTCAGGAGGCAGGGGATAGGATAGATTATCCTCAAAGAACCTACGGAATTTTACTATAACGTCTTTTTTCAATGGGCATCGCTTCTTAGCGTTCTTGCAGTAACCACTTGTCACCTCATCCCTCATCATGATCTCTACACAGTTCACAAGAGCAACGAGGCTCACCGAGGGAAGTCTAGGGGAGTTTTGTCTAGAAAATTGGTACGAGAAACACGCATCGATGAACTTGTCTCGTTCTCTTTTAGGTAGGCTATAGAGTTTATCCGTGTACTCCTTAACATCCAAAGGTAGGTTCAGTGAGTGAGGAAATTCTTTAAAAGCCAAGGATGAATAATTTGGTCTATCTATTGAGTAGAAAACGCCAGTTTTTTTGTCACTGCCTATATGGAACACTTTCTCTAGTATACTTTCATCGATAGTCTCAGAAGGTTTCAAAATATGCGAAGGACCAAATTCTTGTCCAACCCCTAAGTCCGTGTGGGTTAGATCGAGGTACCTCCGAGTTATAGTTGACATCCATGCAGTGAAGATTTTTGCTTCTTCAATCGCTTTTCCCAAATTAACTGCCCAGTTTCCTAAGTTATCGGAATCGAAATCTCCTTTAAAATTGAATTTAAGGACAAAATAAGACCTTCCTGTTTGCTGACTTTTTTCAAGAAACTTACAAGGGATCAGTGTGAATTTCCCGATATCATAAAAACCATCTAATTTTTCCCAAAAACCAGAGTCACACGTAATAAACGCTGCATGAGACATGAATTAAGAATCAAACTAGGTACCTTATGAAAACGATGGTCAAAAGACCTGAAGCAACAAAATGGAAATCTTAAACTTAATTTAAACGAGCGCGCGCAAAGTTAGGAGTTACAGAACAGAACAAGTGGCTAGGCTTGATAACTAAAGCTCAATTGATGAAACCTTGATCTTTCAATATTTTTTTAATTTCGTCCTCCATTGTATCAGCATTTACAATATGAACCTTATTGAAACCAAAATGGCATAGTACTGTTTTTCTTGCCTTAAATCTTTTTGTTAATATAATAAATCCTATACAAAAATATTTGCTTAGAAGAAAAGCATCTCCTATGACTTTCTTGTTACTTGCACTAATCTCTACTTCAAAACCTATTGTTCCCTTACTAGATTTCCATACTTGATCGGGTTCATAGTGCGGATATTCTTTTTTATCAATCGAAATTTCTGGATTAAGGGCTAATTGTTTAAGTCGATCTACATACTGTTTTTCTTTATCTCCAATTCTGCCCATAGTTCATTGTACGCTTACTTCCCCTTATAAATGCGGTATCGACCTATTTCGCGCGCGGTCATAGGGGAATATATTCGTCTAAAATTGGTGAGTCAGGTTTTAAAAGGTTCATAGCAGAGACAGCTCTAGAAGCCCTGATGAGCAACTTTCCAGAGGAGACAAAGCAGGTGTGCGCGCTTTTTCAATAGAGCGCGCGCTTCTTAAACTAAATAAATATATTCATAATGTATCTTCTTTATTTTTGAATACATTATAGTAAATGTTACCTCCATATCCTAATATTGTCAATATCATCCTATCAAGTAAATTTTCGAGTCTATTTTTTTCTTGAATAGAATTTATTCCCTTTGGAAAATCACCTTCATGGGTTAAACTATTTCTTAACTTCCTCAATTTTAAGTCGTTCTGATCATACGATATACCTACATCATTACATATCTGCTCTATTTTTTTTGCTAAATTCTCCGTTTTAGCGAGTCCTTTAAATTGATGATAGTGATGGTATAAACATTCTAATGCAACACAATTCATCAAAAACGACGTTTGTAAAATATTATAGATTTTACCTGAATTAAAAAATTCTATGACATATGGCAGAGCTAAATCCCTTTTTTTTGCTTTGTACTGTGGATATACCGTAATTATGAAGTTTTTAAAACGACCGATATCATGAATATTGGTGTTAATTAGAGGTTTTCCTGAATTAAATGGATATGTCTTCATGGGATAGAAAATAGCTTTACATAATATATCTTCTAAAAATATTTCCTCTTTTAATAAGGTGACATAATTGCACGATCCAAAAGACACTATATTTTCTACATCATTCGCCAACTCTCTAAGAAGTTCTATTTCCCTATTTTCTCCCTGTAGCTCTAAGCTACAAGTCACACGTGGATTTTTTTCCATTCTAAAATAGTCCTCTATATTTTTGAAATTCGAGACTTGTTTTATTGTTATTTTTTTTCCTTCTAAATTAATACTAATTTTATCTGATCTCCATTCCCTTTCATAATTAGATACTTCGTCTCCATGGAAAATAAAGTTGCTCAGATATCTAAACAATGTAATTTTATCATGCTCATCTATTTCATGATAGTTTATTGCGAAAGGCTGAAATATTACAAATAATAGAGACCTTACTCCAGAAATATGGATCTGAGTTAAATACATTTTCTGAATATCTACTAAGCCTTTTGTTCCTATTTCTTCACCTTGAAAGGATATTTCTTCATGCGGTAAACTTAATATAAGGGGTGTTAATGCGCTCTCACTAATTAACTGCAGGTAAGCTTTTCCATTTGGTTCGATATTGATGGTAAACGCTCCTTCTACTTTTGAACCATCTTGAAACGTTGCTTTGCCGATACCCTCGTAACGAAGCGACATACTATTTTATCAATTCATAATAGTTAAAAAGTCTCTTAAAGGAGTAAGACCCTCCTCTGCACTTCCCCCCGACGCGCGCTGGCTTGTCCCGATATTGGTCTAAAATGGTTTAAAATCCGTATTCACCTTTACAGTCAATTAATGGACCCTATTGACGAGAGGATCAAAAAATGCTCAGGGACAGCGGACCCAGGGAATTCCAGGCATTTTCCTCAGCGAAACGGGGTCTACCACAACACATTGAGCATCCGCCTCGGCTCACTGGCGTTGCGAGGTGAAATGTGGAGGGCAAGCGGCCGGTGAAGGGCTGTTTGAGGCCTAGATACGCTTCATCGGTGCCTCTCGGATCCGGTAAGGTCTCGCGGATGCTCCTGAACCCGTCGACCGGTGTTGTGTCGTTGAGTTTTGGTGGGCTGAGCCAGATCTGCAGGTTCGAGAAGGGTGGGTTCTGTGAGGGGGCTGGGAGTTCATGTGATGCCCAAGATAGCCCTTAAATTTGGTGAGGGGAATTAATACCATTTAAAACCATTTTAGGGACAAGCCAGCGCGCGAATAGGAGAATCCAACCCGTTGTCCTTACTTTGGGGTTAAATTTTATCTTTTTGCGTAATTGAGCTCTTTCAATTATTTCTGATGATGGGTTTTGCCTCTTTTCTCTTTCTGATGGTGTTTTGGGTCTTCTTTTGGCTTGTAGTGCTCTATTTTTGGTGCTTTTTATTCTGAATGGTTCGCGTTCTTCCGTTATGGGTAAAAAACTTTTTGTGCCTTCGTGTTTCTTAGACTTATGCATTACGAGTATCATAAAAATTAATAAATACTTTTGAAATAAATATAATAGAGCTTAATTCAATGGATAAAGAGAATTCAAAAAGAGAAGTTCAAAAACTCATTGAAAAATATGATAATGTAGTTAAAGAAAATAGAGTAAATATTTATAATGAAGAGATGACTAAAAAAGATTTTATTCTCCCATTATTTAGAAATTTAGGATGGGATACTGAGAATTCAACTGAAGTTACAGCAGAAGAAAAAATATCTAAAAAACGAGTCGATTATGGATTTAGAATAAATGGCATTCCAAAATTTATGTTAGAAGCTAAAAAATTAAAAGGGGATATAATCAATACCAAATATGTCGAGCAAGCAATAGATTACTCGTGGAATAAAGGATGCACTTGGGCGGTTCTTACAAATTTTGAATCTATAATTATTTTTAACGCCGAATGGAAAGGTGAAAGTCTTTGGCATAATAGATATAAAACAATTGAATCTAAAGAATTTTTACAACGCTTCGATGAATTATGGTTGTTATCCAGAGAGAGTTTTGAACAAAATTTAATAGATATAGAGGCTGAAAAAGTAGGTAAAAAAGTAAAAAGAATAAGTGTTGATAAACAACTTTTATCTGATTTTACAAGATTTAGAGAATTACTTTCAAAAAACATTATAAAATTAAATCAAAAAAAGAGTTTAAGCGAATTAGAATTAGATGAATCTGTCCAAAGAGTCTTAGATAGATTAATATTTATAAGAAATTGTGAAGATAGAGAACTTGAACCTAGAATTTTAATTTCAAATTACAGGGAATGGAGTAGTAGAGGAAAGGGTCAATTAATTAGAAGTCTAAGAGAGACTTTCCTTAGTTTTGATAAACAATATAATAGTAAAATTTTTGCTGAACATTTATGTGATGATTTAGATATTGATAATGATGTTTTACAAGAAATAATTGAAGGTCTATATTATACCAAAGATAAATCTATTTCTTACGATTTTTCTGTAATTGATGCTGATGTTTTGGGAACGGTCTATGAACAATACCTAAGCCATATTCTGAAGAAGACTGAGAAAAGAGCAACACTTACCGAGAATCATATCCATAGAAAAGAACAGGGTATATATTATACACCAAGTTATATAGTAAATTATATAGTAAAAAATACTCTTGGAACTTATATTAATAAAAATAATTTTGAAAAAATAAAAATATTGGACCCCGCTTGTGGGTCTGGTAGTTTTTTAATTAAAGCATATGATTTGTTGAATGAATACTATAGTAAAAATGATAAGGATTATCACCAGGCTGAATTAGATTTTAAGACAGACGTTATTTTTCCTAAAAAATCAAAGATATTACAAAATAATATTTTTGGTGTGGATTTAGATAAACAAGCTGTTGAAATTGCTCAACTAAATCTACTTCTTAAAATAGCTGAAAAAAAGAAAAGGTTGCCTATATTGGAACAAAATATAAAATGCGGAAATTCTATAATAGATGACCTAAATATTGCAGGAATTCATGCATTTAATTGGAATGTAGAATTTAAAGAGATAATAGAAAATGGAGGATTTGATGTGATAATTGGAAATCCTCCGTATGGAGCAGAATTAAATGAAATTGAAAAAGACTACATATCTAATCGGTTTAAATACGCTAGTTCAAATAAAAATACAGCTTTAATTTTCATTGAAAAATCTCTAGAATTATTGAAGGATAAGGGATATTTTGGCATGATAGTTCCTAAATCTTTAGCATTTAGTCAAGTTTGGAATTCAGGAAGAGAATTGATTAAAGATAATTTAATAAAAGTAGTTGACGTTAGTAAAGCATTCGAGGATGTTTTATTAGAACAGATGATAATAATTTTAAGTAAATCTAGAGAAACAACATACTATACGTTGGAAGATATTTATTCTGGTGAAAACATTAATATTAATAAAAAATATATTGAATCAACCGATTCGATTATTTTACATGAAGACGTAAAAGATTTTAAAATATTTGAAAAAATGAATTTGTCTTCTAAGTATTTATCTGATATAACGAAAACTAGTAGAGGATTACCTCTTCAAAAATATTTAATTAAAGAAAAAACAAAATATCCCATAATAAGAGGTAAAAATATATCTCGATACAATTACAGAGAAAGTGAAGAATATCTTCCAGATGAACTCATAGCGAGAAATAATAATAAAGTTAAATTTTTACAACAACCAAAAATAATATCTCAAAGAATAGTGGCTCATGTTACAAAACCAAAAGACCATATAATAATCATGTCTGCGATAGATAATACATTATTATTGACAGTAGATACAGTTGAAAATACAATATTAACGGATAAAACCTATTCTCTAGAATTCGTTCTTTGTTTATTGAATTCAATATTGATTTCTTGGTACGCATATCGATATATTTTTTCAAAAGCTATTAGAACAATGGACTTTGATAATTATTACATAGGAAAAATACCAATTCCAAACATTAAAATAGAAAATAACGCTTTTATAAATCTTGTAAATAAAAGATTAAGTATAAATAAACGTTTAAAAGAAATCGGAAATAAAAAGACAGATGAAAGAAATAGAATTCAAGAAGAAATAAAAAATATTGACCATCAAATCGATGATCTAGTTTACACAATATATGGGATAACCGAAGATGAAAAAGAAATTATAGAAAGCAGTTTAAAATGAACATTTTTTAAATATTTCTCAGGTGGGCGGCGAGTGTATATGAGTTTTTAGCGAAAAAACTACAGTGTAGGTTTACCTGATTTAGTGCTACCTCGGATTTTCTGAGTGATGGAATACCCACTACAATTCCCGGAGGTGGAGGTCTTTTAGCGAACTTATTTTTGAGGTATCCTGAGGTGATTGCCCAGACAATTATTCCTCCTATCACTATTTCCAAGATCCTTATCAACGCGTTTGTAACTGCGTCTATGAGGGCACTCGAAGTGGGAGCGAGTAGAGTTGATGTAGACGCTGAAGATGTCAAGGATATAGTTGCTGATGCAGTTCTAGTGTATTCAACCACTGAGGATTGACCCTCAATATATGGCTTAGTCTCGGTATAGATCCCATTGTAATCTTCCCGAATGGTTGTGATTGTGGGTTGGTTTTGTTGGTCTGAGGCGACGGCTAGGGCTGGGGTGAAAGTAGAGGCGAGCAGAAGTAGGAGAATGATTGGAATAAGCTTCAGCCTCATGTTTACCCCTATTGGGATCATTTGTGGAGGGGTTTAAAACCGTTATCCCTATTCTCATACGGTTGCTGTTTGGGATACCCCAGCGGCTAGTGGTGTGGGGCTACTCTACAGGATCGTTTTTCCTGAAGAGCGTCTTGTTGATTTTGGTGGAATTACAACTGGCTCGCGCGCGATAGGATATAGTATCGGAATCGAGTATACGATCCATTAAGTCACACTTTTTCGAACCCAGTTTTGGATACAAAGGGATAATTTCTCGAATTCCGAGTTACTTACTATATGCATACCTCCTATTATTAAATGACCTTTCCCGTATGGTATAGCGGCTATAGGATACAGAATATTATCTTTTCCTCTTAAAAGTGGAATAGAATTTGGTGTTTCTGGTCTAACAGCTCTAAATTGTATGACTTTATTACTTCCTCCAACATCTACCAGATCGCCAATCTTTGTAATATCTTCTGGTGTTTGGAATACTTCAAGTTCTGTTGCTGGTAAGCCTGAAAGCAATGCTCTAAAATCTTTAAAAACTAATGTATCTGAAAATAAATGTCCAATCGCAAGCCCCTCAGGTGTTTGAACTACACGCTGAATATTCAAAGCGATTTCTCTATTTCCTCTTAAAGAATCCCAACAATAAAAGAAAGGATATCCGCCAGCATTTATAAAAGTTCCACCTTCATAGATATAATTTTTAATTTTGTTATATGTTCTTTTTTCATCATAATTTTCTTCTGGATAAACTTCACCAAATGGGTTTATTATTGCATCATATTTTTTATTGATTTGGACTATATGTATTTTTTCAACATCAATTTTATCTTTTAAAGCAATTTTTGCTAACCAATCTTCTACTGAATATTTTGTAGATAGAAGTTGAGGAGAAATTTCTCTTTCTGATCCTTCTATATATCCCGATAGAATACCTATTAAGAAAGGGTACTTTATCACTGGTCTATTAAAAAATTTTTTCATTAAACGTGAATCTTTTACTAATTTATCTACTAAATCAAATTCATTCCAATAATCAACCCGAACACCAATCTCTGGTTTCGATGAAATTTCAAAAGAGTGTGTTTTTGCTGGAGAACTTAGATCGTGTGATGTAATGATTAGTGCTCTGTTGTAAGATAAGGATTTAGCTCTTGCCCATAATTTATCTATATCGCTAGGACTGATTGTTGTTTTAGAACCCCAATAATTTTTAGCTTGAACTAGAATTTTTTCCCTTAAGGTGGCTCCTGTTTTTGAGAAAAAAGATTCCTCGGCATGGAGATCTCTTCCCATATCCCCAGATCCAGGTCCCGATAATCTCTGAACATTTTCAAGTCCTTCTGCTCGTAAAATATCTTTACACAATTCTTCAAACTCTTCGTCAGATAAATCAGACCATGGGAAAGTTATCATGATAATAGCCACATTTTCAATGTATTAACGACTTTAAAAGAATTTAATAGATGCGCGCGCCTTAATGTCCTGAACATTTTATGAAAAGAATGGCGTTGATGGCAAGCGAAGCCAAATACCTATGGTTATATGCAGCTAAAACCATTACGAAAGCCGCCTCGGTGAGACAGGAAGCCCCCTTCAACAGATTTTCAGTTAGGACTCTGCCTATTTCCCTTTATTACATAAAGGGCAATACAGACTGAAAAGGCCTCACCGAGGCTAAAAGACACACAAAAACTTTCTAGTTTTAAGTCTTTATATATCATCTGGGGAATGGAAAACTAAAAACTAAAGTTTTAAGCCACCCCTCACTTTAACTTATTAAAAGGAGGAAGCATCAGGGTGATAATCAAAAACATTCGAGACGTTAAGGGCTACGACGTCAAAGAAGCCTACGGTCAAGATGCGGAGGGCGTAACGATCAGATGGATCTCTGAGAAGAGGACGGGGGGAGAGGAGTATCTGCATAATTTCGCTCTCCGCTACTTCGTCATAGAACCCAGCGGGTACCTGAACCCGCATAAACATCCATGGGAACAGGAGATCGCCGTGACAAGGGGGCGTCTTCAGGTATTGGGTCCCGGAAAAGGTGGAATCTTAGGAGTCGGAGATGTGGCTTACTTCCCTGCAAATGAGGAACACGGCTTCAAGGCCATAGGCGATGAACCAGGCGAGTTCTACTGTGTAATTGGATGCGTAGGAAAAGGCGAGAACTGCCTAGGAATATCAGAGCCATAACACGTATAAATAAAAAACACTCGAAAACAGACAGTTTTATTATATAATACCCCAGGCTACTAAGTTTAGGGGAGTTGTTTCCTCTTTCTGTAATACTCCTTCATGTTGTAATAGCCGTCATAAGTTCTCGTGGGGTCGAGTTCGCCGAACCTCTCTTTGCCGTCCCTTGTTGAGTACTCGAACACGAAAGTCGGTTTCCCCAGCCTCTTCAGCCGCTCGAGGTTCTCCGCTATCACGCCGCTGCTGTCCACCCATGTGATTATCGCGGAGTCGCAGTCCTCGATCATCCCCCTCTCCCTCAGATCGTCCCCGTACCGAACGGTTCTCCAGTCGCCCGCGTTGTACCGGATGCTCCTCGCGTGCCCAACGATTACGTTTGTGTAGCCTCTCGACTTCAGGTAGTCCTGGTAGCGCCTGCACGCCCCGTGCGCCTCCGCCACGATCATCGTCGTGTTCCGGGCTATTGCTTCGTCTATCCTCTCCTTCACCGGTGCCGGCAGCTCGTTGGCCTTGAAGGCGGAGCTCCCCGTCAGGAGCAGCTTCCTGTCCGAAGCATGCGACTCCTTCGTAATCAACCTCACTCCAACAGCCTAATCTTCCGACCATCGCTGGAACGAAGATCATACGCATTTTTTTTACGAGCTAGTTTTTTTAGCCAGTTCTTCGAGGATTCCCAGGACGTCCTCGAGCACGACCTCCCTTGGCCGCGTCGCGTCTATCTCGTACAGGGGGACCTCAGGCTCAAGTATTGTGAAGAAGGCCCTGTAGAACCGGGCGCAGTCCTTCAGGACGGCGACGTTTCCCGTCTTCAGCTCCTCCCTCAGCTCCTCCCTGGAATCCTGCCGCTTGACCGACTCCGAGACGGGGATCTTGAAGAAGATGTAGGCGTCCGGCTCCACGAGCGTGCCCACCGCCTTGTTCACGACGTAGCTGGGGAAGTGCATGAATATGCTCGGGTTGTTGCTGGAGATGAAGTTGGCGAAGCCGAATGCGAGGCTGCTCGCGTAGTTACGGTCCTCGATGACGGTCTTGCCCTCCGCCGAGCCTCTTCGCCTCGGTCCCCCTCGTGTAGTACTGGGTGAGGAACCATGTCTCGGTCCCGATGCTAGCCCTGTCGGCGACCTCGAAGCCCTTCGCCGCCGCCAGCTCGCTCACCTCGGGCATGACGACGCAGTTCTGGATCTTCTTCGCGATCTCCCGGGCGATGGATGACTTGCCGCACCCCGGCAGCCCCTCGAAGACGACTATCATGCCAGGCATGGCCGACCCTTCGATACACCGTACGCCTTGTCATTTATAGAATTGCTGCCAAGCCCACGCAGACCGGCGTCCCGTTCAATATTGAGCTCCGCCGGTCCGATCACCCTGCCTGTCTAACTTCCCCCTCTCCACGAATCTTCGGTAAACGTGATATGACAGTTCCATTACAAAAAGACAGATAAAACCATTGAGAAATAACGTTTTTCCACATCCGAACCAGAAAAAAGCGCCACTAGAGAATGTTTTAAGCAATCAAGACACACTTCATCTGTCTTGAGGTGAAGCTATGTCTCAAACAACGTACGTGTTTAGCTGTTTCTGATATGCCTCAATAAACGCTGCTTCCACCACAAAACATATAAACATAGGATATCCTTGTATATCCTATGAGGAGGATTAACCTAGACCAAGGCAAACTAACACT
>Ga0315296_10003894_pt1 | contig 12385 bp, 15 predicted proteins | sample YL17G14_18_MG_FD_203921 | JGI IMG/M metagenome (GOLD analysis project Ga0315296, IMG submission 203921) | Sediment microbial communities from Yellowstone Lake, YNP, Wyoming, USA - YL17G14_18 | ecosystem: Environmental > Aquatic > Freshwater > Lake > Sediment | place: USA: Wyoming | collected... | reverse complement strand
AAAAATATGCAGTAGCAAGAAACAGTGCAGAAGTGGTCGAAATGCAAAGGGCTTTCATGCAGGATGCCAAAATATGCTAAGCGACTCTGGACTGGCGTGTTGGTTGTAATCCACCCAATGGTGGAGATATCTCCCGTATTCCCGATTGACATAGATATCGCCAATAAACTGCATGGTAACGGTTGCTTAAAAGGACTGATAGAAGTGTCCTCTAGTGCAAGCCTTTTAAATCGAATTCGTTAAAGCGGGTAATGTGGAAAATGGTCAAATGCCCTAATTAGTGCGCGCTTAATCTCCTTCATATTCTTGAATAATCTTTTTGACAGTTCGTTCTTCTCCTTTAAGTTCATGTCTTAATTCTTCCCAGAAATCTCGAGCCTTTTTGAGCCCTTCCTCACCCATAGTCTTACCAGTCTTAGTATAGAAATCTCGTCTAGGACCCTTCTTACCGCTTGGGATTTCCATCAGGTCTTTCACACCCATTTTTTCCTCTCTCATGAAGTAGTCAAATACTCTTGCCACTCCAATGCAGCCTACAGAACAGGAAAAGACATCAACATCGTAAGCCACTTTTGCCTCAAGAGTCTTCGGTTCCTCCGTTCCTCTAGGACCGTGAGCCCGTATGCAATGTGCTACCTCACTGACCTCTTCACTTTTGAAACCAGTTTTCCTCAGATATTCTGGAGCCTTTAACGCTCCTACTTCGTGATGGTCGCTTCCTAGGTCTGGGTACAGTCTGCCAATATCGTGAAGTAACACGCTAGCCAAAACAATCTTCATGTTAGCCTTTTCAGCCTCGCCTATTATTATTGCTCTTGCAAGGTCTCGAAGTACATGATGCCAATTATGATGGACCAGTCCTCTTGTAGAAAAGTCATGCTTGACCAACTGGTACAAAGCCTTCAAATCACCGAATTGCATAAGGTAATCATCAAGTTTCATATTTCACTGGGCGCCCCTTTTCTTTCTCCGACACTAAGTGAACCAATGTCTATTGAGTTCTGCTATAACTTTTCCGCAAATTGGAAACTGGCTTAGAAGGACTGTTAGATGACAGTATAGATGAGAGTGTTGATTCAACGGTGTTTGATTAGTCTTCTGTCTGCGTCAAATAGAGTAGGTTCTCGTCTGGGTCAGCAAACAAGGCGGCGTAGCCACCCCAGTATTGTTTCTTTGGCGGTTCCACGAAATTGACGCCTTTTGTCTTTAGTTTTTCGTATTCCTCGTCAACGTTTTCCACCGCCAGATAGATGTTTGGTGCTCCTTCTTTTCGTCCCTTCTTGCCGCCGAGCATTATTGCCAAAGTTGCCGTTCCAGCCAAATCAAAAATAACATAGTTTGACCATTCGTTCTTTATCTTCAAGCTGAGAACATCACGATAGAAACTGATAGCCCTCTTAATGTCAGTCACCTTTATTTCAAGCCAGTTAACTCTCTTAATCAACTAGCACTACCTCTTTCTCAATTCAACTGTGTCTATGTTAGCGGTTAAAAGACTTGCTGAAGTTAAGCCGATTCAGCTATAACTTTTCCGCAAAGCCAAAATTGGCTTAGAAGTCCCAGAATCCTTTGTTCTTTTTCTTTTTGCCAGTATCCTTTCGTTTCCTTCTCCAAGTGCCAGCTTTCGTTCTCTCTCGCTCCTTCTCCCATTTTCCTTTCTTCACTTTAGGACTAGGCAAACTTAAAATCGACAACACTATAGAAAACACCGCCGTATTTGCTTACTCCAACGCCCATATAGCCACTTGAAGCAGTCAGCATAATTTCACGATGAGGAGGAGAATCTAACCAACCATTAACAAGTTCTCTGGCTATATCTGAAGGAGAATTCTCAGTAGGTATGAAATTTATGCTACCGCTTGAAAATGACCCTATAATCTCGCCACAGGAATACGTTGCATTTGGTAAACCAATAGTTTGCATCCTGCCATCAAAATCTCCATGCGTCAATTTATTCATAGAAGATATGTAGCTACTCCAGTTTTGGGCAATACGACACAATTCAGTGTCATTACCCAAGGTCGGTAAATTGCGATTAGCCCTTTCCTCATTAATATACTGAAAGACATACTTCTCTGTTTGCCCTAAGTCAACAGTCGAAAACAAAAAAAGAGCTATCCTAACACACACGCCAATCAGTATTAAACTAGACAAGACAACTCCCACGACTTTACGTGCAACTCCCACTTCTCCCACCCGACGCGTCGCGCTAAGTTACACCAATAATTAGAATACTAGCATAACTACATAAAACGTTTTTCGATACCTACTTTTCCTCCAAATTTCATATAAACCCACAGTTCCAAAATCCCAAAAATCTTCCTCGCTATAAACAAAGATTCTGCCCTACCAAGCTGAATAAACCCTTTTCCTACCTTACCACCTAAACCCGAATACTCTCGAAAAGAACAAGCACAAAACCATGCAAACAGCCAAACCTAGCTACACTACTTCTCTAGCCAAAGCAAACCAGTATGACGGATTCCAGTGCCTATAACATTAAACTTGATTCTTGAGATACTTTCTTTTGAATAATTCCCAGAAGTATCAGCAATAAAGAACTTGAAACCCGCCTTAGCTTCCTTTGATTTTAAGACCGCAATCTCAAATTCAATCGCACCAAGCACCCCACAATTTCTGCCTTTCATTCCCTCTTTGATGCTGTCTATTGCTGTGCTAACTATCTCCTTCAAGTCCTCACTAACTTCAACTTTCTTATCCTCAGCCAAACAATCCACCTCCCTTTTCCTTTTCTTTCAGTTTCTCCTCCAGCTCTCTAATCCTTTTCTCAAGAGTTTCAGTTTGACTTCCGACTTTCAGCCTTAACTGCTGGTTAATTGCGTTCACCCATTTGTCGCACAAAGTTTTGGTTCGGACAGCCATATCCGTAGCCATATCAGCCGCAAATAGACTCCCCAAATCCCCACTTCCACCACTAATCTTGAGTTCCCTAGTTTTTCCATCCTTCATTTTCAGCATGGCTACACTCATCTGAGTCAAACTCCCTCTGGTGTGAGTGTATGCTTCTTCTATCTGCTCTAATGGAATTTCTTCATCCAGCTTCCAAGTGGTTCTAAAGATTCCTTCTCCCCTAACATAGACTAATGGTTTGTTTGTCAAAGTCAGTTTCTGCTTATAGCCCACATACCCATCGTCTAAAACTACTTTTTCTCCTTCAAGAAGGTTGATTTCCATTTCTATTCTCCTCTAACGTATGCGACCGCTACAAAACCATACTAGACAGTCGATAAAAGCCTATCACCCAATCCAAAAACCCCCCAAACCTTCCTCGCTATACAAGACGATAAGACCCCTAACATGAACATCAGCCAGTGTAATCAGATGCTTTCTACCCCTATGCTCTTACTTCCAGTCAGTCAACATCTTCCAGAATCTCACAACCAGCACCGCCAAAGGCACTCCAAAATAAACTACGACATCAAGAACTCCCACCATGCCTGTCTGCAACATTACTGACAATCCAAACAACCAGCCCGCAAGATATATCGTTCCCCACAACGGCATAGCAGCAATCAACACAACTGCACTCAACATATTCCCGACACTAAAGAGCACCACATAGGCAGGAGGAAGCAACCCTGTGCCAATAATAGCATCCATCGTAACTGACGTTACAAAACCCAAAACTATCTCTGTCATTGCTCTTCTCAGACCGTAACCAAAACTTCCTCCCATCATCCCACCCTACATACAAGATATTATCATATCTTAACCAGATGACCACACCTACATTACCGAGTACATCCTATAAGCCTAACCGCGCGCGAATAGTCCCATCTTCTACAAGAAGTCCCATTTATCTAGAATAGTTATCCGCACTTTAGCAGAGTTTCAATCTTGGGTTAAAACTGATTCACAATTACTCATTTAGGTTTGTCACATAAATCGCGTTGCAAACTTCTTGGATATATTCCCTACACCATTCAATTGTTGACTCAATTCTTTGTTGAATCGCTTGATATAATTATTAAACTGATTCATACAATGGTTGTATTTAGTTTTGAATGCGTCAAGCTTTTCTTCTCTTCTAAATACAAATAAAGAGCCAATGATAAATGTTGCAAGAGCAGCCATTGAAGTAACCCATTGGGGCATCGCCATTAGGTATGTAATTGATGTGCCTACCAAACTCGCTGTAACTGTCAATATCGCTAATATGTGCTCACGCTGCAAGAAATTCCAGTATCTTCTTAACACGGGTATCAAAGCATCTCTACCTTCCATTTGAACACCAATCTTTTATAAATTTCTAACAGCCGCCTACGTATACTGCTCAATCTCTATATCTCTCAGCCCAACAAGTCTAAACTCGCTACGGTTGTTATTCCCGCATTTCTTATTCTTGCATTTTGGTTGAACAGGTCCTTTTTTATCGGTGACTGAGCCACATCTTAAGCATTCCCACGTTCTTGTAGCTCTCCAAAGCCAAACTTGAAAGTTCTCATTCTTGTATAATGGCGCAAAGCGTTTGTAGTCTTCTGGAATGAGCACTCTAACATCATCAAACCTGCTATGATATTTCTTGACTTGTCTCAATGACCTAGCAAAATCCCAGTCAATGTCATTTTCAAGCTCAATTGCGATTTCCTTATTGCCTTCTCGTGGGAGAGTAACAGTAATATCTGGTGTTATCAAGTGCGTAATTGCATATTCCGCATCATCTTCATTCTCCCAATGCTGTTCACGTAATCGTGGCGTATCCTGCTCCAAGGCGTACTGAATTCTCTTTGAACCCACAATCTTCACAATTAGAGCTCCGTCTCCAACTTCTCCAAGTCGATTTGGCTTGATTAGCTCAAGTATCAGCTCGTCATCTATCGTCATAACCACCCTTCTGACCGTATAGATTATCAATACTCATATTTATCCCAAAAATCCTTCCCAACTCTTCCTCCAGAAATTAACTCTTCACAACCTCCCCGATGCAAAAGGCAATAAGACCACTTAGATACTTTTGGCACTGTGTAATCAGATGCTCTCATTGTTTCTTTCTTCGTTGCCAAATCTCCCTTATTACCTTCCCCACCTTTTTGAATTCATCATAGGTAAAGAAATCAGTCTTAGCCATATTGCAGAGAGCACAAGCCAAAACTAAATTCTTCGAATCCCAGTTTTCTTTGTTACCGTCTTTATGGTCTATCTCTAATCTCCGACCTCTCTTACCCACGCCATAAAACCTTTTTTTCCATACATTAGTGAATTCCTTTTCCTCTATCCCACAATAATGACACTTTGTTCCATCCCTCTTGTAAAGTTTTGTTCGCAAATTCTCTTTATCTTTAATGCTCGGTTTAGAGTGACATACAGTCATACTTTCACCTATTCCTTAAGATTCTTATCATTTCTTTTGGTTATGCTACAAGTTTTCCGTAGAATCAAGAACTGGCTTAAAAGGAGTGATAGAGAATAATTCTAGTGGTGACGAAATGAGTGAAGCCAAACCAGTCAGATGTCAGAAGTGTGGAAAACCGTTAGGCTACATAACCGTGCTTGGGAAGGGACTAATCTCACATCAACGTATTCAAAGTGTCAAAATAGTTGCCATCTGCATGGAGTGTTTTCAGAAGAGAAAATAACGTAGCGAAAGACGCTTAAAAGAACTGTTAGAAAATTGTTCTAGCCTTCTAAGCGATTGCGGGAAGTTAGGTCTTTATGTTGTGCAATCTTTGTTGTCTTCTTTTGCTTTGCATTGGTTACAGAGGTTAGAATGCGGTCTATCAGAGCGTCTTTGGTAGATATACATGGGGTATTGTGTGCAATTCTTACACCAATGCCACATGTCAGTTTCGCTTCCCTTAAGATATTCTACCATTCTTATCTGACTTCTTTATGTCTTTTCAATTCCAATTGGTAAGTGTTCGGCTATAACTTTTCCGCAAAATGAAAAACTGGCTTAAAAGGACTGATAGAAGAATCTTCTAGTGGTCATCTGACGTAAGCAAAACTTTTATGCTGAGAATCAACGCATATGATATTTCATGCCTCGCAAGAAAGAAGCTGAGAAAGACAAGGAACATCTACCTCCATTGTCTGCTGCTGCAAAGAAACTTTTGGGATTGATTCCGAAAAAGGATTCCATCACTAACGAAGCATTGAAGCATAAATTAAGACGTGCTGGCGGTTTTCAAACTAAGAAGTATTGGGATTATAGGCAAGAGTTGATTGACCACAACCTTATTCGTTTTGGTATGGGTCGTGGTGGAAGTGTCTTGCTGAATAAAGAATCAGTTGAAGAGACTGGGGAAAAGAAACCCAAGAAAGAAATCGAAGAACGCGAACACAAATTCTATGGGCTTTTCAAAGATTATCTTGAGAGAGAAGATGTTCGTGGCGTTATGCAACGTCCTAAATCGAAGGCGTGGGTTGCGGTTACTGGAAATCCGAGAGGATGGAAACGTAATAGTGGTCCTCATTCAAGACCAGATGTCATTATGGTTGAGCGTATTAAATACACGTACCTACCTGTACATGTGACCATCACAACGTACGAGATTAAAAGAAGAACCGCTCTCGATGATACAAAATGCGTGTTTGAAGCTTCATCTCATTCAAGGGGCGCTCATAAAGCTTACGTAATATGCGAAACAAGCGAAGAACAGAAAGATGAAGATGAAGAGCTTTCGCCCGAATTTTCGCAAACACTTGACCGCTTCGGAATTGGTTTTGGCTGGTTCTTCATGTCTAAAGAGAAGGAATATGAGTTAGATATCATTGTTGAACCAAAGCGTCAGAATCCAAACCCAGAAGACGAAGACAATTTACTTGAGGATTTCAGAAAGCATCTTCCAGAAACTCAACAGGGGGATTTTGGAGACTTATTAAAAGTCAGGTGAATTGAATCTTTTCCAGAAAAGAGTTTTGAGGCACGGCAAAGATGCCAGAAGCTAAGACAAGGCGAGCACGCTTAAGACTTAGCTAGAAACCATACCTTCAGCTATAACTTTTTCGCAAAACCAAAAATACTTTAGTCTTCTAGTCGTTACTCTCAGTTCATGACAGAAAAGGCAGAAGAAGAATTCATCAAATTGTCGCTTCAGCTTTTTCAGAGAAGAAGAAGCGGTGAAGACCCTAGCGATTTTGTTGAACGAATCAATGAGATATTCAAAACAATCGAAAACACACCTTTAGGAAAGATGCTTACTCCCGATGATATACGTGACTTTTTCAATTGGGTCGTCACCAAAATAGACAAATGGATAGAACACATAAGCGATGAGGAATTTATCACCCAACTCAAGTCTGACCTTCTGACAACTAAGACCTTCGATTTCTATGTTCCTATCTATTGCCTCTATGGCTTTCCAGAAGGCGTAAAGTTAGGCTATTCGACTGTGGTTGATTTCCAGAACTTGCCAACTGAGATAAGTAAATACTTCATTATGTTCTGGGAACATTGCTTCACGACAGATACTCAATACCATAGAACAAAGGAAGAATACGTCAACTTGAAAAAACGTTCGACTTTCATACATTTTGTGATAGAAACTAATGGAAGTTACAAAGCCAATGAGAAGGCAATAAATCTAGCTGAAGAGGCATTGCACATTATTAGATTTCTGTATCGAATCAATTTCAATATTGTTGACATGCGGTACAAGATAAGAGAAGTGAGACAAGAGGGAGGAATGGAGGGCATGGCTGGCTTGCCCTTCATTGGAGGGGCAAACTACGGCAAGTTTGTTGAAAAGGAAATTCCGATTCTGACGGATATTTTCGTTAAGTCCAATCCTAATGAGATTGAGAGAAAAATCAGAAATGCAGTAAGGATATTTGGAATACAGACATCAGTGAAAAATCAGCAAGTCAGATTCGTGTTATTGGTAACGTGTTTGGAAAGTCTCTTAATGACGGAGTCAGACAGAGACTATATTCTGTGGAAACTAGCTGAGAAAGTCGCTTTCATCTTAGACGGCAACAAAAGAGAGTTGAACGATTATATTAAGAAGGCTTATGACAAGAGGTTAGCTTTCATTCATGGAAGCAAGAGTGAAGATAGTCTTGTGACGGAAAACGACATATTCAGCATCGAAGGCGTTGTGAGCAACCTTGTTTGGAAAATGATTGACTTTGTCAAAAATGGCTACACGCATGTTCAGAAGCAAAATAACGTCAAAAGCATAAATGAGTATATCGAAGAGACCAAATTTGGAAAGACAAGCAGTAGCCCCGAATGACTCCCCGACCCTTCTGCAAAGTGAAAACCTTCTAACCCTATTTTATGATTTGCTGAAAATCGAAGCATCTGAGAAGCGAAAAACTATATTGGCTTAACCTAAAACGTTGATTCAGATAATTCATAAAGGCTAGTCTTGTTCTGGTTGATTAAGCCATTCTCTGAGTTTTCGTCTGTCTAGCCTATTGATTCGTTCAGTCTCTTCTTGACCTTCTTGTTTTTCCTTTTCTCTAGCCTCTTCTAAGTACGGGTCATGTGGTTCTTCTGGTTCAGTTATAACTTTTCCGCAAAACCGAAAGTGGTCAAAAAAAAGTAGTGGAAGACTCCTAGTCTATGTGTCTTAGGATTCTAGTGACCAGTACGAAAACTAGAACTATGGAATAGACAGCAAATTCCAGACTTCCAACTAGCCCTGAATACCACATGATACCGAAACCGAACCACCACCCAAAGAGGTAACCAGTTCCCCAGTAAGGTGTGCTATGAACAAAAACAAGGATTAGAAGGATATTGACCAGTTCATAGACTGCCAACCATGAAGCATTCAAAAGTCCTGCATCAACAAATCCTTTCAATAAATAATATAGTATGATACCATTAAGCACTCCTACTGTGGCGGTAATGAAACCATTTCTCGCATCAGGCATGGTTTATGCATTGGACTTTCAGGCATAAGTCTATTCTTCTTTTTCTATCCTCTTTGACTGCCTAGCAATCGACGTCCTTTAGGGCTGATAAATTCCGTTCTTATATTGCTGGTCTAGTTCCTTCTGGAGTTGTCGCCACACGATTTTGTCGCTGATTTTTGCTTTGATTCCTTTCTCCAATCTCTGTTGTCGCATGTGGCTTTTGGCTAGGTTGAAGTATAGTTTAGTGAAGGCTATATAATGCGACCTGCCGAAATCACTTGTAGCAAAACCCATTCTGTCAAAGATTAACGGCAAGTCAACTATCAATGACTGGTAAGTCTTGGATTTGATATTTCGTCTCATTTGGCGACTGAGTGTTCCCTTTTTCAGTTGCTCCCGTTCTTTGGATGTTAGGATTCCTCTTGGTGCATGTCTGGTTCGTTTCTTGTCGTTTTCTATGGATTTTGTCATGTCCTGCCACCACATAAGACGTAAGGGGGAAACTCGTATAAAGTTACCTATATGCGAAGTGAAAGAATGGCATTAACACAAAAACAAGAAAGTGGCATAAATCTCGAAAAACCCGTATCGTGGTTCTTAGAGCAAAAAATGAAGTTTGGAGACAGGGTTGACCGTAACAGGTTTGACGACTCTTATCCCCTAGACAACCACAACGTTGTTGACATAGTGGTCAGAGGAAAAGCACTCAGTGAATGCACTAACCCGAAAGAAACAACTTGGATGGATGACGACATAATGCAGAAGAAACTTGACTACTTCAACAGAGTAGACCCTCATCATTTTCTCATTTGGTTCTTAATTGTCTCGTTCGCCAATTTCTCAGAATCGATTAAGCAACAGATTAGAAAAGCGGGGATTGTCCTAATCGAACTCGGCATTCACGCAGACAAAAGCAACTTCTGGGGAATAATCAAACGCTTATTCCACACTAGGCTCTATTCCATACTAACAAAAATCGTTAAATCCAATCTCGCGCGCCCGTCCAAATTTCTAATCAAAACAATACAATCACTATTCTCTACCTTTATACCTATACCTGTACCTGTTACTTACTCTACTCCAGTTACTACTGAACTGAACAACCTACATCAACATAGTAAGACAATAGACGAAGAGTATAGTCAATACGAGAAGAACATGAGAGAGTCATTTAACATCTGGTCAGTACATCATCCTAAACACGAATTGTTAATGGTCAAACTAACAGGATAAGCCAGTCTAGAGGTCAATCTATCCTCAGAATAAGGTAGGGTATTCGTGTCTTTAGTCATTATCTACTGAAGATTCTAAATTTATTCACTTGTTAGGCTTGATATTGATTGGAACAACCCCCCGCCCTAATTGATTCTTGATTTGACTTTTCGCCTTTCAACATTGAACCCTAGAACCTGAGTGCTTCATTGAAGTTTCTAATTTGCCTAGTGAAACCGTCTTATGTGCCGCGCGAAAACCAGTTGAAAAACCATTCAATGATGCCCGATAATTCAACAAAAACTGTTATCAAATTTGAGCCAAAAATACCGCCTATGTAGTTTTCTGCTATTCTCGCCTGCTTGATTCTGGATTGTTAGGACTCGGCTCTCGCCGATACTCTACCTATTCAAGGGGAGAGAACACGCTTAAACGTTACTGCAAAACTTGACGTTTTCTGAGTCCGTTGATATCTTTCATGGTGACGTGGGGATATCAGAAGATAGACCCAGAATTCTTTAAACACCTGATTAGTCACGTCAGAATCAAGCCAATACCGAAAATAAACCCAGAAAATGCTCCCCCAGCCGTTTGCGACGTAAGCAGAGGAGATAAGCCTATGTGCGGGTATTTCTAGGATACAGGTATGGTAGGAGAGCCATTTATCTATATCATAAAGTTAGAATTGGGGAAAAAGAGGGAACTTGGTCTATTTGACTGAAGTTAGGAGAGCGTGATGATTGAGTCGTCAATTTCCTCGAGTTCTTTTTTGATTTCTTTGAGTTCGGCTAGTATTTGCTTGATATTCTTCTATGTCGGTCATTGTTCTTCGCCTTCTGCAAGTTTCTTGGCTTTTTCTTCAAACCTTTTGACTGATGCTTCCCATTCTTCTGGACTGTTGACTGTTTCGGAGTATTCTTCCAACTTTTTCGTTTTCTTGTTGAGAAGAGTGTGCGTTATCGTTGTAGGGTAGGTTCTAGTTATGTGGTAAAGACCTTCGATACTCTTCTTGAGAGTTTGAACTTCCTTCTGCAATAGGTCTGTTCTAGTTTTGAAAACCATGTTTTCCTTTTCCAACTCTATCATTGCGGTTTCTAGGGATTCGATTCTTTTGATGTTGGTTTCGGATTCTTCGATGATTGTGGTTATTCCCAGCACTTTTTGAAGTTTCAAGAATGCTGTTTTAACGTCTATTCCCGTGAGGTATGGTAACATTGCCTTGTTCACGCTTTTGCCGACCATGATTTTTATAACGTCTGGGTCGATGCTGAGGTTTTTGGCTTGACTGATAATCATGTCACGGAAGCAATGCCATGTCAATTTAGAATTTCCGATTTCGATATTCGCTTCTCTTGCTAAGTCCCGTAGCCTATTGTTGACCGTTTCTTCGTCAATATGTCCGTGACCATTGGAGTTAAACAAGAATCCATTTTTAGAGGGAAATGTCTTCAAGTATTCTTTCAATAGTGTGACAGTCGTTTGACTTAGACAAGTCTTAGCAACTTGTTTTTCCTTCGTTGTTATTCTAGTCCATTCTATTGGTGCTTCTTGTTCCAGATTCGGCAATTCGCTTCGTAGGATACTTAGAACGTCTCCTATTCTCCATCCTAAATCATTGCCTATTGAAACCAAAAGTTTCGCGCGCAAGTCTTTCGCCACATGGAACATTGCTCGAACATGCTCTGGCATAAGCACGAAATCTCCCGTGCTTATGACTGTCTGGCTAATTGGAGAGCCATTTCTTAGGGTTACGCTCATGTTATAGTATCTGAAAATCTGCAATAGCCCTAAAGTGCTAGTTCTTGCCGTGTTTATCCCGTAGGCTTGATTTTCCTTCTTGTTGATTGTGTGAATCGGTCTCATGAGCCATGCGTGAAATTCTTCCAAAAGGTTCTCGTATCTCGACGCTCTATTTTTCGCATCAACTAGGTTCTCGTTCGGTCTAGGTGTCAAATCGTCTTTTCGTTCTGCTAGAATCGTTTCGACATCTTTACCGTAGAATTCAATGAAAAGTTCTAGTCCACGTCTATAAGATTTCATCGTGCCCTTGCTGAGACTGTCGAGAAACTTTTCCATAGGTTTAGCGTTTGTCTTCTCTCTATTTTCTATTTTACGACTTTCAAGTTCAGAGTGGATATCAACGTTGTTCGGTTTTTCTCCCGCACATTCCCCCTTTTTCTATGTTCTCTGGCTTACTACGAACATTCCAGAGGACCTTTTCATACCGAGACCATCCTAGGACTCTGTTAGGATTTTGAGGTTATGCTACGTGGCATCTGTCTGGGGCCTTTTCCGCAGTAGTTTCTGGGGGCTCGGGAGAAAAAAGGTAGGGGGTAGGGGTAGGTGAAAG
>Ga0315296_10003893_pt1 | contig 12386 bp, 5 predicted proteins | sample YL17G14_18_MG_FD_203921 | JGI IMG/M metagenome (GOLD analysis project Ga0315296, IMG submission 203921) | Sediment microbial communities from Yellowstone Lake, YNP, Wyoming, USA - YL17G14_18 | ecosystem: Environmental > Aquatic > Freshwater > Lake > Sediment | place: USA: Wyoming | collected... | reverse complement strand
ATCATAGCGTTCATGGACTATCACAATGCGTACTTGGCCAAACCCTACAAATGGACTTACACCGGCAAGCCACTGGCCGCCGAGACAAAGGCAGCTTAGTCGTGAGATTTATGAAACGCTGTACTAGCGACTGTCGCCGCGTGATGAGTCAGCCCCAGGGGCTTTTTCCAGACAGACTTGCTGGGAAAAGACTTGCATTGCCGTGGGGCGCGCTGGTAGAATCAATCGAAACGAGAGACGACTGACGAAGGCGGGCCGCGAATCGATCATATTCCTGGCCGTCATCATAATTCTCGCAGCATCTTTCATATCCGCCCACCTTCGCGAGCCGGTCCATGGTATCGCCGTCGCTGCACAGATGCCGCGGCGGACCCATTACACAGGGCGGCTTACCGCCCACTGAAGGCAGCGAAATGTGGAGGATCGGAAGAGTTCGCCCCAATCATCGTCTGACATGACTCGCTCGTACATTGCGATCCTCGACGCATAGTGATTGGTCATCCTTGTGGAAAGGGCCCCAGCTATGGGTAATCACACCTCAATTGCAGCGGTTTGCAGTCTCCTTGTCGTCACAGTAGCGCGAGCAGCCACGCTGACGGTGGGCGTCGGCGCCGAATATGACTACCGCACGGTGCAGGCGGCCGTCGATGCAGCCAAGAACGGCGACACCGTCGTGGTGGCTCCGGGGACCCATACGGGGGCCGTGCGTTTCCTGGGCAAGCAGATCGTGCTGACATCGACCGATCCCAACAAGCCGGGCGCCACGACTCTGGAGGTGGACCCAAGACGAGAGGCCGTCGTGACTTTCTCCGGCAGCGAGGGGCCCGACTGCGTTCTTCGAGGTTTTCGGATCGCAGAGGGAAACGGCACGGATGCCGGCGGAATCGCGGGCAATGCTGCCAAAGCCACGATTGCCGACTGCATCATAGAGTACAATTGGTCGAAGGGGGCCGGTGGAGGCATCAGCAACTGTGACGGCCTGATCCAGAATTGCGTCATCAGCAACAATCTGGCAAGAACATTTGGCGGAGGGCTGTACGATTGCGACGGGACCATCCGCAACTGCACCATCAGCGACAACTCTTGCGGCCACGACGAGATCACTGGCTTGGGCGGCGGCCTGTACGGTTGCGACGGCACGATAGAGAATTGCGAGATCCGTGGGAACGAGGCCATAGGCGATGGAGGCGGGCTGAACAACTGCGACGGAACCATCCGCAATTGTCAGATCGGCGAAAACAGTGCGGGCGATGAGGGCTCCACCTCGAACGGTGGCGGGCTTTACGGCTGTGACGGCAAGGTATCTGATTGCGACATCGTCGGCAATACGGCGGCGGGCGGCGGCGGTGGATTGTCCGACTGCAAAGCCCTGGTCACCGGCTGCACGATACAAGACAACGAAGCGATCGGATGGCACGGCGGAGCGGCGGCACGATGCGACTCGATCACACAATGCACCATCAGCAGCAACTGGGTCCACGGCTATGGCGGCGGTCTGTTCTCATGTAAGTCAGTCACCGGCTGCACGATTCGCGCAAACACGACGAAGATTTACCCTGGCGGCGGCCTGTCGCAGTGTGATTTCGTCGCCAACTGCATCATCACTGACAATCAGTCGGGAGCCGGTGGCGGCGGCCTGGATCAGTGCAAGCGCGTCATGAACTGTGTGGTCGCCGGCAACCGGGCTGCCGAAGACGGCGGCGGGCTACACGAGTGCCGGGAAGTGCTGAACTGCACGGTTGTCGGCAACCTGGCTACCGGGAAAGGCGGCGGCGTCTATTACGGCGGCTACTTGGGGACGGTCGGCAACTGTATCCTCTGGGACAATTCCGCGCCGACCGCCGGCCAGGCATACGTGGCTCGTCCCGCAAAGCCGCCGACAGCACAAGAGCTTTGGTCACTCTCCCTTGCATACAGCGATATTCAAGGTGCGCGTTATGCGGCCGTCGCCGAGCCAAACTGCCAATTGCTCTGGGACTCATCCAACATGGATGAAGACCCTCGCTTTGTGAAGTCGGGGCGCTGGCTCGGCCAGATGACGTGGCAGGCCGGCGATTACCGCCTGCTGCCAAGCTCGCCGTGCGTGGATGCCGGCGACCCGAATGCGGACTACAGCGGACAAACGGATATTGGCGGGGAGCCTCGCGTGGCCGGCAGCCGCGTGGACATCGGCGCTGATGAGTGCACGACTGCTGCGGCTTTGTTCGGCGACCTCAGGATCTCGGGCCCCAGTGAGGTATCCGCCCAGTCCTCCGCACAATTCCGTGCCACGGCCTATTACACGGACGGCTCCAGCATCGATGTCACGCAATTTGCGGCGTGGTCTCTCGAACCGGCGGGCTTTGCCGCCATCGATGGGTCCGGGCTGCTGACGCTGCAGAAGGTGAGCCAGCCGATAGAGGCTGCCGTGCAGGCCGAGTACACCGATCAGAGGGTCACGCTGACTGCGACCAAGACGGTGAAATGCGTGCCGCTGCCCCCGCCGCCTCCAGCCGTCAGTTATCACGTGGATTGCGTCAGCGGCAAGGACGATAACAACGGCCTCACGGCTGACTCGGCGTTCGCCACGATTCAGAACGGCATCGATGCCGCAAAGGATGGCGACACGGTCCTCGTTCACCCCGGCGTGTACACCGAGGAGGTCCGATTCAAGGGCAAAGCGATCACACTGCGCAGCGCGGGTGACGCCGCCATCCTCCAGAATCCGGGCGATTTTGCCGTCGCCTTCTATTACGGCGAGGGGCCGGACAGTATCCTGAAGAACTTCATCATCAGGGACAGTCTCACGGGGGTTTTCGCCGTGGCCAGCTCGCCCACCATTAGCAACGTCACCGTGGTGGGCAACGATTACGGAATCGAGGCGTACGTCGGCGCCGAGCCGGACATATCCAGCTCCATCGTGTGGGGCAACGGCATCGCCGACCTGGTCGGGTGCACGGCCCGGTTCAGTTGCCTGCAGCAGAGAGACCCCGGCCCGACGAACATCAGCCGCGATCCATTGTTTGCCGACCCCAACCAGGGCGATTACCATTTGCGCAGCACTCGCGGCAGGTACTGGCCGGAACATGATATCTGGGTGCTCGATGACGTTACCAGCCCCTGCATCGATGCGGGCGATCCGAACAGCCCTCTCGGGCAGGAGCCTGCCCCCAACGGAGGCCGGATCGATATGGGCGCCCACGGCGGCACGACCAAAGCCAGCCTGTCGCCCGGATCCCGCCGGTGACTATGAAAGGAGTTGTATGGAGTGGTGCACCGTTATCATGGGCGTTTGCATTGTGTGGATCGACGTGGTGGCGGCCATGTCCGACTCACCGGCATACTTTCCCGGGTTGCATGGCGGGGCCCAGCCTATGATGGTTGCGGCGAGCGATCCGAACGGCGCCCAAGCCCGAGTCATTCTGGTGGACGATGATGGGCCGGCGGATTTCAGCCGTATCCAGGCGGCGATCGATGCCGCCGGTCCGGGAGACATGGTCAAGGTCGCACCGGGCACGTACCGGGAGGCCGTCAGAATGAAGGCGGGCGTGAGCTTGCAGGGCGCCGGGCCGGCCGATACAGTGATCGACGTCCCGACGCATGTGCCCGTCGTGACCGCGGCGGATGACTGCCGGCTGGACGGCTTTACGATTACCGGCTACATCGACGACGATATCGACGGCGTCTACTGCCAGGATGTGAATGACTTCACGATCTCCAACAACGTCATCAAGGACTGCACCTGGAGTGGCATCAACGCTATTCGTTCCTCCATCGTCGTCCGCAACAATATCATCTGCGGCAATCGCTGTGCGGGCATCTTCCTGACCTCCTCCTCGGCAACCCGCAGCATCATCGTCAACAACACGATCTGGGGCAACGCCAACGAGGCCGATGTCACTATTTGGCGTGGGGCCGAGGCCCTGGTCGTCAACAACATCATGGAGGATATCGACTGCGATGCCGAGAGCTTTGCGAAGGTTCTGTACAACGATATTGCCGCTCAGGCGGCGGACGCCAACAACATTCAGGTCGATCCGTTGTTCGCCGATCCGAGAGCCGGCGATTGGCATCTCAAATCTCGGGCGGGTCGGTGGGACCCAGGCAGCAAGATCTGGGTGCAGGACGAGACATGCAGCCCATGCATTGATGCGGGCGATCCCAATAGTCCTGTTGGGGATGAGCCACAGCCGAATGGCGGCCGGATCAATATGGGCGCTTACGGCGGCACACGCGAGGCGAGCAAATCCTGCCTCGTCCAGCCGCCTCGCACGATCATCTACGTCGATGACGACGCCCCCGGCCTCAACAACGGCTCCTCCTGGCAGAAGGCCTACAAGTACTTGCAGGACGCCCTGGCCGATGTGAATGAGGCGGACAAGCCGGTGGAGATTCGTGTCGCTCAAGGGGCATACAAGCCCCACTGGAGTTCAGTTCATCCGGCAGGCACGGGCGACCGTGACGCGAGCTTTCGCCTGGTCAACGGCGTCGCTCTCAGGGGCGGCTACGCCGGGATGAGCGTGGGTGATCCCAACGCCCGCGATATCGCCGCGTATGGAACGATTCTCACCGGTGACACGTATGACAATGACACGGAGATTGCGTATCCGACCAACGCTGCCGGCGACCGGGACTTCACTCAGCCTCTGACGCTGGCCATGCTGCTGATGCCCAGTTGGACGGACAACAGCCTTCACGTTGTAATCGCCGATGCGATCGATGAATCCGCCGTGCTCGACGGCTTCACAATCACTCACGGTTATGCGGACGATCCTGTGGGCCAGCCATACGTCGGCGGCGGCGCGGGACTGTACTGCTTGAAGGCGAGCCCGGCGATCGTCAACTGCACCTTCACTCACAACCTTGCGCCGTACGGCGGAGGCGCAGGCGTAGCCAGCCTCGATGGAAGCCCCGTCGTGACCCGTTGCACGTTCACAGACAACTTGGCGATCGCTGCCGCCGGATTTGTCTGCTCAGGGCCCGGCCGCCCTGTCGTGATGGAATGCACGTTCAGCGGCAATATCGTCCTCGGCTCGACTGGCGGTGCAGTCGGCTGCTTCGATGAGGCTCAGGCCAGAATCACGAATTGCCTGGTGACTGCCAACCACAGCGAAGGCGGCGGCGGGGGCATTACCTGCATCTACAGCCCTGGCGTGATCGAGAATTGCCTAATCATCGGCAATTCCACAGGCATTCGTGGCTACGGCGCCGGCGTGTACTTTGGCGGTGATCGTGGAAAGCCACCGAGGCTTACGAATTGTGTCATCAGCGGAAATTCCGCTGGGGCCGGTGGTGGAGGCGTGTTTTGCGGCGTGAGCAACGCGATGATCGAGGATTGCACGATCAGCGGGAACTCCGCTCGCGGCTACAACGGCGGCGGCATCTACTGCGGTGGGGCCAGCCCGACCATCCGTAACTGCCTCATCGTGGGCAACAGCACCGCTTTCGACGGGGGCGGCATCCATTGTTTCTCTGGGGCCATGGGCCAGAGCCGACCGAACGTTGTCAACTGCACCATCGCGGACAACACCGCGGGCCGAGGAGGCGGCGGGGTCAGTTGTGAAAACAGTAGTCAGCTCAAAGCCATGAACTCCATCATCTGGGGCAACTCCGGCTCGTATGCCCAGCAGGCCTACCTGCGCCCCGGCGGTGCGCTCTTAACCCTATCTTATTGTGATGTGCAGGGCGCCAAAACGGGAGTCGAGATTCTTGGCTCAGGCACGCTCACCTGGGGCCCCGGCAATATCGACGCTGATCCCTGCTTCGCATCTTCTGGGCCTTCGGATGCAAACGAGAGTGTCGTGACCAAGGCCAGGTACCACTTGAAGTCTCAAGGTGGCCGGTGGGACCCGAATAGTCTGAGCTGGGTGAAGGATGACGTGACAAGTCCGTGCATTGATGCGGGGGATCCGAACAGCCCCATAGGGCTGGAGGCGTTGCCTAATGGCGGGCGGATCAATATGGGGGCTTACGGCGGGACCACCGAGGCCAGCAAATCCTGGCTCGGCGACCCCGTTTCTGAGGCAATTATCGCTGGTGACGCCGGTGGCGATTGTCTCGCCGGTTTCGCCGATCTCAGCATCAGGGCCCCGTAATAGTTGCAGAAGGGGGGCCGGGAGGGTATAATGTATCCGAGTCACGGGGATGATATGTTCTTACCTTCGGAATTGGAGGATGAAGATCATGAGAACTCTGCTTTTTGTAGTAGCCGGGTGCGTGCTGGCAGTTTCCGGGCAGTTGGTGTACGGCGGTCCGGGCAGTCTTTCGCAGGCCGGCGAGGTGAGCGTCTTTACATTCGTCACTGACCAAAGTGCGGTCACGCAAACGGGCGGATTCGCCGGCGTCCACGAGACGTACCCCATTCAGGGACAATTCCGGCTGACCGTGGATGCGAACGCGGCGACGGCGTCCCTGGAATCGGTGGATGCGGAGCTGACCCGCGAAAGCCCGTTTCTTCAGAATCGGGACCTGGGCGAGCTTTTCGATGTGAACGAGCTGGCCGGTACGGTGACGAGCGACACGACCATCGACTTTCAGGGCCAGCGAGTTGACGGCGTGCTCCAGAAAATCAAGCTGACTCTCACGCTCACCACCGAGGGGGCGCATCTGACCGGCTCGATCACGAGCCCGGGCTGCTTCGACTGCTTCAGCTTCGGCTTGGATGCGTTTGCCCAGTACGCCTACGGCGGGGGCACAGGCGACCCGAACGACCCCTACCTGATCTACACCGCCGAGCAGATGAGCATCATCGGCAACGAGCCCAATGACTGGGATGTGCAGTTCAAGCTCATGGCGGACATCGACATGTCGGCCTTCGACGGCAAACAGGGCAGGCCGGCCTTCAAAATGATCGGGGCGGGCGTCGCGACCACATCGGGCTTTCAGGGCGTCCCCTTCACGGGCGTCTTCGACGGCAGCGGTCGAACCATTTCGCACGTGACGATCCAGGGCGGCGACTGTCTGGGCCTGTTCAGTCTGTTGGGGTCCGGGGCCGAGGTCAGGCAACTGCGGATCGCGGACGCCAACGTCGCGGGCACTGGCCGCTTCGTCGGCGCACTGGCGGGCGGGAACAATGGAGGTTATGTGGTCAACTGCTGCAGCAGCGGCGCGGTCAGCAGCAGCCGTTCGAATGTCGGCGGGCTGATCGGATACAACTGGTACGGCTTCGTGACCGGCTGCTTCAGCAGCGCCAATGTCAACGGCACCTCGTCCATCGGGGGTCTGGTGGGTGGAAATGCTGACGCCGTCACGGATTCCTGTGCAAGAGGCGGCGCCGTGGCCGGCACTTCCGATGTCGGCGGTCTGATCGGGCACAACTACAGCAATTTCGGCGTCGTGACCCAGTGCTACAGCAGCGACACGGTCCGCGGCGACAGGACGACCGGCGGGCTTATCGGAAATGACGAGGGGTACGTGGCCGCCTGCTACTGGGACGTGGATGCCAGCGGGCAGCAGACCAGCGATGGCGGGACAGGTTTGCCGACGGCCCAGATGCAGATGGCCGAGACGTACCTGCGCGCCGGCTGGGACTTCACGAACGAGCAGGCCAATGGCACGGCGGACCTCTGGTGGATTATGGATGGCCGGGACTATCCGCGGCTGTTCTGGGACTTGCCGGCCGATGACTTTGCCGACGGCAAGCCGGCCCCGTTGTGGCAGACCTTCGAGCCGGACGCCAAGAGCATCCAGATGCACGAGATCGACGGCAGGCTGGAAGTGGACGCGACAGCGGAGAAGAGCAGCATCATGGCCGCATATGTCTCCTCCGGCTGGAGGCTTGACCCTTCCAAAGACTTCTCACTGAAGGTCGATTGCCATTTCGGCAGGCCGAGCGCCCAGGACGGCTGGGTATTCGTCGGTCTGATCCCCACCCTGGCCAGGTCGATCGACAGTTACGTCGAGCTGGGGGCCGGCTGCCACCTTGGCGAGTCGGTTTATCAGTACAAAGGTCTTTCCGGCTCATGGGCCCAGGAGCGTTCCACGGCCCGACCCTCCGAGCTGACGACCCTGTATGTGTCGTACCAGGCCGATGTGGATGAGTTGTATTTGAGCTTTACCGGCTACGGAAAAGCGAATGCCTGGCAGACCGTCGCGCGGCTGTTGAAGGACCCGTGGCGGGGCCAGCCGGTGTACATCATCCTCGGCGGCGGCTCCGAAGGCATGGACCTCTCCGGCGGCGAAACCTGGCTCGACAACTTCACCATCGACACCGGTGCCATCGTGAAGTGACAGGCTGCGGCTCGTCAATGTCTGAAAAGTAGCACGGGCATCTTGCCCGTGTGTCCCACGGGCGTCTCGCCGGTGGGAATGACGATGTTATGGCAGGGTCGGGGCCTGCCCTCGCGAAGGCGGGAAATGGTCCGCCAAGACATGGGCAGGATGCCCATGCTACGGTAAACGGGCCTCCCAAACACGCTCTGAGACCGAGATGTTGTGCGATGGCGCGTCAGATATACCCGCGGCGCAACGTGCAGTGACGTCATAGGGACATTTGAATTGAGGGTGGAATAGCCATGAGAACCGCAACGTTTCTGACTGCAAGTCTCCTGGCTTTGTCCGTTCTGTCCGGCGGGCCCGCCTGCGGCATTTCCGATGGCGTGGCCGAGCCCAAATGCCCATGTGCCCAGACATCCATCGCAGCGAGTGGCAAGTATGTGTTCGCCTCCGGCAAGAGCTCGATGACGATGGCAAGCGGCTGGACCGGCCTTCGCCGGGTGTACTCGATCGAGGGCTGGTTCCTGTTGAAGGTTGACTCCGCCGCCGGGACGGCCAGGTTCGCCCGGGTCGCGGCGATTCTCGTGGACCCTGCCGGCGTGCAGCCGGACCGCAGTCTGGATGAACAGTTCGATCTCACCGGGCTTGCCGGCACGATCCTGGACGACGGCTCGATCCAATTCGAGGGCGAGGTCAACGGCGCCGGCAGCATTTCCATCACGCTCGTCTGCAAGGCCGACGGCGTCCATCTGACCGGCAAGACCACTCCGCCGCCAGGCAGCGCCGATTTCCCGATCTTCACCCTCGACGCCGTCGCCGTCTGTCAATGTCCCTGCGACAATTGCCTCGCCGCGAGCAGCGAATATGTGTTCACCTCCGACGCTGGCACGGTGACTCAGACGGGCGGAATCGCCGGCATTCGCAGGACCTATTCCATCGTTGGCTCCTTCCAACTGTCGGTCGATCCCAGCGCGGGCACAGCCTGGTTCACTCGCGTGGATGCGAGCCTGCTCGATGACAAGGGCGAGGCGTGGTCGCACGACCTCAACGACGTCTTCAACCTGACGGGACTGGCCGGCGTCGTGGCGGACGGTGGCAAATCGGTCCGATTCGGGGGCCAGGCCGACGACGCAAGTAGCGTCGTGATCACCCTGACCTTCACAGATGGCGCCGCTGCTCTAAAAGGCGAAACTACTCCGCCGCCCCACAGTGCCGACTTCTTCATCTTCACTCTCGACGCGACCGCCCAGCGCAAATACGCCGGCGGCGCCGGCACAGCGGACGACCCGTACCAGATCGCCACGGCCGCTGACCTGATCGCCCTCGGCCAGACGCCCGCAGACTCCGGCAAGCACTTCATGCTGACCGCCGACATCGACCTGGACCCCAACCTCCCCGGCCGTAAGGTCTTTGATAAGGCCATTATTGGCTCCTTCACTGGCGTCTTTACCGGCAACGGGCATACGATATCACATCTAACGATCAAGGGAGGGACCTATTATCTGGGACTGTTGGGCGAGTTGGAACCAGGGGCTGAGGTTAAGGACCTGGGGGTCGTGGATGTCAACATAGATGGCTCAGGTTCCTGTGTCGGTGGGCTGGTGGGGCAAAACGTTGGGACTTTGACCCGGTGCTACAGCACGGGTACGGTCAGTGGACGTGAGCGCATTGGTGGGCTGGTGGGGCAGAACACGGCCCTACTCTGGCCTGGTCTTGTGAGAGACTGTTACAGCAGCGGCAAAGTCAGTGGCGATGCCAGTGTCGGAGGGCTCGTGGGGTGGAATGGCGAGCCTGGCATCATCTCGGATTGCTACAGCACTAGTACTGTTACCGGCAACAATAGCGTCGGCGGGCTTATGGGTATGAACGGCGGTCATATCATCCACTGCTACGCCACGGGTGTCGTGAGTGGCAGTGGAGACATAGGTGGGGTCGTAGGATCGGGGTGGGTAGTCGTAGGGGGGGATATGGGATGGGAGATCCGTGGCATTGCAGCTGCCTGTTTCTGGGATACACAAACCTCTGGCCAAGCCGCGAGTGCCGGTGGAACCGGCAAAACCACGGCCGAGATGCAGACGGCCAGCACGTTCCTTGATGCGGGCTGGGACTTCGTGGGCGAGATGGGCAACGGGACGGAGGATATCTGGTGGATTTTTGACGGGCGGGACTATCCGCGATTGTCGTGGGAGCGGGTGCTGGACGACGATTTCGAGGATTGCAGGGCGGAGCCGTTGTGGATGTCGTATGAGCCGGAGCCGGAACTGGTCCAGCTTCTGGAGGTCAATGGCCGGCTGGAGGTGGAGGCGGTCGCGCAGACGGAGGACGTGGACGCGATCTACGTCGCCAACGGCTGGCGGCTCGATGTCACGAAGGATTTTGCTCTGCGGGTCGATTTCCACTTCAGCAAGCGGGGCGTCGGCGATGGGCGGGTGACTCTGGGCGTGGTTCCAAGCTTGGACCCGTCCGGTATGCGATGGGCAGAGTTCGAAGCCGGTTGCTTCGACGCGGACCCCTTCTATCTGTACGAGGTCCGCGACGGGTTCTGGGTTCAGGAGCGAGTCACGACCCGGTCCTCCGACGACGGGACGCTCTACATGTCCTACAATCCGGACACGGACGAGCTGTATTTCAGCCGCACCGGCTACGGGAAGGCCAGCGCGTGGCAGACGGTGCCGGGACTGCTGAAGGGCCGCTGGGCGGCGGAGGCGGTTTACGTCATCCTCTCCGGCGGCTCCGAGGGCATGGCCCTCGACCCCGGCGACGCCTGGCTCGACAACCTAATCATCAACGCCGGCGCCATCGTGAAGTGATAAGGAGTTTCATCTTCAAAGCTTGCTCTCTAAAAGGAGTATCAGCAGAACCGTACTCAACCATCTGGCAAAGCAGGTGAGGTGCTCAGAAAACGCTCCTGTGGACCGAACGACCACAACTCTGCATAGACCTACTGCGTCTTGTCTTCCTTGACCTCGTTGCGGATCTTTGTGAGCCTTTCTTTTGCCTTTGCCTCCATGCGCCGAGAGATCTCATTGTCACCGCGTTTGCCACCAGGTTGTCCCGGAATGCTCTCTTGGCGCAACTGATCCGCAGCCTTGAGCATTATCTCGTATACCCTCTTGGCATTCGCCAAATCGTGCTTTGCTTCATATTGCTCGGCCATTTCGAACATCTTGTCGGTCCGCACGAATACGCCGACGTTCAGTTCGTTCTTCTCCATGATTTCACGATATTTGTTGGGAAACCCAGCGGCGAGGAGGACCTTTCTGCGAGCAGACATCATCTGCGTCCTATAGTTTTCCAGCCGCGGCTTCTCCGCTCCACGTTCCACTTCGAGCAAAGCATCTTCGTTCTTGCCAAGGTCGAAGTTCAGTGATGCGTGCATGTAATCGTAGACTGCGTTGTCCGGGTCGAGCCCTTTCCCTTTGTTGAGAATCGAGAGGACCGTCGGCAGATCACGATCCAACTTCTGAATCAGGCGGGATCTCGCCTCATTGAAGTCCTTGATCACGACGTAGCTCTGACCTTCCTTCTCACGAAGCCATTCAAACAGCTCATGACCTTGGGCAAGACTCTCGACCTCCTTGAGGTTGTTACGCAATGCGTACTGCCGTTGCATCTCAAGCTGTTCAAGAAGGCGTCCGCGGCGGCTCGTGAAAACGACAAGAACGCGTAGTGCGAGGCGCGCGAACGCCGCCTTGTTCTGTGGTTCCAAGGTGACCGCCTTACGGTAAAGCTGTTCGCTTCTCTCGCCAAGCGCCGGACTGACGGCGTAGCGCTCGTACAGAGACGCCAACCCGAGGAGTCCCTCCGGGTCGTTCGAGAACTCCTGCTCCATTTCGGGTAGTCTGGGCGTCAGTTCCCGGAGGCTGTTTTCTGCCTCGAAGAGCGCTTTGGCTGACGGTGACTCTGAAGCAGAGGACGCAACACCGGACGGGATCAATAGAATGCATGCTATCACAATCGATCTCATTTTCGTCACTCCAAATGGATGTGGTCAATCACATGTCTCAGATAGACTCATGGCTGGTTAGGGTCCTTCCAGATACATGGCCATGGCGTGGGTTCAAGTGAGGTTGTCCCGATCTCAGTTGGAGGTGTGATGACTACCCCTTTTCTGAGAGCTTACGCGATTTTGACTTTCTTGGCAATGGCCTGCTCCTCGTCCAGGCTCTGTACCTTCGCCTCCAGCATCCACA
>Ga0315296_10003892_pt1 | contig 12389 bp, 12 predicted proteins | sample YL17G14_18_MG_FD_203921 | JGI IMG/M metagenome (GOLD analysis project Ga0315296, IMG submission 203921) | Sediment microbial communities from Yellowstone Lake, YNP, Wyoming, USA - YL17G14_18 | ecosystem: Environmental > Aquatic > Freshwater > Lake > Sediment | place: USA: Wyoming | collected... | reverse complement strand
CTATGCACAACAAGAGTACGATGAGACCATGGCCAGAAGAGTGGTTGACTGACCGTGGTGGGGAGGGAGAGGAGCATTTACGAAAGGAGGTGAATACAATGGAACTATTAACGATTAGAGCTGGGTGGGGCAGGAACCGGCGGTTTGAGATCAAAGATGGAAACATCCGAATAAACAGAGGCGGTCAGGAGCCAGAGACTACATTAACCATAAAAGATGGGCAGATAGTAAAGGTAGAAGACATCAAGGACCCTGCTCATAATGGAGGTGGCCGGATTGTGACCTCTAATGCCTGGAATGGAGTCAAGAGAATAAAGTCAGATGCCGTAAGAACAACCCAGAGGTACGACGCCTACTCCAATCTTCCACTCGAGGGAGCGTTCTACGAGGTGGCAGGACTGGGAATAAGCAACCATAAAGGTACGCTACACCAGATAGCCAGGCGAGCAAGGTTCGTGTGGGAGGAATTCGTATACGACACCGGACAGGAAGCTTATGTGTGGACGCCGTACAGAAAGAGGTTCCAGGTGTATAGACCGGACGGGAAGTTATGGATGGAGGTAACCGCGAAGATAAGGCGACCTTACAAACGAACCACGGATCTATTGCACAAGGTGCGGGCTGCATTGGATGATATAGCTAGTGATGGAGAAAGATGGAGCAACGAGTCGAACTACGAGATCAAATTGTATGATGGGCAAGGAAGGAAATATGGCTACGGCAAGATCGAGAACCGCCAGCGGGTAGGTGTATGGCGGCAGGGCAAAGCCAATCACTACTTTATGATGGGATTGCCCGTAAGTAAGGAGCTCTACTATGCAGGGCCTGATGAGCTGGACCCACGTGAGATCTTAAAGACCGAGAACACGCAGTTAAGGGCAGCCCTGATGAAAAAGATTGGACCGGAAACGTTGCTCAAGAAGCTGCCATTTGTACCCTGCGACGTAGATGGAGAAAACCAGCTATTGAAGGCCGAGGTTAAGAAGATATTTACGCTGGATGATAAGTCATTGGAGCAGATGAGAGTAAGAAACAGGCTTGACGAGCAGATAGCCATAGTAGTGCTAAAGTGCACATCGACGGGGCAGCTTTACTACCTGAGGGTGCCGCCGAGGCTGAAAAAAGTGGAGCATGCCAGGCAATGGCTGTGCGGTATAGATATCGAAGGCATCGATGAAGAGTACATTCGAGACAGGTGGATGACGCCAGCTGACAGAGGAGGGCGGGAGTTGTCACCGTCGCAAGAAGAAGCGATGAGAGCCGAAATAGAACGGGCCAAGCAGCAAGAGAAGCTGGAGTTTGTAACTGAAGCGTGAAAACGAGAAAGGAGAAGCAGCATGTCAAAGACCCTAACCATAATGTTCGAAGACTTGAACAGTAAAGCACGAAAAGAGGTGCTACGGTTTTACGGCTATAAGGGTCCATCTGAAGGTAACCTTGATGTGGTGCCTTTGTTTGTGTTGGAAAAAGAAGAGCAAGAGCGAAAGGAACATTAACATGAAAATCTACAAGGTCTGGATTCAGATTGAAGAGATTGACGAAACGAAAGATCATTATTTGAACATAGGTGAACCATATGAAGCAGGCAAGTTCAGAACCGAAAACGCTGCCAGGAAATTTATGGAAAATGAGTTGATGATAATCAGGCCCCTTAATACAAAGTTACAGTGGGCTTGCCAGCAGGTGTTGGACTCTCTGGATGTTGGCGGTGAACAGTCCCGGGCGTTCGCAGAAGAAATCAAAATATTGAGGGAAGCCCTCGCTAAAGTGCCAGCCGTAAAAGATGATTGTCCTAAGTGCGGTGCTGGCTCTGATGAGAGAGAACTTATAAGCAAAGACTTCTTAGGCATCGAGGCTATACATATGCACTATATCTGCAAAAGGTGCGGCAGTGAAATCATCGAAGAATTTACCTTGAGCGATGTCTTTATTGACGATGGAAAGTAAAGACAAGCACCCACCACACGACAAGAACAATCCAAAGGTCACGGGGCCATAGAGCCTCGTTAATCTCAGCGTTACCCAAAACCTCTTTTAAGTGAAAGGAAAAGCTATGCAAAAGTGCAGATACTATGCGCGTGGTCCGCCCGAACAACAGACTGTATGTATCGTCTCACCTTTACCAAATTATTGTGAACACTTAAATCCGAAAGGAGACAAAAATGAAGATTCTTTTTATCGACAATGATGGCGGCGGTTTCGCAGATTACGTCGAGGCAGCCCAGGGAACGACAGTAGAGAATTTCTTCAACGAAAAAATGCCTGGCAGAAAGCCGGAAGACTATCTGATTCGAGTAAACCGCCTGCCTGTGCCAAAAGATAACGTCTTACGCGATGGTGACAGGGTCACGATTACACCTTTGAAGATCGAGGGGGCAAAATCCTAAGCTCCGGCATTAGCTGCCGATCAGGGCATCTGTCTATCTTTCGATGGGCAGGTGCCCTTTCTCTTTTTGGAAAGGACCAAATTTATGGATGAGAAAAACAAATTAATCAAAATTGCCAACAGGGTCCAGGATGCCCTGGCCAGGCTGCAAGAAAAACGCTGGCTGGAACTTTTAAATTGTTTAACCAGTCTCACCAGCGAATTTCAGCAAACCGCTTCGCAAGCAAGAAAAATCGGGCTCTCTTTAACGCACTCCTGGCTCACAGCAGCTCAAGAGTGCAGCAGCTCCATCGGTAGGTCTTTGGGTGACCTGCAATACTGGATACAAAGGGCAAAACAGCTTATTGAAGCACCGAATATTGAAGTTCCTAAATTGTCTTTTTTGGTTGAGGAATTGAAACAACTGCAGCAGGAGTTTGGCAGCGTAGATTTCGACAAAGCTGAGAATACTATCTCTGTCGTGACGGAGCCAATCACCTTAGATGATGTTTATCTTGGCCCATTCAAGATTCAGCTCAAGATAGACAAGCTCAGCGACCTTTACGCAAGCTGTCCCTATTATTGTCTCGCCCTCGACCCGCATCCGGCAGCCACATCTGAAGATGTTACCCATCCTCACGTAAGTAATGAGAGGCCCTGCGAAGGCGATGGCTATGCTGCCATAAGGGCGGCTCTGGAGCAGGGCAGGCTGTGTGACTTTTTCACTCTCGCAAGAAGCATTCTGAATACCTACAGCCCTGACAGCCCTTATGTGCGTTTGGATGAGTGGGATGGCCAGGCCTGCTACGAGTGCGGCTATGTTACTGATGGTGAAAATAGCTACTTTTGCAGTTTTTGTGACCAGACTTTTTGTGAGGAATGCTCGACCTGCTGCCGTAGTTGCGACGAAACGGTTTGTAACAGCTGCTCCCAGCTGTGCGCCTATTGCGAAGAGAGCACCTGTCCTAACTGCATAAGGGAATGTCCAAAGTGTAAGCGTTTGTATTGTAGCTCATGTCTTGAAGAAGATTTATGTCCAAAGTGTAAAGAAGAATTGGAGAATGAAAATGAACAACACGCAAACCAAAACACAAGAACTGATAAGGACGGAAGTCCGGAACAATCCAAAACAACTCAACCAGAAATCCAGCATTCAAGCTGAAAGAATAAAGGATAAACAGCCCCGAAAACTCGCCTTGAGATTCAGTCCCACAGCCTGGGCGAAGCTGCTGTACTTCAGGAATAGGTCAGATAACGAGATAGGCGGCTTTGGCATTACTGAGGCTGACGACCTGTTGTTTGTAAGAGAGTTTGTCACAGTAAGACAGGAAGTAACTTCTATCAGCGTCAGATTTGATGACGTGGCTGTATCTGACTTCTTTGATGCACAGGTTGACCTTGGAAGAAAGCCAGAGCAATTTGCAAGAATCTGGTTGCATACGCATCCCGGAAACTCCCCTGGGCCAAGTGCGGTTGATGAAGAGACATTTGCAAGGGTCTTTGGCAATTGCCAGTGGGCTGTAATATTCGTGCTGGCTCAAAACAATAAAACTTATGCCAGGTTAAGGTTTAACGTCGGCCCCGGCGGAGAAATGCTTATCCCGGTTGAAGTAGACTACAGTTGTGACTTTGGAGCGATGGGATCCCCTGGCTACAACTGATTGATTATGATGTCGTCGAAGAAGGTAATCTGGCAAGCCAGAGATATCTGGAAGATGATTTGGGCAAATTCAAAGTTGATGCGACAGCAGATTTAAGCTGGAAAATTAACAGTGGCCTTGAGATTCATGCCATACTAGAGCGTTTCCGCAGAAGCATGGAAATCGGTAATATAGTGTTTTGCTGCGTGGACAAAGTTGAAGTGCGTCGGTTGATATGGCGCGTCGTCAAAGACAGGGTGAATTGCTTCTGTGACGCCCGGATGAGTGCTGAGGTGCTGCGCGTATTAACAGCTTGTGATTCCAAGTCCAGACAGCATTACCCCACCATGTTATTCCGTACTGAGGAAGCATTCGTTGGCCCTTGTACCACAAAGACAACCATTTATTGTGCTAACATTGCAGCAGGTCTGATGGTTGCTCAATTCACAAAATATCTGCGGCTACTACCTATTGATTGCGATATTCAATTTAACTTATTGACTTCAGAGCTGAGTGTTCAGGAAACAGGGTGATATTGTCCTTGAATCAATGAGGAAGACCGTATGCTTTCGGTCTTCCTTATGTTCCTGTCGATTTATCGGTATCTACTCACGATAAGGAAGTGATATTTTGATTTTATTCCCGACTTTATCTGGTTTTGAATGGGGAGCTGATTTTATAATATCATCTTGTAGGGATTTGAGAATAAGGTCGCATGATGCTGATTCATCGTGAATCAACTTACGATTTGTGAGTAAATACACTTATCGGGATAAACTGGTTGCTGAGTAACTAAAAAAAACTCAAGTCTCGTACGGTTTGCAGCGTAGGAGTAAACAGGCCTATTGAGCTGACTATGAGAAGAAGCTTTTTGGCAGGTGTTATCAGTTTTCCTATGTTTCAACGGCTGAACTCATTTTTAGCTAAAATCAGTTTGACTGCCCTCGTAGATGCCGATAAAAAATAAGAGGGCCGCGGGTTGCGACCCTATCATGCCGACATCGTTCGACGAAGGACAAATGTGGTAGGGTGTTTCCCGGATGGTAACAGTGCCTTGATGTTGGCTGCTGCGAGACTGAGGCATATAGCTGGTACGAGGTGGAGTACCTACAGGTCAGCGATTTGCGTATTGCGTATTGCGTTATTGAGCCCCATTTCGACGCAAGACGCATCACGCACGACGAATAAAGCGATGTGCGCAAGATTCTTGACACTGCCAATGCAGTTGGCAGAGAGCGGACTTACGGATATCGTCTGTTTCCACTGCCACGAAAAATGCGGCAGACCAGTAAGCAGAAATGAACATCTATGGAACCATGGTGTAAAACAGCAACACCATCGGAGTTCCTCACGGATAGCCGTCTGCGAATAGTGGCGGTCTTGCTTGCGTGAATGGGCTAAACGTTCGTCTTATAAGGCCATAATAATGGGTCACAGTAACGCAAGGGAAACGGCATCCGCAAGCCTATCCAGCTTTATCCACTATATGAGATAGAGATTCTTGATCGGTTCTTGGACTTATCGCGACGATGTCTCGCCGACTAAATGCCGGAACACGCTCTGAAATAGTCTGTGAAATCGTAAGTGGGAAGCACCGCATCTCGGGAAACTCTTTTTCAATTTCAGCCATGGCAGCATCCCTATCTGCAGCGCTTCGACAGACCAACTGAGCCGTTCCATCTCCCTGGCTGCCTACACCTTTACCCCCATAGATATGCTTAGCAATGCCTTGAAAATTGAGAACCCCGTGCAGTAAAGGGCTTGCCAGATGCTCTGGTGAATGAGGCGCGACCAGTTTGTCAAAATTCCGCTGAGCTTCTAGCATCAGCGTACCGACTTTCTCAGCGTCGCCGGCCAAAATTGCTCGATAGGCCAAGCGTGCGATCTGCTCATTGTCTTTTCCCAGGACTTTCTGCAGTTCTTTACTTTTCCGATAGTTGCATTGCAAATCCTTCAGGATTTGGACGGTATCCTTTTTTCCTGCCAGGTCGACAAAAAACATGTGGATAGCGCCATTGACCGGAATGGGTTCCACACGGACACTTTTCGATTTCTCAAACGTTAGAAGAACGGGGGTCCTTCCATATACGCACGCCTGGTCCATACGTCCACACTGGCTTCCAGTAAGTCTCTCACCAAGATACGCCAACTGCATGAGTTCGTAAGGGAACAGGCCGAGTTTATAGACTTCATCGAGGGCCTTCGCGATAAGGATACATATAGCTGCTGAGCTTGAGACACCTTTCTTCAAAGGTAGGTCCATCGAAGTGATGCGGATATCGATTCCACCAGTAACTTTCAATCGAGTCAATACCTCATAAGCGACACCTGCACAGTATCTGAAAAACTCCGTTTCGTCCTTAGCGGCAGCCAGTAAACTCTTGGCTTCCCAGGGACAGCTCATTTGCCGGATTCGACCGCTCGGCTTTCCCGAACTGTCTGGTAATCTTGTCTCAACCACAAAGTGATCACTTTGCTTGGCGGAAGCCTTGATACCCTGGTCAGTACCTGTTACAATGCAGAAACCTCGGTGGATGCCGCGGTCTGCAGCCCAGTCACTGTGCTCTCCGAAAAGGCAGAGTCGTCCAGGAACAAAAAGCTCAGCGCAATGAGCTTCGCTTATCGGAGTGTCTTCTATCATTTTCTATCTCCCCGCTTTATTCGTCGTGCGTGATGCGTCCCCTCGACTTCGCTCGGGGCAAGCGTGCGTGATGCGTCTTGCGTCGAAATGGGGCTCAATAACGCAATACGCAAGACGCAAGACGCAGTACGCAATACGCAAGACGCCGGCCTGGTCAGTCCTACCTTTGAAAAGCGATCTGCGCCTCGGCATATCCCTGGGGAGTTCCAATGTCATATGCCCGACCGGCAATCTCACAAAGAAAGTATCTCTTTGGATACTTCTCTAATAAAAGCGCTTGCGCTTCAGCAAGTTCCACCTCCTTACCCACTCTTTGTGCCGCTTCACTCACTCGTGAAAGACAATCAAAAATATCAGGGGTAAACGCGTAAATGCCACAATGTGCTAAGAAAGCTCCCTCAGGCAAACCATTTGTTATGAGGCTTTGTCGTGCAGTCTGTAGATCAGGTTTCTCTGCGAAATTCGTGCAAAGATAAACGTCTCCCTTTATCTTAGTACCGCTGGCAACGCCTACTTTCGAAAGTTCCCTCGTTGAGACCTGTTGTACACCTATCATTGCAACTCCCTGCGAAGAATCAAATGCTCTGGCAACCTGGGCGGTATAGGATGGTTTGCCGCGTTCTTCAATACATACATGATCACCGAGGTGCAAGATAAACGGATCGTCGCCAACAAAAGTGGCGGCCCGGAGGACTGCGTTGCCAAAGCCATCTGGGGACGGTTGAGTAATATATTCTATGTGAGCGGGCAATCTGCCAAAGCCACCTTCAAGAACAGACTTGAAGTACTGGTCCAACATGTCAGTCTGTCCGTTTGAAACCACGATTCCGATGTCTTCGATTCCTGCAGAAACGATTTGCTCAAGTATAAAATGCAATATACATCGAATAGTATTACCGCGCTGCACTAACGGAAACATAGCTTTTGGCACCACACTCGAAACCGGCATCATACGAGTTGCTTTTCCTGCTATAGGCACTAGCGCTTTTTGTATCATATCCTTACCTCACGTTTTGTCCTTTTCGTTGTGCGTTATGCGTGATGCGTCCCCTCGACTTCGCTCGGGGCAAGCGTGCGTGATGCGTCTTGCGTCGAAATGGGGCTCAATAACGCAATACGCAATACGCAGTACGAACTACGCAATACAGTTTTTCGCGGAAGGCCTTTTTATAAACTCACTTAAGGAACCGCCATTCCTGCTGGACACCTTCAATTCGCCCCCTCAACGTCATGGAAGGAATCTTCAAAACCAAGACTATTGCCAGTGACTGGACGCCATCGGTGAGTGTAATCTGCAAGTCCTTATCACCTGATCGGCCGCCTTTTCAACCGAGAACACTTCCGAGAGGAGCCGTACTCCGTTTTTACCCATTCTCTCCCTCGCTTTTGGGTCTTCCAAAAGTCTGATCGCATTCTTCATAAACGCGTCATCGTCACCGTTGAAGGAGATCAATCCTGCGTCATATCTTTCTATGATTTCCTTGACGTCATTTCCTGGATTCACACTCCCAAGAATGGGAATGCCATATTGCATATATCCAAGAAGCTTGCCGGGAATATTATGAGTTCTATGCTGGCGATGCAGACTAAACACGCCTACATCAACCTCATCGATAATTCTAAAGTATTCACTTGGTGGAACTCCAGGATGTTGCGTCATGTTGCATAGCTCACGGGCCATTATCTCACGCTTGACCAAGTCAACTTCATCGCCCTCTCCGACTAGCAAAAAATGTGCATCTTTGCGGTGTTTTAAACTTTCTGCCAGCCTGACGACATTCATCATATCCTGGGCATGGCCGGTGTTCCCTCCAAAGAAGAAAACTACCTTACCCTGCAGGCCCAGCTTTTCCCTCCAGGCCCCCCCACGAGTCGCGCAACCGCAACCGTATGACGATTCGTTTAACGGTTGCGCTACTCGTTTCGTCGGTGCCCAGTTGTAAAGAACCTCAGTTTTGTCCCTCATGTTTATTAAACGATTGTCGAAGTACTTCTTGTTTCTTGGCGTCAAAACACCAATTCTGTCGGCAGCTTTATAGGAGAGCATCTCAAAGAGCTTGAAGTACCAATACACCGGCGAATATTTGGATAATAGTCCAGCGTCAACCGCCCACTGTGGGAAGATATCTCGTAAGATGAGATAGGCAGGGCATCTCCAAATGCGCTTCAAGTATGAGATGAGGGGGCCCCAGAATATTGATGGCGAATAATAGAGAATAAGTTCATGTGGGTCGCGTCTTAAAATGGCACGCAGTGCAAGATAAGCGCGCAAAGATAGAAGTGTCTCATTCAAGGCCCGCTTAATCTTAGTCACATTCTTCGTTTTGCCGGAGCGAAACCAATATATCCTGACTCCATCTAGTTCGTCGAGACTTACCTTGTCAACCCAATGAGCCGGGGCAGCTAAAGAGACTTCGTGCCCTGTACTGATTAAGTGGCATGCCAAATCGTGTACCATCTGAGCACCAGATTTCTGACTATTTGGCAAGTAATCATCAATCACAAAAAATATCCGCATGTACAGAATTTCAAAAGTGTCTAAAGTTTGAAGTGACTAAAGTGCCTAAAATGACACTTATGTGTCATCCTGAGGCGGAGCCGAAGTATCTGGCAAATGAAAAGGAGATTCTTCGCTTCGCTCAGAATGACAGCTTTGCTGTCACTTTAGCTCATTTTAGACACTTTAGCTCATTGTATCTTCTGAAATTTGGATTCATTCGATGCCATTCATCCACTCCTCTCCGTCAGCGGCCTCCTCAGCCGGTATCGACGTCTTCTGCCACACAACTCGATGAATATAATTAGTATAGCTCAGGATAATGCGCACCACTTTATCCGAAACGTTCGACACATTATAGTCGCCGACCATCTGTAGGGTACGAACTTCACCCCTGCCCTGTGTCTCCAATATTCTCAATCCCTCCATTACCCGATCCAGTTCCAATCCTGTCATCATCACCGCCCCTTCTTCCATCCCTTCGGGGCGTTCATGGGCGTTACGTATATTGAGCGCTGGGAAGTTCAGAATCGAGGATTCTTCAGTAATCGTACCACTATCAGAAAGTGATGCTCTAGCGTGTAGCTGCAAGTGCACATAATCACAGAATCCCAATGGCTTGAGCAGCTCGACCTCGGTGAGCAATTTGACACCCGTGGCGTCGATCTTGCTCCGTGTGCGCGGATGCGTGGAGACGATGATCCGCTTTGCGTAGTGTTTGGCGATCGCATTGAGCACGTTCACAAGCTTGGCAAACTGCTCGGGGACTTCGATGTTTTCCTCGCGATGGGAACTAACGACAAAGTAGTCCTGGTCCTTGAGCCTCAGTCGCCCTAGGACATCCGACTGTTCAATCTTTGGTAGGTAGTAATGAAGCACCTCATACATGGGACTGCCGGTCTTAATCACGCGGTCGGGAGGAATCCCTTCACGCAAAAGATATGCCCGCGAGATCGAACTATAGGGCAAGTTAATGTCACTGATATGGTCAACGATCTTGCGATTAATCTCTTCGGGTACACGCTGGTCAAAGCACCGGTTACCGGCTTCCATGTGAAAAATCGGAATCTTACGGCGCTTGGCTGAAATCGCCGCCAGGCAGCTGTTCGTATCGCCCAAGATCAGCACTGCATCCGGCTGAATCTTAGCCAGAACTTCATCGCAGCGCCAGATGACAAGTCCGATTGTCTCCGCAGCATTTCGGCCTGCCGCGTTGAGGAAGTAGTCGGGCTTGCGGATCTCCAAATCTTCAAAAAAGATCTGATTAAGCTCGTAATCATGGTTCTGGCCCGTATGGATGACGATATGTTCGACATGGCGATCCAACGCTGCCATTACGCGTGACAACCGGATGATCTCCGGTCGCGTACCTACGATTGTTGCAACCTTCATGTCGTTTGAGCCTTCCGGTAATCAAGGATTCGTAGCATTGTGGTTTATTGCTTACTAGAAGAATCAACCTCTAGGTAACAAGTATCCGGGCGATTAGGATCGAAGACCTCACTCGCCCAAAACAGAGTGATCATTTCCTCTTCGCCTATGTTCGTGATCGAATGCGTGTGGCCCGGGGGGATATCGATCACACGATAATCTTTGCCACGGACGCGATACTCTATCACATCATCACCTTCGATATGGCGCATCCGGATCAATCCCTCGCCAGCGATAATGAGGAACTTTTCAGTCTTGGTGTGATGATAGTGATTGCCACGCGTAATCCCCGGATGCGTACGCGACACGAAAATTTGGCCGAAATGACGAGACTTGATAAACTCCGCCATGTTACCGCGGGAATCAACCTTGATTTCCAGCCCATATTCCAATGTTTCCGGTCTCACGTAGGAAAGATAGGTGGCATACAGGCACCGGTTGAATCGTTCGGAGAAATCGGGAGTCATGAGATTATCGTTCATATCATGGAAGGCCTGGATACGTCCCGCCAGGTCGCCAAGCGTAATCCGGGTGCTCGGGATTGTATCAAGGGCAAAGCAGTTCTCTGGTCCAGAGGGATCGCTCATTTCCTCTAAGAATCGCGTAACGATGTCATCAATATATACCAATTCGATTTCTCTCGCGGGGTCCGAGATCGAGATAGGCAAATCACGTGCGATATTGTGACAGAAGGTTGCAGTCACTGAGTTATAATCGGGGAGGCACCATTTGCCAAACACATTCTTCAGCCGATAAATAGAGACCGGAGCACCTGCCTCCTGTGAAAAGGCTTGTAGACTCTTCTCAGCCCGACGTTTGCTCACTCCATATAGATTGTCCTGTTCCGCTTGAATCGAAGAGGACATGACAATCTTTGGTGTTCGCCGAAGTTGACGCATTATGTCGCAAATCTTCTTCGTAAACTCGGCATTCCCAGTCTCATATTCTTCAACGTTCTTTGGACGATTGATCCCTGCGAGGTGAAAAACAACATCCGCCTGATTTAACCACGCTTTGAGCTCCTCCTCATTGTTCTCGACGTCATAGAGAAACACCTCAAGATCGTCTACGTCCATCAGTCTCTTTGAAAGATTGCGACCAATAAAACCTTTCGCTCCGGTCACAAGAACCCTCTTCATAATACATTCACTCCTCTGATGAGTGTTTGATTGACACTATATTTCTTTAACAAAATCTCTGACATTCCATCAACACTCAGTCTTCGAATAGTATTAAAAATCATCTTTGACCATCATTATGACTTGATTGAATTTATACATCTGAATGTCCTTTGACCAGGGCATCTTTGCGGTGCAATTTCGATCGATCCGCACGAACGGTTATTTCTTTGATACGACTTGGCCCCCTTACATTATCTTGCAATAGTTCCTGTTTTATAAAATCAAGTTGCAAAAGTTTTTCCTTAATTTCAGCTATGTTAAGCCGTTTCGTGTTATGGGAGTTGTAGTCCTCGGCTTTGGATAGCCGCTGCTGGCCTTCGGTGAAATATTTATTGTAGTTCAAGTCTCTGTCGTCCGGCACAATGCGATAGTACCCACCCAGATCCTCCGCCTTGGCAAACTCCTCCCGTGTCAGCAAGGTCTCATGCAATTTTTCGCCATGCCGTGTCCCGATGATCTTTACTTCGTTATTGCCATTGAAAATATCTTTTAACGCCATTGCCAGATCGTGAATCGTGCTTGCAGGCGCCTTCTGAACAAATCTATCACCTTGCCTGCCGTGCTGGAAAGCATAAACAGCCAAATCAACAGCATCATTCATTGACATCAGGAATCGAGTCATATTGGGATTCGT
>Ga0315296_10003889_pt1 | contig 12392 bp, 9 predicted proteins | sample YL17G14_18_MG_FD_203921 | JGI IMG/M metagenome (GOLD analysis project Ga0315296, IMG submission 203921) | Sediment microbial communities from Yellowstone Lake, YNP, Wyoming, USA - YL17G14_18 | ecosystem: Environmental > Aquatic > Freshwater > Lake > Sediment | place: USA: Wyoming | collected... | reverse complement strand
TGCGGACAAGCATCGCCAGGACCTCCCGGGCGAAGATCTCGGCCAGCCGCGAGTCGTCGATCCGCGGGATCTTATGGAAGACACCCGCTTCGTCCACGCCGCCCTCGGTCACCAGAAAATGGAGGTGGACTTGGTCCCAGTAGTCCCAGAGGTCGCCGAGAAGCCGCCACATGTTCGCGTTCGCGACGAGCTCGCCGGCCCGGTCGAGCGGCATCGGACCGTAGGACAGGCTCAGGACGATGGCCCGGCCCGTCCGGCCGATAGCCCGCCGCAGCATGGCGATCTCCTCGCCCCGGTAGCAGAGGTCGTCGGCCTTGACGAAATCGACCCCCCACCCGGCGAGCTGCCGGAAGAGCGAATCGTACCACTCCTGCGCGCCGGGTTTCGTGACATCGACCCCCCAGTGGTCCTCGCTCCAATCGCAATAATCGACCTTGTCGGCGATATCGGCGGCCCGGTAGGGCGAGCCCTCGATGGGCGTATTGCGCTCGACGGCCAGCCGCGGGATGCCGCGGACGATATGGACCCCGAACTTGAGGCCCTTCTCGTGGACGTAGCCGGCCAGGGGCTTGAAGCCCTGTCCGCCGGCCGCGCTCGGGAAACGTTCGACCGCCGGGACGAAGCGCCCGAACGCGTCGATCTCAGAATCCGAGCGGACCGGATAATCCGGGCCGAGCCGCTGCGGCTCCGACCACTCGATGTCGACGACGACATAGCGCCAGCCGAGCTTGGCCAGTCTCGCGGCCATGAAGTCGGCATTGGCCTTGACCTCGGCTTCGGTCACGGCCTGGCCGAACGCGTCCCAGCTGTTCCAGCCGAGGGGCGGCGTGAGGGCCCAGGCATGGAACGGTTTCCCGACCGGCCGCGTCTTGTCCGTCTCTGCGGGCCGACTCTTTCCCGACAGCTTTCGAATGAGCTCAACCTCGGCTTTGGCATAGGGCGCGCCGTCCGGCCGCACGACGTCATGGAACCAAACGGCCGGCTCAGGGCTTCCCTCCTTCGAGCCCCAGGGGAAGATCGTCTGCGTTTTTCCCTTGACGAAGCCCCAATTCATGGCCCCGACCTCTTCGGCCTTGAAGAACGGCAGGATGTTCTCGAATCGGCTGCCGGCCGTCCGGGCCATGTACTCCGTGCAGATGAGCGGACGTTCGTAGGTCCTGAGCGCGGCAACACGTTTCTCCGCGTCCGCACGGTTCTGGTATGAGTGGAAGGAGATGATATCGGAGTGTTCGGCCTGGTACCGGTTGAGCTCGGCGAGCCCGCTCGATTCATCCCAGATGCCGACGGTCAGGGGCTGATGAGGCCCGGCGGCCCGAGCCCAGGCGAAGACGCTCCTGACAAGGGGCAGCGACCGCGCGCCGTAGCCCGAGTTCCCGGGCTCGTTGTAGAGGTCCCAAGCCAGGACGCGCCGGTCCTCGCGGAAGAAGCCGATGACGCCCCGCGTGTAGGCCTCGAGGATCGCCCAGCGGGCCTGACTGTCGAGGAGCTCCGGACCGGGGCACTGGACCCAGCCCGAATTGTGGACGCCCGGGCGCGGCGCCGGCTGAGGCCCGGGTGCGGACTTCGGATTCCAGCAGTCGTCGAAAAGGACGAACATCGTCCCAATGTGATGCTTATCGGCGATCTCAAGGAACCGCTCCAGGCGCCTCAGGAAACCTCCGGCGTCCTGCTGCCAGAGCAGGTCATGGAGGAAGACCCGGACCGAATTGAAGCCCAGGTCCTCGGCCCAACCGAGCTCCTGATCGATCGTCCCCGGATCGAAGGTCGCCGCCTGCCACATCTCCAAGGTGTTGACGGCCGTCCGCGGGATGTAGTTGCAGCCGAGCGTCCAGGGCTGGGCACCGGCCCACGCTTTGGCTTTCTCGGCCGTCCAATGGCCTACCGTTCCGACCGCATCCTGCCCGCCGAGGACGATCGCGGGGAAGAAAAGGAACAGCAGAACACCGATACCGAACCGGGACCTTCCGCGCCTGCTGTGGGGTTTCATGGGCCTTCCTCCGCCTTCATTATTCACATATCGGGGACACAATACTATTTCCCCAATTTCCGCGGTTGTCCCTAGCCTAAGCCCGGCCTATTCAGCGGCAAAGAAATGGGGAATTGGTATTGTGTCCCCGATTTCATCATTCTTTATTGAACACGGTCCAATTCGGGTTCTGGCGGAGGGTCTCCAGGCGGAAGGCGGCCGGCCAGGCGACGAGCCACTGGCTCACGGCGAACGGCCGCAGCCAACGAGTGTGGAGGAAACCTTCGTCTTGGCTGCCGTAGGGCCGTTTCTTGCCCATGACGACGAGGTCGCCGTTCGAGATGCCGATCGACGCGTTGGCCCAGGCCGCCACAGCCCGCTCCCGCCACATCGCCTTTCCGGTGAGCGCGGCCAGCTTGATCCAGTCGTTGACGATGGTCAGGGCGTAGGGGTCCTGGTGATGGTGCTGAGTCGAGACGGCCGTGCCGCCGTATGTGTCATATCCCAGCTCACGCAGCACGGTCCCCTCGGCGTAGGGCACAGTATAGTGCCACTGCCATGTGGCCAGATAATAGGAGACGTCCTCGGCGTGGCGCAGATACACCTCCTTGCCCGTGACATCGTAGAGCTCGAGGGCCGCCTTGAGCAGCGGGGTCGCCGACTCTTTGTCGATGCAGTGGGTGTCGAGGGCTCCGGCCGTCGTGAAGCCGTTCCGGACGAACTCGTTGATGTAGAACGCATAAGCCTTTTCCGCTCCTTCGAGGTAGGCCGCCTTGTGCGTCGCCCGATATGCGGTGACGAGGGGCGGGATGAGGAAGGCGCCGATCGTCCCCTCCGGGTCGACGACCTTGCCGTCGTTCCTCCAGGCCTTGCCGATGCGTCCGTCGGTCCGCATGGCCTTGAGGGCGAAGTCGCAGACGCCGAGGGCCGCGGTCCGATACTCCGGCTTCTTCAGCCCGCAGCGGGCGGCCAGGTCGAAGGCCTCGAAATAACCTTGCGTGGCGTGGCCGAGGTTACAGGCGTCCTGGACCTCGTTCTTGGGGTCCTCGAGGCCGATGAGGTAGTCGTAGTGGCAGCGGAAGAGCCCGTTCTTCAGGCGGGCGTTCCTCAGCCACGTGTCGAGGCACCGGATGCCCTTGTCGAGGGAGCTCCGTTCCGCCGACAAGAGGTAATCGTTGAGCATCGAGTTGGCCAGCGAGATGTTCTGCCCGGCCCAGCCGATCTCATACCTCCAGGACTGCCGCTGGACCCAGCCCTGCTCGACGGGGTCCCAGCGGAGCCCGATGGAGAACCCGTTGAAGCCTTTCTCCTCCGCCCAGAGGTTGTCGGCGGCGAACTGGACGCCGAGCTCCCAGAGCTCCTCCGGTTCAAAGCGCGGCTTGACCGGCCTCGCGTTGAGGGCCCAGGCCGCATCGACGAGGGCGTGCCAGCTGTGCCGCGGCGTCGAGACGGGAGCGACCACGATCCAGGCCTTGAGCTCGATCGTCTGGCCGCTGGACATCCGCAGGTCGCCCCGGAAGGCGTCCTGGTAGGCGTCGCGCATGCTGTAAAGCTGCGGCGTTTCCTCTTCCGGCCAGACGAGCCGGTGGACGGTCTTGTCCTTTCCCGGCTCGAGCGCGCAGGAAAAGCCGCCGAGCATCTGGCCGGGCGCGCTGAAGAGCCCGACGGACCAGGCTTCGGATTCGGAATAGGTCGCGCCGGCGATGGACGTCCGGTGGAAGGCGAAGGTCCACGGCACGCCGTCCTTGACGAAACCTTTCGGTTCGAGGCCGGACCCCCAGGCGTTGCCGTCGTACGTCACGGCCGGGATGAGGCTGTAGCGCGAGCCGTAGAGGGCTTCGAGCTCCATGGTCAGGCGCACGGACCGGACGTGGTCCTGACCCTTGTAAGCGAAGGTCCGCGTCCACTCGAAGAGGCCGGGCCGGACCTCGCGGACGGCGTCGGACGCCGCGATCCCCTGCCCGGCGAAGGGGACGAGAGCGGCGACGGCCCGGCCGTCGGCGAAAAGGGAAAGCGTCTCACCTGTCTTGCGGACCTCGAAACGGTCCTGGGCCACGGCGACGGACGAAATGGCGAGGGCGAGACAGACGACGGCCGGAACGATGCGTTTGTTCATGCGGGGCTCCCCAAGGTCGGATTCTCTCGGACACACGATCTGCCGCGGTTATATCAAACGCATCCTGAAAAGACAAGACGCGGCCGCCCGCCGGGCCGGGCGCGACGCCCCTTTTGAAAAGCGCCCCGCGTTGGGCTATGATGAGGACGGATTCCAACGATCTCCCTAGGAGGTTTCGACCATGTCCGTATCCTATAAAGACCTGGGTTTGTCCAACACGAACGAGATGTTCCGGCGTGCCTTCGCCGGTCAGTACGCGGTGCCGGCCTACAACTTCAACAACATGGAACAGCTCCAGGCCATCATCACGGCCTGTGTCGAGACACGCTCGCCGGTCATCCTCCAGATCTCGAGCGGCGCCCGGAAGTACGCCAACCAGACCCTCCTCCGCTACATGGCCGAGGGCGCGGTCCGCATGGCCCGGGAGATGGAGAAGTCCAAGGGGGCGGATCAGGGGATCCCGATCACTCTCCACCTCGACCACGGCGACACCTTTGAGCTCGCTAAGTCCTGCATTGACAACGGGTTCTCGTCGGTCATGATCGACGGCTCGCATCTCCCCTACGAGGAGAACATCGCCCTGACCCGCCAGGTCGTCGATTACGCCCGTCCGCTCGACGTTTCGGTCGAAGGCGAGCTCGGCCGCCTGGCCGGGATCGAGGACGAGGTCCAGGCCGAGAAATCGTCCTACACTCCCCCCGAGCAGGTCGTCGATTTCGTCAGGCGGACGACCGTCGACTCGCTGGCCATCTCCATCGGCACCTCGCACGGCGCCTATAAGTTCAAGCCCGAGCAGTGCACCCGCGACGCGCGCGGCATCCTTGTCCCGCCGCCCCTGCGCTTCGACATCCTGGCCGAGGTCGAGAAGAAGATCCCCGGCTTCCCCATCGTCCTCCACGGATCTTCCTCGGTCATCCAGGAGGCCGTGGCCACGATCAACAAATATGGCGGCAAGATGAAGGACGCCATCGGCGTCCCCGAAGAGCAGCTGCGGCAGGCGGCCCGTTCGGCCGTCTGCAAGATCAACATCGACACCGACGGCCGCATGGTCATGACGGCTACGATCCGCCAAGTCTTCGCCGAATCGCCCGGCGAGTTCGACCCGCGCAAGTACCTGGGACCGGCCCGGACGGCCCTCATCGAGATGTATAAAAGGAAGAACCGCGAGGTCCTCGGCTCGGCGGGGCGGTACGGGAACGAGATCTGATCGCGGCCTAAGTACGGATCCTTAAGGGAACAGGAGATCGGACATGAAAGATCACGTCAAGGTCATCGGCATCCTCTGGGTCATTTTCGGGGTGTTCTTCCTGGGCCTGGCCTTTCTGGCCCTGCTCTTTTTCTTTGGCGCGGCCACGATCCCCAACGTGGAGGACATCGAGCCGGGCGCGCTGAGGATCATCGGGATCCTAGCGAGCTCGTTCATTGGCCTCATCGCGCTGCCCCAGATCATCGGCGGCCTCGGTCTTCTCGGTCACAAGGAATGGGCCCGCATCCTGATGCTGGTCGTTTCATTCATCAGCCTGCCGAACGTGCCCTTTGGGACGTTCCTCGGCGTCTACACGATGGTCATCCTGTTCAGCCCTCAGACGATCCGCCTGTTCCAGGGAGGGACGACGGCGCCGCCGGTTTCGCCAACAGCGCCGAAATGACGCGGGGCCGGCCGAAGCGCCGGCCTACTTCTTGACCGAAGGGTCGGGCTTGAGCCCGACCTTCTTGTAGAGCTCCCGCCTTCCGGCCTTGTCTCCGTCCATGATCTTGCGCGCGTAGGCGGCCACGGCTTCCGCCTTGGCCCGGGGAACGACCACGACGCCGTCCCCGTCAGCCACGATGACGTCGCCGGGAACAACCAAGACGCCGCCGCAGACGATGGGCCGGTTGACGGACTCGAGCTCGTTCCGACCGGGACGGATGCCGCGGCCGACGCGCCTCAGGTAGAGCGGCACCTTCTCGGTGATGATCTCGTCGGTGTCGCGGGCCGTGCCGTTCGTGACGACGCCGACGGCGCCGCGGCTGGCCCAGTCGAGGATGTTGTACGAGCCGATCGACCCGACGTCGGCGAGCGGCGCGTCGTCGATGACGAGGGCGGTACCCTTGCGGATGAGCGGAACGAACGACTCCGGCGAACGCTTGTCGTACCAGTCGCCGGCCCAGGCGTCGTAGGCTTCGGTCGAGAGGACCCCGGCCGTCGGCTGCTGGGTCGGGACGTAGCGGGCCGTGACGGCGATGCCGACGAAGCGGTGGGCGAAGCTCGCCGTGTCGCGCCAGAGCGGATGGATCTCCGGGTCCATGGTGCCGGTGTCGACGAGGCCGGCCGCGTCCATCCCGTCAACGACGTCGGCGACGCGGAGGCCTTTGAAGAGCCCGAGGACGGCCTTGTCGGCCGCCTCCGAGGTAGCCGGAGTGGCGATGTAGTTGCGCCCGGCCCGGAGCGCGTCCGCATCGGGAGCTTTCGCGGTCTGGGCGGAAACGGGCAGGGCCAAAGAAAGAACGAGAAGGCTCAGGATGATGATCACGACGAACCCTCCTTCCGAGAATCGGACCCGGCACATCCCGGGTCGCCCCCGCAGGGCCGCTAGATGATGAGCTTGCCGATGCCGACGAGAAAGAGCAGCGCCCCGAGCGCGAGGACGTACTTGTAGGGGATGGCGAAGCCTTCCTTGATGTGGACGACCCAGCTATCGCGTTCGTAGCCCGCGCCCGTCTCGTCCCGGTAGGTCTCCTTGATCTCCTCGACGACCCGCTGGATCGTGTCGAGCTTGGCCTTGTGCCTGTCGATCGCGGAACGGATCTCCTGCTTCTCGTCGGGCGTCAGGGTCCTCTCGAAGACCTTGTCCTGCTCATAGAACCTCAGTGCGCCGTCCGTCTGGATGAAGAAGACGACGAGCGGGATGCCGACGGCGATGAGCATGAGGACAAGCCCCTGGCTGCGGCCCTCGCCCCGGCGCCGGACCTTCGGCGGCGGAAGCCGTGCATCCCATTCATCTCGCCTGGCGTCTTTTCGTGTCGACATGGCAGGCCTCCTTCATGAGTTTTGTCGGGGCGGGCGGGCGCCGGCCCAAAATATCTTTTTTCCAGGGGGAAATCAACGGATTTCCTGGGAACGTCCGGCCCCGGAATCGGTTATAATGGGCCCATGGTCAAGATGAAGATAAGGCGTTTTGGCTCCGTCGTTCTGTTCTTCTCGGCCCTTTTTCTCCTATCGACCGGCTGCTCGACCGAGCGGCCGACGGCGGCCGGCACCGTCATCCTCAACGCCCGGATCTATACGGTCAACGCCGCGGATCCCTGGGCGCAGGCCGTCGCCGTCCGGGACGGCCGCATCCTGGCCGTGGGGTCCGCGAAGGATGTCTCGCGCCACAAAAGCAAGGGAACGAAAGTCATCGACGCCGGCGGCCGGCTCGTCCTGCCCGGGATCGCCGACAGCCACGTCCATTTCGTCAGCGGCTCCTCGAACCTGGCCCACATCGACCTGGCCGGCGCCAAGACGCTCGAGGAGATCCAGGACCGGATCCGGACCTATGTCCAGTCCAATCCCCAGGCCGGCTGGATCCAGGGGCGCGGCTGGATGTATCCGGCCTTCCCGGGCAACATGCCGCACAAGAAGCTCCTCGACGAGATCGTATCCGACCGCCCGGCTTACATGCGTTGCGCGGACGGCCACTCGAGCTGGGTCAACAGCAAGGCTCTGGCCCTAGCCGGGATCACGCGCGACACCAAGGACCCGGAGGACGGCCGGATCGTCCGCGACGAGAAGGGCGAGCCAACGGGCGCCCTGCTCGAGTCGGCCGCCCACCTCGTCTCCAAGCTCATCCCCGAGCCTACGGCCGAGGAGAGGTTGGCCGCAATCCGCCAGGGCTTGAAGGAAGTCGCCCGGCTCGGTGTTGTCCGCGTGCGCGGTCTCGGCGGCGAGTTCGAGGCCCTCGATCTCCTCGACCGGCTCTACAGAGAAGGAAGCCTGACCGTCCGGATGACCATCGCCATGTGGGTCGACGCGCCCGGCCCCACGGACAAGGACTGGAAGGCCTACGACGACGCCCGGGCGAGGTGGCACGACGAGTGGCTGGCCGTCGATGGGATCAAGCTGATGCTCGACGGCGTCATCGACTCCGGCACCGGGGCCATGCTCGACCCGTACGAGGGCCAGAAGGAGAACAAGGGCAGGCTCTTCTGGGAGCCGGCCGGCTACAAGAAGGCGGTCGCCGCGTTCAACGCCAAGGGCCTGCAGGTCTCGACGCACTCCATCGGGGACGCGGCCATCAGGCTGAGCCTCGACGCCTACAAGGAAGGCCAGCGCGCGGCCGGGAACCCGGACCTGCGCAACACGATCGAGCACGCGGAAGACATCGCCGCGAGCGACATGGCCCGCTTCGGAGGGCTCGGCGTCATCGCGAGCTTCCAGCCGCTCCACGCCAACCCCGATCCCGCCTGGATCGGCGGCTGGATCAAGAACGCCGGCCCCGAGCGGGAGCGGCGCGCCTTCGCCTGGAAGGCCGTTCTCGACGGCGGCGGACGGCTCGCCTTCGGCAGCGACTGGCCGGTCGTGACGATCAGCCCCTGGCCGGGGATCCAGGTCGCGGTGACGCGGCAGGACCTCGAGGACCGGCCCGAGGGCGGCTGGCTCCCCCAGTACAGGGTCTCGCTCGCCGACGCGGTCTACGCCTACACCATGGGCGGGGCCTACGCCATGCACCGGGAGAAGGACGAGGGCTCGCTCGAAGCCGGCAAGCTCGCCGACCTCATCATGGTCTCCGAGAACATCTTCGACATCGACCCGCACAAGATCGCCGAAACGAAGGTGCTCCTAACGATGGTTGGCGGGAAGATCGTCCACGACGCCCGCTGACGCGGCCAGAATCGGATCCAAACGTCGGACGTTGACAGGGCCATTCGATATGCATTAAAACGGGCTCTGCTAGTAGTCCTCGCAAAAGGACGGTCGCCCATGACAAAAACCCTCGCCCGCACCGCGCTCGTTCTTGCCGCCGTGGTGATGACGGCCCAGCTGGCCGCCGGCGCCTCGGTCAAGAAGAAAGAGGAGGCCCTCGTCTCCATCGAGAAGCACAAGGCCGAGATCATCGCGCTCAGCGACCAGGTCTGGGGCTTCGCCGAGCTGGCCTTGCAGGAGGTCCGTTCGGCCAAGGCGCTGGCAGACTACGCCGAAGCACAAGGCTTCACGGTCGAGCGCGGCGTCGCCGGGCTGCCGACCGCGTTCGTCGCCAGCTACGGCCAGGGTAGGCCGATCATCGGCATCCTCGGCGAATACGACGCCCTGCCGGGCCTGTCGCAGAAGGCCCAGAGCATGAAGGAAGCCCTCGGCGCGGCCTTGGCAATCAAGGACCTCATGGCTGCCGGCAAGCTCAAGGGGACGGTCCGGTTCTACGGCACGCCGGCCGAGGAGGCGGTGGGCGGCAAGATCTACATGGTCCGGGAGGGCCTGTTCAACGACCTCGACGTCTGCCTGAACTGGCACCCCGGCGACAAGATCCAGGTCGCCGTCGACAGCTCCCAGGCGATCGTCGACTTTGTCGTCGAGTTCAGCGGCAGGACGGCCCACGCGGCCGCCGATCCATGGAACGGCCGCAGCGCCGTAGCCGCGCTCGAGCTCTTCACCGCGGGCCTCAACCGCATGCGCGAGTTCGTCAAGCCCACCGTCCGGATGCATTATTCGATCGTCAAGGGCGGGGACGTCCCGAACGTCGTGCCGGCCTACGCCAAGCTCTGGTGCTGGCTCCGCGATTCGAAGGGGGCCGGGGTGGAGCAACTCCTCGCCCGGACCCGCAAGATCGCCGAGGGCGCGGCGCTCATGACCGACACCGAGGCGAAGATCACGGTGCAGGGCGGGGACTGGGAGACGCTGGTCAACCTGGCCGGGGCGAAGGTCGTGTACGCGAACCTCGAGTGGCTCGGCCCGGTCCCGTTCACGCCGGAGGAACAGGAGTTCGCCAAGGAGATCCAGCGGGCCACCGGCGTCGAGCCCAAGGGCCTCGACGGCAAGGTCCAACCGTGGGCGGCGCCGAAGCCCGATCCCGAGGGCGGATCGACGGACGTCGGCGACGTCAGCTGGGTCGTGCCCATGCTGGGGCTGAGCGCCACGACGGCGCCCCTCGACACCCCCTGGCACGCCTGGCCGACGGTGGCCTGCTCCGGGATGTCGATCGGGCACAAGGGGCTCGTCTACGCCGCCAAGGCCATGGCCGCGACGATGGTGGACCTCTACGAGGACGCCAAGACCGTCCAGGCGATCCAGGCCGAATTCAAGGAGAAGACGAAGGGCATCGTCTACAAGCCGTTCGTCCCGGACGGGCCGCCGCCGCTGCCGAAGCACTGAATCGCGCCAAGAGGTTCCTGTGAGGGCTTGAAGGGACAGTGAATTCGGGAAGTGCGGCGCGGTTCGACCTTACCGCACAGGACCGACGCGGTCAACGCATTGTAGGGTAAATCGGAGGGGCCCCTCCTCCCGTCCGGGGAAAGTTCTATCGGTGGTGGAGCTGACCAGGATCGAACTGGCGACCTCTTGAATGCCATTCAAGGCCATTACTTGACATACCGCTCCTAATTAACTGAGAACATTGACCTTATGACCTGCCCCCCTCACAGGGATCCAGCCCTTGTGATAAGATTTTGCTGGATCGAGGGAGGTGGATATGGCCAGGAAGCGGTTCACTCCGGAGCAGATCATCACCATGCTCCGGGAGGCGGAAGTTCTCCTTAATCAATCGAACCCAGTTACCGAGGTCTGCCGGAAGCTGGGGATATCGGAGCAGACGTACTACCGCTGGCGTAAGGAGTACGGCGGGATGAGGGTCGACCAGGCGCGGCGACTCAAGGAGCTCGAGCAGGAGAACACCCGGCTGAAGAAGCTTGTGGCGGACCTATCTCTGGATAACGCCATCCTGAAAGAGGTTAACCGGGGAAACTTCTGAGCCCGGCCAAGAGAGGCCGGGCGGTCGAACATGTATGTGACGTGATGGGCATCTCGGAGAGACGGGCTTGTCGGGCGATCGGGCAGCCGCGGTCGACGCAACGGCACGAGCGCAAGGTCGCCGACGACGAGGAGCGGTTGGTCAGTCAGATCGTCAGGCTGGCTACCCGGTATGGACGCTATGGATATCGTCGGATCACGGCGCTGCTGCGGAACGACGGCTGGCGGGTGAACCACAAGCGGGTCGAGCGCATATGGCGGCGGGAGGGTTTAAAAGTGCCTCAGAAGCAGCCCAAACGCGGTCGGCTGTGGCTCAATGACGGATCCTGTATCCGACTGCGGCCCGAGAGGAAGGACCATGTTTGGAGCTACGACATGGCGATGGAGAGGACCTCGGACGGCCGGCCCCTGCGGATCCTGGCCGTCATCGATGAATACACCCGGGAATGCCTGGCGCTCCATGTGGCCCGGAGGATCCGGTCCGGTGATGTCCTGGACCAACTCTATGAGCTGTTCCTCACGAGAGGAATGCCTGAATACATCCGGTCCGACAATGGCCCGGAGTTCGCGGCCAAAGCTGTCCGCAAATGGCTGAACCGGCTTGAGGTGACGAGGCTTTTCATCGAGCCCGGGAGCCCCTGGGAGAACGGCTATGTCGAGTCGTTCATCGGCAAGATGCGTGACGAGCTTCTGAACGGAGAATTGCTGGACACGCTGGAGGAGGCGAAAGTGCTTGTGGAGGCTTGGCGAAAGGCCTACAATCGCATCAGGCCGCACAGCTCTCTGGGGTATAGGCCGCCGGCGCCGGAGGCGCATGTGGTCGGAAAGTTCACTCCAGGGCTGGCACAATGCTGAGGGGCAGGTCACAATGATGAAGGAGGATACGATGTTAGAAACGAGGAGACCAAAGCTGGACATGCTGTCCAAATCATTCATCGACCAGATTGTTTCTGAAGCATTGGATGTTCTGGGAAAAACGGGCGTGCTCGTCGAGAACGATGAAGCGTTGCGGCTTCTGGCAGACGCAGGATGCGAATGTAAAGGGCGAACGGTGTCGTTCAAGCAAAATCTTGTCGAAGAGTCCCTGAAAACCACTCCTCATTCCATCAAAGTGTATGACCGCAGCGGCGATCTGGCGATGACTCTGGAAGATGATGCGATTCACTTTGATCCGGGCTCCGGGGCGTTGACGATTTTGGATCCGGTTAAATTGGAAGAAAGAAGGCCGGTGACCAAGGATCTCATCCGTTTTGCGATATTGACGGATGCCCTCCCTCACATTGCGGCACAGAGTACAGAGATGATTTCCACCGATGTCCCCGAAGCCATGCAGGACAGGTATCGGTTATACATCGGGCTGCAGTTCAGCAAAAAACCGGTAGTGACGG